>Ga0102947_1000809_pt1 | contig 10984 bp, 12 predicted proteins | sample SalPon2A_A_D2_MG_FD_78210 | JGI IMG/M metagenome (GOLD analysis project Ga0102947, IMG submission 78210) | Soil microbial communities from South San Francisco under conditions of wetland restoration - Salt Pond MetaG R2A_A_D2_MG | ecosystem: Environmental > Terrestrial > Soil > Wetlands | place... | reverse complement strand
TCCGCAAAGCCGTGCATTCGAGCGATTCAGCGAGGAGGTCAGTTCGATTCGCACGGTGGGCCTGATCTTCCAGAGACAGACGCTCACATCGTGGAACGACTAGCAGCTGAAGAAGGCGTTCAGGGCGCTCGAGCACTAAGCAGCGAAGGTCTCGAGCCCGCGCTGCAAGACGATCGGTACGTGAATTCGATTCGATCGAACAGGGTCGACGGGGCAAACATCCCATATCGTAAACCTACGAATCTACTTAGTTGGGAGCATTCAAATGAACACAGCCATCAATCGATTACTGATCGCCGGCACTTTCGTCGGTTTCGTCTCGTCGGCGCAAGCACAACTGCCTGATCCAGGACTCGAGATCGAAGTCGGCAGAACGGCGGTTGTAATCACGGACCCGCAGAACGATTTTTTGAGCCCTGAGGGCGTCACTTGGGGGGTCGTCGGCAAGAGTGTTACTGCAAACAACACTGTCGAGAATATCGAATCGCTCATCCGAGAAGCAAAACGCAATGATATGCCGGTATTCGTCTCGCCTCACTACTATTATCCGACTGATCACGGTTGGGAGTTCGGCGGTGCACTCGAGCAATTGATGCACAGCATCGGCATGTTCGATCGCGAAGACGCTTTGAGTATGAGCGACTTCGAGGGTTCCGGTGCGGATTGGCTCGAGCGCTACAAGAAGTACATCATGGACGGCAATACGATTGTCACGAGCCCCCATAAGGTTTATGGCCGGAGACCAATGATCTCGTGCTGCAACTTCGCAAGCGCGGTGTCGATAAGGTGATTTTGGCAGGAATGTCGGCGAACCTGTGCACCGAGTCCCACTTGCGCGAACTACTGGAACAGGGGTTCGAGGTAGCCGTAGTAACGGACGCAACGGCAGCAGCAGAAGTCGAGGAAGGACATGGGTACGAAGCGGCCATGGTCAATTTTCGCTTCCTGGCGAACGCGACCTGGACGACGGAGGAAGCCGTCAAGCTGATTCGGACCAGGTAAGTGCTCGACGAGCCTGTGACCAGCCCGGCGCGCTCGAAATCGCGCCGGGCTTCTTTCGCAGAAGAAGCCCGACGAGTCCGCCGCATGGCTCGTCGACTCGTCGACACTTCGATATGAACTAAACTAGCAAGGAGGGGGTTAGTACGATGGACTTTTCAGACAAGAAGCATAATCCCGTCGGACTCATCCTGCACAGCGCGGAAGAAATTGAACCGGAGCGCGCATGCAAGCAAGAAGTAGTCGACGCGATAGCCGCCTGGCGCAGCAGACCGGACCACAAGTTGCCGGGGCTGGACATGCTCCGATTGGAGCGCTGCCCTCACTTCTCGATCAGTTACGACGGCGAGGCCAAAGACTACTGGCCCGACGAAATGCAAAACGACATCAGCGAGACACTCGTCCGAGGATTCTTGTTCCACGACGGCATCTGCAAACTGACTGACGAGCGCGTTCACCTTTTGCACTGCAGATACAGCATGATGGCTATAAGCGATTCCGACTGCCTATTAGTCTGTCCCTATCTGACAGAGCGAGGCAACATCTCCGGCATCGGCGTCGTCCTGGTCACGCACAAGATTCGCGAATCTGTCTTTGCCCGGTAAGCTCGCATGACTGAGCGTTCAGGCGATTCGAAATCGTCCACACATGATCTTCTGTCGAAGGTCTCAAGATACGAGGCGCTATTCGAACTAGCAAGCGTGATCAATGCTGCGACGAGCATTGAAAGTGTTGGTGAGATTTTGGCCCAACGGCTCAAATATATCGTCGACGCATATTCCTGGCGCTACATTTGCTTCGACGGAGACCCGGAGGATGCCGATGGCCCCGAACCGACTGCAATCATTGTCGACGGGTTCCGCGGTCGTGCGAACGTCACTCGAGCGACGCCGACTTTTTTGTCGGATTTCGAAACAGCCCTGTGGCGTGAACATAAAGCACTCATCTTGTGCGGAGATGCGATGCGCGACGCGCAGCGGCATCTCCCCGAGCACTTTGGGAAGGTCGATATCGAGCAGATTTCGATCAACTCGCTCGTCGATGACGGCCGTATTCAGGCGTTGTTTCTTTTCGGCAAGCGGCGTCAGCCATTCACCGAGCTCGACTTAAAGTGTCTCGTCATGGTTTGCGGATTCTTCCACCGCAAAATCCACATGCTCTGGGAGAGCGAAAAGCTAAGAAAGCTCGAGCTCGCTTATCTGCACCAGGAGGTCATGCTTAGGCAGAGTGAACGACTGGCAACGTTGGGACGCCTAAGCGCGGGCATGGCCCATGAGCTCAACAATCCCACGGCGGTCGCAAGACAAGCTGCAGAGCAACTCCGGGTGTCGATCGCTCGGCTCGAGAAATCGCAGTTTGCGCTGGGAAACGCGGAGCTCTCGAGCGAGCAGCAAAAACGACTTGCCGAGCTCGAAGTCGAAGCAGAGGACAGGGTCAACAAACCGAGCGAACTCGACCCTATAGCGCGCAGCGATCTGGAACAGGAGGTCGAAGATTGGCTCGACCAGCATGGCGTGGACGATGCGTGGGAGCACACCTCGCCGCTCGTGGCGATGGGGCTGTGCGCTGCCGAGCTGCAAAACCTGACCCGATGCTTCGACGACACGCAAACTCCCATCGTGATCGATTACTTTGGCAGCAAGTTCACAGCGTATATGCTGCTCCAGGAAATAGGACACGGAACGCTGCGAATCGCAGAGATCGTCAAAGCCCTGAAGGGCTACTCGTACATGGATCAGGCGCCTATCCAGATGGTCGACGTGCGCGAAGGTCTGAACGATACACTCGTGATGCTGAGCAGCAAGCTTCGAAAGGGAGTCAAGGTCGCACTGGATTTCGAGGAGGATCTGCCTCGAATCGAGGCCTACGGAAGCGAGCTGAACCAGGTCTGGACGAACCTTATAGATAATGCGATCAGCGCGATGGAAGGCAAGGGCTCGCTCGAACTGAGGGCCTACAAAAAAGATGATGCGGTTGTTGTCGAGATCGCCGACACTGGTCCCGGTATACCAGAGGATGTGCAGGATAAGATTTTCGATCCGTTCTTTACTACGAAGGCTCCTGGGAAGGGCACTGGCCTGGGGCTTAGCATAAGTCACGGCATCATCGTCGAGAAACATGGCGGGGAGGTCTCTGTCAGTTCGAAGCCGGGAGCAACGCGTTTTGTCGTGAAGCTGCCTTTGAGAGCTGAAGGGGATGCCGCAATTAGCGATGAACCTGGGACGATGACTGGGCAGTCCTGAGGATACGCTTATCGCATCGAAGAGTAGCAAATGGCTAAACCAATTATTCTGACGGTCGACGACGAACCTCAGGTTCTCAACGCTGTCGAGCGTGACCTCGCGCGCTATTACCGCAAGGACTTTCGAATACTGAAAGCGGGCTCGGGTGCGGAGGCACTCGACACAATTCTACGGCTAAAGAGGCGCAACGATGTCGTTGCGCTGTATCTCGTCGACCAGCGGATGCCGGAGATGAGCGGCACGGAGTTTTTGGCTGAAGCGCAGCAAGTGTATCCGGAGGCGCGCAAGGTTTTGCTGACTGCCTACGCGGATACCTCAGCAGCTATCGAAGCGATAAATACTGTCGGACTCGACCACTATTTGATGAAGCCATGGACTCCGGCTGAAGAGAACCTCTACCCGATCCTCGACGATCTCATCAGCGATTGGCAGGCGACTGCGACCATTCCCTACGACGGTATCCGCGTCGCTGGTGCGTTGTGGTCGGCCAGCTCACATAGCGTAAAAGACTTCTTGGCACGGAGCCAGATTCCGTACCAATTTCTGGACATCGAACGAGATGCCGATGCCCGGTCGCTGGTCGAGCAGGCAAACGGCGGGACGCGCCAACTGCCGGTAGTCTTTTTCCCGGACGGCACGGCGCTGATTGAGCCGGGCATCACGGAAGTCGCCGCGAAAGCCGGTCTGCACACCGAGGCGAACAAGCCCTTCTACGACCTGATCGTCATCGGAGCAGGTCCCGCCGGGCTTGCGGCAGCCGTTTACGGTGCATCCGAGGGCGTGCACACGTTGCTGATCGACAAAGAGACACCGGGCGGTCAGGCAGGAACCAGTTCGAGGATCGAGAATTATCTCGGCTTCCCGAAAGGCCTGAGCGGTGCGGACCTCGCTCGCAGAGCGACGGCTCAGGCGACGCGCCTGGGCGCAGAAATCCTGTCTGCCCAGGAAGTCGTAAACGTTGATTATTCCGATCCGTACCGGATTGTGACACTTGCAAACGGATCAGAACTCGCCTGCCGGGCCGTCGTCATCGCAACCGGTGTATCCATCCACAAACTTGACGTACCCGGCATCGAGGCCGTGACCGGAGCCGGCGTCTACTATGGCGCCGCGCTGACCGAAGCCGCCCACTACAGGAATCAGCACGTCTATGTGGTCGGCGGCGCTAATTCGGCGGGCCAGGGCGCAATCTTCTTATCACAATATGCCGACCAGGTAACGATGCTGGTTCGTAGATCATTAGCCAAAAGCATGTCGAGTTACCTGATCGAGCAGATCGAAGCTAGTGATAATATCGACGTCAGACTGGGGACTGAGGTCGTCGAAGCCCACGGCGACACGCAGCTCGAGGCGATCTCCATACTTAATCGTGAAACCGGGCAGATAACAAAAGAGTCGACTCCGGCAATTTTCGTTTTCATCGGCGCAAGGCCCCACACGAAAATGCTGAAGGAGAGAATCTCGCTGAGCCCGGCCGGCTTCGTCCTGACGGGGGCCGATCTCATGGCCGACAACTCGAGCTCTTCCGGTTGGAAGCTCAAACGAGACCCCTATTTAATGGAGACGAATGTCCCGGGGATCTTTGCCGCCGGCGACGTGCGGCACGGAGTGATTCGTCGTGTCGCGTCCGCTGTCGGGCAGGGATCGACGACGATCAGTTTTGTGCACGAATACCTAAAAACGGTATAACGCGATAGCAATCATAGAAGACTGATAAGAATTTTCAGGCGAAACCGGGGGGAAGACGTCTATGAAACGCAGCTCGCTCGTCGAATACGAAGATGCGTCGCCGGAGGTTCGGGCCCTCTACGACGAAATCCGGGACACGATGGGCACACCGGACGTGCTCAAATTTTTAAAGGCGCTCGGCCATAATGCGCAAGTGCTTCGTGCGATTTGGACCATGCTGAAGGAGGTCGTGATCGCAGGGGACATTCCCGCTTTGCTGAAGCAACTGATCCTGTTCAAGATCTCTATCACGGTTGGCAACAAGTACTGCACGTCATTACATGGGCACGCGGCACTCAACCTCGATCCAACGTTAACCTATGACGATTTAGTCGCGCTGTCGGAAGGCACGTGTAAGGCTTCTCTTCCACCGTCGTATCCCGTCGCGATCGACATCGTCGTAAGGGCAGCGCTGGATTCAAAAAGTTGCGAAGCATCGAACTACGATTTCGAAGAACAGCTGCGTGACGAAGGGTTCTCGGAGAGCGAGATCGATGAGCTTCTTGCGGTCGGATTCTTTTCGATCATCATGAACATGATGACAGACGCGTACGACGTTCCCTGGGAAGCGCCGTTTCCTCCGTGATCCGAGCGAACGCTCTTCGGCAGCGCCGCAGGCTGTGAATGATGGCCTAGCCAACCGTGGAGGTATTGAGCGACATCCTCGAATCCATGCGGGTGCAGGGCAGTGTGTATTTCTGTGACAGCCTGAAACCTCCGTGGTCGAAGGACTATTTCGAACTCGGGCAGCCGAGCTTTCATCTGGTTCGTCGAGGAGAATGCTGGCTCGCGGCCGGCCAGCTGGTGGAACGTCTCGGCGCCGGTGATCTCGTGTTTGCCGCAGCGGATTGCGATTACACGCTTGGCAGCGTGTTGCCAGGCAAGCGCGTCGAAGAGCTTCCGTCGGAGACGCTTCTCTTGTGTGGCTATTACGAGTTCGACGAGTTACTGGACCACCCGCTACTGAAAGCGATCCCATCATTGCGGGTTATCCGAAGCGATGAGCTTTTGGCGCATCCGTGGCTGAAGAGCACGCTCGATCAATTGAGCGCCGAATACCTTGCTCAACAACCGGGTAATGAGATCGTTATCAACAAGCTGACAGAGATCGTGATCATCGAGCTTTTGAGAATCGACTTTGGCCGCGCAGAGAAGAATTCATTTATTGGCGCTCTGTACGATGATCAGATTTCGCTGGCGCTTAGCCTGATGCACGCGGAACCCGAGCAACCATGGACGCTCAAATCACTGGCTGACAAAGCAGCACTGTCTCGCGCGAGCTTCGCGAAACGATTCCGGGAGCATGTCGGGCAACCGATGTTCGAATACCTGACAGCCTTGCGGATGCAGCGAGCGCGCCGACTGTTGCGCGAGTCGGCTATATCAATCTACGAGGTTGCAAATCGCGTCGGATACGATTCGGACCTCGCCTTCACAAAGGCATTCAAGCGGGCGACCGGCACGACGCCGACCGGCTACCGAAAATCGCAACATCGATCCAACGAGGCGGCCGGCTAAAGGATATCGCGCGGTGAAAGCTGCTGTCGGACCCTAATCGCTGGAGCGCAAATCTCGCAGAGCTCGAGCGGCCAAAGTTCGCGCATTAAAATGGAATGCTGCCGCGGTGAAGGATTGCGGCCGCTGCACATGTAACACCGAGCAGCGGCCGCAAGAACATACGCAAGGATTGACGGACTAGTGTGAGCCCATCGGTTGCGGCTCAATTTCGGGCTGCAAGAACTGCGGCAGAAGTACACTATCGATCACGTATATCACTCCGTTGCTTGTCTTTACAGGTGTACACGCTGCGCTGGAACTATTCACCATCGGGTCTTGGTTGCGGCTGAGGAAGACAGACTGTCCGTTGAAGGTTTCGACTTCATTGGCGTTTCTGTAAACACGACGCGGATCAGTGCGCTTCGATTTCTCTGTCACAACGTGATATGCCAGCACACTTGTCAGGAGGCCCTGCGGGTCTGACAGCAGGAGGTCCAGAAGCGGGCCAGGAACTGCTGCAAATGCAGCGTCTGTAGGCGCATAAACGGTAAAGGGACCCTCGCCCGCCAGTACGCCTTCAAGCCCGGCAGCCAGGACTGCGGTCAGCAGCGTCGTAAATTCAGGATTTTCACCGCCGGCCGTGGCAACGACCGCGTCGGTAATGGTTCCGTCGAAGTGGACTGCGGGGGTCCAGGCACACTCGAAAAACGCTCGAACGTCTTTGTGATTGTAGTGGGGATGGTTTTTGTAACGGCCGTGATTATTGTCGGCTAAAGCAACAGAACTGCCGAACAGAACCGTACTCGCGAGAATGCTAACCAGAATCCGCTTCATGATGGCTCCTCCTGAATTTGAATCGAAAGCGTGAATCGGAGTTTCTTAAGGACACATGTTCCGATTTCGCCGGCCAGGCAAATTTGGATTCGCCTTACAGGAGATTTCCCAGGATGCCGAGCCTGGAATCCTGACCCCGATGCACGTCTCCGTTCGAGATTGGCGATGGTCGCGTGTATTCGATGCTTGCGAGGATTCGCAGGAAAGTTTAGCTCGAGAAGTACCTACGCCTGATAAGTGCATCGATCGAAAGCGCACCGGGGCCGCGAAAGATGATGAACGACAGCGCAGTTGCCCACCCGAGATGCGTAAGCCACGCATTGGGATAAACGAACACCTGAATCACCAGCGTCATTGTCAGCAATGCAACTGCGCTCACGCGCGATGCTAGTCCGATGATGAGCAGCACCGGAAATAGGTGCTCCGCATAGGTGGCGATATATGCTGCAGCGCTGTATGGCAGCCCTGGAACCTGATATTCGTACTGAAACAAGTAGAACGTGCTGTCGCTGAGCGCCAGCAGGCCCTCGACTTTCGTTCTCGCCGACATCCAGAAGGTCACGGCGATAAATATTCGAGCTGGTGTCGCAAGCAAAGAGTCGTATGAAATCGATTCGAGTTTCGCGATCCATTCTCGGCACGTGTGCACCAGCGTTTTCGCAGTTTCGTTCGAATTAACGGCAGTCGCATCCGTCATTGTCGTCATCGTTTCTCTTCCTCAGCTTTTCGTAAAGGTTCGGCCAGCCGCCAGGCTTTCGAGCTGCCTGGCGACATCTGTGCACACTACGGAATCTCGAGCCAATTCAAGCGCCTCACTGTAGGATGCGCCGTTGTCGATCTCGGAAAGCGCTCGATACGCTGCAGCGCTCAGCCGCCGCACCTCGACGCTGGCCTCCGGGCGAATGATCAGCAAAAATTCACCGCCGTGCGTCAGCCTGAGCTTCCTCTGCGCAGCATCATCGGCCCGCATGTTGAATTCCCAGATGCGCGATACCTGGTGCGGTGAGCGCATCAGTCGGGCGGATGGGTGCAGTCGCACAGCACCGTTGGCCGGCTCGGCGATGAGTCGACGAAAATTTTCCGGCGAAACGCACTCGGCTTCAGCCGCATGATAGGCATCGAGGTAAAGCCATTCGAGTTCCGCGACGTCACCAAGATAAGGCAGGGTTGCCGCTGGCTCGAAACTGCCCAAGAATTCCGGGAAGTGACGGCCGAAATCGATCAGTGCTGCCGGGCTCGGAAAGATTCGCGCGATATAGCTCAGCGCTGCAACGCGAAAGAACGCCTCTCCCACGAGACGCATAACGACTGGGTAGGTATCGCTGAGACTCGAGATCAGGCGAGCGTAAACATTGTTGCGATAAATCTCGAGCCGCCGCTCGACGCTGCGCTGTGACCCGGCGACAAGCGTAGCGACCCTGCCGGCAGCAGATGTTTCTGGCCGGGCGCGCAAAAATTCCGCAAAAGCGCTTTGACAATCTGCCAGTGAGTCCAATGCCATGGTCTCAGGAGACCGCAGTGCCTGCGGGTCGGTCACTCGCCCCCTCCAGAATCGCATTCGCCACAGCAGCTTCTTGCAACAGAGTCTGGAGAGGCGGCACATCGGTGTCCCACTCGATCAGCGTCGCAACCGGGCCGAAACACGAAACGGCCCGCTGATAAAGCTCCCAGACATCTGCGCAGACCGGACTTCCGTGATCGTCTATGAACAGCTCCGTGTCATCGATCACCTCGGTTGCATAGCCGGCAAGGTGAATCTCGCCGACGCGCTGCGCGGGAATCGATGCCAGCCACTTGAGCGGATCCTCGCCGAGATTCCGCGCGCTCACGTAGACGTTGTTGACATCGACGAGGAGACCGCAACCGGTGCGTCGAGCGGCTTCCGACAGGAATTCGGGCTCCGGGATCTCACTCGAGGCGAATTCTATGTAGCGTGATGGATTCTCGATAAGAATTCGACGCCCCAGAGCGTCCTGCATCTGATTGATGTTCCGACACAGTACGTCGAGAGCCTCGATGGTATAGGGCACCGGCAACAGGTCATGGAAGGACTCGCCAGCGAAGCTCGACCAGGCAACATGCTCGGACACCAGCATGGGATCATAGCGATCGATCAGCGCGCGCCACCGAGCGAGATGCCTGACATTCGGTGCCTCCGCGCCGGCAAGCGACAGACCGACACCGTGAAACGACACGGCGTAGTCGGCCGCAAGCCGTTCCAGATAGCGGTGTGGAGGACCACCGGCGCCCATGTAGTTTTCCGCATGCACTTCGAAGAAGCCAGCGGCCGGCCGTGACTCGAAAATTTCTCGATAGTGAACGGGTTTGAGCCCGACGCCCGCCTCCGCGAGCATCGGGCTCTCCCCCGAATCGCCGGACTGAGGAAATACGTGATTCATCACGTGACCGAACAATAGGCCGGTTAAGGCAGTCGAGCGTCGGAAGACTCGAGCGAGCCGCTGCCGTGCGGCGTTTCAATCGACTCGCAGGTGCCGGACGGCACCAACTTCCAGGCGTTCGACTGATAATCGATTTTCGAAGTGCCGGCACAGCTCGTACCAGGGCCCGCAGCGCAGTCGTTTTTGCCGGCCAATGCAATGCCGTAGCACTTCTCCATATTTTCGGACTCCTGTGCTCCCGCGATATCGACTGCCCCGATCGTCGCGAGGCCTACGGCGGCCGCGATACCCGTCGAAACCAGCCTCCGATGCAGCATTTGCTTCGTCATCGTTTAATCTCCTGTGCGTCTTAGTCATGAATGACGTCTAAGAGACCTTTATGTGCACTGTTCTATTACACGCGGGTGGCCGTCAGGGCCACAGCCCGAAACGGTGCTATTCCGATCTTCAAGAATCGGCAGTGCGATAAGTCGTCGTTTTTCTGCTGCGCTTCAATGACGATTGCCAGTTCGCTGGTCTGTGCACTCACGACGAGCTGCATGAGCAACAAGAACAAAGAGGACTTAGCTATCCGGTAGCGTCTTAGGGATCAGATTCGGCGAATCGCGATGAGGATTCTTGGCCGAGCATAGGCGATGGCTCGATACTGTATGCGAGCAGCGACGCGGGTTTTAGCCGGCGATCGCCGCGTCTGTCAAAGACCGGACGACCCGATCGTCAGTCGGCCAGATAGAATTCGCGCAATCCTTCGGTCAGCTCGATGAGCGTGCCCCAGGGGTCGATGATCCGTGCTCTGCCAATGTCGCGTCCCATTCGATACGGCTCGATAAACTCCACACCTATATCCTCGAGCTCGGCGCTGAAAGCCTCCAGATTCCTGACCTCGAAACCGACGTGATCGACTGCCCTGCCGGCCGTGCCAACGAGATCCTCGGCCGGGAGCCAGCTGAAGAAATTCAGGCTGTAGCCGACGCCGGGCAACTCTGCACCGGCATAGAAGTCGGTCAGCACGTCGCGCGGCGCCGCATTGAAAATGCGGATGTACCACTGCTGCATTTCGACGAAGTCGCGATTGACGAAGTGCACATGGTGGTGCGCGATCGGTGGTGCGTCATCTCCGGAAGCCGTCACGAGCTCGACCTTGACGCCATCGGGGCCGAGAAGATATTCGAACTGGCCGTAATCGCCAGCCGTTGGCGGGCTGGCATCCTGGCCAGGTCCCGGCTCGCGCCCGACAGTCCCTGCATATCCTTGCTCGGAGGCGCGCGCAGCGTCGACCGGGAC
>Ga0102947_1000808_pt1 | contig 10991 bp, 7 predicted proteins | sample SalPon2A_A_D2_MG_FD_78210 | JGI IMG/M metagenome (GOLD analysis project Ga0102947, IMG submission 78210) | Soil microbial communities from South San Francisco under conditions of wetland restoration - Salt Pond MetaG R2A_A_D2_MG | ecosystem: Environmental > Terrestrial > Soil > Wetlands | place... | reverse complement strand
TGTTTCACTTCCAGTTGCTGGGATTATGAGTGATAAAGATGGTGAAACAGTTGGTCTTCAATATGCAGAGTTAGATAGTATGGCAAAACAATTAGGCAGTACATTGCATGCACCATATATGACGCTTTCTTTTATGGCATTGCTCGTTATTCCTTCATTAAAGTTAAGCGACAAAGGTTTATTCAACGGAAGTTCGTTTAAGTTTACTTCATTAGAAGCTAATTAATTTATATATTTGAGTAGAATGCGATTAGAATTTATCAATTAATCTGATAAATATAAGAGTGTTCTTTTTTGTCTAAAATAAATTGATTATTCCCATGGACCAGATGATAAAACTTTCCAATGTAAAAAATTATATAAACGGTAAATTTGAAATAAACGGACAGAGTTTAATGGATGTTATTAGCCCATTGGATGGCAGTGTTATTTCTACTTTGCCATTATCAACAGCTAATGATGTTGACAATGCTGTTCAAGCTGCAAAAAAAGCTTTTCCAGCATGGTCTTCTATGACGTTTAAAGAGCGTGTTCAAATCTTTTTCAGATATCGTTCATTACTTGAAAAACATATTGACGAACTTACAGAATTGGTTCATCTTGAAAATGGTAAAACTCATGGTGAAGCCAGAGCAGAGGTAGAAAAGAGCATGGAACTCTGTGAGTTTGCTGTATCTATTCCACAGATTATTGTCAACGAAGTTCAAGAAGTAAGCAAGGGCGTTGAATGCAGAATTGAAAGAAAACCATTAGGTGTCGTAGCATCTATTTCACCTTTTAATTTTCCAAATATGGTGCCTCATTGGACAGTACCTAATGCATTGGTTCTAGGAAATACAATGGTTTTAAAACCTTCGGAATTAGTGCCATTAAGTACAGTTAGAATGGCAGAACTTTTTAAAGAAGCTGGACTTCCAGATGGAGTTTTTAATATAGTAAATGGAGGAAAGGATGTTGTTGAAGCCATTTGTGACCATCCAAATATTGAGGCTGTATCTTTTGTAGGTTCTACTAAAGTGGCTAAAATTGTTTACAAAAGAGCAACTTCAAACTTGAAACGTTGTGTAGCTCTTGGTGGTGCAAAAAATCATTTGTTAGTGCTACCTGATGCCAATCCAGAAATGACAGCATCTAATGTGGTAGCATCTATGTCTGGTTGTGCTGGTCAACGTTGTATGGCAGCTTCGGTTATGGTTGGTGTAGATAAGGTTCAGCATATTATTGATAGAATGGTAGAAGAAGCAAAAAAAATAATACCTGGCGAAAATTTAGGTTCAGTTATTTCTGCAGAAGCAAAATCCAGAATTGAAGGATATATTGAAGAAGCTGAAAGAAATGGAGCTAAAATATTATTGGATGGAAGAAACACAAGCGTTAAAGGGAAAGAAGGAGGCTACTATGTTGGCCCAACTATTATTGATTATGTAACAACCGATATGTCTGTCGCTAGAGAAGAAATTTTTGGTCCTGTTATTTCAATTATTCGAGCAAAAGATTTAGACGAAGCAATTGAAATAGAAAATGGTTCAAACTATGGAAATGCTGCTGCAGTATTTACACAAAGTGGTGGACTTGCAAAACAAGTCATGGAAAGAGCAAGTGCAGGAATGATAGGTGTTAATATTGGTGTTCCTGTACCTCGTGAACCTTTTTCTTTTGGAGGATGGAACGAATCCAAATTTGGAGTTGGCGACATAACTGGACGAAGTTCAATTGAGTTTTGGACACAAAACAAAAAAACAACAATCAAATGGAATCCAGAGGCCAAAACCAACTGGATGAGTTAACATAATTCTACAACGAATGAATGACGAAATAATTCAAAACAATCTTGATTACACATTATTTTCTTGGTCAAAACAAGGTGGATTAAATCCAATAAATGCATCTTATGCCGAAGGTTCATATATCTATGATAGAGATGGTAAACGCTATCTCGATTTTTCTTCTCAATTAATGAATGTCAATATTGGACATGGCAATCAAAGAATAACAGAGGCTGTTATCAAACAAATGAAAGAAGTTAGTTACGTCTATCCAGGAATGGCTACAGATGTTAGAGGTAGACTTGGTAAAAAACTAGCCGAAATTACTCCTGGTAATCTTACAAAAACGTTCTTTACATTAGGTGGTGCAGAAGCCATCGAAAATGCTATTAAATTAGCAAGAATGTATACTGGACGACATAAAATCATTACACACTATAGAGCTTATCATGGTGCTACTTACGGAGCAATAACCGCAAGTGGTGATCCAAGACGTTTTCCTGTAGATAGTCAGGCAATGCCTAATGTAGTACATGTAGAGAATCCTTATGCATATCGTTGTCCTTGGAATTCAAATTCTGTTGAAGAATGTGGCAAACTAGCATTAGAACATTTAGAACGTGTTGTTCAATTTGAAAATCCAGACAGTGTAGCTGCTATTTTGTTTGAGGGTGAATCAGGCTCTTCAGGATGTATAAAATATCCTCCAATGTACTTAAAGCATGTTCGAGAGCTTTGTGACAAATATGGTATTCTATTAATTGATGATGAAGTGATGAGTGGTTTTGGTCGTACTGGAAAAATGTTTGGTATAGATCACCATGATACGACACCAGATATGATGTGTATTGCCAAAGGTTTAACCTCTGGTTATTTACCACTAGGTGGTGTTGTGGTTTCTGATAAAATTGCTGAACATTTTAATGACCATCCAATGACGATTGGATTGACGTATTCTGCACATCCAACATTATGTGCTGCAGCATTGGAAAATTTAAAAATCATAGAAGATGATAATCTAGTAGAACAAGCTGCTGAAATGGGCGTGTACATTGAAGAAGAAGTTGAAAAATTAAAGAAAAAGCATAAATCTATAGGTGATTTCAGAAATACTGGTTTATTAGGCTGTATTGAGTTGGTGAAGAACCGAAAAACCAAAGAACCTATAACACCTTGGAATGCAAAACCAGAAGATATGCAAGTCACTAATCTCTTGGCTGCAAAAATTAGAGAGTTGGGTATGTTTACTTTTGTACGTTGGAATTGGATTTTTGTAGCTCCACCTTTAAATATTGGTAAAATTGAAGTAGACGAAGGCTTAAAAATTATTTCTGAAGCTATTTCAATTGCTGATAAATACTGTAATTAAATAGATAATCTATCACTAAATATTTATTAATTTTAATTAAAACCAATGAAAAGCGTATTACTCATTTTTACATTCTTCTTATGTTTCAATATTTCTTCTCAAGAAAATTCTAAAGACTATTCTGAAGCTATAAATATTATTGAAGTTTGGTTAGATGCTCAAAGAGATTATGATAAACTACCAGGAATTTCTGTGAGTGTAGTTTCTGATCAAGAGACCATTTGGTCTGGAGCTTATGGAATGGCGAATAAAGAGGAAAATGTTAAAACTGAACCAAGTACTTTATGTAGCATTTGTTCCGTTTCTAAACTTTTTACGGCAGTAGCTATTATGAAATTGTATGATGAAGGGAAAATACGTTTAGATGATAATATTGAAGATATTTTACCGTGGTATAATCTAAAACAACAATATCTAGAGAGTGGTCCAATAACCATCAGATCTCTGTTAAGCCATTCATCAGGATTGCCTCGTGAAAATACATTTTCTCATTGGAATGGACCGGATTACTATTTTCCATCAAAAGAGGAAATCAAAGAAAGATTATCTTCTCAAGAAACTTTATATCCAGCATCAACATATTATCAATATAGTAATCTTGCTCTTACTTTGTTGGGATATGTTGTAGAAGAAATTACAGGAGAAACTTATGAAGACTATGTCAAAGAAAATATTCTTTCACCACTTGGACTGTCTAATACAAGTCCAACTATGCCAAAATCATTGCATGGTAATCAATTGGCAATAGGTTATGGAAACTTATCAAGAGATGGTAAGCGCACACCTCTTAATTTTTTTGAAGCCAATGGTGTAAATGCAGCTGCGGGATTTTCTTCCAATGTTGAAGATTTAGCAAAATTTGCTTCATGGCAATTTAGGTTAAGGGACACAACAGTTACAGAAATTTTAAAACCATCCACACTAAAGAATATGCACAATGTACATTGGATTGATGCTGATTGGGAAGGAACAAGAGGTTTAGGCTTTGGAATCTATAAAGGGCCTAATGGTGATAAATGGGTTGGTCATGGTGGTTATTGTCCAGGATACCAAACTACCTTTAGATTGCATCTAGATAGTAAGCTAGCTTACACAGTTATGATAAACGCCAATGGTGTAAACCCACCCAAATATGCCTATGGAATACATAAACTATTAATGAAAGTTAAAACAAAAGAGAAAGAAGAAGTTAGTGAAGACAAATTAGACTTATCATCTTATATTGGGTATTATAATTGGGATATAGCAGAAGAAACTTATGTTGCGCTTTGGGAAGGTAAATTGGCCTTAATTGATTTACCTACAAATTCTCCAGCAGAATCCATGACATTATATAAACATATTGAAGGAGATACATTCAAAAGAATTAGAGATGATGGGGAATTAGGAGAAAAGCTTTTATTTGAGCGTGATGCCAATGGGAATGTTGTTCAAATGAAAATATTTGAAAATTATATTTATACAAAAGCGAAAAGCTAGGTTTTAAGTGTTACCAACTAAATAATTATAATGAACAAAGACATCGTAGAATTACAAGAAGACCTTTCAAATTCATCGTTATACAGTGAAGATCTAGCACCAGTTCCAGCAAATCAACGCACATGGAACAAATGGCATTTGGCTGCAATTTGGGTAGGTATGGCAGTATGTATACCTACATATTTGTTGGCGTCTTATATGATTAAAACAGGGTTGAATTGGTATGAAGCATTGATTATTATAGGCTTGGCCAATTTAATAATCACCATCCCCATGGTGCTTAATGGTCACGCTGGTGTTAAATATGGCGTGCCTTTTCCTGTGATTGGTCGAGCTGCATTTGGTATAAAAGGCGTTCATTTGGCTTCTGTAGCAAGAGGTGTTATTGCTTGTGGTTGGTTTGGTGTACAAACCTGGATAGGAGGTTTGGCAATCTATGCCATTTTTAATGCGGTTACAGGTTCAACAGGAGAATTGGGTTTATCTGTTGGTAAGTTTGTTGGTTTTGGTGTGTTTTGGATCATCAATATGTATTTTATATGGAAAGGTACCGAAAGTATCAAATGGCTAGAAACCTATTCGGCTCCGATTTTGATTGGTATTGGACTAGTTTTAATTTATTGGAGTTATGCTAAAGCTGAAGGGTTTTCCATTGTTTTAGACCAAAGTGTACAACTTGAAAAAACAGCAGCAACCATATCAGTAAAAGACGATTTGTATTATCTCAATTTAAATTCTTTAAAAGATAAAGAAGGCCACATAAAAGTTACTGAATTTAATATTGTTTCTGATGAAAATTCAACTTGGGAAGCTTTTACAGAAAATCCAATTCCAATTCCAAATGCAGAAAATGTACAAGTGCAATTTAGAAGCACAGATGGAAACACAGAAGTTTTGTCAAGTATTGTAACTGCTAATGTGGTTAATACTAATGCTTCTACAAGTAAGCTTTGGAGTTATTTGCTTTGGCTAACAGCTATGGTAGGCTTTTGGGCAACCATGTCAATCAGTATTGCAGATATTACACGTTATGCTTCAACCCAAAAAGATCAGGTTGCTGGACAATTTATTGGCCTGCCTGTAACGATGATGTTGTATTCCTTTGTTGGCATTTTCGTAACCTGTGCTGCAATCATCAATTTTAAAGACATCTTAATTGCAGACGATGCGCCTTGGGATCCTGTTTCATTAATTGCAAAGTTCAAAAATCCAGTGGTTGTTATTATTGCTCAAATTTTTATGATTATTGCTACGTTAAGTACCAATATTGCTGCCAATGTCATTGCGCCTTCTAATGCATTTTCAAACCTTTGGCCCAAAAAGATAAGCTTTAAAAAAGGAGGAACCATTACAGGAATTATAGGTATTTTAATCATGCCTTGGTGGTTACTTAATGAGATTTCAGGATTTTTAATTTTTGTTAGCGGTTTGCTCGGACCTGTTTTGGGAATTCTAATCTGCGACTATTTTTTTATTAGAAACAAAACAGTTGAATTAGCAGAACTATATAAAGAAGAAGGAATTTATTCTTATGGAAAAACAGGCTTTAACAAAGCTGGAATGATAGCCTTGATTGTAGGTGTGTTTTTAGCTTTGGTAGGCTATTGGATTCCTGCGTTAAGCTTTTTGTATTCTCTTTCTTGGTTTACTGGATTTATCATCTCATTTGTATTATATTATTTTTTAATGAAAAATAAAAAGCTCGTTTGACTATAAAATACATCATACTATTTCTCTATTTTTCTATCCTCTTTTTAATAGGATATTTTGCTACAAAGCGTATAAAAAACACAGAAGATTATTATGTAGGTGGTAAAAAGCTAGGCTATTGGGTTGTAGCTTTTTCAGCTCGAGCTACTGGTGAATCTGCCTGGTTGTTATTAGGCTTAACTGGACTCGGTGCTATGGTTGGTGTATCTGCTTTTTGGGTAGTTCTTGGAGAAGTTTTAGGTGTTTCCATTTCTTGGTTTTTTATGGCAGAACGGTTTAAAAAATTAAGCGATAAATACAATTCAATCACTATCCCGGATTATTTGGTGAGTCATTTCAAATCAACAACACATACCTTGAGAATAGTTGCAGCCACAGCACTATCACTATTTGTTGTTATTTATGTAAGCGCACAAATAGATGCTACTGGCTCGGCTTTTGAGTCATTTCTTGGGTGGAACTATTTTACAGGTGCCATAGTTGGTTTTATTATAGTGCTAACTTACATTTTTTCAGGAGGATTTGTTGCAGTTGCTTGGTCTGATTTATTTCAAGGATTAATCATGCTTTTTGGTTTGGTAGCTTTACCAATTGTGGCATATTTTTCAATAAGTTCAAGTGTTTCGGTTTCGGATGAGTTGTTAAAATTAGATCCATCATTTTTGAATATTTGGGGAGAAGGAGGTTTTAATTTGGTAAATCTTTTTACCATTTTAGGGTTTGCATTTATCGGACTTGGTTTTATGGGATCTCCTCAACTTTTTATTCGGTTTATGTCCATAAAGAATACAGCCGAAATAAAAAAGGGTCGTTGGGTTGCAATAATTTTCACTTTACTAACTGATTCTTGTGCAGTTCTGATAGGCATTTATGGCAGATATCTTTTAACTTCTGTTGATACTGATGTAGAGACCATTTTAGGCAACGGTGCTCAAAATGTGCTGCCTCTTTTGGTTGAGCGAGTCATGCCTTTAACTTTAATTGGTATTTATATTGCTGCTGTGCTTTCTGCTATTATGTCAACTATAGATTCGCTTTTGGTTGTTGCTTCAAGTGCCATTTCAAGAGATTTTTATCAGCAAATATTTAAACCAAATAAACCTGAAAAGGAATTAGCTAAAATTTCAAGAATTATCACTTTAGTTCTCGCAATTTTAGCGCTTTTAATTGCTTTAATTGTTGCTGTTTCTGTGCCTGGAAGAACTATTTTTTGGTTTGTAATATTTGGTTGGTCCGGTATTGCAGCTACATTTTGCCCAACTATTATTTTATCTTTATTTTGGAAAGGCTTTAATGAAAAGGGAGCAATCGCTTCTATGATAGCTGGCTTTTTGTCTGTGCCAATTTTTAAATTTGGAATATCCTCTATTGAAGGTATAGGCATCTATTTTGAAAAAGTAGGAGAACTTGGACCATCGTTTCTTTTGGCAATGTCCGTTGGTATTTTTGTAAGCTTATTGACCAGACCCAAAATTCAAAAAACAAATTAATTAAAAGCAAAACTGATTAAAAACTTGTAAATTTAAACTGAATAAAAATTTAATAATTCAATTATAAAATGTCAATCCTAATTAAAAATGGTCATGTCGTTACTGCTTCAGAAAGCTATATAGCAGATGTTTATGTTGAAGGAGAAAAGATTATTGCCATTGGAAAAGATTTAAAATATAATGCTGATAAAGTAATTGATGCAACAGATAAATTAGTGTTTCCTGGAGGAATAGATCCTCATGTGCATCTCGATATGCCTTTTATGGGAACCTATTCCAGTGATGATTACGAAACTGGTACCAGAGCTGCATTACATGGCGGAACTACTATGGTTATAGATTTTATTTTGCAAACTCAAGGAGATTCTTTGCATAATGCATTAAAGACTTGGCAAAAAAAATCACAGGGAAAAGCTATTGGAGATTATTCGTATCATATGGCAGTTACTGATTTTAATGATAACGTAGCTAAAGAAGTTGTGCAGATGATTGAAGAAGAAGGCATTTCGTCTTTCAAAACATTTATGGCTTACAAAGGTGCCTTAATGATTGACGATGGACAAATGGTTCAACTCATGAAAGTGGTAAAAAAACATGGAGGCTTGGTCACAGTTCACGCCACTAATGGCGATATGATAGATTCTTTAATAGCAAAGAATAGAGCAGAAGGAAACCTTTCTCCATTATATCATTATTTGTCGCAACCAGAAGTTACAGAAGCAGAAGCTTCAGGACGCTTTACTGACATGCTACATTATACAGGTTGTCCTGGTTATATTGTACACATGACTTGTGAAGGTGCTTTAAATGCTGTTAGAAAGGCAACACAACGCAATCAAAAAGTGTTTGTAGAAACCTGTACGCAATACCTAATGCTAGATGCTTCTTTATATGAAAAGGATTTTGAAGGTGCCAAATGGGTTATGAGTCCACCTTTAAGAGAAAAGAAAGATCAAAACGCATTGTGGTCAGGCATAAATCAAGGTTTGGTACAAGTAGTTGGTACAGATCATTGTCCGTTTATGTGGGAACAAAAACAAATGGGAAAAGATGATTTTTCAAAAATTCCAAATGGCCATCCTGCTATAGAACATCGTATGGAATTATTATTTTCAGAAGGTGTCAACAAAGGAAAAATTTCATTAACAAAATATGTTGAAGTAAGTTCAACAAATGCAGCTAAAATCTTTGGAATGTATCCAAGAAAAGGCACTTTAGCTGTTGGAAGTGATGCAGACATAGTAATATTCAATCCAAATAAAGAACATACAATTTCTGTGAAGACACATCATATGAATTGTGATTATTCAGCTTATGAAGGACAAAAAGTAACTGGAAAAACCGAGACAGTCATTTTAAGAGGCCAGATAGCTATAGAAAATGAAGAATGCAAGTTAAAAGCTGGCAATGGACAATTTATACCAAGAGGTAAAACATCTAAAACGGTGATTTAATAACAAATACGTCACTGCGAATTCCGAGTATTCGGAATGTGGCAGTCTCAAAATTAATAAAGAGATTGCCACGTCGTTTCACTTCTCGCAATGACAATAAAAAACAAAATATGAGTAGAATTATAAAATCAGGATTAATACAAATGAGCCTTCCCATAACAGAAGGAGAAGGCAGTATTCAGGAAATTATGGATGCCATGTATGATAAACACATCCCTTTTATTGAGGATGCAGGAAAACAAGGTGTTCAAATCCTATGTCTGCAAGAAATTTTTAATACACCATATTTCTGTCCAGGTCAAGATAGAAAATGGTATGCGTCGGCAGAATCTGTTCCTGGACCAACTACTGAAAAAATGCAGGTATTAGCCAAAAAATACAATATGGTTATTGTTGTTCCGATTTATGAAAAGGAACAACCTGGAGTTTTGTACAACACAGCTGCTGTTATTGATGCAGATGGAACCTATTTAGGAAAATATAGAAAAAATCATATTCCACATACAACCGGTTTTTGGGAAAAATTCTTTTTTAAACCTGGTAATTTAGGCTATCCAGTGTTTCAAACCAAATATGCTAAAGTTGGTGTTTACATTTGTTATGATAGACATTTTCCAGATGGTGCAAGAGTTTTAGGATTGAATGGTGCAGAAATAGTTTATAATCCATCAGCTACTGTAGCTGGATTAAGTGAGTATTTATGGAAACTTGAACAACCAGCACATGCAGCAGCCAATGGCTATTTTATGGGTTGCATCAATCGTGTTGGTGAAGAAAAACCGTGGAATCTCGGTAAGTTTTATGGGCAATCCTATTTTGTTGATCCACGTGGCCAAATTTTTGCTCAAGCCTCAAGAGATAATGATGAATTGTTAGTTGCAGAATTTGATTTGGATTTAATTGATGAAGTTCGTTTAACATGGCAATTTTTTAGAGATAGAAGACCAGAAACTTACGGACGCTTAACTGATTTATAATGGCAGAATATAAAAGACCAACATCTGAAGCTGAATTCAAAAAGAACTTCAAGCAAAAAAAACCTTTGATGAATGATACTGAAGCGTATTATGAAAGTTCGAGGTGTTTATTTTGTTATGATGCTCCATGTATTCAGGCATGCCCAACACATATTGATATCCCTTTGTTTATCAAGCAGATACACACCAATAATGTAACAGGAGCTTCAAAGACAATTTTCGATTCCAATTGGTTAGGAAATGCCTGTGGAATTGTTTGCCCAACGGGTGTTTTGTGCGAAGGTGCTTGTGTATATAACCATCAAGATGTGGCGCCTATTCAAATTGGAAGGCTACAAAATTACGCTACTAACCAATCCATAAATGCTAATAAAAAGTTGTTTTCTGTTGGAAAATCTAACGGAAAAAGAATAGCAGTAATCGGAGCAGGTCCAGCAGGTATTGCTTGTGCTTGTGAAGCCAGAACATTAGGTTATGAAGTTGATATTTTTGAAGCCAAAGAAAAGCCTTCAGGATTGACTGTTCATGGTGTTGCTCCTTATAAAATTACAAATGACGAGGTATTAGAAGAAGTTGAATATTTACAAAACCAATTAGGTTTCAATATTAAATACAATACTAACATTAATTCAAAACAAGAATTATCTGCTCTAGAATCAAAATATGACGCTATTTTTCTTGGTGTTGGTTTAGGTATTACCAGAGATTTAGGATTGGACGGTGAAAATTTAGATAATGTCATTGGA
>Ga0102947_1000807_pt1 | contig 10994 bp, 10 predicted proteins | sample SalPon2A_A_D2_MG_FD_78210 | JGI IMG/M metagenome (GOLD analysis project Ga0102947, IMG submission 78210) | Soil microbial communities from South San Francisco under conditions of wetland restoration - Salt Pond MetaG R2A_A_D2_MG | ecosystem: Environmental > Terrestrial > Soil > Wetlands | place... | reverse complement strand
CGATTTGGTATTTATAGATGCAGACAAGGGTAATTACGTTAATTATTTTCATACCATAATTGATAAGCTCAATCCTGGAGGCATCATTCTTTCTGATAACGTGCTTTGGAGTGGTAAAGTTTTAGAGGCTTTACAACCTGATGATATAGATACTAAAACCCTTATAGAATACAATACACTCCTTAAAGAAGATACCAGAATAGAAACTGTTCTATTACCAATACGAGATGGACTAACTATTAATAGGAAAATATAAAATTTGGAGGAAAACTCATATAAAATACAAATTGTAAAGCGATATATTCTTAATCAGTATGGAATTGGTCTATTTTTATTAGGATTTGTCGCCTTTGTTATTTTTATTTTTTCAACTGCATTTGATATTGAATATAATAACCAAGAATTGTATCTGATAATAGGAATTTGTGGGCTATTAATGATAATTGGATTGATTTTAGATCAAATTAGAAAATATGAAAATACTTTAATTCAATTTTTACCAGAAGGAGTAATATTGAAAATTAATAATGGATACATTCCAATTAAATACAATCAAATCGAAAAAATACCAATGTCAAATTTTTCATTTAACAAAAACAAAACAACTTTTTATTTATTGACTGAAGATCGTAAAAAATTTGAAATAAAAATAGATACTGAAATTTATGATGTTTTAATTGATACATTTCCAGAAAAAAGTTCAAATAATTACTGATTGATAAACGAAACTACAATTTCCGTCTTACAGAACCCGTAAAATCTTCTAGGTCGTCTTTAACTTTTTTGATTTCGTTGTCAACATCTTTGGTAACACTGGTATCAATACCATGATTTTCAGCACTTTTAGTGATTTCGTGTTTAATCTCGTTGGTAGCATCTTTGAGTGTGCGCATACCTTTGCCTAAACCACGAGCAATCTCTGGAAGTTTGTCTGCACCAAAAACCATAATGACAATAAATAGTACAAAAACTATTTCTGCGCCACTAATAAATAGAAATGTTGCTTGCTGTATCACAGTACAAAAGTACATGAATTTTTATTCCAATAGTAAAAAAGTATCTTAATTGTTGCTCTTAAATTGGTCAAACCTACTTTGCTTAATTTCTCTTGGCCAAGAGTTATTATAAGTGTCCACATCTGCTGTTTCAAGATTAGGATCAACCTTAATGGATTTTATTTCCTTATTAGAAGCCAAAACCTTGCTCACTTCTTTATCGTTATGTCTCCAAACTTCGGCAGGATAGGTTTCTGTTTTTGTTGAACCATCTTCAAACGTATACTCTACAATGATTGGCATGACCAGACCTCCAGGTTTTTCGAAAGTGATATTGTAAAAATACTTGGGAACTTGAATATTTTTTTGTTCCTCTTCTGAAAAATTAGTGTCCAAATAATCTTTTAAGACTGTAATTGATTCCGTGATATCTTGGTCTTTTAATTCTGGCTTAAAATCTTCGCTATTTTCATCCACCAAAAACACATAATTCTTGTAGTAGCTTACTTCTCTACTTCTTTGAGCTGCCAATCTTTTTGCCAGCGCATTAGGTTCAGATGTGACATAAAACTTGCTTACATTTTTCACACCAATATCTACATAATCTGTGGTGTAAAACCAACCTCTCCAAAACCAATCCAAATCAAAAGCCGAAGCATCTTCCATAGTTCTAAAAAAGTCTTCTGGTGTTGGGTGTTTAAACATCCAGCGTCTTGCATATTCTCTCAAAGCAAAATCAAACAGCTCTGGACCCATTACAGTTTCTCTTAAAATGTTCAAGGCAGCTGCTGGTTTTCCGTAGGCATTGTTACCAAATTGATGTGTGTTTAAACCTTTGGTCATGATGGGTGCAATGTACGTTTGGTCTCCACCCATATAAGGCACTATCTTTGTTGCCGGACCACGTTTGGAAGGATATTTTTCATCTTGTGGCGATAAAGCATCGGGATACCAAGTGGCAAAATCTTGTTCGGCAACGTATTGAACAAATGTGTTTAAACCTTCGTCCATCCATGTCCACTGACGCTCATCACTATTGATGATCATTGGAAAAAAATTATGCCCAACTTCATGGATAATAACGCTCATCATACCATATTTTACTTTGTCTGAATACGTACCATCTTTTTTAGGTCGACCATGATTCCAGCAAATCATGGGATATTCCATCCCTTGATTTTTTGCATGAACAGAAATAGCCTTATGGTAAGGATAATCGAAGGTCATTCTGGAATAGGACTTCAAAGTACTAGCAACAGCTTTTGTTGACCAATCTTCCCAAAGTGGGTTTCCTTCTTTTGGATACAACGAAACTGCCATAACATCTCTATCTCCTATTTTAACCGCCATCATATCCCAAATAAAGCGTCTTGAAGTACAAAAAGCAAAATCTCGAACATTTTCGGCATAAAGTTTCCATGTTTTTGTTTCATTAGACTTGCTCTTTTCTGCAGCTTCAGCTTCAGTTTGGGTTACAATCATTACAGGTTCGTCATACGATTTTTTGGCCTTTTCGTAACGTTGCAACATGGTTTTAGTAAACACTTCTTCTCTGTTCATGAGTTTACCAGTAGCATCCAAAATATGGTCTGCTGGAACAGTAATATTCACTTCATAATTCCCAAAATTTAATGCAAACTCGTCGCGTCCCCAAAACTGTGAATTTTGCCAACCTTCTACGTCATTATAAACTGCCATTCTAGGGAAAAATTGAGCAATAACATAAGCTCTGTTATCGTCTTCTGCAAAGTACTCATAACCTGAACGCCCTCTTCCGTTAACATGATCATTTATATTGTACCACCATTTAATTTTAAATGAATATTTATCTCCAGATTTTAATGGTTTAGGAAGATTTACGCGCATCATGGTTTGGTTAATCATATAATCTAAACCTTTTCCATTAACATCTTTTACTTCTTCTATATTAAATCCACCATCAAAAGGGTCTTTCATAAAAGTTGATGTAAAGACATCAGGTTTTACAACAGCCGAAGCATTACTGTCTTCAATTAAAGGTGTTTTTGAATCTTTGGCACGTCTGTTTTGGTCCAATTGTATCCAAAGATATCTCAATTCGTCTGGTGAATTGTTGGTATAGGTTATTGTTTCGTCACCATATAATCTGGCATTTTCATCATCAAGTACAACATCCATTTTGTAATCTGCCTGCTGTTGATAATATGCTGAACCAGGAGCACCAGACCCTGTTCTATACATATTAGGCGTTGAAAATTCTTCGTACAATTGTTTGAATTTGTTGTTGTTTTGATGACCTTGTTGTCTTTCTGGTTTTTCCTCTTGAGAGAAAAGAGGGGATGAAACAAAAACTATAGATAGAAGAAGTATTTTAAATAATTTCATTGTTCTGGTTTTATGCTTTGCTCTTTAAAAATAATTAATTATTACTTTTAAATTGCTCAAATTTACTTTGTTTTATTTCTCTTGGCCATATATTATTTGCACTGTTAACATCTGCTGTTTCCTCGTCTGGGTCAATTGTGATTTTAGCTATAGCTTTTTCAGATTTAATTACCTTACTCACTTCATTTTCATTATATCTCCATACTTGGGCAGGATATGTTTTTCTTTCTGAAGTTCCATCTTCATAGGCAATTTCAGCAATGATTGGCATGACGAGGCCTCCAGGTTTTTCAAACGTTACTTGATATATATAGTTTGGAACAGTACCTAATTGTGCTTTTTCTTCTTCTGAAAGGTTGTTTAAATAATAGTTTAAAACTTCAAAATCTGAAGCCATTTTAATATCTTCTTTTGTAATACTATCGTTAGCCTCAGTAAAGAAAATTAAATAGTCTTTATACTGGTCTAAATCAATATTATATTGCTTCGAAAACTCCTTGGCTTTATTTGTTGGCTTATTAGTTAAATAAAATCGTTTTACATCTTTAATTCCAACATCACAAACATCTGTAGTATAAAACCAGCCTCTCCAAAACCAATCTAAATCCATAGCCGAAGCGTCTTCCATAGTCCTGAAAAAATCTGCTGGTGTTGGGTGTTTAAACATCCATCTTTTAGCATAAGTCTTAAATGCGTAATCAAATAATTCTGGTCCCATAATAGTATGTCTAAGCATATACAAAGCAGCTGCAGGTTTGGTATATGCATTAGGGCTAAACTGATGTACATAATCTCCTTGAGACATTATTGGTGAAATAAATTTTTGGTCGCCAGACATATAAGGAATTATATCTTTCGGTAAATTTCCAGTAATGAAATTAGGATCATAATCTAACTCGGCTAATGTCTCAAGAAATGAATTTAAGCCTTCGTCCATCCATGACCATTGGCGTTCATCAGAATTTACAATCATTGGGAAAAAGTTATGACCGATTTCGTGTGTAATGACATTAATCATACTTCTTTTAGTATATTCTGAATAGGTTCCATCTGGTTTGGGTCTTCCCCAATTAAAACAAATCATTGGATATTCCATTCCCATATTTGCAGCATGCACGGAGACCGCTTTATTATAAGGATAGTCAAAAGTAAGGTTTGAATACACTTCAAGCGTATTGGCAACCACTCTAGTTGAATGTTCTTCCCATAATGGGTTTCCTTCTTTTGGATATAGCGACACTGCCATGACTGTTTTACCATTAATGTTTACTGCCATTTGCTCCCAAATAAATTTTCGAGACGAGGCAAAAGCAAAGTCTCTAACATTCTTGGCTTTAAAATGCCATGTTTGGGTTTCTGTACTTCTTCCTTGTTCGTTTATTTCTGCTTCCTCTTGTGTAACAATAAACACAGGATCTGTAAATGACTTTTTAGCCAGTTCTAATCGTTTACGTTGTTCGTTTGTTAAGACATCTTTTTCATTTTGAAGTACACCTGTGGCTTCAACTATATGATCTTTTGGAACAGTAATTTTTACATCATAGTCTCCAAATTCTAAAGCAAATTCACTTGTTCCCCAGAATTGCATATTCTGCCAACCTTCTACATTATTATAAACTGCCAGTCTAGGAAAGAACTGTGCAATTGCATAAGAATTATTACCATCTTTAAAAGCTTCATAACCAGATCTTCCGTCATCTACAACATGATTATTAACATTATACCACCATTTTATGTTAAACTCGAATGAAGCGTCAGGTGCAATTGGCTTCTCCAAATTAATGCGCATCATGGTTTGATTGATACTATATGATAATGAACCACCATCTTCATTTTTTACATACTCTATATTAAAACCACCATCAAAAGGTTTTTTTACATGGTTGTTGGTAAAAAACATGGGGTCATTAAGTGGTGTATCAAATTCTTCTGCAGTTATATCTGGAGTTTTAGAATTTGCTGCTCTTTTGTTTTGATCAAGTTGTAACCAAAGATATTCTAGATAATCTTTAGAATTGTTTTTATATGTAATTTCCGCTTCACCATAAATACGATTATTGTCTTCATCAAGACGAATATTCATAACATAGTCTACCTTTTGTTGAGTGTATTCATATCCTGGTGCTCCTGAAGCAGTATGTTGATTATTTGGCGTAGGTAACAGATCTTTCATTTGACGAAATTTGTTCTGATCTACATGTCCGGAACTAGGTTGATTTTGGGAATAACCATGAAGAGTTATAAGAAAGAAAATAAAAAATGATTTTATGAAACTTTTCATATGGTAGTACATTAAAAAAACGGAGCGCAAATTACTATTTATAATAGTAATTTATATTTAAGAGATTAAAACTTTAACAAACCTTTATCATTCTTTTTGGTTAATAATAAGCTGTCAAACTTATCATTAATCTTGAGCTTTATGAGATTTTGTTGATCGGGAAAGAAACCTATTAACATGTTGTTTTTAACCTCGACTGTGCTTACAGTTTTAACATTTTCTATTTCTATATAAAGATAGACAATATCACCTTCATACTCTCTTCCTAAATAATTGGTGTTTTGTGCTATATCATCTATTTTTAATTGAAAATGATCTTGCAAATACTTTTGAATATAATCATTACTGTTTTCTAATTCTTCCTTGGTGTTCAAATTAAAATTTTGGTCGAAGGTCTTATTAAGACTTAGTTCAAAATCGTCAAGAAATAAATTCATAGTTATCTGAACAGATTCAGAATCTTTTATATAATCAATCTGTGTTAAACTGATATAATATTTATGCACATCTGCAAAAGATGATATCAGAATAAAAAGTAACCCAATGAATACTACTTTTTTTAAGCGCATTAATCTAGTTTTAATTTTATATGTTTTTTAAGTGCTTCAAAAAACAGTCCAAAAATAATTAGTTTAAAACCCTAAGACTTCAAAAACAAATCACTTTGTTGATGTAAAAACTCAATAAGCTGCATTCTATTTTCTTCCAATAAAAGTTCTTGATCCAAACCATTGTCTTCTACAAATACTATAAAAGCTTCAACCTTATCTTCTGCAATATTGAAATTATTAATAATATATGTTCTACCCAAAACCCCTTCTAAACTTTTATTATATGCTTCTTGTAGCTTTTCTTTTTTATTCTTGCTTTTAGGTTTATTAGGCATAATTGCATCAAAAAGAAGTCCAATAACAGAACCAACGTTCATTGCATACATAAGCTCACCATTATTCATAAATGGGTTTACAACTTCTGTATACTGATCGTCTGGAAGCTCAAAGGCATTCATATTGCCCAATTCAAAAGCAATGGGTTCCACCAAAACAACGTCTTCTACATCTACAATCAAGTTTCCTGTAAGGTCATAAGGCAAAATAACAACTTCCTGAAGTACAGTAACATTTTCAACAAGGAAAATTTTTACAAATTTTTTGCTTAAAATCTCTTCCGTTATTTTAATACTTCCCTTTCTATATTGTAAAGCAGATATTTCTATAACATCATTTAAGGCGGCCTCAATTTTAAACTCACCATTCTCATCTGTAATAGTCCCTCTATTTGAAGATGAATTATAAACTGTAACGCTCTCTACTTCGTTGTTTTTTGAAAAAACTTTACCTTCAATTTCTACTCTGTTAATATTTTGTGACAACACATGAGTTAGTGGAAAAAGTAAAATAAATATGTAGATTATTTTTCTCATGTTTCCAGTTTAAAATAATAAAGTAACAGGATCAATTCATAAATAAAACACAAAACCTGTTTAAACTTTTGTTAAAAAATCTTAATACTTAAATTTACGCTAAATTCTTGTCAATGAAAAATATTATTATTGCTAGTACATCTACCACTCATGGTGGTGATTATTTAGAATATCTTTTAAATGATTTAAAAGTATTCTTTAATTCAGTTGAAACCATTTTGTTTGTTCCTTATGCCAGACCTGGTGGTATATCCCACAACCAATACACCGAAAAAGTAAGTATAGCATTTTCTAAAATTGAAAAAAAAATTGTTGGTATTCATGAATTTGAAAAACCGATAGATGCTGTAAAAAATGCTGAAGCTGTATTTGTAGGCGGTGGTAATACCTTTGTGCTTGTCAATCAATTATATAAAAATGATTTGATTGATGTTTTAATAACAAGTGTTTTAAATGGTACTCCTTATCTAGGAACAAGTGCTGGTAGTAATATTTGTGGTTTAACAATAAACACAACAAACGATATGCCTATTGTGTACCCACAAAGTTTTAAAGCTTTAGGTTTTGTGCCATTTAATATTAATCCGCATTATCTGGATCCAGACCCAACCAGTAAACACATGGGAGAAACAAGGGAAACCCGAATAAAAGAATTTCATAAATTTAATACACAACCTGTTGTTGGTTTAAGAGAAGGAAGTTGGCTGCATGTAAACAATAATTCTATAGTTTTAAAAGGAAGTTTGACCGCACGTATTTTTGAACATGATAAAACTCCTTATGAAGTTTCATCCGAAACGGAGCTAAACACATTGAATTAAATACAAGTTATAATTTTTTTAAAAAATGATAGCCCAAAATCTCAAACTCTTCATTATAGTAAAACTTATGTGATGGATAATTTTGAACATAAGTATTTAGCTCAATTGTTTCACATCCTTTTGTTTTAGTATAATCATAAATCCACTTAAAAAATTGCTTCCCTAGATTTTTGCCTCTGTAACCATCATCAATATACACATGGTCAACTTCTACACTTTTTCCAGAATAGTGTCTTGTACAGTACCATAAGCCTGTAACACCTATAATTTTATCCTCTTCAAAAATACAAGCACATTCATAATTTTGTTTAACCATTTCACGAAAACGTTGTTTTAATACATCAACAGCAATTTTAGAGCTATTCAATTTAAATACTAAAGGGACAACATTTTCAATGTCTTTAGCATCAATAATTTTAAATACAAACGACATAATAAATTCTTTTAAATGAAGATAATTTAATTTAAGGTAAATACAATATTACGATATTTTGTAAATTTAATTTCTAACATTAAGACTTGTGAGAAGTAACAGATTTAAAATCAGATTATTAATTGGTATTGCTATAGTAGCATTTGCTTTTATTAAGAGATGCAGTAGTAAAGAGACCAATCCTTTTACTGGTAGAATACAAACTATAAATATGAGTTCTGACCAAGAAATAGCTATAGGTTTACAAAGTGCGCCTCAAATGGCACAACAATATGGTGGCTTATATCCAGACGAAAATTATCAGGCTTTTGTAGATAATGTCGGCAATAAACTTGTAAATAATAGTATTGCAAAAGAAACGCCATACAAGTACGAATTTCATTTACTTTCTGACGAAAACACCATAAACGCATTTGCCCTTCCTGGAGGTCAAATATTTATTACGTATGCTTTATTTTCTAAACTTGAAAATGAAGATCAACTCGCTGGAGTGTTAGGTCATGAGATTGGGCATGTTTTAGGAAGACATTCGGCCGAACGAATAGCAGAAACTGAATTTTGGAATACAGTCACTACTGGAGCTCAAGTTGGAGCAGAGATGGGCGGACTAGTAAGTGGCATTGGGCAACAGACTCTACTTACCAATGGTAGAGATGATGAGCTTGAAAGTGACGAATTGGGAGTTCTTTTTATGATAAAATCCAACTATAACCCTGAAGAAATGATAGGTGTTATGGAAATTCTAAAAGCAGCAGCAGGACCCAATAGAGTACCAGAGTTTCAAAGCACACATCCAGATCCAGATAACCGGATTGAAAAAATTAAAGAAGCCATTAAAAAATACAAAGGCCAATAAAAAAAAGCCTTGCAATGCAAGGCTTTCTAACTAACTACTCAACAACTCGCTTTATAAAAAGTATATTACTTTTTAGTTAACGCGTTTTCTATTACAGACACTGCCTCTTTAGCATTAGATAGCTCTGCATATTTTTTTGCAGTCCAACCTTGGTCTGATCTTGCTTTTAAATTAGCACCATTCTCTATCAATAGTTCTAATATTTCTACTCTGTTAAATTTGGCCGCATACATGGCTGGAGTCATGCCATTAGACTTATCGTTGATGTCTGTACCTAGATCGATAAGTTTTTTTACTGTATCGTAATCGCCTTTTACAACCGAAAGACAAAAGGCATTCACTTTAAATACAGTTACGGTTGTATTATTATCAAAAGTTTCAGAAGTAGTTTTGGCATTAATATTTACAACAAATAAACATGCTGCCATAGCAGAAATAATGATTGTTTTTTTCATGATGAAAGATTTTAATTGATTATTGATTCGTTTTTTGATATACTAAAGAGACGAATAATTTTAATATGTGTTACACAAAAAATTGTTAAAACCTTTTTTTTAACGCTCTATTAACAATTTTTTAAGAATACAAATTGCTTAATATCAAGTGTTTTTCAAATGCACAGATAGAGAGCTTTAATAATTTTATAGCTGTAATTTTATCTCCTATCTTATCAAACTTCTTTATCTTTGACAACTCTTGAAAATTTTAAAAAATGAATAAGAAAGTTATACTCATGATTCTTGATGGTTGGGGAAAATCTCCAGATCCAAAGGTGTCTGCTATAGATAATGCCAATACGCCTTTTATAGATTCTCTATATACAAAGTATCCTAGTGCTAGTTTAAGAACAGATGGCCTGCATGTTGGTTTACCTGAAGGGCAAATGGGAAATAGTGAAGTAGGTCATATGAATCTCGGAGCAGGACGCATTGTTTATCAAGATTTAGTTAGAGTAAATTTAGCTGTTAAAAACAAAACGCTTCAAAATGAAGAAGTGTTAGTTAACGCTTTTCATTATGCCAAAACCAATAACAAAGATGTTCATTTTTTAGGGCTTTTAAGTGATGGCGGAGTTCACTCACATATTAATCATCTATTTGGTCTTCTTGATGCTGCTAATGATTTTGGTTTAAAAAAATTATTTGTTCATGCATTTACAGATGGTCGTGACGTAGATCCAAAATCTGGATTTGGGTTTATAACCGAACTTAATGAACACCTAGAAAAAACCAATGGGAAGCTAGCTACCGTTACCGGAAGATATTATGCAATGGACAGAGACAAACGCTGGGAAAGAGTAAAACTAGCGTATGATGCAATGGTACATGGCATAGGAAATCACTCCACAAATGCAGAAGCATCAATTGATGCAAGTTATAACGATGATATCACAGACGAGTTTATAAAGCCTATTGTGATGGTTGATGAAAACAGCCAACCCATATCAACAATCAAAGATGGTGATGTGGTTATTTTCTTTAATTTCAGAACAGATCGTGGAAGACAGCTTACAGAAGCTTTAACACAAAAAGATTTTCATGAGCAAAATATGCATAAGCTCAATTTGCATTACGTAACCTTAACCAATTATGATGAAAGTTTTAAAAACATCAAAGTAATTTTTAATAAGGATAATCTACAAAACACATTGGGAGAAATTTTAGAAAGGCATAATAAAACACAAATTAGAATTGCGGAAACCGAAAAATACCCACATGTTACGTTCTTCTTTTCAGGAGGGCGCGAAGAACCTTTTATAGGTGAAACCAGAATTTTGAGAAACTCTCCGAAAGTGGCAACTTACGATTTAAAGCCTGAAAT
>Ga0102947_1000805_pt1 | contig 11008 bp, 10 predicted proteins | sample SalPon2A_A_D2_MG_FD_78210 | JGI IMG/M metagenome (GOLD analysis project Ga0102947, IMG submission 78210) | Soil microbial communities from South San Francisco under conditions of wetland restoration - Salt Pond MetaG R2A_A_D2_MG | ecosystem: Environmental > Terrestrial > Soil > Wetlands | place... | reverse complement strand
GGCGCGTACTGCGCCCACTGGCCGTTGCCCCCCTGGTGCACCAGGCCGTCGCCGACGCCCATGTCGAGGAGCGTCTTGTTGCGGCCACCACCGCGGATGGTGTGGGCCCAGAAGAGGCCCCCGGCGCCGCCGCGGCGAAGCTGGGCGGTGGCGGTGAAGAGGTTGGTCGGGAAGCGGGCGGTCTGCATGTCGAACTCGACGGTCATGGAGTCGTAGTTCACCCCCGGCGGCACGTTCAGTTCCACGCTCATCTGACCCTGGGTCTGGGAGGAGCGGAAGAACTGGCCGTTGAGGCGGGCGATCTCGCCGGTGGCGGAGGGATCGATGAGGCCGTCACCACCACCCGCCGCCGCGGTCACGAACTGGGTCGAGTCGGGCACCCGGCTGAGGATCGTGGCGTAGGCGTAGAACGGGTCGGCGCAGGAAACCTCGAAGCGGGCGCCATCGACGGTGCTCTCCCCCAGGATGCCGAAGGCGCCGGAGAAGTCGCGGTGGCTCAGCGGCGGCACCGGGATGGTGACGGTGGACTGGATCTGGGCACCCTCGGGGCGGAAAGCGCGGATGGTGCAATCGGTCTCCTCGGATCCCAGGTTGACCAGGCCGAGGTCGGTCTGGGCAACGCCCGTCTGACGCTCCAGGGCCAACAGGTGGGCTGTGGAACCGGCCGACAGCAGGTTCTGGGCGTCGATCAACGGCACCGAAGTGGCGGCCAGCTTCTGCCCGCCCTGGCTGAAGGAGTTGAGCTCGCCGACGTAGAACACGTTGTCGGAGTCGGTCCGCGCTTCCAGCATGCCAATCTTGCCCAGGCCGGCGCTCACCGGCACGGTGCTGTTGGCGGGGACGATGATGGCCTGGTCGAACTCGCCCTCTTCCAGGCCCTCGGTGCCATCGACCAAGGACGGGATGAAGCGCAGGACGACGTCGGCCGGCTGGTTCCCCGTGTTGGTGATCCAAAGAAGGCTACGGTACTGCTTTCCCTCGATGGTCTGGTTCATGGCGCCCGGCAGGTACACGGTACCCGCGACGGCGACTCCGGCAATCAGCAGACAAGCGACGGCAGCCGCTAGGGGAAATATTTTCTTCATGTTGACTTCGACCTCCTGGTCTATTCATGGGCGGCGAAAGGCCCTCCGCAGGGATGTACACGCCGGATTATAATCTTGAAAAACCTTTTTATCAAGGCTACTTACGTCGATTCAAAGCTTAGCCTTGGCTGAGCTTCACGGGTTGCGAGACCCGCCCTACCGCGCCTCCCCGGGACGTACCTCGCTGGAGACGCTACAATCCCCCCGTTCCCAAGCTCGCGCCGCGAGCGCGCCGCGAGCGCGAGGGGAAGGGGGCCGCAACCGGCAGTTGCCGACGCGAAAAGCCCCCTCAGTTCCGTATACGGACTATAAATCGAAAACCGTCAATGCGTCGAGATATTCCCGAATCAGACTCCTTGCCCGAGGCGGCCCCCGCCGACCCCGTCACCGCCACCGTCTGGCCCTGGTGGCGGGACGCGGGGTCCGGCCCCGATTCCCCCACCGGGCGGCAGGCCGCCAGCCAGGCCCGCCGCGGCGCCGCCCTGCGCACCCTGGTGGGCCTCGCCATCGCCGCCCTGCTGCTGCTCTGGAAGCCGTGGCTGGCGGCGGTGGTGGCGGTGATCTCGCTGCTGGTCCTGGCCCTCGCCCTGGCCTCGCCCCTCGGGCTCTACGCCCGTTTCGAGCACGCCCTGGACCGCCTGGCCCACGGCGTCGGCCTGGCGGTGACCTGGGTCCTCATGCCGATCCTCTACCTCGTCCTCTTCCTACCGGTGGGACTGCTGCTGCGCGCCACCGGCAAGCTGCGCCTGACCCGACGCCCCGATCCCGCCGCCACCACCTACTGGCGCTCCCCCCGGGAGGACGCCGACGGCGACAGCGATGGCGGCGATAGCGGTGAGGGTGGCGATGATGCCTCGCGCCGCTGGCAGGGCGCCGGCCTGGACCGCTACCGGCGGCAGTTCTGACGCCATGCCTCCCATGCCCTTGACCGGACCCCGCCCATGACCGCCATCCTCGGCATCAGTTGCTACTACCACGACTCCGCCGCCTGCCTGGTGGTCGACGGGGAGATCGTGGCGGCGGCCCAGGAGGAGCGCTTCAGCCGCAAGAAGCACGACGCCGGCTTCCCCACCGGCGCGGTGGCCTACTGCCTGGCGGAGGGCGGCATCGCCGCCGGCGACGGCGCCCCGGGGCTCGACTACGTCGCCTTCTACGACAAGCCGCTGCTCAAGTTCCACCGCATCCTGGAGACCTACCTTGCGGTGGTGCCCAAGGGGCTGCGCTCCTACGTCCAGGCGGTGCCCCTGTGGCTGCGCGAGAAGCTGTGGATCCCGCCGCGCATCCAGGAGGCGCTGGAGGAGCAGGGCATCGCCTGGGGCAGCGGGGATGGGGGCGGCGGGGATGGGGGCGGCGGGCCGGAGATCCTGTTCACCGAGCACCACGAGTCCCACGCCGCCAGCGCCTTCTACCCGTCGCCCTTCGAATCGGCGGCGGTCCTCACCCTGGACGGGGTCGGCGAGTGGGCCACCACCACGGTGGGCCTGGGCGACGGCGACCGCCTGGACCTGCTGCACGAGATCCCGTTCCCCCACTCCCTGGGGCTCCTCTACTCCGCCTTCACCTACTTCACCGGCTTCCGGGTCAACTCCGGCGAGTACAAGCTGATGGGGCTGGCGCCCTACGGCGAGCCGCGCTACGCCGACCTGATCCGGGAGCACCTCATCGACCTGCGGGACGACGGCTCGTTCCGCCTCGACCAGCGCTACTTCGGCTACATCGACTCGCTGCGCATGACCAACCGGCGCTTCGCCGAGCTTTTCGGCGGACCGCCGCGGCGGCCCGAGACGCCGATCACCCAGCGCGAGCGGGACCTCGCCCGCTCGGTGCAGGAGGTCACCGAGGAGGCGGTCCTGGGCCTCGCCCGGTTCGCCCGGGAGACGACCGGCCAGCGCCACCTCTGCCTAGCCGGCGGCGTCGCCCTGAACTGCGTCGCCAACGGCAAGCTGCTGCGCTCCGGGCTGTTCGACGACCTGTGGATCCAGCCCGCCGCGGGCGACGCCGGCGGCGCCCTGGGGGCGGCGCTGGCGGTATGGCACAACGCCCTGGGCAACCCGCGCCGCCGCCTGCCCGCCGCCGGCGGTCCCCGGGACCAGATGCGGGGCGCCTACCTCGGCCCCGCCTTCCCGCCGAGCCAGACCCGGGCCTGGCTCGACGCCCAGGGCTACCCGTACCGCCAGCTCGCCGGCGAGGAGCGGCCGGCGGAGATCGCCCGCCTCATCGCCGAGGGCAACGTCGTCGGCCTGTTCCAGGGGCGCATGGAGTTCGGGCCCCGGGCGCTGGGCAACCGCTCCATCCTGGGCGACGCCCGCTCGCCCCGCATGCAGTCGGTGATGAACCTGAAGATCAAGTACCGGGAGAGCTTCCGCCCCTTCGCCCCCAGCGTCCTGGGGGAGGAGGCCGCGGCGTGGTTCGACCTCGACCCGGGCAACCCGGACGTCGCCTCCCCCTACATGCTGCTGGTGGCGCCGGTGGCCGCGGACAAGCGGCTGCCGGAGCGCGGCGACGAGGCGGATCTCGATCTCCAGGAGTGGGTCAACCGGCCGCGCTCGGAGATCCCGGCGGTGACCCACGTCGATCACTCCGCCCGGGTGCAGACGGTGCACGCCGACACCAACCCCGGCTACCACGCGGTGATCCGGGAGTTCCACCGCTCGACCGGCTGCCCGGTGATCGTCAACACCAGCTTCAACGTCCGCGGCGAGCCCATCGTCTGCACCCCGGAGGACGCCTACCGCTGCTTCATGCGCACCGAGATGGACTACCTGGTCCTCGACGATTTCCTCCTCGCCAAGGCGGAGCAGCCCGCCGACGAGCGGGAGCGCCGCGAGGAGTGGAAAGACGAATACCCACTGGACTGAGCCCACTGGACTGAGCCCACTGCCCGGACCGGCTGCCTGGAACGGCTGCCTGAACCGCGCCGCCCCGGGCGATAGGATGGAACCCCATGAAGAAACTCAGCTATCTCGGCAGCCTCGCCCGCGAGGTGCTCCAGTTCGCCCGCGAGCACAAGGCGTACTGGCTGGTGCCGTTCCTTCTCATCCTCGGCCTGGTGGTGCTGCTGGTGGCGGGCAGCCAGGCGGCGACGCCGTTCATCTACACCCTCTTCTAGCGCCGCCGGCCGGGGCGCCCTTGCTTCCCGGCCCCGAGCGTTAGACAATGGACAGTCCATGGCCCGCATTCGTCCCATCCACGCCGTCGCCGTCGTCACCGCCTTCATGGCGCTGGTGGTGTTCGCCGAGTACGCCTACGAAGGCGGCTTCGACCACTCCGGGTACGAGCGCGTGCGCCCGAACTCGGAAGGTCAGGTCGCCATCGACGTCTCCGACCTGGAGGAGCAGGAGGTGCGCTTCTACCGCTTCTTGAACGCCGGCAACCAGGAGGTCAAGTTCCTGGTCGGGCGCGACAGCACCGGCACGCTGCAGGTCGGCTTCGACGCCAGCGAGACCCACTCCATCCTCGGCCGGGGGTTCCGCGCCGAGGACGGCTGGATCGTCGATAACAAGTGTGACTCGGCGGTCCGCGTGGAGACGGTCAACGAAGGCGGCCGAGGCTGCCGGCCGGTCCCCCTGGAGCACCAGGTGGACGGCGACCGGGTACTTCTTGCCGAACAGGACATCCTCCGCGGCTGGCGTTACTTCCGGTGACGCGGCGGCCCTCCCACCACCCCAGTTTCACGATACAAGCTAAGATACGGCTCTGATGACGACCCAACCCTCGGATCAGTTCGTCCTCACCGAAGGGGACTTCAAACGCCTGGAGGAGGCACTGCTGCGCTTGCGGCAGGACTCCAACGCCCGGGCGGTCTTCCTCATCGACAAGAACGGTCAGCAACTGGCAGCCGCCGGCGAGACCGAGCGCTACGACAGCACCTCCCTGGCCTCCCTGACCGCCGGCAACGTGGCGGCCACAGACGGCCTGGCGAAGCTGATCGGCGAGCGCGAGTTCTCCGTCCTCTTCCACGAGGGCCAGCAGGACCACATCCACATCTCCATCGTTGCCGAGCGGGCCATCCTGGTCGTCATCTTCGACGAGCGGTCGTCCCTCGGCCTGGTGCGCCTGCGGGTGCGCCGGGCGAACAACGAGTTCGAGCGCATCTTCACCGAGATGTTGAGCCGCACCGACGCCGATGGCCGTGAAAGCCGGGGCGTAAGCCCGTTCTCTGAAATCACCGACGAGGACATCGACGCACTCTTCAGTTAGCGGATCCCAGGGCTCGCCGCCCCACGGCCCTAAAGCCGTGGCGCGAGACCGGGAACGACCGTCCCCGCGGCCCCCGGCCAACGTTCCGGACCCGGAACGGGGAGGTCCGCCCGGGGCTCCGCACAGTCTGCAGGCATCGAGGCATCAAGCATGACCTTCATCAATTACGCAGCCAAGGAGATCAACTGCAAGATCGTCTACTACGGCCCCGGCCTATGTGGCAAGACGACGAACTTGCAGTACATCTACAACAAGACCTCGCCCGACGCGAAGGGCAAGATGATCTCCCTGGCCACCGAGACCGACCGCACCCTGTTCTTCGATTTCCTACCCCTCGATCTCGGCTCCATCCGTGGCTTCACCACCCGCTTCCACCTCTACACCGTCCCCGGCCAGGTGTTCTACGACGCCAGCCGCAAGCTGATCTTGAAGGGCGTTGATGGCGTGATCTTCGTCGCCGACAGCCAGGAGGCCCGGATGGAGGCCAACGTGGAGTCGGTGCGCAACCTGGAGGACAACCTGCGCGATCACGGCTTCGAGCTGAAGGATCTGCCCTACGCCCTCCAGTTCAACAAGCGGGACCTGCCCAGCGCCGCACCGACCGACGAGATGTACCGCGTCTTGAACTTCAAGCGCGAGCCCACCTTCGAGGCGGTGGCCACCGACGGCCGCGGGGTGTTCGAGACCCTGAAGTCGGTGGCGAAACAGATCCTCATCGAACTCCGCAAGCGCTGAGTCGAAGCTGCGTCGGGGCTGAGTCGAAGCTGAGTCGGGGCCATGCCGCGGGCCGCCGGCCGCCGACTCCCCCGCCCCGCAGACCCGCGCCCCATCCGTTCCACCGCGGGGCCGGCCAGCGCTTTGCAAACCAATCTTCCAATAAGGAGACACCCAATGGCACATGACTGGACCCCCCAGGACAACAGCTACATGAAGCGCTACGCCGGCAACAAGACCCTCAACGACCTGGTGCAGCGCTTCGAGGCCGAGCCCGAAGAGGTGCGCGCCAAGCTGCGCGAGCTGAAGTTGACCACCAAGGACGGCGAGCCCGCCGACGGCCGCTTCGCCCCGGACCCCATGGTGGGGCCGTTCGAGAAGGGCATGAAGGCGCTCTACGACAAGAAGTGGCCCCAGGCCATCAAGCACTTCGAGAAGGTGGTCGCCGAGAGTGACCAGCCGGAGCTCACCGCCCGGGCCGAGCAGCTCCTGGTGGCGGCCCGGCGCCGCGACGAGGACTCGCCCAAGGACGCCACCCCCTACCTCCAGGCGGTGTGGGCGAAGAACAACGGCGACCTCGACGAGGCGATGAAGATCGTCAAGGCGCAGAAGAAGGACGAGGAGGGCCGCTTCGCCTACCTGGCGGCGGCGATCCACGCCGTCGAGGAGCGCCCGGACGACGCGGCCAAGACCCTGGAGAAGGCCATCGACGCCGACTCCCGGAACATGGTGCAGGCCTACCACGACCCGGATTTCGCCGAGATGCGCCAGGACAAGGACCACGCCCATCTCTTCGGAATGGACTGAGGCCGGACCGGCGGCCACCGCTTTTAACCGCACCGACGGCCCGTCGGTGGTGGTCATCGGTGGCGGCACGGGGCTGGCGACGCTGCTCCGGGGCCTGAAGCGCTACCTGGAGCCGACGCGGCCCGGCGGCAAATCCACCCCCGGCCGGTCCCGCGGCGACACCGGGCCCGGCCCGGCGGACGGCGAACGGCGCCTCGGCTCCCTGACCGCGGTGGTCACGGTGAGCGACGACGGCGGGTCCTCCGGCCGCCTGCGCCGCGAGCTCGGCGTGCTGCCGCCGGGCGACATCCGCAACTGCCTGGTGGCCCTGTCGGAGGAGGAGGACCTGCTGTCGAGCCTCTTCCAGTACCGCTTCCCGGACGGCGGCGGCCTCACCGGGCACTCCTTCGGCAACCTGTTCCTCACCGCCCTGACCGGCATCACCGGTGACTTCTACCAGGCGGTCCTCACCGCCGAGAAGGTGCTGTCGGTGCGCGGCCACATCCTGCCGGCGAGCCTCACCGACCTCCGCCTGCGCGGGCTGGGCCGCTCCGGCGCCACCTACGAGGGGGAGTCGGCCATCGGCACCAGCGGCGAGCGGCTGGAGACGCTGACCATCGAACCGGCCCAGCCCCCCGCCTTCCCGCCGGCGGTGACCGCCATCCGCCACGCCGACCTGGTGCTGCTGGGGCCGGGATCCCTCTACACTTCGGTGCTGGCCAACCTGCTGATCCCGGGCATCCTGCGCGCCGTCGCCGAGACCCGGGCCAAGGTGATCCTGCCGCTGAACCTGATGACCCAACCCGGGGAGACCGACTCCATGGACGCCTCAGACCACTACACCGTCTTCCGCGAGCACCTGGGCTACGACCTGGTGGACGTGGTGCTGGCCAACTCGACGCCGCTGCCGGACTACCTGCTGGAGTACTACTCGGACAGCGGGTCGGAGCCGGTGCGGGTCGACCCCGGGGACTTCGCCGACGCCGACGTCGAACTGGTGGAGGAGGACCTGCTGGCCGAAGGCGAGCTGATCCGCCACGACCCGGGCAAGCTCGCCCGGGCGGTGGTCTCCCTGCTGCCGGAGCCCGGGAGCGGGACGGACCACCGGGGAGAGCCGTCGTGAGCCGCCGCCGGGTGGCCGTGGTGCTGGCCGCGGGCAAGGGCACCCGCATGGTGTCGGACCTGCCCAAGGTGCTGCACCGCGCCGCCGGCCGGCCGCTGCTGGCCTGGGTGCTGGACGCCGCCCGGGAGGCCGGCTGCGACGAGATCGTGGTCGTCGTCGGCCACGAAGCCGAGGCGGTGCGCCGGGAGGTGGCCGCCCCGGACGTCGACTTCGCCCTCCAGGCCGAGCAGCTCGGCACCGGCCACGCCCTGGCCCAGGCGGCGTCCCGGGTCTGCGGTGACGATGCGGGGGACGGCGACACGGGGGACGGAGACAAGGGAGACGGAGACAAGGGGCCGGCCACCGTCCTGGTCCTCTCCGGAGACGTGCCGCTGGTGCGCGGCGAGACGCTGGTGGAGCTGGCCGAGGCGGCCGAGGCCGCCGGCGCCTGGGGCGCCCTGGCGGTGGCCGACGTCGAGCGCCCGGGCCGCCTGGGCCGGGTGCTGACCGGCGACGACGGCGCCTTCCAGCGCATCGTCGAGGCCGCCGACGCCAACCCCGAGGAGCTGGCGGTGACCAAGATCAACGCCGGCCTCTACGCCTTCCCCGCCCCGGACGTCTTCCACCGCCTGGAGCGGGTCGAGCCGGACAACGCCCAGGGCGAGATCTACCTGACCGACGCCCCCGGCATGGCCCGGGACGACGGCGAGCGGGTGGCGGTCTACGTCCTGGACGACGCCAGCGAGGCCATCGGCGTCAACACCCGGGGCGACCTGGCCCGGGCCCACCGCGCGCTGATGGACCGCCACCTGGAGGCGCTGATGGACCGCGGCGTGAGCATCCTGGAGCCGGCCCGGACGACGGTGGAGCCGACGGTGGAGGTGGCTCAGGACGCGGTCCTCCATCCCGGCGTCTCGCTCCTCGGCGGCAGCCGGGTCGGCGAGGGGGCCGTGCTCCACGCCGGGGTCTGGGCCCGGGACGCGGAGATCGGCGCCGGCGCCGAGGTCGGCCCCCACTCGGTCCTCGACGGCGCGACGGTGGCTGCCGGGGAAACGGTGCCGGCCCTCACCGCCCGCGCCGGCAAGGGGGCGTCTGACCCACCCGGCGGCGGCTGACGGCGCGAAAGCTGCACCCGGTAAGCTGCGTTGGATGACGTGGCCTCCCCCCCGGTGGGGCCGGCCAACCTGGAACCATGGAACTGGAGCTCGAAGATGTGCGGCATCGTGGGATACGTCGGTGAACAGGAGGTGGTCCCGCTCCTGCTGGACGGCCTGAAGCGGCTGGAGTACCGGGGGTACGACTCCGCCGGCGTGGTGGTGGTGGCCAACGGCAAACTCGACCGCTCCCGGGCGGAGGGCAAGCTGGACCGCCTGGTGGAGAAGCTGAGCTCCCAGCCGCTGTCCGGCAGCCACGGCCTGGGCCACACCCGCTGGGCCACCCACGGCCCGCCGGTGGAGCGCAACGCCCACCCCATCACCGACGCCCGGGAGCGGGTGGCGGTGATCCACAACGGCATCATCGAGAACTTCCTGACCCACAAGAAACGGCTCCAGGAAGAGGGTTGGGAGTTCCGCTCCGACACCGACACGGAGGTCATCGCCAACCTGATCTCCTCCCACCTCGGCGACGACGGCGGCGACCTGCTGGAGGCGGTGACCGCCACCTGCCGCCAGCTCGAAGGGATGTACGCTTTCGCCGCCGTCTCCACCGCCACCTCCGCATCCGAGACAGGCGGTGGTGACCAGGAGATCATCGCCGCCCGCAAGGGGCCGCCCCTGATCCTCGGCCTCGGCTCCGGCGAGCAGTTCCTGGCCTCCGACCCGGCGGCGCTCCTGGAGCACACCCGGGACGTCATCTTCCTCGAAGACGGCGACGTCGCCCGCCTGACGCCGGCCCAGGTGGAGGTCTTCGACATCGATGGCCAGCCCGTCTCCCGCCAGCGCCGCCACCTCGACTGGGACCCGGTGCAGGCCGACAAGGGAGGCTACCGCCACTACATGCTCAAGGAGATCCACGAGCAGAGCCAGGCGGTGCAGGACACCTTCGCCGGCCGGGTGGACTTCGAGACCGGCCGCGTCCAGCTCGACGACTTCGAGGACCTCGACGAGACGCTGCGCCAGGCGAAGCGGGTCGTGCTGCTGGCCTGCGGCACCTCGTGGCACGCCGGCCTGGTGGGCAAGTTCATGATCGAGGAGCTGGCCCGGGTGCCGGTGGAGGTGGACTACGGCTCCGAGTACCGCTACCGCGACCCCATCGTCGATGAGGACACGGTGGCGGTGGGCATCTCCCAGTCCGGGGAGACCGCCGACACGCTGTCGGCCATGGAGGCGGCCCGGGACCGGGGCGCCACCCTGCTCACCATCTGCAACGTGCCGGGCAGCCAGACCACCCGCATCAGCGACGCCACCATCTACACCCACGCCGGGCCGGAGATCGGCGTCGCCTCCACCAAGGCTTTCACCACCCAGCTCGTCGCCCTCTACCTCCTCGCCCTCCACCTGCGCCAGGTCCGCGGCCTGGACATGGAGCCCTCCCTGACCGCCGACCTGGCCCACCTGCCGGCCCAGATCGCGGAGGGCCTGCAAGACGAGAAGAAGATCAAGGCGATGGCCCGGCGCCATCACCGGGCGGAGGACTTCCTCTACATCGGCCGTGGGGTCAACTACCCCATCGCTCTCGAAGGCGCCCTCAAGCTCAAGGAGATCTCCTACATCCACGCCGAGGGCTACCCCGCCGGCGAGATGAAGCACGGCCCCATCGCCCTGATCGACGAAGACATGCCGGTGGTGGCGGTGGTCACCGGCGACCGGGTGGCGGACAAGGTGATCAGCAACATGCAGGAGGCCAAGGCCCGGGACGCGGTGATCCTGGCGGTGACCGACCGCGACGCCGACGACCTCCAGGACATGACCGACGAGGTGATCCAGGTGCCGCGCACCAGCGAGCTCCTGCAGCCGATCCTGAACGTCGTGCCGCTGCAGCTCCTGGCCTACTACGTCGGCGTGCGGCGAGGGGCGGACGTGGACCAGCCGCGCAACCTGGCGAAGAGTGTGACGGTGGAGTAGGGGGCCGGGCTGGGGAGAGGAGCGGAGGGGAGCGGTGAGGAGGGAACGGCGAGGAG
>Ga0102947_1000803_pt1 | contig 11023 bp, 7 predicted proteins | sample SalPon2A_A_D2_MG_FD_78210 | JGI IMG/M metagenome (GOLD analysis project Ga0102947, IMG submission 78210) | Soil microbial communities from South San Francisco under conditions of wetland restoration - Salt Pond MetaG R2A_A_D2_MG | ecosystem: Environmental > Terrestrial > Soil > Wetlands | place... | reverse complement strand
TATTCCTCCAGGATGTCGATGATTTCCCTGGTGGTATCATCCAACTCTTCGTTACTTGCAAAGGCAGCGCGCTGTTGCTCTTTTTGTAACGCCACACTATCCGCAGATACTGCCACTTTTCCCTCAGCTATAAAATCCCGGATCAATTCACGCAATTCCATGGTGACCTCATTCCATTCCTTCATGTCATACTTGGTGATGGAAACGTAATTCTCATCCATAAAAACTTCCTTTACAAAGGAAAGCTGGAAGAGCGCCGTTGCCAGTTCCGAGACCGCAGCTTCATCAATATTTTTAAACTCAAAGGGGGTGGGTACAATCCTTTGGTTGGCAACAAATTTAAGTACTGCCGGATTGGGGGTTACCTCAGCATATATGGTAACCGGTGTCTTTTTGGGGCCTTCGTCAGCCAGTACTACGGGCGCCCCTGAATTTAAGTATTCTACCAGCTGCTGGGCTACTTCATCCTTAACATCGGCCCATTCAACGATATCAAAACGTTCCAGGGCAATAAAATTCCCGGAAATATATACAGTTTTAATAAAGGGCAGATAAAATAATTGCTGGGCTAACGGAGAACCCTTGGCATCATCAATATTTGCATATTCATAATTCTTCCCCTGGGCAAAAAAATGATTGGTTTCAAATTTTAAAATTGACGGATTACTGGTTTCCACCACGGTGATCACAAACTCCTTCATAGTTCCTGTTTTAAGCAAAAATACAACCATTTTCCCAGTTTGGCGATATATAATAATGTTGCATTTCGTCCGTTATACTTTATATTTGATCGACATGGCAACAAACAGCCCTATATCCTAGATGAAAAGATTCCTAATTATTTTGGTTGCATGCTTCACCTATTGGATCTCTGGAGAAGCCCAGGAGGGAATTCCGGTATACTTTGATTATTTATCAGATAATTACTATCTGGTGCACCCCTCGATGGCAGGAATAGGAGAAGGGGGTAAAGTGCGGCTGACCGCTAGAAAACAGTGGTTCAGTGTGGATGAAGCACCTAACTTACAAACATTAAATGCCCATTATCGCATTGCAGAAAGTAACAGTGGGGTTGGGGCCATCATCTTTAATGATGCCAATGGGTATCATTCCCAAACAGGGATAAAGCTTACCTATGCCCACCATTTGCGCTTTGGTGAGGATATAAGGATATTAAACCAGTTGTCATTTGGCATGAGTGCAGGATACATTCAAAGCAGCCTGGATGAAACAGAGTTTCGTTCGGTAATACCGGATCCGATCATCACGGGCACCAAAAACAGTGTTGGCTATTTTAATGTCGATTTTGGAATGTCTTACAATTATATGGAGTTTTATGCGCATGCTTCCGTTTTGAACGGACTTGGCAGTGGAAGGGATCTGTACACCGCCATTGAATTCGATAATCTCAGGAGGTATTTATTTTCTGTGGGCTATGTTTTTGGTAAAAGTGAATGGCGCATTGAACCTTCTGTTTTATTTCAGCTTACGGAATTCACCAAGGAAGAAACCGTGGATATCAATGCCAAGGTATACAGGGATGTAAGTTTTGGTACCGTATGGGGTGGACTGTCTTATAGAAGGAGCTTTGACGGAGCCCAATTCCAGACCAATGGCACTTTTGGGGAACAACGGCTGCAGTTGTTTACACCCATTGTGGGGGTCAACATCAACAGGTTCATGGTCTCCTATAACTATTCCTATCAATCGGGGGATATTAGGCTCGATAATGGGGGATTTCATCAAATAACCCTCGGATATAACTTTGGTCCTGAACGGGAAAACAGGTATGACTGTTATTGTCCTGCCGCCAATTACTAAAAACAAAGGGCCTGTCTTTTAGAGACAGACCGCCTTGCCAACCAACCAAACCTTATCTCATTGGGTACCGATCATCAGCGAATGATAATTAGTTTCCGCCTGCAGCCCACAGTCTACCGGCTATTGTACTCTTTTTAACATTTTACCACTAATCCCACGAGTAATTCTTCCTTGCTGCCTGACGCTGAATGGCACTTAACATCGCATTTTCCAATTCACCGGCTTCATCCTTTTGATTTTCGGAAATATAGGCTTCACGCCTTGCATTGGTCGCCTGAATCTCCTTTTGAATGGCCTTGCGCTCAGCTTTTTTCTCGATGATGTAGGTTTCCATTTCGTCAACGGACTTGCCCTTGAGTTCCGCGGGGAGCTGATCCTTCTTTAGTTGTGAAATATCAAATTCCAGATCATCTGAGGCATCCACCAGGTCCCAGGACGAATTTTTATAAAGTCGCGAACTCTTGCTAACTGCCCGTTTAATCGCTACAGCCTCTTCCATTGCCATGGCATTCGCATCCTGGGCCGATTGTAATTCCATTTTGGCGGTACCCCTGGCCCCATAGGAAATATAGGTCCTGTTTAACCTGGCGTTCAGTTTTATTATGATATCGTCATAAGGGGTATTGATATGGACTATGTGCCTGTTGTGGTCAATGGCCATATATTCGCCACCGGTCAGCATGGCCCCTTTTTTCCAATCAGTGTTGATGCCCTGTTGATAATTGCCACAGAAAATGGTGTTCACAATTATATCCTTTTCCCGGGCGTTGGTTACCGCATCTCGATAGTCTAATTTACCCTGGGTAAAAGGCTCATTGCCGGCAATAAAGATCATCTTCAGATGGTCATTATTTTTGCCCCAGTCGAGCTGATTCAGGGAAGTCTGGATGACGGTACCGCAGAATTCTTCACCTCCATTCGTCGTAAGGGAAAACAATTTTTCTGAAATTTCATCCAGATCACCTGTAAATCCGATCACCTGCTGTACATATCCTTCCCGTGAAGAGAGGTTGTCGTTTCCGTATTGATACAACGCAATTTGCAACCCGGGTCGTCCCTCATTACCGCATTTGGCGGCAGTGAACTTGTTTACAATATCCCATAATTGTGCTTTGGCCTGATTAATAAGACCATCCATACTATTGCTGGTGTCTAACAACAGGGCAATTTTCACAACATTGTTTGAAGTCTTGTCTTCCTTAATTTTGGTCTCAGCCAAAATAGCGTCATGACCTTCCTTTTCTGATTTTAATCCACATCCGTAGGTGGATCCGATGGCAAGGATGAATAGTGCCAGACCAAAAAATTGTTTAACGTGTTTCATTATTGTGCTTTTTAAATTTTTGTTCATTTACGGCTAAAAGTATCCTCAAACTTTTTCAAAAAAAAGTGGGAATGAGGGAAACGGCATTTCCTGTGAGGCAACTGCGGGTGCTAGTGCTTAAAGTGGAAGAATGTGGTTGTTTGGTACACTTTCTGGCGTATTGAGCATTTTTTAATACCGTTTAAATCAACTAAGTTTATCTTGAATTAAGCAGCTAATGAGAAGGTCTCACTACATAATCACCCTGGTATTGCTTTGGGCTTTTCCTGTGCATTCACAAATACAGGAAGAACGTATCAACCTGCAGATAAATGGCTCTGTTATGGTGAAAGAAAGCCGCACGCCCATGTCTGGTGTTGAAGTATTCACAGACAAAGGTGCCTATGCGGTGACCAATGCATTGGGTGAATTTGAGATTGACGCAGCGGTTGGGGATGTGCTAACTATTGAAAGTCCGGACATGGAAACTGTGCGGTATCGCATTAAAAATGAAGATGATATCAGCATCATGGTGGATAGGTACCCTCAAAGCAGGTCAGGGCCAATCGGAAATAGTACATCCGGGGTCTCCATGTACCAGGCGTATCTGGATTCTGCCAATTATTACAGGAAAAAGGATATTGCGAAAAGCATTGATTTTGTAGCCCAATCCATTGCCCAACTAGGGAGGAGAGGCAATAAACAGGAACTTTCAAAGTCATTGACTGCACTGGGTGAGATCTACCAATACCATAAACAATACGATCTTGCCATAGATAATTATGAGGATGCCCAGGAGGCCCATAAAACTTCCCGCACTGCATTATTGCTAGGTAAAGTGTATCTCCTGAACGGGGATCCGGAAGCATCGGAAAGGGTATTGACACCATTGTTAGAGATCAGTGATCTGGTGCCATATCAACGGATAACCCTGTATGAAACCCTGGGGGATGCATTTAAGGAGAAGGGGCAGACAGACAGAGCCATAGCGTTTTATGAAGAGGGACTTCTCATTGCCCGAAAAAACCAGATTGCTCCCAAACTTCCGGATCTCAACTCTAAGATAGCCGATGCCTATGCAAGTACCAACAGGCTACAGGAAGCAGAAGCATTCTATGGAAGTTCGCTGGCACAGGCCAATAGGCAAGCCCCACAAAGAGCGGTACAGGAAAAAGAGAAAGTGGCGGATTTCTACAATCAACGAAGCCAGTATAACGAAGAAATAGCACTGAGAAAGAAAAGCCTTAGTGAGCTAAATAACCTACCCGCCCCCGTGGCAAAGAACGAAAAATCCGCGCAAGAGGCAGATTCTATTACCGCCCAGCGGATCAATTATAAGATTGGTAGTGCCTTTATTGCGCAGGACAAGTATGATGAGGCCATTCCCTATTTGGAAGAGAGTATAAGAAAAGCAGACGATGACGATGATCTCATCGTACAGAAAGATGCCACCCGTAAATTATCGGAAGTGTATAAACAGCAGGGCGATTTTACCAAAGCTCTTGAAACCTATCAAAAATACGTCGCTGTGGTGGATACGCTGTATATCAGGAAGGAACAGGAAATCGCCAGGGCTTCCAGGTTTAACAGGGAGATTGCTTTAAAGCAGAGCCGCATTACAGGACTTGAGCAGGAACGCGAACTCTCCCAAAGTAAATATGATCTTGCCCTTACGGAGCAGCAACTTTTCCTGGAAAGCAGTAAACGCAAGAACTGGGTGATCTATTCCCTGATCCTCGGGATGCTCCTCACCGGATTGGCCGCCTTTTTCTTTTATCGCAGCAACAGGCAACAAAAATTGGCCAACAACCTTTTGGCATTAAAGTCACTTCGATCTCAAATGAATCCCCATTTTATATTTAACGCCCTGAATTCTGTAAATAACTATATTGCGAAAAGTGATGAACGAAGCGCCAATAGGTATTTGAGTGAGTTTTCTACCCTTATGAGGGCGGTTCTGGAAAATTCTGAGGAAGATTTTATCCCGTTATCCAGGGAAGTGGAATTGCTGGAGCTTTATGTTAAACTGGAACATTCCCGTTTTCCGGAAAAATTTGATTACCAAATGAACATTGAAGAGGATCTTGATATTGAAGCCTTCCAGATTCCGCCAATGTTGTTGCAACCCTATATTGAAAATGCCATTTGGCACGGGCTTAGGTATAAGGAGGGAAAGGGGTTATTAAAGATTGACCTGAAACGAAAGGACAGGGAAGCCATAGAAATATCGATCACGGACAATGGTATCGGCAGAAAAAGGTCGGCCGAATTGAAAACCGTGCACCAGAAGAAGCAAAAATCCAGGGGTATGGGGAATATTAAGAAGCGGATCGCCATCCTAAATGATATGTATAAGGACAAGGTAGCCGTTTTTGTACAGGATTTGAATACCGATACCACCGGGACCAGGGTAATCCTGACTTTAAAGAAAGATTGATGAGGTTAAAGGCAATCATTATAGAGGACGAAGCGCAGAGCAGGGAAATTTTACGCGATTATTTGGCAAAATATTGCGATAATGTCCTGTTAGCGGGTGAGGCGGCCAGCATTCAGGAGGCGCTGGTACTGATTGGCAAAACAAGCCCGGACCTCGTTTTTCTGGATGTGGAAATGCCCTTTGGCAATGCTTTTGATTTTTTAGACCAGGTGCCCGAAAGAACCTTTGAAACCGTTTTTGTTACGGCCTACAACCAATATGCCATGGATGCCTTAAACAATCATGCGGCTTATTATCTTATGAAACCCATTGATATAGATGAGTTGGTGAAAGCTGTGGCCTATGTAAGCGATATCAGGGAAAGGGAAGATGCATTGGAAGACAGGGTCCTGAGGACACATTTAAAAAAGGTGGATGGGAAGATCACATTGCCTCAACAGGACGGTTTTCAGGTATTAAATGTGTCTGATATTTTGTTTTGCAAGGCAGATGACAACTACACGGAGATATACCTGGAAAACAAAAAACTTCTCGTCAGCAAGACATTGAAATATTTTGAAGAGGCACTTGCCGGTTTCCCCTTCGCACGCATCCATAAGTCGTACCTCGTCAATGTTAATGAAGTAGTTAAATATAAGAAGGGAAAAGGGGGCAGTGTAGTGATCTCGGATGGAAGGGAATTATTGGTTTCTGCCTCAAAAAAGAAACAACTCTTGTCGTATTTTGAATAGTTTAGCGGAGCATTGAGATCCGCCAACAATTGTCAATCACAAATAATTAATGAAGGAATGATCATTAAGACCATCAACGGAAAAACCCCTCAGATCGGAGAGGATTGTTTTATTGCGGAAAATGCCACCCTTGTTGGTGAGGTATCTATGGGTGACCAATGCAGTATTTGGTTCAATGTAGTGCTCAGAGGGGATGTACATTACATTAAGATGGGGAACAAGGTGAATGTCCAGGACGGAGCTGTGATTCATTGCACGTATCAAAAATCACCTACAAATATTGGGAATAACGTGTCCATTGGGCATAGTGCCATCGTTCATGGCTGTACCATCAAAGATAATGTGTTGATTGGCATGGGTAGTATTGTTATGGACGATTGTGTTGTGGAGAGTAATAGTATCATAGCAGCCGGAGCAGTGGTTACCAGGGGCACACATGTCCCTTCGGGAACGATTTACGCCGGGATGCCTGCTAAATGGATGAAAGATGTAAGTCCGGAATTAAGCTCCGGAGAAATTGATAGAATTGCCAATAATTATGTAACATATGCCAACTGGTTTAAATAAACAGAATGAGGTTCGGGAGTTGTCAGAATCAAAATACGGATGGATGATGCACCGGACCCAGGTTAAAAAGCGGCGCCGTGAGGCATTGGAACATTTACAGGCACCGGACCGGAACATTGATTAATTAACCATATTTTTGCCTAATTAAAACGAAGACCGATGAACGCTTATATCTTTCCCGGGCAGGGTGCCCAGTTCGTGGGAATGGGGCTTGATCTTTATGAGAATTCCCTTGTGGCCCAGGAGTTGTTTGAAAATGCGAATGAAATCCTCGGCTTTCCGATTACCGATATGATGTTTGAAGGCACCCCGGAAGACCTGAAACAGACCAAAGTAACGCAACCGGCGGTATTTCTTCACTCGGTTATCATGAGCAAGGTGATGGGTGGCAGATTCAGGCCGGATATGGTGGCGGGCCATTCTTTGGGAGAATTTTCAGCTTTGGTGGCCAACGGGACCTTACCCTTTGAGGATGGTTTAATGCTGGTCTCCCAAAGGGCGACAGCCATGCAAAAAGCATGTGAGCTGCAACCGAGTACCATGGCGGCCGTACTTGGTTTGGAAGATGACGTAGTGGAAAAAATATGCGCGGAAACGGAAGGTATCGTGGTCGCTGCCAACTATAATTGCCCGGGACAACTGGTGATATCCGGGGAAGTAGAAGCTGTGAACCGTGCATGTGCTAAATTAAAGGAACCCGGCGCCAGAAGAGCCTTGGTTTTGCCCGTCGGAGGGGCATGGCATTCTCTGCTGATGGAACCGGCCAGGGAAGAATTGGCCGCTGCCATTGAAAAAACAAAATTTGGCAATCCTGTTTGCCCTATTTATCAGAATGTCAGTACTGTTGCGGTCAGCAATGCGAAAGAGATCCGGGAAAATTTAATTTCACAACTCACAGCCCCTGTAAAGTGGACACAAAGTGTTCGCAATATGATAAAGGACGGGGCATCCATGTTCACTGAGGTGGGTCCCGGGAATGTGCTTCAGGGCCTTGTAAAAAAGATAGATCCGGCTGCAGAAACCTCCCCGGCATCCCTTGAATAGGGCGCTAATCCCAATATATTGCATTTCATCAGAAAAAGGCATATTTAACCCCTTTTATTGGGGTTATGCGCGATTTTTTAGTAATATTGAGACCCGATTTTTTTAAAAAAACCTACTTGCGGTGCTGTGAATTGATTTCTAATTGATTCAATAGGCGAACTATGAAAATGAAAAGAAACATTAAAGATCGGGGGGACCATCGTTTTTGTTTGCGTGGTCTGACAGGCCTCATTGCGGTTATCTTCTTCCAGTTTACCCTCCATGGCCAGGATTGTGATGTTCCTCCGGTCCTGAGCACAAATGCGGACCAGGTCTGTGATGTGGCCTCAGTGGATCTGGATACCTATGTAGTCAATATCCCGTCGGGTGACGGCTCCTTAATCTGGAGTACCAGCCCCATTGCGGGGGTGGGCATCCTTGGGAGTTCCGTAGTAAATACTTCCGATACCTACTATGCCTGGTATACCGGGTTGGCCATCGGCCTGGAATGCTATAACCCTTTTCCCGCTGCTACCCCTGCCACTACCCTGACGCTCAGTATAAACAATACACCCATTATACTGACAACAGGCAGTACGGGTGCCATCTGTGATTCCGGAACCACGACATTATCGGCCACATCCAACAATGGGGCTGCTGCATTCAACTGGTATAATGTGCCTACCGGGGGGACCTCCCTGGGATCAGGGTCATCTTTTCCGACCCCCACCATAAGTGTCACTACCTCCTATTATGTTGAAGCTTCAGTTGGGGGGTGTATTTCTCCCCGTACCGAAGTAGTGGCCACCGTCAACCAAACGCCCTCCCCCGGAACCCCGAATGCCAATAACCAGCGCTGTAATACCGTATTTACCGGGGCACCTTTCGGGGTAAGCATTGATCTTGATAATGCTATTGATGGGGAGGATCCGGGAGGGCCATGGCAATATATCAGTGGAGGTTCCGGCAATCCCGGGATCAACGGGAACAATGTGGTAAATTTTGAAGGGCAGCCTCCCGGTAATTACGTCTTCAGGTATACCACCAATACAGCGGTGGCTCCCTGTACCAATACCACCGTGGATGTAACGATCACTGTTATGGATTGTTGTGCTGCCGGTTCAGACCCCCCGGTACTCAATACCAACCCTACCGCATTTTGTGATTCCTTTTCACTTCAGCTCGACACCTATTTTTCCGGTAGTGAACCTACCGGGGCTGACCTGATTTGGAGCACCAATTCGGATCCGTCCAACACCGGTGCATGGCTGGTGGATAATCCAACGGTAACCACCCCGGATACCTACTATGCGTTTTTTGCCGACATCGCGAACAATTGCCAGAGTCCGGCCACGGCTTTAAACATTACCAGGACGACCACACCATCGACCGGAAATCCTGCGAATTCAAGTGCCTGTGTGGACAAGGATTTTGGGGAAACTAAAGTGGATCTGGATGATCTTTTCACTACAAGTGAAGACAACGGGGACTGGACATTTACCTCAGGCCCCCAAAATGTGAACGTACCGAATAACAATGAAATCGATTTTCAAAATCGCCCTACGGGGAATTATGTCTTTACCTATACCACGGATGGCGCCGTTGCTCCCTGCACCAACCAGTCCGATTCGGTAACTATTTCGGTCACCGTATGTGATCCGTGCATTGCTGGGAACAACCCCCCTGCATTAAACAATGGAATTCCGACGACGTTTTGCGATGTCATCAATGTAAGCCTAAACGATTATACCAACAGCAATCCCCCTACAGGGACGGTCCTCAGGTGGAGTTCAAATCCCGATCCCGATCAACAGTCCGATGCCGGGAATCATCTGACCACCAATCAGGTAAACAATCCCAATCCGGGAACGTATTACGGTTTTTTCTATGATGCTGCCAATACCTGTGTCAGCCCCAGTCTGGAAGTTACGCTGGTACGAAATATCACCCCCGTAATAACGGGCACCACGGAGGATACTATATGCGACCCGGGGACGGCTAATTTAAGTGTCACGGGAAATATCCCGGGCAGCCCCGAAGCACCGAGTTTCAGATGGTATGCGACACAGACAAGCAGCCAGGTATTATCCAGCCTCGCAACCTTTGCCCCGAATATAACCACCACCACTACCTATTGGGTAGAGGCCACCGCCAATGGATGCACCTCAGAACGGGATGCGGTTACAGCAACCGTGGTACCGCAGCCTTCTGCCGGTACTCCCAGTAATTCTTCGTCCTGTAGCGTAGCGGAAAACGGACCTACCACCGTCGCTCTGGACAACTTGTTGCAAGGCGCTGACCCGGGCATTTGGACCATAATAGAAGACCCTTCGGGTACGTTAACCATTGGGGCAGGGAATATAGTCGATTTTGAAGGCAGGCCCGATGGGAATTACGTGTTTACCTATACCACCACAGGGGCGCAGGAACCCTGTGAAAATGAATCAGCCAATGTTACCATATCTGTAAATGATTGTGATGTGGATACCGATGGGGACGGGCTTTTTGATGGTCCTGAAGCCACCCTGGGCACAGATCCCAACAATCCGGATACCGACGGTGACGGCGTTGGAGATGGTGCAGAGGTAGGAGACGACATTATGAATCCATTGGATGAAGACGGGGACGGAATTATCGATGCTTTGGATTCCGGGGTGACCGATACCGATGAGGACGGGGTAGTGGATCAAAAAGATCCTGCGAATACAAATCCCTGTATCCCGGATAATACCCATGCACTCTGCGATACGGACGGGGATGGCATCACAGACGGTGAGGAGATTGCCAATGGGTCTGACCCCCTGGATCCCTGTGATCCTAATCTGACACCGGATTGTGCCCCTGATCCAATCGACCTGGAGATCACAAAGCAACTGGATAATGAGAATGCAGTGATCGGGGAACAGGTTGTATTTACCATCGGGGTCAATAATTTATTGGACCGGAGGGTACTCGGCATTAAAGTTGGCGACGTCATTGAATCAGGGTTCCAATACATATCCCATACTGCTTCAGAGGGTGTTTATGAAATTGAAACGGGACAATGGGACATTTTTGAATTGCAGCCGATGCAAAGTGTTAGCCTGGAAATCACTGCAGAAGTGGTGGAAGGAGATACCTATAGCAATACTGCAGAACTGT
>Ga0102947_1000802_pt1 | contig 11024 bp, 4 predicted proteins | sample SalPon2A_A_D2_MG_FD_78210 | JGI IMG/M metagenome (GOLD analysis project Ga0102947, IMG submission 78210) | Soil microbial communities from South San Francisco under conditions of wetland restoration - Salt Pond MetaG R2A_A_D2_MG | ecosystem: Environmental > Terrestrial > Soil > Wetlands | place... | reverse complement strand
CGCCCCAACAGCGACGACCTCTACGTCTGGGTCTTCTCGCTCATCGCCGTCTTCGTTCTCTTGACGGCCTGCATCAACTTCATGAACCTCTCGACGGCGCGTTCGATGACGCGTGCGAAAGAGGTCGGGATGCGCAAGGCGATTGGTGCGCAGAAGGGCCAACTCGTCGGACAGTTCCTCAGCGAGTCGGTACTGCTGTGCGGGCTGGCGTTGGTCGTCGCTGTGGTTTTCATCGCGGCGGCGTTGCCGTTTTTCAACGACCTCGCGGCGAAAGACATCGCCTTTTCGACGCTGCTGTCGCCGGGCTACATTTTCGGGTTGATTGGTATCGCGCTGGTGGTGGGTTTGCTGGCGGGGAGCTATCCGGCGTTTCTGCTGTCGAGCTTTCCGAGCATTGATGTGCTGAAAGGCACGTTCAAATCTACCTCGCGCGGCGTGGTGTTGCGGAAAGGACTGGTTGTGTTTCAGTTTGCCATCTCCGTCGCTATGATCGCGGCTACGGCCATCGTGTTCGATCAACTGGCCTACATGCGCAACCAGGACCTCGGCTTCGACAAAGAGCAGGTGGTGGTGATCGACGGGCAAGGGCTGCCTGGCAGTGTCGTCGCACAACAGTTTGAGACGGCCAAAGAAGAGTTCGAGTGGTTACCCGGCGTCCAGCAGGTGGCGACCTCTACCGTCGTGCCCGGACGCGGCAACTGGCTCCAGATTTACACCGCCGAAGGGTTGGCCGAGAACGACAGCCGCCGGGCGCAAATCATCGTTATCGACGACGACTATCTGGACACCTACCAGATCGAGATGGTGGCCGGGCGTGGTTTCTCGGAGGAGTTTGAGTCCGATCAGCAGACGGGCATCCTGCTCAATGAGACGGCCGTCGAAAACATCGGCTGGGCATCGCCCGAATACGCCCTCGGCAAAACCATCGACCTCGACACTACGCGCACGGTCATCGGCGTCGTAAAGGATTATCACCATGCTTCGCTGAAGCAGACGCTGGAGCCGATGCTTTTTGTCGAGTTGCCGCAGTTCTTTCGCTACTTCTCCATCCGTCTTTCCAGCGATGACCTGCCCGCCACGATGGCTTCGCTGGAAGAAACCTGGAACACCCTCTTCCCGGCTTACACGTTTGAGTCCTTTTTCCTTGACGAGGATTTCGACAACCAGTATCGCACCGAGCAGCAACTCACCAAGGTTTTTGGCACGTTCGCCTTTCTTGCTGTACTGATCGCGTGCCTGGGGTTGTTTGGTCTGGCCGCTTTCACGGCGCAGCAACGGACCAAGGAGATTGGTGTGCGCAAGGTGCTCGGCGCGAGTGTGCCCAGTATCGTGCTGCTGCTCTCGAAGGAGTTCACCTATCTGGTGCTGACGTCGGTGGTGTTGGCAGCACCGGTGGCCTATTTCGCGATGGACCAGTGGCTGGAGGCGTTTCCGTACCGCGTGCCCATCTCGATCTGGGTGTTTGTAGGAGGAGGGTTGGCGGCACTGCTGATTGCGTGGCTGACGGTGAGCTATCAGGCTATCAAGGCGGCGCTGACTGATCCGGTGAACAGTTTGCGGTATGAATAGCTGTTAGCTATCAGCTATTGGCTTTCAGCGAAAAGATCAGAAGCTGATGGCTAAAAGCTGACCGCTTATCTGTAACCTTTTGCGGGGAGGCCTACGTCTAACCGTCATCGCTCTTGATCTCACCCTGCTGGCGGCATCATGCTCAAGAACTATCTGAAAGTGGCCTGGCGACACCTGGCCCGGCACAAGGTCTACACGTTTATTAACATCGCCGGGCTAGCGGTGGGCATGGCAGCGTGCCTGCTGATCCTGGTTTTCCTGCTGCATGAGACGCGCTTCGACGCCTTTCACGCAAAGGCCGACCGCATCTACCGGCTCAACGAGGTGCAGGACTTCGGTGGCATGATTCCGCAGCACGTCGCGCTCTCGATGTACACGATGGGGCCTGCCATCCAGCAGGATTTTTCCGAAGTCGAAGCGTTCACCCGCTTCATTGGTGGCAGTACCCTGTTGATTTACGAGGATGAGCAATTTCTCCTCGACCGCGCCTTCATGACGGATCCGACCATCTTCGAGATGTTCGACTTCTCGCTTCAGCAGGGCGATCCGGCGACGGCGCTCAATGAACCCGGTAGCGCCGTGCTCACGGAGGAGACGGCCCACAAGCTCTTCGGCGATGCCCACCCGATGGGCCGGGTTTTCGTTGATGCGCAGGACCAGAGTTACACCGTCACGGGGGTGTTGCACGATGTGCCAGAAACCTCGCATCTGCAATTCGATGCGCTTTACTCAGTCAGCACGTTGCAGGAAGAAGAATGGATGATGCGGTGGAGCAGCAACTGGCTGGTGACATACCTGCTGCTCAAGGATGGAGCCAGCCCCGCCACGATGGAGCCGCGCTTCGAGGCATTCCTGGATAGCAAACGCGAAAACCTGTCGGAAAACTACGATATCTACCTCCAGCCCCTCCGCGACGTACATCTCGGCTCGACGCATATCACGCACGACTACCGGAACTATAAGAAGTTCGACCGCACGTACATCACCATTTTCGGCGTGCTGGCACTCTTCGTGCTCGGCGTGGCAGCCATCAACTTCATGAACCTCTCGACGGCGCGTTCGACGAAGCGGGCGCGGGAGGTGGGCGTGCGCAAATCGGTGGGTGCCCGGCGGAGCCAGTTGGCATGGCAGTTTGTGGGCGAGTCCATCTTGCAGAGCGTACTGGCGCTGGTGCTGGCGATAGGGTTGTCGGTGCTGGCATTGAAACCGCTGAACCAACTTGCCAACCGTTCGCTGAACTTCGACATACTGGTAGCACCCGAACTGCTGCTCGGCATCCTGGGCACCGCGTTGCTCGTCGGCATTCTGGCGGGATTGTATCCGGCGTTCGTGCTTTCTTCCTTCGAGCCGGTCAAGGTGCTCAAGGGCAAAGCTGCCTTTCTGGACAAAGGCGGGCGGAGCCTGTTGCGTAATGGACTGGTGGTGCTGCAATTTGCCATCGCCATTGCCATGATTACGGGCACGGTGCTGACACTTCAACAACTGCGCTTTCTGCAAGACCGCAACGTGGGCTTCGACAAAGATCAGGTGGTGACGCTGCCGATGAATGAAACGGTCAACGGAGCCTACGACGCCATCCGTAGCGAACTCACCAACAGCCCGTACGTCCTGGCGACGACCGCGTCGGGGCAGCGGCTGGGCAACAACCTCCATCAGCGGGGCATGCTAGTGGAAGATGCAGCCGGGGAAAACCAAGAACTCTCACCCTCACACCTGACCGTTAAAGCCAATTATCTCGATTTCTACAACATGGAGGTCGTTGAAGGGCGTGGTTTTTCGGAAGAGATCGCGACGGATCTGGGCTATGCCTTCGTTGTCAACGAGCAGTTCGTTGAAGAGATGGGCTGGGACGAAGCGCTTGGCAAGCGGGTGACGTTCTCCGGTGAAGAAGGCGAAGTCATCGGCGTGGTCAAGGATTTCAACTTTAACTCCCTGCATAACAAAATCGCGCCGCTCATCATCAGCGCACAGGCGTGGTCCATGAGCGAGTTGTCCGTCCGCATTGACGGGGTCAACGCGCAGCAGGCCCTGGCCCACATCGAATCGGTGTGGAGTAGCCTCGTGCCGGACCGCCCATTCACCTACACGTTTCTCGATGAGCACTTTGCTCAGCTGTATGCCTCCGAGCAACAGATGAGCCGGGTCGTCGGAGTCATCGGGCTGCTCGTTGTGTTCATCGCGTGCCTTGGCCTGTTCGGCCTGGCGTCCATCAGCACGGAGCAGCGCGTCAAGGAAATTGGCATTCGGAAAGCCGTGGGGGCTTCGGTGCCGCAACTGGCCTTGCTGCTCTCGCGCCACTTCGCGCTACTCGTCGGGCTGGCCTTCCTGATAGCGGCTCCGGTTGCCTACCTTCTGATGCAGCGCTGGCTGGAGAATTTCGCCTACCACATCAATCCCTCTGTCTGGACCTTCCTGCTGGCGGGTCTGATGGCTTTGGCGATTGCGCTTCTGACCGTCAGCTACCGTACCATCGCAGCGGCACGGGCAAATCCGGTGGAGGCATTGCGGTATGAATAGCTCTAAGCTGTCAGCTATTGGCTCTCAGCAAATAGAAGCTGATAGCTGACGGCTAAAAGCTGATAGCTTTTCCTGTAACCTTTCCGGTGGCGCTCTCGTCTTCGTCATTATTAGTTCTACATATACGAATGTTATGTAGACACGTGCTCATGTAACGAGAAACACCCCGCAATGCGAATCATCCTCACCCTAGTAGTAGCCCTTGTCTTTCCCCATCTTGCTCATGCGCAACTTGCAAACATCAACGAGCGGGCGCTCGAAGAGCTGCGGGTTGCTGCCGAGCGTGCGCATAGCGATGCTGTTTTGGTTCTTCAGGATAACGAACCGATTGCAGAATGGTATTTCGGAGAAGAACAGCGGCCCATCGAACTGATGTCGGTCTTGAAATCCATCGTGAGCCTGGGCATCGGGCGGCTGCTTTTCTTGGGTCAAGTTGACTCTCTGGATCAACCAGTTTACACGTTCTATCCAGCGTGGAATCAGGGTCAGAAGAAAGACATTACCATCCGGCATTTACTCAACCACACTTCAGGTCTCCAGAACGTCCCGAATGCAGGCGCGGAGATCTATCCCAGTCCGGATGCCATTCGCCTCGCGCTGGCCGCAGAGCTCACTGAAGAGCCGGGCACCACCTTCCGCTACAACAACAAAGCCACAAACCTGCTTGCGGGCATCATCGAGAAAGTCTATGGGCAGCGGATGGACCAGTTCATGGTGAAAGAGCTATTTGGCCCGATGGGCATTGAGATGTACAAATGGTACTACGACCAGATGGGCAATCCTCACGCGATGGCGGGTCTGGAGCTTTATGCACGCGACCTTGCCAAATTCGGCCAACTCGTGCTTGACGAGGGAGTCTGGCAGGGAGAGCGTCTGGTGAGCGAAGATTACATCGCGGAAATGTTGGCTCCGGGCCAGTCAGATTATCCACGCTGCGGTTTGCTCTGGTGGCGTTTCCCCAAGGAGACGAAATACACGCTTAATGAAACGCGTGTAGAGGCACTTGGTGCGACAGCGATTGCCCCCGAAGACTTCGCCGCCTTTAAGACGCTCGCCGGGCACACGTTTGGCTCGCGTGCGGAGCGCGACGCTGCCCTCGCAGAACGCTTTGGACCGGACTGGCGAGCGTCTTGGGCAGAGCGATTCCCGGATGTGAATATGGCATCCTTGTTTGAGCGCGAGGACGGCCCCATCGTCGCCTATTACGGGGATGGATATCTCGGGCAAACCATTATGGTCATTCCTGAACACCAGATCGTAGCGGTGCGACAGGTTCGCGGAGACGATGACTACAACGCCGAGACCGATGGTTTTAGCGCCTTCAAGGACTTGGTGTGGCAGTTGTTTGAATAGCACATACATACCGCGCAGTCGGTCATCTACACCAAGACAAGCCCGCATACAACGAGCACAGCACGACAATCAGAACATCATCATGAAAGGAACCCATCTGGGCGAATTTGAGGAGTTGGTGCTCCTTACCGTCTGCGTGCTCTATGATGAGGCGTACGGCGTAGCTGTCATGGAATCTATTGAGGCCAAGGCGGACCGGTCGGTGTCGATCAGCGCGGTTCACTCGGCGCTGCATCGGCTCGAAAAGAAAGGCTTTCTGGATTCGCGGATGGGCGGTGCAACAAGCGAACGCGGCGGGCGGCGCAAGCGACTGTTTACCATCACCAGCGATGGCAAGGAGGCGCTGATTGAGGCGCGGCATGTACGCGAGCAACTGTGGCGGCTGATCCCGGATTCGCTGCTGCCGGAGGGCGGGTTATGAAGCACCGTCCACCCCGGCTGGCAGATCGGTTGCTGGCGTGGTTTTGTGCGCTGCACCTGCTCGAAGACCTCCAGGGCGATTTGCATGAGCTTTTTCGCCTTCGCGTGGAACGCCACGGCGCACGTGTTGCCCAATTGTGCTACTGGATCGATGTCATCCGTTCTTTCCGTCCCTACGTGCTGCGCCGCCAGCCAACCGCTTACCAACAGGCCCGAGGCCCGATTATGCTGAGAAGCTACTTCACCGTCGCGATGCGCAATGTGCGCAGGCAGAAAGGCTATGCGTTCCTCAACATCTCCGGGCTGGCCATCGGCATGGCAGTGTGCCTGCTGATTCTGCTCTATGTGCAAGACGAGTTGAGCTACGACCGTTTCCATGCGCTCGCTGCCGATACGTACCGGCTGGTGCTGGAGTCGTCAGAGGGCGAGCGCTCGGGTACCATGTCGGCCTCACTTGGCCCGGCGCTTGCGCAGGAAAACGCCGAGGTTCAGACCACCGTCCGCCTCTTCAAGCACTGGGAAGCGCCACTCATCGCTCGTGCCGACGACGGCTTCATCGAAGAGGCGTTCTATTTCGCCGACAGCAGTTTCTTCGGTGTGTTCTCGTTTCCTTTGCGTCAGGGTGATACAGCAACGGCATTGGCGGTTCCCTTTTCAGTGGTGCTCACCGAAGCGATGGCGCGCAAATACTTTGGCAGTGCCAATCCGCTTAGGCAGACGCTCCGTTACAACTCGGACCACGACCTGACGGTGACAGGTGTGATGGCCGATGTGCCGCACAACTCGCATCTCCAGCCGGATTTCGTTGCCTCGATGCCGACGTTGCCGCAGGTGAGTTATGAACACATTATGGAGCAGTGGGGCGTTTTCTACCACTACATCGTGCTCGAACCCGGTGCGTCGCCCACGATGCTGATGCGCAAAGGACAGGATCTGCTGACCCGCCGCGCCGGAGACGGAGTAACGCAGAAGCTGCACTCGCAGCCGTTGACGAGTATTCATCTCCAGTCGCATCTCAGCAAAGAGTTGGAGGCCAACGGCGACATCCGCTATGTCTATCTGCTCTCAAGCATTGGCCTGCTGCTGCTCCTGATTGCGTGCATCAACTACATGAACCTCGCTACGGCCCGTTCCATGCGTCGTGCCCGCGAGGTCGGCATCCGCAAAGCGGCAGGAGCGCAGCGCGGGCAGATCGTCCGGCAGTTTTTTGGCGAGTCGTTTTTGCTGGCGTTTCTGGCACTGGCGCTGGCGTTGACGCTGGTGACGCTACTACTACCGGCATTCAACCAGCTTTCCGGCAAGGCACTCAGTCTTTCTAGTATCTATGGCACCCTTTTGCCGGGCAGCATCGCGGTGACGCTCGTCGTGGCATTGCTGGCGGGCAGTTATCCGGCGATTTTCCTCTCGCGGTTCAAGCCGGTAGAGGTGCTAAAAGGCCCCTTCAAATCGCGGAGCGAGGGGCATGGGTTGCGGACAAGCCTCGTGGTGGTACAGTTTGCCGCGTCGGTGGTGCTCATCACCAGCACGCTCGTCATCTCGCAGCAGCTTCAGTTTGTGCGCGACGCCGAGTTGGGGTTCGAGGAAGAGCAAGTCGTGGCCGTGGCCGTGCAAGATCCTGCGTTGCGTCAGCGCTACATGGCGCTCCGCGATAGCTGGCTGCGCGAGGCGTCGGTGCTGTCCGTCGGCGCGACGAGTTCGGCCTATCCAGGCAAGAGCCATTCCGACGGACACACATTGCGCCGCGATGGATTCTCTGACGAGGAAGGTCTGGATGTGCTGCGCAACTGGGTCGATGCCACCTATCTCGGAACCCTCGGCATCGACTTGCTCGTAGGCGCGGGTTTCTCGCCGGATGAGGCAGGAGCGCGCGATGAAATTGTACTGAACGAAGCGGCCGTCCGGGCGCTGGGGTGGACCACGCTAGAGGAAGCACTGGACCAGCCACTCACGCTGAATGACGAGCCGTTCCATGTCGTCGGTGTCACGCCCGATTTCCACTTTAACTCGCTGCATCACCGCGTGGAGCCGCTGGTGCTCACGCCTGCGGGTGGCAGCGTCACCAACCTGCTTGTGCAGGTGCAAATAGACGATCTGCCACAGACGCTGGCCGGGCTGGAGGCGACCTGGAAAACGTTCTCCGAGCAACCCTTCAGTTATACCTTTCTCGATGACCAGTTCGATGCACTCTACCGCGCCGACGCGCAGTGGGGACAGATCGTTCGCTACGCCAGCCTGCTTGCCATCCTGATCGCATGCCTGGGGCTGTTTGGCCTTGCTGCGTTTACGGCCGAGCAACGCACCAAAGAAATTGGGATCCGCAAAGTCCTCGGCGCGACGGTGCCACACCTGCTATTGCTGCTGACGCGCCACATCTTGCTGCTCGTCGGCGTGGCGTTCGTGATAGCTGTGCCTATCAGTTACGTCGCCATGAGCCGCTGGCTCGAAGGGTTTGCGTACCGCATTGAGCTTTCGTGGTCGCTGTTTGCCATCGCGGGATTGGCAGCCCTCGTCATTGCTTTGCTGACGGTGAGCTACCAGTCGATTCGTGCGGCGCTGTCGGATCCAATCAAAAGCCTGCGGTATGAATGAGCCGCACCCGCCCATACCGCCGAAACACGCCGACCGACTGCTGGCGTGGTTTTGTGCGCCGCACCTGCTCGAAGCTATCCAAGGCGATCTGCACGAGCTTTTCCGCCTTCGTGTGGAACGCCACAGCGCACGCAGGGCTCGTCTGCACTACTGGGTCGATGTCATTCGCTTTTTCCGTCCTTACGTCCTACCACGAAAGCAACCCGCTTACCAACAGGCCCGAGGCCCGATCATGCTGAAGAATTATCTCAAGGTCGCTGTACGTACGCTGCAACGCCAGAAAGGCTATGCCTTCATCAACATGTTTGGCCTGGCCGTGGGCATGGCATGTTGCCTGCTGATCCTGCTCTACATCCAGGACGAACTGAGCTACGACCGGCATCATCTGCAATCCGATCGCCTCTTCCGGCTGACCGCGACCTTTGATGAATCGGGGCAACACTGGGCACCGATCGGGCCGCCCGTTGGTGTGGCATTCAAAGCTTCGCTCCCTGAAGTCGAAGAGGTGGTCCGCATCTTTCCTTTTGGCAACAGCGTGCTGCACCACGAGGATCGACAGTTCGAGGAAAAGAATGGTGTCTACGCCGACTCGACGGTCTTCGAGGTTTTCACCATTCCACTGCTGCGCGGTCAGCCTGAAACGGCGCTCACCCGGCCATTTACCATTGTGATCTCCCAGCAGATGGCCCGCCGCTATTTCGGCACAGCAGATCCCATAGGACAGGTTTTGAGCACATCGGGCGGTTGGGATTTCGAGATTACAGGCGTCATGCAAGACATGCCGCCGACCACGCACCTGCCGTTCGACTATATGCTGTCGATGCAGACCTTCTACGATAATGCAGGTGACTGGGTGAATGGGGCACGTACCTGGGCCGGGTTCTACACCTACGTGATGCTACGCTCACCGGAATCTGTCGCTGCAGTGCAAACCAAACTGCCGACGTTCATCAATGACTTCTACGCAGAGGCATTCGACGAAGGCGTCCCGGCAGAGCAGATGGATCTGATCCTCCAACCCACCCGCGATATTCATCTGCATTCGCAACTCGAAAAAGAATACCGGGCTAACAGCGACATCACGTACGTCTATCTTTTTGGCATCATCGCGGTGTTCGTGCTGCTGATTGCCTGCATCAACTTCGTCAACCTGGCGACGGCGCGGGCTACGACGCGGATGCGCGAGGTGGGCGTTCGGAAAGCGCTCGGCGCGTGGCGTTCGCGGTTGGCTCGCCAGTTTCTCGGTGAGTCGGTGCTGATGACACTGCTTGCCGTGGTGTTGGCGGGTGGCCTGGTTTTGCTGGCACTGCCGATGTTCAACAACCTCACTGGTAAAGCCTTGTCGCTTGCCGATCTGCAACAGCCTGTCTGGTTGCTGGGCCTCGGAGCTATTGCCTTGTTCACAGGGCTGGTGTCGGGCATCTACCCTGCGCTGGTCCTCTCCGGCTTCCGACCCGTGCAGGCACTCCGGGGGCGCGGCAGCACAGCATCGCTGCCAGTAATCATGCGGAAGGGGCTGGTCGTCTTTCAGTTCACCATTTCCATCTTCCTCATCGTCGGGACGATGGTGGTCTGGAACCAGTTGACCTATGTGCGCACGCAGCAACTCGGCTTCAACAAAGCGCATGTCATCAACGTGCGGCTGAACTATGCGCAACGGGAGTCGGTGCAGGAAAGCCTGGAGGCGTTCAAGGAGGAGATGCTGCGCAACGCGGCTGTCACCAGCGTCTCGCTCGCTCCCGATGTGCCCGGCGAACGCTACAGCCTCGAATCGTTTGCCGTGGAGGGAGGGCACGACGAGGACGGCACCATGCTGCGCGTGGCCTGGGGCGTCGATGTGGATTACCTCCCGGCACTGGGCCTGGAACTCGTCGAAGGGCGCAACTTCTCGCGCACGGCTCCGGCGGATACAAACGCCTGGATCTTGAACGAAGCGGCTGTTCGTAGGCTGGAACTCGACGATCCCATCGGACAGGTCTTGCGCTGGGACAACTCAAATTATGCAGGTCCCGTTGTCGGCGTCGTCAAGGATTTTCATTTTGCTTCGCTGCACCATCAGATCGAGCCGCTCGTGATTCCGCTACGACCGGGTATCGGCAGCATGTTGCTCGTGCGGGCGCAGGCCGGTCAGGTCACCCCGGCGCTGGCGGCTGCCGAGGAGCAACTGGAGCGCTTCGCCCCGGGTCAGATCTTCCGCTATTCTTTCCTTTCCAGTGACTTCGATCAGCTTTACCGGGCCGAAGATCGGCTGCAAGCCATCTTTGGCTACTTCTCTGGCATTGCCATTCTGATCGCGTGCCTTGGCCTGTTCGGGCTGGCAGCCTTCACCGCCGAGCAGCGCACTCGCGAGATCGGCGTGCGCAAAGTCCTCGGCGCATCGGTTGGCAGCATCGTGTCGCTGCTGTCCAAGGATTCGCTCTGGCTCGTCCTGATCGCTTTCGGCGTGGCGATCCCGCTGTCGTACATCGTCATGAACCGCTGGCTTGATAATTTCCCCTATCACATCAGCCTCGGCGTAGATGTGTTTCTGGTTGCCGGACTGCTTGCCATCACCACGGCGCTGCTGACCGTCGGCT
>Ga0102947_1000801_pt1 | contig 11036 bp, 13 predicted proteins | sample SalPon2A_A_D2_MG_FD_78210 | JGI IMG/M metagenome (GOLD analysis project Ga0102947, IMG submission 78210) | Soil microbial communities from South San Francisco under conditions of wetland restoration - Salt Pond MetaG R2A_A_D2_MG | ecosystem: Environmental > Terrestrial > Soil > Wetlands | place... | reverse complement strand
ATGGTTTTACTAAAGAGATCGTCTAGCGTGAATCGCTCTGGCATGGTCTCAAAGAGCACGACGGCGCTATAAGGGATATCTGAATAGGTTTGACGCTCCTATCCAATCGCGCACGCCATAAGCAGAGAACACACCAAAACGCTGATGCACAACGAGGATCAGATACGACGACGCGGATGGGTCCTTGTAGGGCTGGGCAGTTTGCTGGCCACATCGATGGGAGCCTTGTTGATCATAGTAACCCCTATCATCCTGCTACCGTCGCCGGACAGAGCAATCCGCTTTTCGGGTGATACGCAGGACGCGCTGCTCATATTCAGCATCTTGTACCTCGTGCTCGTATTCGGGCTTGCTTCCGTCCTGGCAGGCATCTTACAGCTTCGGAGCGGGCAGCGTAGCCGCAATATGACGTTTATGATAGCGGTGCTCGCTCTGATGCTCTACGGGGCTGGCATGGTCATTCATTTCTTGATGTAGTCACTGCCCTGCTCTCCTTCTACACCCATCAAAGCTGGCTGATGGCGTGGCACAACTTATACCATGCTTGCTCTCGCAGGGCCGCTGGCATTTCTACATGCTCCTGCGGTCTGTTGAGTATCTCCAGGGCCAGGAGCATCGACCGCAAGGTGTTCAGGCACGTCTCCACCTCCAGGGCAGTGTAGCTGCTGCGCGGAATTTTGCGCTTTCTGTCTCCGTGGTGCACGCGCCCAAGCGCTCCGCCAAGCTGTTTGATGAGGTGTTTTATTTCGTCAGGGTGGACGTGCTTTTCCTTCTTGAGCGCCCTTGCTTGCTGCATATACCTATCTATTTCACTGGAGCCCCGGAAGAGGGCAAGAAGAGCATTGTTCATCGGTTGGGGGGTGCTTATTGGCAGCATGTCCTGCCTGGAGCGCACGTTCGTCGCTCTTGTGTGGGGTAGGCACGAATTGTATCGGTACCGCTGGCGATTTCTTAAGGAAGGGTCCAAAAAATTTATAATCCTCGCCGCCTCTACCCCGCTAACCGCATCCCCGTATTATCGTCTATTACCCGTACAGCGATCTCCATGCCTGGGTTTTGATCTTCGCACTGCGCCAGCACCTCCCCGATGATAAGGAGTTGCTTGTAACTGGGTAGGCGTTGCCACTGGTGACGATTTACAAAGAGAAAACCATGCTCAAGTACCAACCGTCTGATCAGACCCGTCTTAAAATGCTCATCTATCAGGTTTTTGGGTCGACCGGGTTGCATGGTAGCGGGCAAGAGATGCATTAGCGCGATAATCATACCGAGCGATGAAGCCTTCATCAAGCAAGAATACGTAACGCCTAGCTTAGTAGACTTCACCCTCTAGGCCGAGCATAGTTCCGGTGTCAGCATCAACAACGCAGATCCGCTCTGGCAACTTGTCTGTTTCGCTCAATTCCAGCGATACCTTAATAACAAGGGCAAGGCGCTCATGGTCAGGCAGTTCCTCATAGAGCAACCCATCGACGAAAACAGCCCTCATCCCTGGTGAGATGTGCTTTATCAACTCGAGAATAGCCACAACGTACCCCTATTGTACAAATGGTATGGCACGAATGGTCTACTGAGGGGAGAAGACCCATCTCCTATATCGGCTGTATCAAGTTGTATTTAACACAGCTAGCAGAGAGCCGATACGCGACTAACTCTTACCGCCCCGGCTTGCCTTTTCGTCGCTCAAGCTCACCAAGAATTACGTCTCTGGCCAATTCCACTTGTTGGGCCAGACGAAGGGCGGTGCTGCTCCTAAGCCGACTCAGATTCTCAATAACAAGCCTATACTCGCTCGCCTTTTCGACGAGTTCCCCGGTGGAGCGAGATTCTATATCTGAGACCAAAAACGGGTTTGGCATGCATGATTGCCTAGAGGCGGGCAACAATCCATATGCACTAGGAGATGTCCAATTCTTTGTCAACAATCATACCGAATAACATTCTCAAACAAGCACAGAGCAGATTCTCGATCGTTCTACTTAGAAGCAAAGCAGGACAACCATCCATAAAACGATCAACACTAGCGTCGTTGACGCACACCCGCTACCGGTGCTTCCCGTTAAAGCATCAACTCTTTCTTTCGCCTCTTTCAAGCTCACCCCCGTTTTCTCACGCAGGAGCTTGATCGCTTCAATCTTTCTCCCCTCTTGCGCCAGTGCTAAGACCGCATTCGGGACTTGTCCCGTCTCACTGGCCGTGGTAGGTCTAGTAGATGAGCGCGCCTGCCCAGCCAGTTCTGCGCTGAGCCGGTCCACTTCATTTTTTGCTTCCTTTAGTCCAATACCGGTGGTATCGCGGAGTAGCTTGATCGCTTCAATTTTATTACCCTGCTGGATAAGTTCAGCGATTCTCTTGGACGCTTCGGCCATGGATTCAGATCGAGCTATTCGTGACGCTCCTCCACCTATCTGGCGTAGGAATTTCAATATACTGGGTCGCACGCACTCGCGCACGCGGTAACAGTCAGTTAGTTATTTGGCTAAAAAACGAGAATGCCCCATAGCGGCCTGCAAATCGGTAGCTCCTATCTGTAGCATTGCAGTCATAATCGCAGCAATGGGATAGATCCATGACGTCTTCGATAACTGCCCGATTTGATTGATGACCTCGTCAAGTTTCCCAACTGACTCGCCTAATTCAGATCAACCAATCTGTGACCAGTGATACTGCATGGCCATAGGCCGTCGCTATTGTGCACCGGCTGGTACCCAGAGGCTACCTCCCTCTGGATGCATAATAGACTCGATCATTCGATCATTCGATTGCTCTTCCATGACCTATAACAACTTGTTTCTACTGTATAAACAACTGCCTTCTTGGAGAACTCCAATGTCTATGCTGACTGGATCGGCGAGGCTGGAATCACGCCGTCGCAGTCAGATATTGGTGTCAACGAGCGAGCTGTAACAGGGCTTTTGGTGAAGATCGAAGTGGTCGCGGCTAACTGGTTAGTTCACGACGTCACGAGGCCGATGTTGCTCTCCGGCCTGCATCTGTACGTCCTGAGCCTCGGCTACCTCCTGGGCAATTCCGCGCTGTACGGAAAGCACAACCTTCCCCTTTGCTTCGAATGATTCAGACCAGGAGCGACCGAGACTTGGGAGACTGTACCCGCTTACCAATTGTCGCCCCGGGTGTCGCGGTCGAAGTCTGAGACAACCGAACTATCCCTAACCGGCGTGCTCCACCACATCACCATGACTAAAGCGGCTAGAGCCATTGCCGTCAGCCATCACACGAGGCGCTCTCGCAAGGCACGCGCTACCGCGTCACTGCGCGAGTGGACCTGCAGCTTAGCATAGATATTCCGGCAGTGCGTGTCCACGGTGTAGTAGCTCACGAACAACTGCGCAGCGATCTCTTTCTTTGTGAACCCCTCCACGAGCAGGTGCAATATCTCCTTCTCACGCTCAGTGAGATCGTATTCGCCGCGCGGCGTGGCAATGCGCTGGAACATGTGGAGCACTTTCGCCGCAATCTGCCCGTCCATAGGCGCGCCGCCCCGCAAAACTTGATCAATAGCCGTGAGCACATCATCAGCAGAGGCCGACTTAAGCAGGTAGCCAGAAGCACCGGCACAGACCGCCTCGAAGATACGATCGCTGTCTTCATGAACCGTGAGCATGATGGCATGGGCAGATGGGGTGGTACTCTTGAGACGACGCACACCCTCAATGCCGTCGATACCCGGCAGTTCAATGTCCATAAGCACCACGTGAGCCAGATGGCCTTCATCGAGCACTTCGAGAAAATCCTCACAGGAGCGAAAGGCCTGTGGAGCAAGGCCCTCGGTGCTTTCGAGCAACGCCATCAGCGTGGCGCGATACCTGTCATTGTCTTCCACGAGCCACACGCTGGTGGGCTCAGCAATACGCAAAGATGAAATAGGCGATGTGCTTTTCAAAGGGATCACCTCCATTAGCGACAGGTTAGCTTCAAGCGGCAGCGCAAGACGCGTATTCACGGTAAACATCGCTGTCGGTGAAATACGATTCAATTTACGCTGGCCTGCAGCCGCTCAAGCAAACGCCATCCCGAATGCTGCCTTCCTTCGCATTACTGCAGGGACACCCCACGGCCATGATCAAGAAGCTACGGCACCGTAGCCACAATGACCTCGTTCCCGAAGACGCTCGGGACAAGAAGGCGGTCGCGCAGCGTGTCGTAGCCCAAGTCACCCGGCGTGAACACAGGCGACAGCGCAGTTTCGATAGGGGTGCCGCCCAGGCTCATTGAATAGATGGCACCTGTCGGATTGTTCGGATCGGCCGGGTCAGCGTTCCAACTTGAAGCGTAGAGCGTACCGCCTGACCGAACGAGACTGTCGATACCGCCCGTGGGTAGCATCGCCACCGTTTTCTTCCGTCCTGAGGGGTTTGTGCGGTAGACCGTGTTCGACTTGAATGTCGTCCAGAAAACGTTTGCACCGTTTGTGAAGCAACCGTTCGGTCCCTCCTCGGCTTCGTCCTCCACGAAAACGCTCACGGTGCCGTCCTGGATCTGATAAAGAGCATCGGTGCCGGTACCCGTCGAGGTGGCAAGATCAAGACCAGTGTCCGTGACGTAGATCGTGCCGCCGTGACCGATACAGACATCGTTGAGGAGGGAGCCGGTCATGCCGAGCGCGATGAAATCTACCTGCGCAGCGTCGCCAGTGGCCCGGTCAATGTCGTATACGTAGAGTCCGTCGCGGTCTACCACGTAGAGCGTGTTCTCGTCGAGGGTTATGCCGAAGGGGTCATTGAGGCCACTGATCCAGACGTAACCAGGATCGCCCGAAACGTCGCCGGTGGCAGCAGGATCGATGCGGCTGATGAACCCATCGGCGACGAAGAGTTGCCCGACATTCGAGACATAATAGACATCGGCAACCGGATCGTAGAGCGCCGATTCGGGCGTCACGAATCCTGTCAGGGTTTCAGTGTCCTGGATTATGGCTGCAGGATAGAGCAGCGACGTAACTGTGGTCTTCGGGCTGGCTGACGGTGCGCCGCTGTTCAGACCACTCTGGTCACAGCCGATGACGATAAGCAAGCCCAGGAGGAGGGGTGAGAGGAAGGCGTGGGTGCGTTTCATGAGAATCACCGGTAGGGTTTCGGTTAGGCGGAAGGTTGCACGACATCAGTTAACAGGCAGGCACCCTAAGGCACCAGGTCAAGGACCTCTTCCACTTTCTCGAAGGGAATACCAGCCTCTCGGTTCACCTGCTCGACGGAGACCGCGTCCGGTCCCTCGAACAGGCAGGTACACCGGGCGTCCTCCGGGTAGAAGTTGCTTCGGATGTAGCGCACCGGCGTACCCTCCAGGGTGTGCCGTTCGGCGGTTTCGATGGCGGCTTTCTGGGCGTCTCCCAGTTGCTCCATCGTGATGCCGGGCAGGTTGCGTTGCACCGCGTAGGTTGGCATAATGACCTCCGTCTATGGGTTAGCGTTTAAGTAAACTATTCGTCACTGCTCGACGACCTCGATATCCCATCTCGCGTCGCCGTAGGTATAGAACAGGCATGGCTCCTCGGAGACACAGGTGTTGCTGTGCGGGACGCCGCCGGGCACGAACCAGGCATCGCTCGGCCCCATCTCGGGCGGTTCGTCCTCGCCGACGTAGGGGTTCGTCAGTCGGCCCTGGAGCATGACGCCTCGATAGGGGTAGGTATGGGTGTGCAGTGGTGCAACCGCCCCCGGCGCGAAGCGGACGAGCTTGCCATGCGCGTCTGCCTGCCAGTCGCCGTAGACCGCCGCGAAAGCAACGCCGGGAATCAACTCGGTCCATTCTACATCGGCAGTGTGGACCATCTCGGCACCTCCACTCGTGCGGAACTTGATGTCGTACTGGATCTTCCAGCCTTCCGAGGTCTCTTTCCAGAGGACCGCGTAGTCTGCCACAAGGCCCACCTCACCGTCTCGACGTACCGTGGCGATGCCGGACTCATAGACCACATCCCCAGCGTCGCGGCGTTCGAGGGTAGCCAGTGAGATCTCCTCATAGCCCAAGTCGAAAAAGCTGGCCCAGTAGGCACGGATGCCCGTGCGGCCACCGGTCGTGGGCGCGCTGTGCCTCGTAAAAAGGACAGCGTCTTCGGTGTAGAGCGCAGAGAGGGCGTCGGCATCCTGGTTCGCGAAAGATTCCTCAAAGTGGGCATTGCCCTGCTCGATCCGTGCACGGATGAGGTTGTCTCGGCTGGAACTGAACTCAGGATCACGAGCGAGCGCTTGCTCGAACTGCTCAGCGGCCTCCTCGTAGCGGCCCATCACGAGAAAGAGCTCACCGAGCGAGTCGTACGTGTTCGGTTCACCGGGATGCTGGCGGATGTTCTCGCGGAAGAAGCGCTCTGCTTCGTCGGGGCGGCCCGCCTGGAGATACACGTAGCCGACTCTGTTCCTCGCATTGCCAGTGGGGTCCCGGTCAGCAGCCTGCTCGAAGTATTGTTCAGCCTCTGCGTAGCGACCCTGGCGGGCATTGAGCGTCCCCAGAGAGAAGTAGGGTCGCCATTCGCTGGGTGCCAGCCGGAGATTTTCCCTGAAATGTTGTTCAGCTGCCGGGAAGTCCTGCTGGTTCATAGTGGCCCAGCCAAGGAGTTGATGAGCCGGGATGAATCCAGGGTCACGCGCGATGGCGCGCTCAAACTGCCGGGCAGCCTCCTCATAGTCTCGAAAGTGGTTGTAGTAACGCATACCCAGATACCCGGGGAGATACGGGTCATCGGGATACGCCTCAGAGAGTTGCTGGAATATCTTGATGGCCCCATCGTAGTCATGCTTTAAAAGGAACGCTCGGAAAGCGTCAATCATCCGCCCCTCGCTCTCCGAGGCACTACCCCTGTGTGACTCGGCCCGTTCAAGATACAGTTCGATCTCCGAAGCGCGTGCCCAGGTACCCGCACGGTGCAAATAGGCCAGGACGAACGTAGAGTCGGCGGCGATTGCAGCATCAAGATGCTCACGGGCCTTTGCAGCCTGCCAGTGAAAGGCATCCTTGCGCCCTTCCAAGAAGTGCGCGCGCGCCTCCTCGGACGAAGTGGTGACGGGGAGCGTCTGCGCCCGAACAGGCAGCGCGGTAAACGCGAGGCAGGCGAGGAGTAGGAGGATCACATGGTGTAGGAGAAACCGGTTCAGCATGTCAGGTTCTCAGGACTTTGGGTTCTGAAGGGCGGCTTGGTTATTCTTGTGTCGTGGGTAGCCACGCGGCACTCAGTCGAACATGATTCGGTGGATCTTCCATGAGCCGTCCGCCTGACGCTTCCACACCACCAGGGACTGGCCCGTACCGGTCTCTCCCTGCTCTGTGGTGATGGAGTAGGCCTCGCGGGTAAAGGCAAGATCTCCCGAGACCTCCAACTCGAGGAGTTCGATGTCTGCCTCGCGAAACCGGGGATTGGTCCGCGCCCGCTCCTGAATAGCCGCCCGTCCATGAATGGGTTCTCGACCGGCGGCGATGCGGATGGCGTCCTCGGCGAAGATAGAAGACACAGCCGCAGCGGTTGTACCTTCGACATAGGCGCGGGCCCATAGAGCATTTAGTGCTTCAATATCCGCACGCACGGCGGCTACATCGGCTTCCGCGGTAGCCTGCAGGGTGTTTGGGGATGTACCTGCGCAGCCTACTAGAGCGAGAACTAGAACAGTAAGAGAAAAACGCATGAGGATCTCCCGAAGAAAAAGGTGATAAGGGCGAGCCCCCTAACGGCCTGCCGATCCGCTTCGGATCGCCATAGCGGGCCATCAGGTGGTGGCGTGTTATACCGCGCTCCTACACCCACTCCTCTGCACGGTACACAACCTCTCCGCTCTGCTTGACCTTCCATGCCGTGATCGGATTGAGATGGTAGGAAGAACCAGCCCCACGAGCGGCGATCAGCGCTGCCCGCGTCGGCTGCACGTAGCCCGTCTCATCGACGGCACGGCTCATGATCTCTGTTTCTTTGCCGTTCCATTTCCAGAGGTGGCGGAATCGGACGTGGGCCTGCTTGAGGACGGGTTCCTGCAGCCTCGCTGGCTCCCACGTCTTGCCCCCGTCCGTGCTGATATCTACCCGGCTGATCCTACCTCTTCCGCTCCAGGCGATGCCACGGATCTCGACCCATCCCCGCTCGATGGTGTTCGGATAGGCTGGGAAGGTGATGATCGAGCGCGCATCCATCACGAAACTGAACTGCCGCGCCTTACCGCCTTTGAGCGGATCTGTATACTTCGACGTCTCCTCCCTCGTCATGAACGGCTGGTCCGAGAGTTCGATACGGCGCAGCCACTTGATAGACGTGTTGCCTTCCCATCCTGGGACGAGCAGGCGAGCCGGGTAGCCGTTAGCGGGGCGGATGGCCTCGCCGTTCTGGGCGTACGCGATCATAACGTCCTGCCATCCCTTCTCGACAGGGATGCTGCGCGTCATTACCGCTGCGTCGGAGCCCTCAGCCAGGAACCACGTCGCCTTCGGCTTGACGCCGACCTCACGGAAGAGCGTCGAGAGCATAACGCCGGTCCATTCACTCTGGCTCGTCAGCCCGCAGATGTCCTGCGGCTTTGCCTCCTCCGTAGCCCGTGCCCACAGGTTACCGGAGCACTCCAGAAAGCAGATGCGGCTGACCGCAGGAAAGCGCTTGAGGTCATCAAGGGCGAAGACCATAGGGTGCTCGACCATACCATGGATGAGCAACTCGTACCGTTCCGGGTCGATAGCTGGGACGCCACCGTGGTGCCGCTCGTAGTGAAGATCGGCAGGGGTGATCGTACCGTGAAGGTCCTGATGCGGGGTCTCAGAAGATATGCTCCAGGTTTGTCGCCTGGGCTGCTCGAAGGGGGAACGCTCCCCCAACTCACTCGGCCCAGGACCCAGCACCTTGGTCGGGTCCTCCGGTACCTGAGGACGAGTTTGGGGTGCTGTCTGCACCACGCGCCCCGTCGCCGTCTGGATGAAAGCGACGCCTGCAGCACCGGCAATACCTGTGAGTGCAGCCCTGCGGCTGATCTTTCGGGTGTGTCTGGATTGCCCCACGGTCTCGTTGTGGTGGGATGTGGGGGACTTCTCTGGAAAGGCCATTAGCGTACCTCCTGGTAGCGTAACCGGTCGTCTACGATAAAGCGTTCGCGTGCGGGCATCTCGATGCGGGGCAACGTCTCGGCGTTCATAACGGCGTCTTCCGGGATGATCTCGTTGCGGTGCAGCAGGAACGCCGTCAGGGCGTAGACTTCATCCGCCGTGAGTGAGCCCGGTGCGTTCTGAGGCATGGAGCGATTGATATAGTCCCAGAGCGTGGTGGCATAGGGCCAGTAACTGCCGATGGTTTTGTTCTCCCACGTCTCCCAGTTCTCCCAAAAAGGGAATCCATCGTTCGGCACGCGCCCTACGAGGCGGTCGTTGGGCCCTTCCGTACCCGTTGTTCCGTGGCATGCTGCGCATTTCTGGGTATAGATGACCTGGCCCTCAGCCACCGACCCGCTACCTTGGGGCAGCCCCTCTCCATCGGGGCGCACGTCGATGTCCCAAGCGGCGATGCGCTCGGGGTTTGCAGGACGACCCAAACCGAAGGAGGGTGGCCAGCCGGTTGTATCTGCTCGGGTGTCTACGTCCCCCCGCACAGCCGCCCGGGCTACCGGCTCATGAGCGGAGCCGCCGCAGCCTGAGCATACAAAGCAAACCACCAGAGAGATAAGCAACCCAGGTGTTGCGGAATGAAGTGGCTTTCTGAGCATGGCGCTATTGTCTCTAGGTGTAAATCATTTCCAAACCGTTTAGGCGCTCACGCTGCACAACATATCTTATGCAGCAGGCGATCAGACAATTCTCATGGCTTACTCGCCCGGTGTGCGATCCGTCGTCCAGATGTCGCGGTGGAGCTTTCAACCCTCCGGGGTACGCTACCAGATCACGACATACTTCCAACCAAGGTAGGTTGCGTGCCGCAAGTCCGGTATCACGCATTTGCGGGATATTACACCTTCGTCTCCGGCTCGAGCGGGCCTGAGCGGTCTCTACCAGATGAGCGCAAGCCTTTGGGACTGGGTGAACACACCCGCCTCCAATCGGTGACAGATACACCTCGCTTGGCAGCGTCCCCGCATCGAGGACCACCTCGTGACGACTCGGCGGCACGGGGGATGGGTGCAGCGCTTTGTGGCAGCACCTGTGCTTGTGGATCGTCGAAGGGCGGGAAGGCGCTATCGGTGCCAGACTTCTCGCGTCCCATCTGCAGCAGTGGTGAGCATCCGGTTGCCTTCGATGTAGTAGCGCCCCAGCAGAGACCATGCTGTATGCGACCCTCTCGCATAGAGCAGGTTGTTCTCGGTACGCCACAGACCTTCCGTCACGTCCCCGCCGCTCGAGCTGCCGCTCACCCCGCCGACGCCAGCGGTCACGTCGCCGCCCCCATAGAGCATCGTCCCATCGGGATTGAACTGGAGATAGGTCCGCGTTGTCCCGCTGAAGGCACCGCTCGTATACGTCTCGGACTTCACCCACCGTCCGTAAAGGGCAGGGTCCCGCTGGCCCTCAGGCGAGGACGCCTGACCCTGTGGAGCCGGAGTCTGCGGGGCCTGGGCTGAGGCCGGGCTCGTTGCGCTCTTTGTGAAGGAGAAGGAGATACGCTGGGCCTGTCCTTGCGTACCGGGTGCCAGGAGGATGAGCCTCAGCGTGCTACCCTCGAGAGCGATCTCACAGGGCATAGAGGTTCCGATCTGGGGGTCATTGAGCGTGCCCCTGGCCCCTCCGTTGGCGGTGGTCCCCGTCAGGATGTAGCTATAGCCCTCGGCGTCGACCGTTCCACGGAGAGCGGTCCCCTCTTGTTGAAGCGCGAGCGTCGCCGCCGTGCCAGCGATGGTGCCGCGGTAGGTGCCCCCGAAAGGTTGAGCGGTGGCTGAGGTGCCAAGAAGGGACATGGCTGTCATGAGCAGAGTGAAGAAAGTGACTTGGTGCATAGCCGTGTTGGGTAACTGTGAGAAAGTGCGCTCGCCCGTATGGTACCCACCTAGTGAGAAGCAGCTTTCACCGTCGTAGGTTCAGCAAGGAGCGCGTCGAAATTGTGTAGCAGAGCCTTGATCTCACGT
>Ga0102947_1000800_pt1 | contig 11038 bp, 10 predicted proteins | sample SalPon2A_A_D2_MG_FD_78210 | JGI IMG/M metagenome (GOLD analysis project Ga0102947, IMG submission 78210) | Soil microbial communities from South San Francisco under conditions of wetland restoration - Salt Pond MetaG R2A_A_D2_MG | ecosystem: Environmental > Terrestrial > Soil > Wetlands | place... | reverse complement strand
AGGACAGTTATTTGAAATTAAGGATAGCTAGATTGTTCGCCATAGGTAATTGAGTAAGCGTAGCAAAGGAACGATAAGACGGTTTTAGGGAAGTAGTCTCCCTGTTAGTGGTAGGGCTAAAGTGAGTCACAATATCTGGGCATTTACCCTTTGGGACTAAGGTAATGACAGTATTGTTAACCTCCTTGAGCAGCTTCCCTGTGTGAAAGAAGGACATAACAGCTTCTGTGACCTCAGGCCCAATTATATGCCAGCAATCTTTATAGAAATGGGCTCCAAAACCATCAGGTCCTGGAGATTTGGATCCTGGTATGGATTTGAAAACTACTTCCACTTCTGAGGCAGTAACAGGGATGAGCAGTACCTGTTCCAACTCAGAGTGAATACTAAGCAGGCCCCTCCTGAAGAATTCTCTTGTTCACCTTAGTTCTTTCAGTAACCTCTCCTAGTAAATGTTGATAGTACTCCAGGAAAGCCTCTGGAACCTTATCAGGGTCATGCACCCAAGCACCATTCTCCTTTTTAATACTGAAAACCTTGTTCTGTAGTCTTCTCTGCTTAATAGATGCATGAAAAAGAGTAGTATTTTCATCTCAATCCCTCACCCGCTTAGCTTTTTGTTGGAGAAAACTTTGATAGGCCTTATGCACAGAAATGGAAGCCTTTCCTGTTCAGATCTTTGAAGACAACCCCAAGGCCATCAACCAACCTTTTGGCTCAAGTTATAGAAGTCATTCCATAAAGCCTCCCTATCATTCCTGTCATTATGAGCATAGACTATAGAGCAGTCAAACCCAGCAGTAGCATGTATTGGGCTAACAAAACAGTGAATCATCTGACTAGAGACATTCATGATGTTGAGTGAAAAAGAATTAGGATTCCACCCAATAAAAATCCTGCCACTATCCTGAGCAACAGAGTTAGAGGTAAAACAATACCCTTGAAAAAGACTCAGATAAAAGGCCCCCATGTTCCTAGCCTTTCTCTTAGTTTCAAGGAGGCAAATAAGGCCACTAGGATAGCAGTTGAGGGAATTTTTGATATCCCTTTGCTTCCTCCCTCGGGCTATTTGCCCCCCTAACATTCCATACTATTATTCTATCCATTAGGAATTGGGAGGCCCTTCCCCTCCCCATCTTCCTGTGTAACCTGCATTCCTTCCCCGGATGCTAAGACTTGGAAGGTTTTTGAGACTGGTGTAGCAGGTGTCTGTGTCTTGAGAGGGCTCCTCTTCCTTTGAACAGTTATGAAACCATCTATGTGCTCCTGATTCTCTTCAATCTGTTGAGGGACAAGAGGTTGAGTTGCTTTAGGCCGGGCTTTTGGCACCCACACCTTTTTCTTTGTAGTTTTTGAGCACTTATCAACCCTATGACCAAACATCTTGCACCCACTCCAAACCTCAGGCCTCCATTCATACTCCAGTTTCAAAGAGATTATGAGACCCTTTTCATTTTCAAAAACAAATGGAGTCAGGCAGGTCCTTCTCCACATTCATTTCCATTCAATTTCTCATCAGTTTCATTAGTTTTATTCAAATTGGGCGCAGGTGTAGTTGGGGGTATATCAATCACAACACTCTGTTCTGGGTTTGGCATTGCAGAATGATTAGAATGTTTAATTACTGAAAGCCAGTTAGAAAACTTCTCTCTAATCGCGGATTGTTGTTGAAGATCTTCCAAGGAATTCTCCGCACTCAAAATTGAAGCATCAATCGCTTCATCAGTTACTGGGTCTTCGACCTCCAAAGCGCCCCCCCATGATTTCATCAATTGACTTCGTCTTCTGCTGAGGATTAGGCGTAACAGGGCCTTTCTTCTTCGTCGCAGAACTCGCACCTTCATCAGCGTTGCAATCCACTTTCTTAGGCCTTCCCCTCTTCGCCCCTGCGTCTTACGACTTGTCTAACGAACCTTCAAATCTCCTTTATTTGTCCCCTATAACCCTGACACGTAGAGATTCCTTTTCGTCGAGCGAGGCTGCCCTTAAGTGAAATCAGGAGAGAATCACTCATCTATGTCATTCCGTGCCGGGCACTCTCTCACAGCTATACAGGGATTAGGCTATCTTATTGCCATTAGGGTCTCGATTCTTTCGTGTGGTCGCCTAGCGAAATCTGAGATTCACCATGATGGGCTTTGACAACTAGGACGGGTCAGTCTATCTACTGCTCGCGCAATGGCTCCATTCTATCTATTGCTTGCGATCATCAGTCAACTTACTTTCTTTCAGCTTATCTATTCTATTTTTGATCATCAATGTATTGATTCAAGGCTTGATTCAGCCCCTGATGGTTGATGTTATCTTCGCAACCGAAAAAGAAGTACAGCGAAAGAAGCCCACATACCCACTCTTCTTTCCCCCCCCTTGCCGGGGGGCCTCGTTGTCGCCTTTGGCTTCAACTACTTTATCCTTGCCAGCCCCTCCTAGGTGGAAAACTGAATCGAAATACAAATGAAATCAAAAAAAAGTAAGCCGTGGTGTTCACCATTATAACCGGTCCATTATTCCTCTTTTTCTTATTTTTTTTTTGGAGGAAAAGGAACCGTGGTGAGCTTCACCCCACCCCAACCAAAAGCAATTTCATATCGGAACCCGGGACCTCGAAACTCATTAAATTCAAAGACTTGTTGGGCCAGTTTATGGTTCTTATGGAACCCAATAGCCCAGTTAAAAAGGAAGATAGCAATACCCGCCCCCGCGGCGGAGGGCCCCAAGGCCAGGAAAACTTCCCATACAAATTTTGCACCTTCTAACACTTAACGATAAAAAAAAATCAAGCAAGGCGAATAGGAGTAATCCTAGTTCCCAGCCAACCATATTAGATACTATAGAAAAATCCCAAGTCTTTACTTTGAGTTGCATTGAATAATAAGACGTAATCTAACCGGCTTTGGTTGACCCAAAGACCATAAAACCAGACAACTAGGAAGATTCCGCTCACAACTAAAATCAAGAATTTCTCGCTTTTTTTCCACAAATCGATAATGGTTTGAATAGGAAACATAAAGATCCAACCCCCTCTTGCTGACACTATAGAAGAGGGGAAGAATCGACAAAGAATGAATGCAATGAAGCAAGCTCTTCGCCTCTGTGTCTATCTTAGTTACTCCAGTCTTCTTGCCTTTCTTCTTCTTCAATCAAATAAAGCAATCCCCCTATCAACAACGTTAGCTACAGATTGGATTCAACTGGATAGCGCTTAGATGCAGGGAAGAAGGAATTAGAAGAAGCCAATCTACCCTAGACTTTTGCTTATAGACACTTTCCTGAGCTAATAGCCCTTGAATTCTCTCAAGATCCTTTGTAGCCTGATCAACCCGAGTGTCAACAAAATGTTGAACATGAAGCTGCTTAAGGTTAACCTTCACCTTCTTCAACTTGCTCCACAGTCTCTGCATAGGCAATCCTGAAACAGAAGCATCCCAAGCAGCAGTCACACTCTCATGAAATTGAGCATGGCCAGCTAAAACATTCAGGAACCTAAAGGGTCTCCCACCACCAGAGGTACCAGCACAACATTCAAAGAGAATAGGGCTGTGATCAGAAAGAGAAGGAGGGAGGTAATGAGAGGTCACTTGAGGCTACTTTAGCATCCATTGACTATTCAAAATTCCCCTATCAATCCTGCTAGCTATTCTACTCTCACCTCTCCCCTTATCATTGAAGCAAGCCAAAAACGAACCATGATACAAGGGCCTTTCAAACCCGACCATAGACGTTGTTCTCCCCGATGTTGTAATTCTTATAGTCATTCATTTTCTTCGCCGCAAACGAATAGAAGAAATCCTAATAAGAGCAGAAAGAGGTCGAGTCCCCCGATCCACCCTTCCAGCCACTCAAGGTTTGGAAAGTAGGGCAGAAAGTACAGTAATGCCCCAAACAGTAAAGGAACTAGCGGTTGTCTTGCCGCTGGGAGATTCCTTTGAAAAAGGAATAAACCCAAAAATAGGAAGACATGACATAAGATAAAAAGGAAGGGAATGGGGCAAGATATGTTCTCCCCGCCCGGCGCCGAAGCTATGGAAACGACCCCTATCCCGATACTCGAAAGAAAATAAATCAAAAAGGTAAAAAAAAAGGAAAGCTTCGAGCGCCTTCTAAAGCAAAGGAAGATTATGCAAGCCCCCGACACCAGGGCGGTTAGCCGTGCCGGTTCGTGCAGAAAATCAACATTATACGCTACTTTGCCTAGAAAATAAAAATAGAGCAAGAGTAGAATACATGGAAAAATGGACTTTTGCGGGTGAAAGGGCAAGATCGGGGAGGAGATTCCCAGTAAAGATTGGGGTTTAAGCCGCTTTAGTCGTCTTATTCTTTTTACGTTTTCCCGGGATTTTAGGCGTCAAGGCCGGTTTCGCTCGTAAACGACAAAACCAATTCTTTCTTTTTACGTTTTCCCGGGATGGGTTAGAATTCATATGAAAGGAGCAGTTTTCTACCTTTTTCATATAGTGAAGATGGAATTTTCGTATCTTTTATTCGTTCTCAATTGTTGGAGAATATGGCGTTGCACTGTTGTAAGTTTCTTATTCTGAACATTGCCTGGAACTAGGCGACAAGCTTTTAATCGTAATCAGGTCCTTCACTTAATTACTTGATGGGACAGTACTGTCTATTTCCTCGCAAGCCCTGGTACCCTTTCAAACGGGAGAAACGCGAATGAAGGCTCGAAGCGCCGAGCAGTCAGGAGTAGGAAAGGAAGAAGAGACAAGTCGATAGACGTAGGGCGGACTGGTAAGGAGTTAGTCCGGCAAGCATATAATAAGGAGTTAGTCCGAGCTTCATTCTTCCATTCTTGATTCGTCGTCGTACCTTGGCTAAAGTAGTTAATGGACGGTTCCGAGAATCTCTTATTCGCGGGCGAGTTGACTATCAATCTGCATTTCTCAATCGATGTCTGTTGTACGGAAAAGGACAAACTCTGTGTACGAATGTATGCAAAAGGGAGAGATCCAACCTATATAACCAGTAATTGAACTAGAAAAAGGAAGGTACCGAAAGTCCACAAAATCCCACGTTTTTTACCGGGAAACGGAATGGAATTCCGCAAGCCAATCTAATATGTCTGTTAATCTTAGTCTACACATCCGGATTCAGACTCACTCGGGATACTTACTCTTCTGCACTATTTGTCTCTTCAACTCCGAGCCGTTTTACTTAGTTATTCAGCCGCGGGGAAAACCCGAACTTACTTATCCGTCAGTACGGAAGGAAATTGACTTCCTCCGATCTTCAATACGACCTAGTCCGGATCACACATTATGTGCCAATCTAAGTATCTCACGAAAACTCAACAAGTTTACCGGCTCTACGACCCACCCCATTTATAGAGGCACTCACTATTGTAAAGCACATTGGCTTGCAGCTTCGATCCAGCGCATTTCCCGGATAAATCCTCTTGTTTTTGTATATAGATAAAACGGAGACAAGCAGAGAGAGAAGTCCGCTTTCCATTAAACTAAGTCAAATTCCATCCGTTAAAGAACAGAAGAACGGGACGAAGAAACCTGACTAGGAGGAGAATCGATTCAAGACGTACGTACTCATCTGCATTTATCGTATTATGCGGAAACCCAGTTCCGAAGACAACCCGAGTATCTGTGCCGGGGCGTAGAGCTGAGCTTGTTATGTAAATCCGGGATTTAAAGATAGGATGGATGGGACTTGTGAAGGAATTAGCCGGCAAGCATATAAGAAGAGGGAGTTAGTCCGATAAAGTAAAGTATTTACGCTGGGTCGATTTGTCTAGTATCTGCTTTAAGCAGCAAGAGGCCAACGATAAGTCTGATTACACAATCAAAAGCATTAGTCTCGATTTCCTTCTCTGGCTTTCTTTGTCGGAACGGAACTCTTCCACATCACTAGGCTTGGTCTTCCTTCGCCTATCGGCTCGAGCCTCTAAATCCCCTTCGAACCGTCGATCGACAACAAAGCTTCCTTACTTCACTTCTGGACTTGAGCTTACATTCACTACTGAACTCAGTTAAATGATTAGGCGGCTTATTATGCGGAAGATTCAGTCGTTAGTTCCTTCCACTTTCCCGTTTTATGGAAAAGATAGGACTTGCCTGCTTAGAACCCGAGTTGCTACTAAAGAAGGTTGTCCTGTTTTTCCGGGATTTGAGGTTAAAAACGGGGGGATTTGTTCTGTGAGAGTCAGCTGCAAATGATTCATCTTCAGTGTTGAGATTGAGGCGGAAGTAAGTCTACTGAATTAGCTTAGCCATGTACTGCTGCCTATGAGTCGCTTTCTCTAAAGCCTCTTCGCCGTTAGGCATTATGAAGCTAAATACAGGTCTATGGCCTTGACTGTTTGTGAGGTCATGTGGATTAGGGTCGAAAGACAGAACAAATTCCACTTCCCGAGCTGACTAATCTTTACTTTCTTACTTACTTCTGGTATTCCGCTTTGACTTATGATCTTAGCTTGCGGACATCCTTGCTTTGGTTGTCCCTCCTCTTTATCCAAGCAATAGACACCGAGAAAGGCAGACAACTTCTATGTATTCTGTAGCCATAGTTACAAGAACTTCTTCAACAGGCCGCATCAACTGCATTAGTTACAATAGCTGAATTAGCTTCAGAAGCTGCCTTAGTTACAATAACTGAATTAGCTGCAAGAACTGCAGAAACAACAACAGAAGGAAAACTGCCCTACCCTATTCTTGGATATAGAACAACGGCAAAGTCCTCCAGTTTCATACCCGGCGCAGATACTATACCAGCTGGACTTGACATCGACCCTGTTTTTCCGCATCGAAGGCAAAAATACCTGTTTTGACTTGTCTTATTAACCAATCTATGATGTTATCAACTTTCTTTATACCGGCTTATGGAGCTGAGCATCTGGTTTTTGATGTAACCCCGGCGTCTCTACGATACTTGAGCCTAACGGCCCTATGCCTAAATGGCTTGAGTCTAAACGACCCTTCTATCTTTGGCTATCGGAAACCCTTGAGTCTTATCCCCAGCTTGTTACTCTCGTTAATTACGGATTGAGTCCGAGGAAACTTCCGGAATTGGTGTTAGTTGATCTGCTAAAACCCTTTATCTGTTGCTCTAAATGCACAGGTGCGACAAGAAGCTCGTTTTTGCTTTAGCGAAGAAAGAATAGCTGCTTTATCGGATTAGGTTTTACCCGGCGCAGATGCTGCTTGAGGCTACGCCCCTTTCTTTAGCTAGCTAGGAGCCTCCTTGACTTGATGAGGGGCTGACTTATTGATGAAATGGAATTTCCGAAACTTAGTCGCTAGGTGCGGGTTTCTCTAGCCTTTCTCAAGACCCATTATCTAAATCTAACTCTGAATTCCCAGCCTACATCCGGACTCGGCACTCATTCTTAATTAGCTGCTGCATTAGACTAGCTATATTACCAACAACAGAAGAGACCCCTGACCCTATTCCCCTCATCCGGGAGATAGAACGACAGGTTACGAAAGGCAAGAAGGCAAGGCAAAGACGCATGGTCACAAGCCAATAACCAACCAATAGACCCAAGAAGTTTATGCCCAATAACCAACAGAGACTAACTCATCATCAAGTTTGAGACCTTGACCTTGACATTCCCTAAGTAGTTTGAGCTGATCCCTTTGAAGCGAGTAGTAGTTTATTCAAGAGTATGGGACCCAGCGGAAGATTCGGTATTTTAATTAGGTTGATAGATGCAAGCCTAGCCTAGGATAGGAGATTGAGCATTTTATTAAGCAGAAGAATCTGCACTTTAAGTAGAACAAGTCAGTTTGTTGTGAGGAACCGACATTCATTCTTTTTTTTTATGTACGACAGTCATAAGGCAGGGGAAAGAAAGGAAGACGAGCTAATCCGAAAGTGCCATCAATAGCAAGAGTATGGAAAGAATTAGAGCTGCTGCCTTGATAGATCACTCTCCTTGCCACTTCTCTAGACCTTCTAGTCACCACTTTCCATCCCCCATCATCATCAGAGGACACTTGAGGGACAGGTTGAGCTGGAGTGGCCACAACAGGCAAAGGAGGCACTGTAGTAGTAGAGGCAGGACCAGTAGTAACAACGGGAACACTAGGCTCAGTAGTAGGAACTTCAGAACTGTCTTAGCTTTAGAAGGTTTAGATTTTTGAGCTTGTGAACAATTATGCCCAACCTTATTGCATGAAGCACAGAATGGTGGCTTCCATTCATACACAACAGGCTGAGTATAGTTATTACCAGAAGCATCTTCAACCTGAATTTCAGTAGGTAGAGGCTGAGTGATGTCCATTTCAATCAGGAGTCTAGCAAAGGAGATCCTAAGCTGTTGAGAAGTACAGGCATCTGCAAAGAGAGGCACACCTAGAGTACTACCAACTCTACTCAAGGAATCCTCAGTCCCTTTGATGGATAAGTTTCTGACAAGATTGGTTGGGATTTCAGCCGTCTCGAAAAAAAGGTTAGGATGAGATGCCGGCTACGGTCGGAGAAAGCGTAATTTTTTGATCGGCGACTGGACAAAGAAAGGAGTCAGCAAGTTGCTTCAGACTACCCTAATGGTGACTCTGTCTCAGGGAAAAAGCCAAGATCAAACTTTCCGGAGTTCATAAAACTATCCATACTAGGCCCAGCGGCGTATTCACGAAAAAGGGGGAAATCCTACTCTTGAAAGGACTAGGCACGCAAGGAAAAAACATACTTTACCCTGGAAAAGGGATCTGCTAGTCTGAGCTTGGAGACCCCAAGGCCAAGGAAGGCGTACCAGAAGAAGGACCGAAAGTGGAATGAGAGAGGGAAAGAGCTTTGATAAGTAACCAAGCGGTTCATACTCTTTTCTCCTGAAGCCCTCGTACCTGTCCTCCAAAGGTTCGCGCATCGGACTCCCCAGTCTCCATGCAATGATAAAGAAGGAATGATTGTCTTCGGTAAGCATGAACCGTATGGCCTATTGATTTTAGCATGTTAATTAGTTACTAGAGCGAAGCGAGAAGTAATATCTTTTCTTGGATGTTCTTAAGCAAAGAGTAATCAGAATCAATGGTATGCTATAATTGAGAGATAGCGAAATAAGAAGACAAGAGTACTACATATACCAAAAGAAATAATTGATATAGAGCGAAGAATGTAATGGAGGGAGAAAGAACCCTCGACCCTTATGGGCGGAGACTGATCCCTCAAAGAAGTTCGCTACAAGGTCAAGGAAACAGGCTTGCTTAGCACGCGTCTTCCTCAGGGCCGTTTAATGAAGTCCTTCCTGGTCTGCTATACACTCAAGTTGAGGTTTGACTCAGTCAATCTTGAAAGAGTCTTGAATGATTCCGTCTTCCGGGGTTGTAAGATGAAAGTCACAGTAAAGAGTTGGAAAGCGAGTGAGTGAACTAAACTACTAGGAGTACAACGGTTTAGGCTTTGCCCAAATAAGAGTGAACATTAGTAGGGCTAGTGGTGATCTTTGCCCTGGTCACACAACTCTTCTATAATACGAGACACCAGCCTTTGAATTCCCCTTTCTTAGTTAGGGATTGCGGGTTTTGGAAGTGGAAAAGGCGGTAACTCAATTAACACCACCCGGATTTCATTCAGCTCGACCCGCCCTTTATCAGCCTTTCTCCGTTCCTCCTTCTCTGCTTAGCTCTGAGCCCGTATTCCCTTCTTCTGTTGCCGAATCAGCTCTCTCAGACGAAGAAGATTTTGCTCTTGGAAGAGATGCTACAAGGAGATCACCCCCTGGAAGATGATGAATTTCGACCATCAATAGATGCTTTGAAGTATGCTCACGGACCAGCCCTTTCACCTAAACCAGAGATATCAGAGTACCAGGTTGCCTATGTTTCCTGACACTGGCTTTCAGAAAAAGGCAGGAAGGGTAGTAGGATATTAAAAAACTATAGTCAACTCCAGATTGAAACCATCTTTTCTCAGAGAAGTGAGCTCTTTCTGCTGTCTTCACCCGGTTCTTTGGGAAAGTGGTGAACTGTTGCTAGGGGATCCCACTCCTGGCACTCGGAACTGACTCTTCTTCAAGAACGAACGGGGAATTCTCCCCTGGTTGATAAAGAGTCTGAGTTCTATTATCAGGGTGTTACTACATCTTGACTCCTGCTTTCCGGAACAATCTCTAGCCGGCATGCAAGCCTCTATCCCATCTCTTAATAGAAGCAATAAATTGTGATCCGAGGGAATAGAGAAAAGCTGTGTAGGGCGTTCTCTTTGCTTAAAGATAGCCTAGAAGAGGACTAGAAGCGGAATAGGTAATATGCCGCGAACTCAGCTTACCTTCTTCTATCGGTTTTTTTCGGACAGCAACTTTATAGCTTACTCCGCACCACTAAGAGTCTCAGTTACTCGAGAAAGACTTATTCTTATTCCAGTTCAGAAGACCGGGAAAACCCCCCCGCGAATGTCTAGCCTCCCTATAACTATAGAATTTCTTAATATAAGAAAGGAAAGTCGAACCCAAGGGGCATATCTTTACTAGGTTATGATTCGCATCTCGAAAGAAATGCATTGATAAAGGATCTCACCTTACTCGTTAAAGTAAGAAAGTAAGCAAGTAAACAGCCTTATGCTTTACACTAGGTTCGAAGATAGCTATTGTTTCTGTATCCACTCCTGCAGGGTCTTTAGAGCTGGGTCGCTAGACCCAGTGGAGCAGAGCTGAATAACTAAGTAAGACGACTCAGTATCGAAGACCGAAATAACGCCTAGTATAGGCGACGGGGCGAAGACTGAACTAGTATAGACGCAGGATTGAAGACCGACGTATAGTAGGCGGGACTCGTTTTCTTCTTTTTTGTTACTGTATCGAAGCAAAGAAACGATCGTTATTCATGCTGTTGATTGAGACCGAGATAGAACCTATGTGTTGCTCTATGTGCTGTCGCGGGAAAGGAACGAAGAAGATTCAGAAACCTAAGTCTTTGAACAAGAAGACGGATATTGAATTCAGTTGATTGGTTCCTTATTCCCGTTCTCCGAACTAGAACGAATTGAATGCATATTTAAGTACTCTTTGTCATGAGAGTCAATCGAACCCATAGCGACATAAGCAGCATAAGAGTAAGGATAAATCAGTAATATATGTGCAGTT
>Ga0102947_1000799_pt1 | contig 11044 bp, 7 predicted proteins | sample SalPon2A_A_D2_MG_FD_78210 | JGI IMG/M metagenome (GOLD analysis project Ga0102947, IMG submission 78210) | Soil microbial communities from South San Francisco under conditions of wetland restoration - Salt Pond MetaG R2A_A_D2_MG | ecosystem: Environmental > Terrestrial > Soil > Wetlands | place... | reverse complement strand
ATAAATTATAACATATTTATAATCAAAACTATATTTTAATGTGAAATAATAATATATTACAATAACATTAACAATAATAGTTTAATAAATATAATGTTATTTAGTTAAAATAAAATTAATTTCTATGGTGGGGTACTAAAATCGGCCCTTAAAAGTATATAGCGAGAGTTTTAATCAATATTATTTCTTAAATTTTTGAATCAAAACTATATTTTAGTATAAGAAATAATAATAGTTTAATAAATATAATGTCACTTAGTATAATAAAATTAATTGCTATAGTATGGTATTAATCACTATAAATTCAAATCATAAAACTAATCAACTAATTTACTAAATCCATTATTATTTTTTTGTATTTGTATGATCCTGTCAAATTTATCTTGTAGTGCTGAATCATGTGTGATAAATAAAGAATAATCAAAAGTTTCTCTTATAAAATTAAATAATTTATCCATCTTTGACATATTATTACTATCTATACATGCTGCTTCATCAACTAATAATATTTTTGGTACTGACATTAATGATATTTTACTTAATGCTATTTTAAAACTTGTATTAATTGCAAACTTTTCAAAACCACTTGTATTATTAGCATTATATTTTTTATTATTCAAATCTAATTTATAGATTTCTATAAATGATTTTTTTAATGTATTTCCTACATCTATTTCTACTTGCAAATTTGAAAATCTTCTTAAAATGTTATTCATATTTTTTTCTAATGATTCTTTGACTATTTTAAATACCATCAATGGTATTCCATCAAAACCTACTATATTATAATATACACATAATATATTATTATAACTTTCTAATTTCTTCAATTCTATTCTACTTTTTTCTAATAATTTATTTATCATTTCATATTCTAATTTTTGTTCTTTATATTCATTTATATTTATCTTATAATTATCTATTTTATCATACAATTTATCTAATTTTATCTTTATTTTATCTATTTCTAAAATAACAGTTTTATTTTTATCTATCGCTTTTTTAATATTATTAAGATTTATTAATTGTATCTTATTTTTATTAAATTTTTTTTTAATTTCTTGTAATTTTTCATAAAGATTATTTAAATTATCATTTTTATTTTTAATATCATCGATATTTTGCTTTACTATCTCTAATAATTTTTGTGAAATTTTTTTTGTTGGTTTAGTTTTATTATTTAAATTTAATAATTTCATTATACTATTTTTATTTTTCTTTATATCGATTATTATATCCCATTTTATAATCTCTTTTATTTCTATAATATCAGTTTTATTCAAAATTATATCAATTAATATTGTATTTAAGTTTTTAATTTGATTTTTTAATTCTAAAATTTTATTTTTATATTCTAAGTTTTTATTTTCTATAATACTTATTGTATCATTTATATCAATATTTTTTTCTAATTTTTCTTTATCAATATGACATAATTGATAATATAATTCTTTAATTACCTGTTCTTTATCAACAATTATTTTTTTTACATTATTATAATTTTTTTTCAATTTAGTATATTTATTATGTATTGTATCATAAATTAATTTTTGTTTTACTAAATCATTAATATCTTTTTTTAATTTACATATATTTAAATTATTTTCTTTGATATCATTAGAAACTTTTTTAAAAATATTATTCAAAAAATCTAACTTCAAAAATTTACTTATAATATTCTTTCTTTCATTATTTTTTCTATCTAAAATTTCTCTAGAATTTGTTTGTAATGATATACATGAAAATAAAAAATCATCATAAGTTATCCCAAGAGAATTTAATAGATCTTTAATAGTTTCAGAATTATTACATTTTTCTTTGTCTTTAATAAAACTTCCATCAACTAATTCAAAAAATTTTATTTCTCTTTCAAATCTATGTCCTATTTTAGTAGTTTTTTTAACTATTTTATATATTTTATTATCAATTTTAAATTCTAATTCTATCTTACAATTATTCTTTCTTATATTCATTATATCATTTTTAATATTTCCTTGACATCTTATTGTTCGATCAAATAAAGCAAATACAATTGCTTCTATCACTGAAGATTTCCCATATCCATTATCTGCAATTAGACCTACTATTTCTTTCTTCGGATTCACAAAATCTATTTCATTATTCTCCCCATAAGAAAATATATTATTAAATCTTAATTTTAATAATTTTATATATTTAAATGATTTATTATTCTTATTTACTTTATTGTAATAATCATCATGTATTTCCATTATTTTATCAATTGTCTGTTTCTTAGTTTTAATATCATATTTGAGATTTTCAATTAAATATTTTTTTACCAATTTTTCTATTGTATTTTTATCATCAACATTTATTTGATGTACACGTTCTCCACCAATAAGTTCTATTTCCAATACTTCATCATTAAATAAATGTTCTTTAGTTATGTCTATTACATTATATTTTTTTTTTAGATCTGTTATTAATTTTTCAATTACACTATTTTCAGTATTTTTATGTTTTATTTTAACTCTTACATTTTTAGGTAAATTATCACTATTTACTAATATATCATTATTTTCTATTAAAAATGTTATAAAACCATAATCATTCTTTATTTCATTAAATTTACCTACATTTTTCTTTAGATCCCATAAAATATATCCATGATTTACTATAGATTCTCCATGATTTCTTTGAATTAATGATGAACTATAAGCTATATTTTTTTTTATAAACATTTGTTTATGTATATCACCTAGTAATACTAAATGATAACCAATAAAATCATTTGAAGTAAAATGAGGTTTCATTAACATAAAATTTGTTGTTTTATCTTTTGGTTTTCTTACAAAACCATGATGTAAACATATTAGTTTTTCTCGATTACTTTTTCTAAAAATATTTTTTGCTTTAATTAATTTACGATCAAATACACTTGCTACACTAAAAATTATATTATTATACTTATACAAACCAGATTTTTTTAAATAATAAATAGTATTTTTGGTTTGTAGAAATTTACATAAAGAAAATATTAAATCATTACCATCTGGATTTTTTATATTTACATCATGATTGCCACAAATTACAATTAATGGTCGTAATTTGGCTAATGTTCTTAAAAAATTCCCTAAATTTATCATACCATTTATTGTTGTATTATTTTTAAAATCAATTATATCTCCAGTTATACATATTAGACTATTTTCTATATTATCATCTTTTACTTTTTGACAAAATTTATTTATTACTTGATCATATTCTTCTTTCCGTGATAAATTTCTTTCTAAATGAATATCACTTATATGATATAAGTATTCTATTTTTTGATTAGTTTTACTATTTAAAATAATCGGTTTTTGTTTTTCTGTTGTCATATAAAATTAATATATTAAATATTATTTAACTATATTCTTTTACCATATATATATTGTCATTTTTAAAGAAAAATTGTTAATACACTAAATTCAAGATATTATACCTTTTGTAATAATTTTGAATCTTCAATTTATTATTTACATTTTTATATAACTTACATATTTCTTGTTTTAAAGATTTATTTGTTAGTCCAATATAACAATAATTGTTGTTCATATTTTTAATATTATAATATATTTTTTTACATTTTGTTAATTTTTATATATTAAAAATTAACAAAATCATCATAAAAATCATACTTTTTGCTTAAAATTAATTATAATATAATTACATCATCAAACATATGTATAACTTATACCATATATATTATTTTTTTAACATAATATATTTCTGTAATGTACCTCTCCACAATCCGCACGGCAGTAAAGTATAGAGCTTTTGCTCTAATCGGGCTTTTTATACTAATAATACCATTAAGATAGATTTCACTGAGTTATTTTAGGTAAATATTTACTTTTTGTAAATAGTTTAACATGTTCCATCTTATTTTTTTTTAAAAGTTTCTCAATTTGTTTTAATTCTTTGTTATTACATCTTGGACAAAAAATACCTATTAGATAATCTTCTAATAATATTCTGGCTATAAATAATAATTCGTGACCCATTAGAGGCATGCCCATATATTCTATACTTTCCAAATCTTATTTTTTGCATTATTTAAAATATAATTTATTTTTTTTATTTATGTTTACATCATCCATATTTAAAAAAGTACTTTTTTTAGTCAGATGGGCATACCATCCAAGATTATAAATTGATGGTTCTTCTTTTAAAATTTTTGGATGTAATATTAATGATATGCCCAAATTACAATAATAATTATACTCTTCATCTAAATATATTCTTGTAAAAATATAAGGTATTTTATGTATGCCACCTAATCTTAGATATTTTTCTGGAATATATTTACTTGCATACAATATATTGTTTTTTACTATTTGTAATAAATTTTCTTTATTTATTGTGTGATATATATAATAATTATATGATTTATTTATTTATTTTATCAATAATATTATTAACTACAAAAAGTATTACTATAAATAAATTTATTGATAATCTTACAAAAGCAATTTATAAACAATCTTAAGGAAGGGAATTAAAACAACAATATCTAACCAAATTATTAGAAAATACAAAAATAATAAAAAGTGTAAAAAGATATCAAATGTCAATCTTATCATTCCTGCAAATCATTCTAGAAAGTATAAAAGTGTATAATATGATGATAAAACAAATGATCTGTATATTGTACCATTGAAACTACATTTAAAATGACTTGTGCAATAAAATTTATTAAAATTAACCAAATTGAAATGAATAAAGATTATGCTTATGTGTGTATGACTGTAAAAAAGAAAATGACAAAGAATACAAAAATATGATTGGTGTAGATCTAAATATAAAACATAATTTAGCATCAGTTGGTAATCCTTCTAATAAAACTGTAATGTATTTAGGTAAAGATTATATTTATAAACGTGTGAAATATAAAGAGATAAGAAGAAGGTTCAAAATAAGGAATATTGTGGAAAGTTAAAGAAATGAATAATAAAGAACAACAAGTAATGAATGATTTAAACCACAAATTATCAAATGAGATAGTAAAAATTGCAAACAATAATAATGCCGATATTGTCTTTCAAAAATTAAATCCAAGAAAAGTAAAATTAAATCAAAAAATCTAAAAATGGATCAGGTCGTAAGTCTAGAACTCCACGACTTTAGTCGTGGGAGTATGTCAGCAAAATTATTATAATTTTATATTATTTGTAAATTTGATAACATTGTTACTAATAATATATTTATTTATTTTTTATATAATAGATAAAATAATATAATGCTAACTTTTAATAAAAAAATACTATATCTTATTTTTAATTATAATTATAATAATCAACAGGAACTATTTTTTATTATTTTTAATAACATGCTGTATTAATAGATAATGGTGTACCATTAAAAAGACTATTAAATATAGCTGCAGCTTCATTTTCAGGAAGAGAACACCAAAGAGTTTTAAGATTTACATAATTATTTTGATATTGTGTATCAGTAGCGGCAATAATAATCTTTTGAATATCAGTTGGTCCAGCTTCACAAGCTACTTGTGCAACAGCTTCACCAGTGTAAGAAGGATCAGATGCAGGGATTGGTGCAGTTAAGAGAAAGTTATACATATCATCGAGTTGTCCTGGGCAAATTGAATTTTTTGGTAACATGGAATTAACTACAATACCAGTAGCCATAGCTGTTGGTTGGACAATTATGAATGTAACATTATTAGGAATTCCATAATCTAGTTGTAAAGCTAAAGCAGATCCGGCTACAGCTTTTTTGGTATCTTGATATATATTGAACCAAGGATAGGCAAATTCTGCAATAACTGAAGCTGTAGAAAATATTTTTCCACTTCCATCGTGAGGAATTAATCCTTCATTTTCAAAGGCTATTACAGTATGCAATAAACCATATTGATTCACTGCAGTAAGATAAGTTAAAATATCTTTGTTATCATTATGGTTATTACTACTAACACTTCTAAGAGCTTCAATATTTCTTCCAAGATATTGAATGCCAGCATTAGAAACCAATACAGTAACTTTTTGTCCATTGTAATCATTTTTAATTTTACCTGCAACATTTATCATATCTTGCAAACTACCTACATCACATTTATAATATGCTATACCTGCATTAGTTAATTCTGTCATATTAACTACTTGATTTTTATTAGTTCTAGAACAGCCTGCAACACTAGCACCTAATTCCGCAAATTTTAAAGCTATCGCACGTCCCTGACCATTCCAAGAAGAAATACCAGTTACAAAAACTAACATTTCAGAATAATCTGCCGTACATTCAGTAAAATTAAAATTATCTAATGGATAATGAGGAGCAAAATCACATTCTGGAGATTGTTCTATATTTTTTTTCTCTCTTATTGATTGAGCTATATTTGCTAATTTAGATTGTTGTTCTGCTGTTAAATATGTATTAGCAAATACATTAAAAATTAAAGTTAATAATATAGTAACAATAAGAAATTTCATTTTTTTGGTTAGGTTACAGCTTAATTTATAATAAATAAACTACGCTTCTAAACTATTTTAATTTCAATTTTTTTTAATATGTACTCATTTTAATAATTAGTTCATAAAAACTTTTGTGTATCTAAAAATCTTATATATTATTTAAAAAAATTGGCTATGTTTTACATTGAAACTTATATATGATAATTATGTTTTATGTATGATTTTCTTTTGGATACATGCATTTATAAAAAAAATATATACCTAATTAATAAACATCGCGAACTATTCAAATTCATTCTAATAGCAATTGTTGGTACTTAATGGACCACCAGAAAGAATAGTATTTATTAAAGTTGTAACTTGACCATGAAGAAGTGTACACAAAATAGTTCTAAGATTCATTAGCATATTGAACATAACCAGAGGTGCCATCAACAACAACTCTTTGGAGGTCTATGTTACCAGAAAAAATCATACTTTTTCTTAAAATTAATTATAATATAATTACATCATCAAATATACATATAAATTATATCATACATTTCATTTTTATCATAATTTATTTTAGCAATATACCCCCCCCCTCACAACCTGCGCCCATTTAAGTATAGAGCTTCAGCTCTAAGCAGTCCTTTTTATAATTAATGACAATATTCAAAAAGTAATTATTGGAAAAACTAATACAAAATTATTAACTCATAATAAAAATTAAAAATCATCATAAAAATCATACTTTTTGCTTAAAATTAATTATAATATAATTACACCATCACATATACATAGATATTATACCATATATATTATTTTTAACATAATTTATTATGGCCATGTCAGGGAAACACTATCCACCCACCATTTAAGTATAGAGCTGAAGCTCTAATCAGTCCTTTTTATAATTAATGACAATCTTTAAATTATAACTAATTTGGGACCGAATGCAGAATTACTTACTCCTAATAAAAATTGAAAAAATAATAAATAGTATTATTAAAATTATATCAATATATATAATTAATGAATGATATTATAACTAAAGAACAAAAATTAGAAGCTTTGGGTGTTCCTAAAGATAAATGGATTGCTTTTACTGACACTGCTGTCGAAATTATGTATAACAAATTTAAACATACGACTGTTATTAAAAAAACTAAAAAAGATAGACTTTTATATTTTTTAAATGAAATTTTAGGAGCATGTGGTCACGATTATATTGAAGATATAAAAGAGTTTAAATTAAATAGAACTGATATAATAAAATTTAATGGCGAAAAATTTGTACAAACTTATAAAAATAAATTTAAAGAATGGGGGATTCGTCCAAGTAATGATTTAGCATATTTATCCCGTAAAAATAAAAAAGTTTATGGATTAGTTGTGTTAAGAGGAGTATGTAAATTTTATGGCTATGTTGTGACATCTAAACTTCGATCGAAAATGATTAAGGGGGAAAAAATAGAAAATAGATTTTATTATGTCAACGAAATCTAAACAATAAATACTTACAAATTTTTATAAAAAAAACTTTTTTATTTATTTTTTCTATTAAAAAGTATACCTAAAAAATATAAAATTGTTTGAAAAATAATTATATACATATATAAAAAATGCGTTTTTAAAAACTATATAAGAATAATTGTTTATAATATAGTAAGTCGGATATTATGAACAATAAAAAAAATAATGCCAGCACGACCAATACCAGCAATATTACTATAGATAAAAAATTTGATAAATCAACGCACTATATTTTCTCCAAAAAAATTTCTGCTAATCAATTTATAAATAATAATAATAATTTATCTTTATATGGGTTTGATATTAATCAACAAGGTGCCAAAAAATTTTGTGCTTCTACAGCCAATAATATGTTTTATTTATCTTATAACAAACAAGAAACTTGTTATTATGAATACTTTGATCGTGAACAACCCATTAAATTCTTCATGGATATTGATTATAAATTAAATGACAAAGACGAAATTAGTATACAGTATTTTAATAATTTAATTAACATTTCTATTAACCTAATACAATATAAATTACAAAAAATACACAAAAAAGAAACAGAAATTATTATATTAAAATCACATCGACAAGATAAACTAAGTGCACACATTATTTTTAAGAACACTATATTCAAAGATTTTAAACATATACATATCTTTATGTTGACCATTAAATCTAACCTTATTGATGATCGTATTATTGATCTTAATCCTTATAATAAAGTTGGTTGTGTTAGAATGTATCTTAATTGTAAAATGGATAAACATAATCCATTAGTTTTTGATAGAGGTGTTGGTTATACATTTACTGATTATAAAAAGTGTTTTATGGATTGCTTATTAAGAAATGTTAATCATATACAACAAAGTGATTATGTTCCATTTGATCTACCAAAAAAAATTAAAAAGAAAAATTATAATATTATTAAAAAATATATTCAAAAGAATGGCAGGTGTATTACCAAAAAATTTAAAATAAAGAATACACCAATTGATAAATTAGAAAAATATATTAATCTATTAAATGATAAGATTGCGAATAACTATTATACATGGTTAACTATCGGTATTGCATTATTTAATTGTAATCCTACTAAAGAATCTTTTAATTTATGGAATAATTGGAGTAAACAATATGATAATTATGGTGGTATTGAATTATGTATGTATAAATGGAATTCATTTCATTATGGAAAGGTTGGCATTGGCACACTCATATTTTATGCTAAGCAATGTAATCCAGAAGCATATGATAAATTACAATTTAAAATTGATAAACCTAAATTTTCCACTGTACAGTTCAAAAAAGAATATAACTTAACAAAAAACGATAATCACTTTGAAATAATTAAAGACCAACAATCTATTTTAACTAAAAAATTACATAAATGGTATACTGAAGAACTAATTAAAACATTCGTATTAAAAGCACCTTACAATACAGGTAAAACTACTATGCTTAAAAGTATCATTAAAGAATATAAACCTGAAAGATGTTTATTTGTTTCTTATAGACAAAGTTTAACTAATGCAACTTTTGGCGATTTTTATACTTTTCAATTTAAAAGTTATATGGATCATGAATATAATGCTCAACGATTTATTTGCCAAATTGAATCTTTAGACAAAATACAACCAATAAATAATTATATGTTTGTTGATGATAATAATTCTCCCAGTGAAGATGATTATAGTGAAGAAGTTGAAATTGATATCGACACTTATTCTGATTCTAATAAAGAAGAAATTCCTACTTATGATCTTGTTATTATTGATGAAATTGAAAGCGTACTTGCCCATTTTGCATCGCCCACTATTACTAAACCTGAATATACTTATAATTTATTTTGTGCCATTTGTGCTAATTCTAACAAAATTATTGCTTTAGATGGCGATTTTGCCGACAGAAGTTATGATTTTATTAATCAATTTGGTAAAAATATTATTCTTGAAAATACTATTCAAAAAGATATCTGTCATTACATATTTACAAATGATATTAATGATTTTGATAATGACATCTATAATGATTTACAAAATGGTAAAAAAATAGTTATTGTTTCCATGAGTTCTAATCTAGTTCAAAAATATTACAATAAATTTTACAATAATTACAAATGTGTGATGCATTGTTCTGCTAATAACGATTTAGAAAAAAAGAATCTTATTAATGTTGAAGCTTATTGGAAACAATATCAACTAGTCATATATTCCCCATTTATTGAAGCTGGTATTGATTTTAATATTAAACATTTCTATAAAAAATATGTTATTTTATCTTCTAAATCATGTTCTCCTAGAGCACTTTGTCAAATGATTGCACGAGTTAGACAAACTGAAGATAATACCATTAAAGTTTTTCTTAATGGATTACCTTACAAAGAAAATGCTAACTTCTACACTTTTGATGAAGTTAAAAAATATGTTTATGAAATGCAACAACAATATTTACAACCTACTTTAGTTAAAAACAAATTTACTAGCAAATATACTAAAGTATATTGTCATCAACTATCTAAAGAGTATACTAATTTAATCATTCATAATAAATTAGAAGCACTCAATAAAACATCCTATTATTTTGTTGCCCGTTTGATACAATATCTTAAAAATAAAGGACATACTTATGAATTTGTTGATGCTAAAAATAAAAATAAAAACAAAAAAGATACCATTAACTTTCGTATTGAAGATATCTTAAATGCAGAAGATATTAATGCTTCTACATATGAAAAATATCTTAAAAATCAAAGAAATAATACGGCTACTAAACAACAAAAGTTAGCTATTGAAAAATATATTTATAAAAAACATTTTAATATTGATGAAATTAATGAAGAGTTTCTTAAAAAATATTTTAGAAAAATACACGTACTGTATAACTTAAAATTATTATTAGGTAAAAAAAAGTTACTTGAATATAATGGATCTGATGAAGAAGTATATGTTAAATTAAAATTTTCGAATATGCAAAAAATAGATCAAGTTAATATGTTCAAACAAATTATCACTAAATTGGGATTTGATTTGGATAATATGGAAATTAAAATTGATCGGAAGCAGTTTATTAAAAATATTAATAATTGTACCAAAAAATGCTCT
>Ga0102947_1000798_pt1 | contig 11058 bp, 9 predicted proteins | sample SalPon2A_A_D2_MG_FD_78210 | JGI IMG/M metagenome (GOLD analysis project Ga0102947, IMG submission 78210) | Soil microbial communities from South San Francisco under conditions of wetland restoration - Salt Pond MetaG R2A_A_D2_MG | ecosystem: Environmental > Terrestrial > Soil > Wetlands | place... | reverse complement strand
TGGGGAAGAAAAAAAGTAACTATAAGTTATGGTATAAAGAAAAAAGACCAATAATTATATTGATCTTTTAGTGATAAAATTAGTGCTATTAATGCAGGTATCGTTTAATTCCTGTCCAAATTTCATTTTCGGCAATGTGCCTATTAAAAATTTCTGATCTGTTGCTTAAGGCATTGTTATTAATAACACCACTTAAACTTCTTGTCATTTTTAACGATGCTCTCATGATGTTTGTTGTTTTTTAATTGATTAATTTTTTGTTTCTAATTATCTGAAACGTCTTTTTCTGTTCCATGCATAACTCTTACTGTTTGGCAATGTACTTGTAATTTGATTGTTGTCTAAAGTTCTCATAATGATTGTTTTTTGATTGATAATTTATTTTTGTTTTATTTAAAACGTCTTTTGCTGTTCCAAGCAAAGCTCTTACTGTTTGGCAATGTACTTGTAATTTGATTGTTGTTTAAAGTTCTCATAATGTTTAATTTTAATTGTTTATATCTAATAGACGACCATTTAACATTTTTGTTACAGTACTATGTATAACAAAGTAATAAATTAACAAATTTTAACACCTTTGAGTGGAGTAGGGTGCAAAGTGTGTTCTATAAATAGCTGACTAACAGTTCTTAAAATATATTATACAATAAAATACATAAGGGAACAGTTTTTGATTAATTATGATTATCATAACTTATAAACAGTTATATTTAAATATATTTGCCACAAATTGTTATAATAAGAAATCCTTTTGAGTGTGAAATACATACTTATTTTCATATTAGGTTTGACAATGCTAATTGATGCTCATGCACAACTGGACAGTCAAAATAATTCAGCTGCCATTCCTGCGGAGGAAAAAAAAGATGCAGATAATCCGTCATTAGATATAAAGCCATTAAATAACGTTGGTATTAGTAATAAGAAAGACGATAAGGTTAATGGTCTATCAGTTCCTTCAAATACTAATATTGTAATAGAAAATGAAGATTTTTCAATGTTTAATGAAGAGTTTGCTAATCCTGCAGAATTGTTCCAGAAACAATTAAAAAACAATTTACGAATGAAAGATGATTTGGAAACCAAACAATATGGCAATACAACCAATCAGTTTTTAGGAGATTTTACTACTAAAGCATTGTACATAAAAGTGGTTTATAGAGACCATGAGTATTTTGATGGAGATAGAATAAGAGTTTTTGTAAATGACGATGTATATAAACCAAACATTTTGTTGGAAAGTGATTATAAAGGTTTTAAGTTGGATTTACTTGAGGGCTTTAATAAAATAGACTTTCAAGCTTTAAATCAAGGAACCTCTGGTCCAAACACAGCAGAATTCCAGGTCATAGATGATGCTGGAAACATCATATCTTCAAACAGATGGAATTTAGCTACTGGTGTAAAAGCCAGCATTATGATTATAAAAGAATAGAACTTATAAATTATTAATGCTATATTTCATGCTTGAAACCCAAAATACTGCATGAATTTTAAAGACATACTTAAAACTTATTCTGAAATATTTAAGTCTTACGGTTCTCTCTCCCTAGAAAAACATATTAAAAAGATAATAGAACTAGATGCTTATTTACCTTATAGTTCCACTTTCTTTTGCATTACAAACACCCAAAAGCTTTCATTTGAATATATAAGCAAAAACATGCATGCATGCTTGGGTATTGACCAAAAAGAGTTAAAAGAAAAGGGAATGCAGTTTTTTTGGAGCAAAACACATCCAGATGATCTACAGCTTTGGTTAGAGGCTTTAACTGCATTGATGAATTTTACAATGAAAGAGATTCCTTTTAAAGAAAGACATAAAATGAGTTATACTTGGAATTATAGATTAAAACATGCCAAAGATAATTATGTTAATATCATTCAAAACACAACGCCATTAGAGTTTGATACAGAAGGTAAACCTGTCATTGGGTTGGCACACTATACTGTACTTAATGCCAATATGAATTTGAATATCTGTGCTTCTGCCAAAATGTTGAATGAAAATAACGAATACGAAACAAAATACTTTAATAACTTTTCTCAAAAATTGTTACCAGATGGTTTAACTATTAGAGAAAGAGATATTATAAGATTGTTGATTTTGGGTAAATCAAGTAGGCAAATTGCTAACAACTTGAATATTAGTTTTAACACTGTAAATACACACAGAAGAAATATTTTAAAAAAATTAAAGATTAAAACAACAGGAGAACTTGTTGGCATGATTAAAATGAATAAGAATTGGATATAAGCTATTTTACCTCTTTCCTTAAAAAATTCCATTCGTATTCTAAAAAATTAATATCCTGTTAGTAAAAAGTGAATAAAAATTCTTTAAGCACTCATTTAAGGTTGTACTTTTGCAACTTGAAATATGAGTAGATCAATTACAACATTAGAGTTAGAAGACAGAAAAGTAGGTAAGAATCTCTACAATTACCAACATGGAGCTATTGAAAAAATCTTCAAATGCTTTGAAGATGCTCCAGAAGATTATCATTTATTGTATCAGTTGCCAACTGGAGGAGGAAAGACGGTTATTTTTTCAGAGATTGTACGTCAATTTTTGAAGCATCATGAGACCAAAGTACTTGTTATGACGCATCGTATTGAGCTGTGCAAGCAAACTTCCAGAATGCTCACAGAATTTAATGTTGTAAACAAAGTTGTAGACAGCAAGGCTAATCTGGATGATCAGGATCAATACAGTTGTTTTGTGGCAATGGTCGAAACATTGAACAACAGATTAAATGAGGATAAGCTTGATATTTCTAATATTGGGTTGGTTATCATTGATGAAGCACACTACAATTCGTTTACCAAGCTGTTTAAGTTTTTTGAAAAATCTTTCATTTTAGGTGTAACTGCAACACCATTGAGCTCCAACATAAAACTCCCTATGAAGGATAACTACAACGAACTCATTGTAGGAGAAAGTATAGAGTCTTTAATAAAAAATAATTTTTTGGCAAGAGCCGAAATATATTCTTACAATGTTGGGTTAACGTCTTTGGTTGTTGGAGCTAACGGCGATTATACTGTAAAATCTTCAGAAGATTTATACAACAATTTTGATATGTTGAGTAAGTTAATGCATGCTTATGAAGAGCAATCTAAAGGTAAAAAGACATTGATATTTAATAATGGTATACATACTTCACAATATGTGTATGAAACCTTTAGAGCAGCAGGTTATCCAATTGCACATTTGGACAACACAAACTCCAAAAAAGAAAGAAGGAAAATCTTGAAGTGGTTTAAAGACACTCCAGATGCTATTTTAACTTCAGTAAGTATTTTAACAACTGGTTTTGATGAACCCACAGTAGAATCTATTATTTTAAACAGGGCTACAAAATCCCTAACATTATATTACCAAATGATTGGTAGAGGCTCTAGAATATTAAAGGATAAAGACACATTTACGGTTATTGATTTAGGAAATAACCTGCACAGGTTTGGACCTTGGGGAGCAGATTTAGACTGGCAACGTATTTTTAAATCTCCTAATTTCTACTTGGACAACTTGCTTAACGATGAAGAAATTGAGAGCAATTTCAAGTATATCATGCCTGATGAATTAAGAGCTGAATTTTCTAACACCGAAGAAGTTTATTTAGACATTAATGAGGTTTATACACAATCTATACGTAATGGTGAATCTTCAAAAGTTGTATTATCCAGGTCTATAAGGCATCATGCTACCATATGTATTGAAAACAGCGAAGATGTTTACGATGCTTTAGATTTAGCAAAAAAGTTAGGTGATGATATAGACCACAGAATACATCGCTACAGTAAGTGCATTTGTAAGAGCACGTTCAATTTTATTGAATGGCTTAAAGAAGATTACAGAAAAAAATTACGAACACACATTAGAAAGAATTTTGATGTGATGTATGAAGAAATTCATGGTAAACCTGCTGAATAAAAAAAGCCTCTTTTTTTAAGAGGCTTTTTTTTTAAAGTTTAATCTTTTAATGGTTGTTTGAATTCTTTCTTCAAGTGCTTAGCATAAAAACCCATCATAGCTCTGTACATAGCTATTGAGTTTTCTTCTTTAGCAAAACCATGTCCTTCATCATATTTTACCATATAAGGCACATCGAATCCTTTAGCACGTAAGGCTTTCACAATTTGGTCAGATTCATCTATATTAACCCTTGGATCGTTAGCACCTTGTACCACAAATAAAGGCTTCTTGATTTTATCTATTTGATAAACAGGGGAAACTTCTTCCATAATGGCTTTTTCTTCTGGAATATCAGAATCATACCAAATCTCTTTAAGTATTTGTAAAATAGGTTTCCAATATGCAGGCATTGTATCCATAAATGTGAATAGATTTGATACACCAACATAATCTACACCACAGGCATATAAATCCGGTGTTTTAGTTAATCCTCTTAATACAGCATAACCGCCATGGCTTCCTCCATAAATAGCCACATTGTCTTTATCAACCCAACCTTGGTCTATAACATATTGTAAACCATCCTCAACATCATCCATTGCTTTTCTTCCAATTTGTTTAAATCCAGAAGTTAGAAATTCTTTTCCGTAACCTCCAGATATTCTGAAATTAACCTGAAGCGTAGCATAACCTCTACTAGCAAAAAGTTGCGCTTCAGGATTAAATCCCCAAGAATCTCTTATACCTTGTGGTCCACCATGTGGATTTACAATAACTGGAACTTTTTTACCTTCTAATGCTGCTTTTGGCAAGGTAATATAACCATGTATAGTTTTACCATCTCTACTTTTAAACGTTATAGGTCTCATCTCGGCCATATCTTCTTCTTTTAATTGAGGCATTAAATCGTAGAGTAATTCAAATTTATCACTAGTAGCATCATAAGAATAATAGGTACCATATAATTTATCACTTTGCAAAAAGATGAGATATTTACTTTCATCGTCTGTTTTATCTGCAATTGAATAATTATAACCTGGGAATTTTGTAACAATCATATTGTGCAACTTTTTAAAATAATCGCTTACAGGTACTACAATATTTTTATCACCCTGATAAGAGAAATAATCCAACTCGTAATTTCGATTTCTTGATAATCCGATTCCAGAAACATCATAATCATCATTTGAAAATAACTCTTTGATAGTTTTATCTTCTTTTAAATCATACAAATAGATTTTTACCTTGTCTGAATCTAGATTTGAAGCAACATAAGCTTCATGCGGGTTATCTGAAGCATAATTAAAACTTGCAATGGAAAAACTATCTTTCCAGTTTAATTCTTTTTTTAATTCATAATTAATGCCATCTAAAGTATAATAAATATCAATATTTACACCATCTCTTAACCTTCCAAATCCTCGAAGTTTACCGTCTTTATCAAATTGATAGCCCATAATTGGGTTTGCAGCATCATCGTTAGAGTAAAGTTGTTCTAACGCTCCAGTGACGATATTAATTTTATAAGGTTCAAAAATTTGTGGGTTATTTTGATTCATTGAAATAATCATATGGTCTTTATCTTCTTTTAAACCTTCAAGAATATTCACCTTTACACCATCAAAAGGTGTCAATTCTTTTTGATTGCTACCATCAATATTTACAGCAAATAAATGATAATCTTCATTACCGCCTTTATCCATTACATAAACTATTCGGTTATCGTTTGCCCAATTAAAACCTCTAATAAGCTCGTCTTTTTCTTCAATAACCCTTGTTACTTTGCCTGTGGCAATATGCTTTACATAAACATGGTTTTTGGCATTGTCATCTTTTTCTCTGTAGGATAAATAAGTTCCATCCGGTGAAAAATTAAACGAACGTGCTTTTGGTTTTGCAAAATAATCTTCAACACTATACTTATAGATTTCTGTATCCCAATTAGCCAATTTTTCCAATTCTTCATCAGATGTTGGCAACGATAAATCTCCTGGAAGTGTCTTCTCCGTTTTGTTTAATATAAGAGGGAATTCCATTCCTCCCTGATAAAAAGTACCGCTTAAAATATTATCGGTTAGTTCACCAACATATTTAATTCCAGCTTGATTAAATTTAATTGTCAGTACATTTTCTACAAACGTAGCTTCGTCCATTGGAATACCTGTAGCACCTTGTGAAGGGCTGTCCATTGTGGCAGAAAAAGATTCGCCATCAGCAGCAATATCAAATACCAAAGGGACTTCTGTACCTTGAACGTCTAATTTTCCTTCCCAAGAACCTTCAATATCTTGGGCATAAATTTGAGATGTTGCACAAATAAATAGTAATGTGAAACAAATTTTTGGGATTGTAAATTTCATTATTATGTTTTGAATTAGTAATTGTAAATTAGTTGTTTAAAATTAATTATTGTTACAATATTTTTGGTAAAAATTTCCAGACTTAATATAATATTATCTCATTAAAATTCTAAATCTTATCTTTATACAATATTTAAGACATATTTGTACTTGTTAGATTAATATTTGATTCATCTTTTTTTTCAAAAATTCGTTTGATTTTACATTATTTCTTATCTATAAAAAAATTGTAAACTTTAATTTAACGAATGGCAAAATCTCAACAAACATTTAGTAAAAGCGAAAAAGAAAAGAAAAGGTTAAAAAAACGCGAAGACAAGAAAAAGAAAAAAGAAGCACGAAAAGCTGAAAATCAAAAAAATAAAGGCATTCAGTTTGCATATGTAGACTACAATGGAAACTTGACTGACACACCTCCTGATCCCAACATGAAGGTTAAAGTTGATGCTGAAAGCATCGAAATTGGTATCCCGAAAAAAGAAGATAGTGAGCAAGAAGAATTTGATTCGGTAAGAACTGGAAAAGTCAACTTTTTTGATACCTCAAAAGGCTTTGGGTTTATCATTGATTCTGAAAGCAATGAAAAACACTTCGTACATGTTAGTGGCCTAATTGACGAAATCATAGAAAATGACAAAGTTTCTTTTGAACTTGAAAAAGGTTTGAAAGGAATGAATGCCGTAAGAGTAAAGAAAATATAAACATCTTCTACTTTGTTTGTAATCATTTTTCTTATTTTAGAGTGTATTCATAAAAAATAGAAATGAACAAACAATTAATATTTGTAAAGCGTCCTGTTGGATTTCCTGAACCCAATATTTGGAGATTGGAAAAAAATCAAATTCCTCAATTACAAGATGGAGAATTTCTAGTTCAAAATCATTATGTTTCATTAGATCCTGCTATGAGAGGTTGGATGAATACCAATAAATCTTACATAGAACCTATTAAAGTTGGTGATGTTATGCGTGCTGGATGCATTGGTAAGGTTATAGAAGCAAGGAATAGCAGTAAGTTTAAAGTAGGCGATTGTGTCACTGGTTTTGGTGGTGTCCAGCAGTATTGTGTTACCAATGGAGATAATTGGCATAAAGTAGATGATACCATTGCGCCAATGCCAATGTATTTAAGCACTTTAGGAATGACAGGAATGACAGCTTATTTTGGAATTCTTGAGGTTGGTAAAATTAAATCAGGTGATATAGTTTTAGTTTCTGGAGCAGCTGGTGCTGTTGGAAGTGTTGTTGGGCAAATAGCCAAAATTAAAGGGTGTACAGTTGTTGGTATAGCAGGTGGAAAGGATAAATGCCAATATTTAATAGACGAGTTAGGTTTTGATGAAGCTATAGATTACAAATCGGAAAATGTTATTAAAGAGTTAAAAGCTAAATGTCCAAACGGCATTGATGTTTATTTTGATAATGTAGGAGGAGAGATTTTAGAATACGCTTTGGCAATATTGCGCATGCATGCCAGAATAGTGATTTGTGGTGCAATTTCACAGTACAATAGTACTTCCAAAATGAAAGGACCAAGTAATTATATGTCTTTATTAGTAAACAGAGCCACTATGCAAGGCATGGTGGTCTTTGATTATGCCAAAGATTACGGAAAGGCAGCAATAGAAATGAGCCAATGGATAAAGGAAGGTAAGCTAAAAAGTAAGGAAGATATTTACGAAGGTATAGAAAACTTTTATGACACTTTTAAACGCTTGTTTACAGGAGATAAAATAGGAAAACTAATATTAAAGGTTGTTGAACAATAATATTGACGAAATCATTGTCAATATTGATATTATTGTATAAAAGATAAAGCATAATAATTGTAATTTTAAAAAATAAAACCATCTAAAATATGCATGCAGTAAAATCCTCCTATTTATTCATTATTATAGTCTTGGTCATTTCATGTAAGAAAGAACCAAAGAAGCCAGAAACTAAAGTTGAAAGCAAAATGGAAAACTTGGCAGTTTTAGAATATAAAACAAATGCACAGCTGGGTGAAGGTGCTTTCTGGAATCATAAAACACAGGAATTATATTGGATAGATATAGAAAGCAAAGCACTTCATATTTATAGTCCAAAAACCAAATCAAATCGTACACTTTCAACACCATCCAGAATAGGAACGGTTGTTCCAAAAAATGAAAATGAAGCCGTTGTGTCTTTAGAAGATGGTATTTATATTTTGAATTTAACTTCTGGTGAGACAAATTTACTTTCTGATATAGAAGCAGACATTCCAAGCAACAGGTTTAATGATGGTAAATGTGACCCTTCTGGAAGACTTTGGGTTGGTTCTATGGGCTTTGATCAAAATCAATACGATGCCAATTTGTATATGGTAGATGAAGCTGGCAATGCAGAGCTCAAAAAAGATAGTGTGACTATTTCCAATGGTATTGTTTGGAGTAAAGACAAAAAGACCATGTATTATATAGATACTCCAACGTCAAAAATTTCAGCTTTTGATTATGATGATACAACCGGTAAAATCTCTAATGAAAGAGTAGCAATAACAATAAATGATTCTTTAGGTTTTCCTGATGGTATGGCAATAGATGAAAACGATATGCTTTGGGTTGGTATGTGGAATGGCAATGCTGTAATTTGTTTTGATCCAACTACAGGAGAAATAGTTAAAAAAATTGAAGTTCCCGCACATAATATTACATCTTGCGCCTTTGGAGGAAAAGATCTTGATACATTATATATTACATCTGCAAGTATTGACATGACTCCAGAAGAAATTGAAAAATATCCAGATGCAGGATCATTATTTAAAGCGGTTCCTGGTGTAAAAGGGGTGAAGAGTACTTTTTTTGGAAATCAAGATTAAATGCATGTAATTATTATAATAGGTGTTAGCGGATGTGGTAAAACAACTATTGGTAAGCTCTTATCCAAGAAAACAAAACTTCCATTTTATGATGCTGATGATTTTCATTCGGAAGAAAATATTATTAAAATGAAATCCAATGCATCATTAACAGATGCCGATAGATTGCCTTGGTTAAATACTTTAGCTTCAAAAATTAAGAAATGGGAAAAAAAAGGAGGAGCCATTTTAGCGTGTTCAGCATTAAAAGAATCTTATCGGAAATTATTATCTTCAAACACGAATAATATTCAATGGGTCTATCTTAAAGGTTCTTTTGAACTCATAAAATCAAGATTAGAGCAAAGGCAAAATCATTATATGAAATCTGATTTATTAGTGTCTCAATTTGAAACCTTGGAAGAGCCTGACTATGGATTGCATATTAATATAGAACAATCTGAAAATGAAATTATAAAAGAAATTCTGTTAAATTTAAATTTCAATGAATAAATCTGTTTTCGGCCTTATTGGTCTTGGAGTTATGGGAAAGAGCATCAGTTTAAATGTAGCTGAAAAGGGGTTCATGACTTCAGTCTATAACCGAAAGTCCCAAGGAGAAGAACATGTGGTTCAAGAGTTTTTAGAAACCAATAAATCTTTTAAAAACATAAAAGGGTTTACAGATATTAAAGAGTTTGTAGATTCTTTAGAAGTACCAAGAACAGTTTTTTTAATGATTAAAGCTGGTGAAGTCATTGATATTGTGATTGACCAACTTTTACTATATTTATCTGAAGGCGATATTATTATTGATGGTGGAAACTCTCATTATTTAGATACAAAAAAACGATTTGATTTTTTGTCCTTAAAAGGAATTACTTTTATAGGATGTGGAGTTTCTGGTGGTGAAAAAGGTGCAAGGCATGGCCCATCTATAATGCCTGGAGGTTCAAAAGAAAGCTATAATCATGTATCACCTATTTTGGAAACCATTGCAGCAAAAGATTCAAACGGAAAGCCTTGCTGTACATTTGTTGGGCCTGAAGGTTCAGGTCATTTCGTTAAAATGGTTCACAATGGTATTGAGTATGCCGAAATGCAATTATTGGCAGAGTTGTATGCATTAATGTCAACCACGATGAGCAATCAACAAATTGCGCATGAATTTTCTAACTGGAATGCAGAACAATTGGAAAGTTATTTACTCAAAATAACAATTAATATCTTACAGGAAAAAGAGAACGAAGATTATTTGTTAGATAAAATATTGGACACGGCCCAAAATAAAGGTACTGGTTCTTGGTCTAGTAATACTGCTCTTAATCTTGGGTATCCAACTACTATGATGACATCGGCTGTATTTGCAAGATGCATTTCATCTTTTAAAAAAAAACGTGTTGCATATTCAAAACAAATTAGCACTATTTCTAATAACAAATCAAATATTGATTTACAGCAATTAAAGAACACTTATCAGTTTGCAAGAATTATAAATCACCAACAAGGTTTCGCGTTGATTAAACAAGCTTCTGAAATCTATAAATGGGACTTAAACTTATCTGAATTGGCCAGAATATGGACAAACGGTTGTATAATTCGCTCTAAATTAATGAGTGATTTATCTACTGTTTACAAAAAAGTTGATGATATTTTTGACAATTCAGAACTATTTAATTTTTTAAATGCAGTTGAAAAAGATATTTCTGAAACCATTCAAAGAGCATTTTTCAAAAGAGTTTCTTTCGATACATTTTGCACCGCCTATAATTATTGGATAGCGATAACATCAAATAAACTGCCTGCTAATTTAATTCAAGCACAACGGGATTATTTCGGTGCACATACATATCAGCGTGTAGACAAAGAGTTTACTCAATATTTTCATACAAAATGGAATGAATAATGATTGATTATTCTCTAATATCTGCTGTCTTATTAGGCATAGTGGTACTGCTG
>Ga0102947_1000797_pt1 | contig 11059 bp, 3 predicted proteins | sample SalPon2A_A_D2_MG_FD_78210 | JGI IMG/M metagenome (GOLD analysis project Ga0102947, IMG submission 78210) | Soil microbial communities from South San Francisco under conditions of wetland restoration - Salt Pond MetaG R2A_A_D2_MG | ecosystem: Environmental > Terrestrial > Soil > Wetlands | place... | reverse complement strand
TGGCAAACATGAGCTACCTGCCATGATTTATCACTGCTGCAACCAGAACCGCCGAAACCTGGTCGATGCCCACGCCACCCTGAACGGTATCGACTATCTTGAAGTTCTCGACCGCGATGCCCCGGCAGGCAGCCCTCGTCAACGCACTTTGATGCTGCATTTGCTCAAGCCCGTGCCCGACGGCTGGACCGGGCAAAACGTCCACATTGCAGGGGGCGAACGCATTCGCGATCCTGAAATTCTCTGGGTTGCAGCGGCCGACGACCTGGCGGCCACGCCGCTGAATGCGGATGAGATCGCCTTGCTGTCGGCACTTCCGGACGCCGCGAATGTGCTGGTGATCCGTACCGGCACGGCGGGCGACTTTTCCGCCTATTGTCTTTACCTGCGGCAGGGGCCGGCGCAGCCGCCGGTACCGCCGCCGGGCTTCGATCCCCGCCTGTCCGAAATCAGCTTTTCCTTCAAGGTCGAGTGCCCCAGTGATTTTGATTGCCTTGAGGATGAAGCTTGCACCGAGCCCGTCGCGACAGAACCGGACATCAATTACCTGGCCAAGGACTATGCAAGCTTCAGGCAGTTGATTATGGATCGAATGACTACCCTGCTGCCGGAATGGACAAGCCAGAACCCGGCCGACCTGGGCGTCACCCTGGCGGAATTGATTGCCTACAAAGCGGATGAACTCAGTTACTGGCAGGACGCCGTGAGTACGGAGGCCTACCTGAATACCGCCCGGCAACGGGTTTCATTGCGCCGCCATGCGCTGTTGGTGGACTACCGCATCAGTGAGGGCCGGAACGCACGCAGCTGGTTGCATCTCGAAGTGACCGGAGGTCCATTCGAGCCGGACACGACAGATTTGCAATTTCTCAGCCGGGTCGACGGCCTGAAACTTCCGGAAGACAGCCGCATCGAACCGGATTCCAAAAAGCACGTCATCGCAAAATCACAAAACGCGTTGGTGTATGAACTGCTGCAGGGAACGGCCCTGGTCGAAGATCACAATAAGCTTCCGTTCTATACCTGGGGCGATGAGAGTTGCTGCCTGCCCAAAGGAGCAACCCGCGCGACGTTGAAAGACCATCACCCGCATCTGCTGATCGCCGAAGGTGAGGCCGGCCAGTTCCTCTTGTTCGAGGAAATTGCCGGGCCGCTGACTGGCGCGAGTGAAGACGCCGATCCCAAAAAGCGCCAGGTGGTTCGGCTTACCCGGGTTGACCTCAGCAGCGATCCGCTCAACAACGCCGAAATTACCGAAATTCACTGGCACCCGGCGGATGCACTGGCCTTCCCTTTATGCATCTCTTCGGAAACCAACAACGACCCGGACAATCCCCAAGCGGTGGAAGACGTCAGCATCGCGCGCGGCAACATGGTGTTGGTGGATCACGGCGAAACCGTCAGCGAGGACCTGGGCTCGGTTCCGGAACCCTGGATGTATTACCCCACGGACAAAGACGCCGGGCATTGCAATGCAACACCAAGAATCCCGATCCCGCCGCGATTCCACCCCAGCCTGTCCAGGGCACCGCTGGGTTTTGGCGCAGCTGCTCCGGCAGCCGATGCCCCGGCAATCGGCGCCCTCAACCCCGCGCTTGAATCGTTGGCTCCGCGGGTGACCGAATTGGTGAGTGAAGGCGGCGCGACTCACTGGGTGGTACAGGCCGATTTGCTGAACAGCGGCAGCACGGATCCACACGCGGTGGTGGAACTGGACGAAGCGGGAATCGCCACCTTGCGTTTTGGCGATGAGAAAAACGGCGCTCGTCCGGAAAGCGGGACCGAATTCTCAATCACCTACCGCGTGGGAAATGGCCCGGAAGGCAATGTGGGCGCCGACAGCATCCGGCATGTGGTCAGCCTCGATGGCAGGCTGGTTTCCGTGCGTAATCCCCTGGCGGCGCAAGGGGGGCTTTCCGCGGAGACGGCAGAACAAATCCGCCGCCGTGCGCCGCAGGCCTTCAGAACCCAGCTCCGCGCGGTGACCCCGGAAGACTATGCGGCATTCACTGCGGCTGAACCCGGAGTGCAGCAAGCAGCGGCCCGGCCCAGGTGGACCGGCAGCTGGCACACCCAGACGATCACGGTTGACCGGCACGATGGCCTGCCCCTGGACACGCCATTTGAAACCGCCCTGGGGGCCGCCATTGAGCGATACCGCATGGCAGGCCACGATATTAATTTCAGAAACCCGGTGTTTGTGTCCCTGCACCTGGAACTGCAGATCTGTGTGTCGCGCAACTACTTTCGCAGCGATGTGCAGCAGGCCTTGCTGGAAATCTTCAACAGTGGCGTGCGCCGCGATGGCAGCCTCGGGCTGTTTCATCCGGACAAGTTCAGTTTCGGACAAACCGTTTACCTCAGCCCGTTCCTGGCCGCGGCCAGGCAGGTTCGCGGTGTGTCGTCGGTGCAGGCAACGCGCTTTTCACGCCAGGGAGACCCGGACAAGAAGGCGCTTTCGGATCGCATGATCCGGCTGGGAAAACTCGAAATTGCCCGGCTCGAAAACAATCCAAACTTTCCGGAACATGGCGTGCTGGAACTGATTCTGCTCGGTGGCAAATAACATGACGAGGAATCCGGACATGGACATCTGCGGCTGTTGCGAAGGCATTGACAGCGAAACACCCGTCAACTTCCGCAACCTGCCTTCGCAGACCCTGGTGTCGTACCGCATCGGCACGCATTCGAAATTCAAGGAGTCCATGCTGGCCGCCCTGGCCAGGGCTGACTACCCTGCATTGCGGTCGCTCAGTACCCGTGATGATGACGACTTCACCATCGCCTGCCTCGATGGTGTGGCAACGGCGCTCGATGTTTTGACTTTCTACCAGGAGCGCTATGTCAACGAACACTATCTGATGACTTCCACCGAGCGCCGGTCCGTTGTGGCACTGGCCCACCTGATCGGTTATACCCCGTCTCCCGGGGTCGCTGCCGCCACCCACCTGGCGTTTACCTTGCAGACCAATCCGGCGGATCCGGTAGCGGAGAGTGTCCCCATTACCGTCCCGGCAGCTACCCGGGTGCAGTCCGTGCCGGGTCAGGATGAAAAACCGCAGGTGTTTGAAACCACCGAAGACACCGAAACGCGTGCCGAGTGGAATGCCGTGGCAGCTCGGAATTCTATCGCCTACGCACCCGAGTTTGGTGATCGCGATGTGTACATCGAAGGAGTGAACAATAACATCGCAGCGGGCGATGCGGTCTTGCTCGTCGGCCAGCATCGCGTCGGCAATCCGGGCAGTGAACGCTGGGACGTGCGGGTCGTCAAGGCGGTGCGGGAAGAGCCGGCCAGACAACGTACTCGCCTGATCTGGAATTCTCCGCTCGGTCATATCCAACCGAAAATCCTGCCGTCCGAGACCGATGTCCGCCTCTATGTTTTCCGCAGGCGTACTCGCCTGTTCGGGCACAATGCGCCCGATCCGCGGCTGATGAGCGTACAGGATAATCAATTGGGCACCTTGCTGGCGGGTGAAGGGGTCAACCAGTGGTGGGCGCACTACGCGATCCAATCAAATCAAATCGATCTGGCCAACCCCGAAGACAAAGTGACGGCCGGCAGCTGGATCGCGCTGGTATCCAATGCGGACGGCTTCGGCACCCCCGACCTGCCCGGTTACACCGAGCTGTACCGCGCAGAGAAGGTCTCTTCCACTGCGCGAACCGACTACGGCATGAGCGCGAAAATCACGCGCATCAAGCCGGACACCGCGGAAAACATCAGCCGGTTCGGGCTCAGAGAAACCCTGGCGCTGGTGGCCAGCGAGGAACTGGCCATTCACCGGCGTCCATTGCACTACCCGGTTTACGGCGGCACGGTTGATCTCGAACGGCGGCTCGAGGGCCTGAAGCCGGGACGATATCTCTCGATCAGCGGTCAGCGGCAGCGGCTGAAGCTGGCGGCCGGGTTGAGCCGGGTTTCCGCCGAGGGCAAAACCATTAACGAAGGCGACAGTTTGCAGTTGGCGGCCGCGCCCGAGAAGCTCATCGGCGGAATGGGTGTGCAACTCAACCCTCAGGCGTTCGGTGCATTGATGGACAGTCGCAACACGACCACCCAACTGATTTTGCAGCTCGTTGACCGCGACGGCAGCCCCCTTACGGTCCAGGGCGTTGCTTCCGACTGGCATTGGGATCAGGCGGAGGACGACCCGGTCATTGCGGAAATCGCCCGGATTGACCCTGACGAAGATGCCATAGCGCAGGGCCGCGATCACACCACGCTGCAACTGGGCTCAGCGCTGCGGGCGGTGTACCGGCGCGAATCGGTCCGCATCAATTTTAACGTGGCCGCAGCGACTCATGGCGAAACCGTGAGCGAAATTCTGGGCGATGGTGATGCCCGCAAGTCTGACCAGGCGTTCGTGTTGAAGCAGACACCGCTCACTTATGTCAGCGCGGATACGCCCAGCGGCGCGCAGGCGGAAATGGAAGTTCGGGTCAACGAGTTGCGCTGGTCCGAAACGCGCAGCCTGTATCGGGCTGAAAGCGATGCGCGCGTTTACCAGCTACGCAATCAAGACGACGGTGGCACGGAGGTGCGATTCGGGGACGGTATCGAAGGCGCCAGGCTTCCGTCCGGGAGCACCAACGTTCGAGCGGTATACCGCAAGGGTGTGGGCGTCGCGGCCAATCTGGGCCGTGGAACGCTGACGACCCTGTTGCAACGGCCTTTGGGCGTCGCCGAGGTCAGCAACACCGAACCCGCCACCGGCGGCGCAGACCCGGAAGCCATCGGCAACGCCAGGCGAAACGCCCCATTGACGGTGCTCACCCTGGATCGCGCCGTGTCCGTGCAGGACTACAGAAACTATGCTCGCGCCTTCGCCGGAGTGGCCAAAGCCCACGCCTTGTGGATCGGCTCGGGGCCTTCCCGGGGTATCTACATCACCCTGGCGGGCATTGACGGCGCGGAAATCCCGGAAAGCAGTTCAACCTATGTGAACCTGATGAACTCACTGCGGCGCTACGGTGATCCCCTGATACCGCTTGGCATGGTGAATCACCGGGCCGCAGCCTTTGCTCTTGGCATGGCGGTGAAAATCAACGAGGCGGCTCAGCAGGATACGGTTCTGGCCAACCTGGAATCGGCCCTGCGCACGCATTTCTCTTTTGACCAACGCGATTTCGGGCAGCACGTCAGCCGCGATGAAGTATTGGCCGTGGCGCACAACGTTGAGCACATCGAAGCCGTGCGCATAACACGGCTGTTCAAAGTCTCCGCGGGCGCCAGCGATACGGTTGAACCCATCATAGCCGCACACTTGCCAGTGGCTTCCCTGGCCGCAGCGCCGCAAGCGGCAGAATTGCTGACCCTGTCGGATCAGCCGATGGAACTGGGGGTCTTTTCATGAACGCCGGCGCTTTGAAATTGCTCGAAATGTTACCCGCCATCCACCGCATCCGTGATGCGGAAATCGCCAAACAGCGCGGCCTGGCCACCGGGCCGCTGCAGGACCTGATGGCCATCATTGCCGAGCAGATGGACTTGATGGAAGAAAACATCGAGCAGAGCTACGACGACCTGTTTATCGAGACCTGCACAGATTGGGTAACCCCCTACATTGGCGACCTCATCGGTTACGAAAGCCTGCATGGACAGGTGCCGGATGTGGCCAGCCCACGCGCTGAAGTGGCGCATACCATTGCGCTTCGCCGCCGTAAAGGAACGGCGGTGGTGCTGGAGCAACTGGCGCGCGACGTGACCGGCTGGGATGCCCGCGCGGTGGAGTTCTTTGCGGACCTGGGCTGGACCCAGAATGTCAACCACGACCGGCCCGGGGTGTGCTACAGCCCCGATGTTCGTGACCCCGGGCCGCTGGCGCGTATCGGAAGCGCATTTAACACCGCGCAACACACCACCGATGTGCGCCGCATTGAGACCAACCGCGGGCGCTTCAACATCCCGAACATCGGTATTTTCCTGTGGCGTCTGAAAGCCTATCCACACACCCGCTGCCCCGCCCAGCGGCTGGGCCCGCGGCGTTACCTGGTCAGCCCACTGGGCCATGCCATCGAGCTCTATTCCCGTCCGCGACCGCCGGCCGAGCCCTTTATCACGGCCCTGGCCACGCCGGAGAATGTACCCGAAGCACTGAAACGCAGGCAGCTGCACGATCACCTGGACCGTTACTACGGGTTCCGGGCGAGCAGCGGAGCGGATCCCGATAACCTCGAACCCAGCATCGTCCTGTATGTCGATGGCCAGGAAATCCCCCGCGACCAGGTGCGGGCCTGCAATCTCAGTGACGATGGAGCAGTCTGGGCGCACGTGCCCCCCGATGATGTCTTTGCCATTGACCCGGTGCTTGGCCGCGTTGCCCTGCCGGACAATGTGGCCGATCCCATTGACGTAGAGGTTTCCTGGCAGCGGGGGTTCAGCGCCGATATGGGCGGCGGGGAATACGAACGCCAACCCAGTTTCACGATGACAGAAGCCACCCCCGTCACGGTAGCGCAAGAGCCCGGGCTGGCGGATCACACCACGGTTCAGGCCGCCCTGGACGCGCTGGGTGGCACCGGTGTGGTGGAGATCGTCGATAACGCCCGCTACGAGGAATCCCTGTCGGTGGAGGTGGCTGATGACTCCGGCATTGAGTTACGGGCGGCAAACGAGCGAAACCCCCATTTACTGTTGACCGTACCGATGTTGGTCAATGGCGGAGAAAACAGCCGCTTCAGTCTGAACGGCTGCCTGGTCAGTGGCGATCAGATACGGGTTCCGGCCGAGACCACACCGGGCAACGCCAACCGCTTGCATCAGCTGGATATCACGCACGCAACCCTGGTTCCCGGCCACGCGCTGGATGGCGCGGGTCAGCCGGTAGACCCAACGGCGGTCAGTCTGCGCGTGGAGCTGGCAGGCGTCACCACGCGTATCGAAAGGAGCATCGTGGGCGCCGTGCGCGCGGTGCCGGAGTCCGTGGCTGCCGTGGTGGACAGCATCATCGATGCCACGCAACTGGAAGGCGTCGCTTTTGCCGGTCTCGACGATAGCGGTGCCGGAGCGGCCCTGAACGCGGCGCAAAGCACCGTGATTGGCAAGGTTCATGCGCGCAGTTTCGGTACGGTGAGCAACTGCATTTTACTGGCGCGGCAGGCGCCGGCGGACGCCTGGAACGCACCCGTGTGGGCCGAACGCAAACAGGTGGGCTGTGTGCGCTTCAGCTTCCTGCCGTGGAACTCCATCGCGCCGCGCCGCTACCGCTGCCAGCCCGATTCTGCAGAGGCCGCGCGGCGACTGGCGCCACGTTTTACCTCGCTTAACTACGGACACGCCGCCTACGGACAATTGTCCCTGTCCACCGCAGATGAAATCCGCCGCGGCGCGGATGACGAAAGCGAAATGGGCGCCTTTCACCACCTTTACGCCCCGCAGCGCGACCGTAATCTGCGTATCCGGCTGCGCGAGTACCTGCGGGTCGGTCTCGAGGCAGGGCTGATTTATGAAAGTTGAAGGGGTAGATGAAAAAAGGAATGAGTCATGAGCTTTGATCTGAGTCGAAAGCACTTCAGTTCGCTGGATAATTATCTCGGCGTCATCATGCAACAGGGCCGTGTTCAAACCGACGCGGACTGGAACACCCTGGTTGACCAGTTCGCCCGGCGTATGCAGGCCGAATCACTGGACACCTTTGGTCCCGCCGTCGTGCCAAGGGAAACGCCAGACGGTTTCCTGGTAAGCGGCTCCGTGGCCGATTTCGAAATCGGCGCCGGGCGCATCTACGTGGACGGCATACTGGCCGAAAACCACACAGGGGTGTTGAAGTGGGATGCCCGCCTGGCGGAAATTTCCGGCACGGCAAGACTCTCCGGAGCCGATCTTGATGCCGCACCGAGCGGCTCATCGGGCACCACCCCGTACTCCGGGCAGCCCTACTATCCAAACCCGCCTGATCTGCCCAGTGGCGAAAACTACCTGGTGTACGTCGATGTCTGGCAACGGGATATCACCCACTTACAGGACGAGGGCCTGGTCGATGTGGCGGTGGGGGTTGATACCACCGCGCGCCGCCAAACGGTGTGGCAGGTGAAATTCCTCGATGGCGTGGGCGACATTGACCCCGGCACGGACGATGTGGACATTCCCGGCTGGCTGGAAACCGTCCATCCCTCCTCAGCGCGCCTGTCCACCGCCACCGGTAATTTGACGGACGACGACAACCCCTGCCTGTTGCCGCCACAGGCCGGGTATAAGGGCTTGGAGAACCAGCTCTACCGGGTGCAGGTGCATGAGGGGGGCGCGGTCGGAACAGCCACTTTCAAGTGGTCGCGCGACAATGCCATCGTGGCCAGCCGCATCAGCGCCATGCCTTCAGGCAACGAAGTGGTGGTGGACTCGCTGGGCCGTGACGAGGTATTGAGTTTTCACGAAGGCGACTGGGTAGAAATCACCGACGACTACCGAGACCTGATGGGTATGCCCGGGGAAATACGCCGTATCCAACTGGGTGGCGGCATTGACACGGCTACCCGGGTGATCACGCTGGAAGGCGCGGCCTTGCCGATAGGTTCTGCCGACGGGGAATTTCCCACCGACGCCGCCAACCTGACACAGCCCGAACGCCACACGCGCCTGATTCGCTGGGATCAGGGCGGGATCGTGTTTCGCGAAGATGAAACACAGCACGCCGACCTGGACGACGCCGGCAGCACCGGGCTGATCACCGTTCCACCCAGCGGGACGCGCCTGTTCCTCGAAAAAGGCATCCTGGTGGATTTTGATCTTGAAGCGGTTGTTTCTGAAGCCGGGTTTGACCCCGAATTCAAAACGGGTGACTACTGGATATTTGCCGCCCGGGTGAACGATGCCTCCATAGAAATCCTGGAACGCAGCCCGCCGATGGGCGTGCACCACCACTACGCCAAACTGGCGATTGTCGACGATGGCAACATCATTGACTGCCGTACCCTGTGGCCACCTGAATTCGGTGGGGAGAGCTGCGCCTGTACGGTCTGCGTACATCCGGATGCGCACAACAGTGGCAGCGCCACCATTCAGCAGGCCATCGACAAGGTCATCGCTGCGGGCGGCGGCAGCGTCTGTTTGAGCGTGGGCCAATACGACATCACCCGCCCACTTCGCATCAGCGGAAACTCCGTCGCCCTGCGCGGGCAGGGATGGCAATCCATGCTGCTGGCGCGCAAACCCATGACCTTAATTGAAATTGGCGGCGAATCCGTTGCCTCGGACATTACCGTGGAAAACCTGATGGGAATTACCTCCATCACCAGCGGTGCCCGCCCCGTGGTGGCGGCCGAGAACGTCTTTGGCTTACGAGTGCTCGATTGCCTGCTCGCCAACTTCGCAGGTGAGCGACAGTGGGGCACAAGCCGCCGCAAAGGCACCAGCCAGGCGATCAAGTTCACCGGGCTCGCGGCCATGGTCAACGTCGAGGACTGCCACTTCATTGCCGAGCAGGGCGTGGTGGGACCGAATCAGGACGAGGAGTTCCTGGGCACCTTTGACCTGGCCATCCGTCGCTGCCTGATGAACTGTTCTCAACTGGGCATCAGCTTCAGCGGCTTGTGCTATCACCTCAACAAGCTGGACCTTACCCACAATTTCATCACCAAAGCAGAAGTGGCCGGCATTGAACTCACCGGCGTTACCGCCCGGGATGCCGTGGCCGCAGTCGCCGACAATTTACTCACGGATTGTGCGGATGGAATTCGGGCTGGAATCTCCAACCTCAGAATACTGACCAACGATGTGCAGGCCGACAGACAGCAAAAACGTGGCGGCGATGCCATCGTGTTCGTCGACGGACTGGATCCTGAAACGCTCGACCGGCAGCAAACCATAGGAAACCGCATCAGCCACTACAACGGCAACGCCATCAGCGTGCAGACCCGTGTCGGTAAAATGATGGTCAAACAGAACCAGGTCGAAGAGATCAACGGCGCCGGCTTTGTCATCGATACCGGCGGTTCCGTCGAGTATCTGAGCCTGGAAAACAATCAATTTACCGGCATTGATGGTGTGTTGTTTGATGAACGTGAACAACACGCCGCCATCTTTGTGCAAGCCAGCCTCCGGGCGGATATCCTGAACAACGTGCTCCAGCGTGTGGTGCAAAGCGAGCGCACCACCAAGATGCGGGCTGCCATCGCCGTCCTCAGCAGCGCAGAGGTCGCCATCCGGGGCAACCGCCTGATGTCGGTGACCCCGGCAAATTTTGCCGGCCTGGGTGCGGGGATTGCCATCGTCAGCGAAGTGGGCAGCTTTGAGATTGAGCACAACCAGGTCAGCCGGGTTCCGGAGCAGGATGAGGAATCCGACGACCGGGTGGTGGAAGCCGCCTGGACGCCCCTCCTGGTGAGGGGCTCGCAACCTAAAATCCGGGCCGATGAGGATGGCGGTGGTGCTGCCCCCAATATTCCAGCCGATGGGTTTTTTGCACACGCGATCTCGGAAAACGAATTTGCACCGCTGACTCGGCTGTCCCGGAAGACGCCGGTGGTGAGGACCAAAAAAAAGGCGGTGGCGATTGTGGCGACGCACCTGGTTAACCTCGGGCGCAGCGCCGTTTCAGACAACAACGTCACGATTAGGGCCAATCGTCTGGACGGGACTTCAGGCAACCGGCAATGCGTGATGGTGACCGTCTCACGCTATTGCGGCCTCATCGACAACAAGCTCACTTCCCTGCATCGCGGCCCAATGGCCATCCTCGTGGGTGACCACGTGGCTGCCAACCATAACCGCCTGCTGGCCAGCTCGGACGACATCCTGCTGGTTAGATCCAATCGCTACGTGATTATGGGCAACATGAGCAGAAGCGGGAACATCAAGGTCACGGAAAATGGAGCCCTGGTGGCATTGCCGCCTCCATGGGAAGGACTGAACGTCACCTTGTGAATCATTGCAAGTTGACACATCAACGACAGGAATTGGCAAGATGAAATACTTTCTATTGAGAGAAGAGCAATCGGCCAGGGAAATTGCAGACCGGGTATACCGAAACCTGACGCCGGCACAACGAGCCAGGGCGGAAGCTGCGCTGATACGGGAGAATCCGGAATTGAATACCTCAGATGGCCTGTTGCCCGG
>Ga0102947_1000795_pt1 | contig 11059 bp, 15 predicted proteins | sample SalPon2A_A_D2_MG_FD_78210 | JGI IMG/M metagenome (GOLD analysis project Ga0102947, IMG submission 78210) | Soil microbial communities from South San Francisco under conditions of wetland restoration - Salt Pond MetaG R2A_A_D2_MG | ecosystem: Environmental > Terrestrial > Soil > Wetlands | place... | reverse complement strand
CGCCGCCGCCCGGGACGCCGCCGCCTGGGCCGCCGCCAGGGCAGCCGCCGGGGCCGCCAGGGTCGCTGTCGGGGCTGTCGCCTGGGCCGACCTGCGACCAACCGTCGCGGCACAGCAGCAGTCGGCGCTGCGACTCCTCGACCGCATGCTGGCGGTGACGACGTGACCGTGATTGCCATCGTCGGCGTCGCGGTGCGGCGAGCTGTGCGGCGAGCTGTGGCAAACCATCACCTACTGACGCGGGGCCGCCGCTTCCCCGAAACGAAAAACCGCCCGGCCGGGGCGTTCCAAAGTGCCCCGGCCGGGCGGTTTGCTTTTCTCTCTCCAGATGCCTTGCGGCCCCGCGCGCACAGGCGGACCCCGGCACCGCTCGGCAGCCGTCATCGCGGCACCGGGCGCGTCGGCAGCGACGAGAGAAGACCGCGGCGCAGTGGGGCCCCCGGTTCCATCGGCCACCCGGAGACGCGCTCGAGTGCCCGCGGCGATTGCACCGCGCGCAGCGGAGTCGACGCGGCCGGGTCGCCAAACTCGAATGAGAACCACCCGTGCGCCGCCTGCAGGATGATCACCGGGACGTCCTGGCACACCGCGAGCACCTCATCCTCGAAGGCCTGCCCGCCCCCGGGGGCATCGAACCGGTAGCGAATCGTCACGAATGATCCACCCTCCGGCCTGGCCGATAGCCGGACGCGCTCATCAAACCTGATCACGTGCGTTGGTGGCCACGTGCAATCCAGCGTCGCGGGCTCGCCGGGCTCGAGCACGACGCCGCCGACCACGAACCATCGTTCGTAGAGCCGCCCATCCTCAGCCGGGTCGTGCTCGTCGAGCACCGGCTCGAGTGCCCCGACGAGGGTCGCGCCCGGGAGCGGCTCAACGGCGCCGTCGCGGTACCGCCGTTCAGTGCCGGGCGTCCGGCCGTCCTGGCCGTGCATCGTCTGTGAGATACGGAGCATGGCGGCAACGTCGGGCGGCGGTCGCGGCACGAGCGTCATGCGCAAGACGTCGAGCGGTAGCACTCTGACAATTTCCCAGATTCCGGGCCAGTCGACGCAACGACTGTCACGCCGGAACTGGTCGAACGGCGTTTCGAGGTTGTACGTCAGTGTGCCGCTCCCGGTCTCGACTGAGACCGTCGTCGAGCCGTCACGCTGCGCCGCCGGGTCGCCGGCGTAGTAGCGCGTGCCGAATAGTACGGGACCGTTCGCAGTTTCCCCCTGCGCGAACGCATCGCACCATCGAAAGCCCGCCCCATGAATGGCGGTGCGGGCGCGCGCCGCGACCGCCTCGAACGGCATCGCGGCCAGGCTCGGCGGCTCGGCGGCCGGCCGTATCCGCGTGCGCTCGGCGTCGGCGAACTCAATCACTGCGACGTCGGCGAGATCGAACGCCGTCGACGTTGTGCTGCCGACGAGCTCGACGGAGATCGATGCCACGCCCCGCGGTAACGGCCGGCGCGTGGATTGCGCCGACACCGCCACGCCGAGCGCGACCGCGGACACGACGATCGCCATGACGGGCTCGATCATCCGGTAGTAGTGTCTGTGCGTCAAAGGCCCTGTCTCCCTTGTTTTGAAATCCCCCGTCAGTACGGGACCTGTATGTGGTCGTGGTCGGATTCTCTCACGAGTAGCAGCCCGAGCCGTGATGCAAAGTGCTTCGCGGTGTCGATGCCCGGTACTGGGTTTGGGTGGTAGACAACGTCGGCCGCCAAGCCGACCAGGTGCATGCTCCGCTCGTGCCCATGCACGGCGGCATTGCGCTCGGGCGAGCGCAGCCCAGACGTGACCGACGCCCGGGACCACGAACAGTATGCGAGCACGCGCTCGTAAAACTCGCCTGGCGTCACGACCCGACGCCCCCGTCGGCGCCGACGGCCGGACCGTAGCGGATCTCACCGGCCGGCACGCGCCGGATGTCGACATGCTGGCGCGATACGAACGGGCGGCCGTGGTCGCCGGCCGTCTCCCTGGCGGGCGCCGACAACCGCCACACCGGCACGCCGGCGGCGTCGGTCGTCGGTCGCACTGACTCGATATCCGTGAATCCTTTCACGCGCTCGCCGCGCTCCCAATACTCGGCGGGCTCACCCATTCGCACCTCCCATGATGGCTACCGAAACGCTTCGAGGCACTTGTCGGGATCCTTGGTATTGCTGAGACAGATTTGCAGTAGGAGCCGCTCCTGTCTGTCGAGCGCGTGCTCGACTTTCTCGAATGCCGTCTCGAAGTACTGAAACGCGCTAACCGCTTCCCGCTGGTATTGATTGAAGCCGACCGTTTGCGAGTAGACCAACCAGAACGCGATCACGACGAGCGCGCCTGTTGTCCCGAGCCGTCCTATAACGGTGGCGGTGTCTCCAGTCAGCCATTGGACCATAACGGGGGCGAGACTCCCTTGCTTTCTTTTCAGGTGTGTGCGTCCGTCAGCTTCCGACGGTCTCCCTAGGAACCGACCGGCACAGTGATTGTCAGCGACGTCAGTGTGACCGTCTCCGTTGCGGCAACCGTCAGCGATGTCATGATCACCTCGGTTCCGCTCGTGCCCGCGACAGCCTCCAGGATCTTGGTGCCATCGCGATCGTAGATGCTCATATGCTCGACAGTTCCGCCGGTCGCGTTTGTATCTTCGAGCGGAACACCTTGCAGCGTGATAACGCCAGCCGCCGCGGCGCCGAAGGCCGGATTTTGAAGGTCGAACGTTGCGACTTCGGCGTCGCCCGACGTCTCGAGCACGGCCGTTGCCGTGCCCGCGCCGGTATTAACCAGCGTGTCGATCTGATCGGCGAGCGCGTTGCGCGTCGCGGTCTCGAGCACGGCCATGCCGACGAGCAGCGCGACCGCGCACCACTGCGCCGCCGCCCCAACGGCCGCCCGCGCAGACACCATGAGTTCATAGATTGCTTCCATCGGTCGGGCACCTCCTGCCCGCGTCGAAGCCCGGCGAGCCCTTTAGTCGCCGGCGGCCCCGGCCTTGATTCGCCCCTGCGCGAGTGCTCGACTCACGGGTTGATACTGATCCCGCCACACCGCGAGCGCGCGCTTTGCTGCGACATGCTGACGGCGGGCGGTTTGAAATTCCGCCTGCGCTTTGTCGTAGGCCTCGACGAGCTTGCGCTCTTCGGCTTCGAGCTGTTCGGCCATCTTGCCCAGATCGATACTCATGACGTGGGCGCCCCCCCTTCGAGCGCGTGCTCGTGATAGTCGCCGGGCGTCGCGCCCGGGTCGTACTTGACGCTGCCGTCCGCGCGCTGAACGACGAACGACGCGCGGATCTTGCCGCCGGCGGCGACCATCTTCGCCAAGTCGCCCGGCTTGAGTCGCCGCAGATCGTCGCCGGTGAGCGTGATTGTTTCCTCAGCCATTGATGGTTTCTTTCCTTTTCCAGTCCCGCTACGCGGCCGGCACAACGTGCCACTCGTCGGGGCTGCGCCCGTTCGGATTGTAGGCCAGACGTCCGAGCCCGTCAGTAATCGTGAACCTCATCCGGTATATAGACCCGGCCTCCGGCAGGTCGGCCGCGTCGAGCAACACGCGCACCGTGCCAGCCGCTTGATCAAGCCAGGCGACTGTGCCCGCCAGCGTGACCGCCGCGCCGGATGAGTCCACCAGCACATAGCCGAGCGTCAAGCCGGTCCCAACGAGCGGCACGCGGTCGGCGTCGGGCGTCGCCCGGCGGTAGAGCTGAATATCGAGCGCTTCGGTAGTGCCCTGCGGAAACGTGTACCGTGCCATCGTTCTACAGCGCTCCCGTTTCGTAGTGCGGCGACAGCCGCGCAGTGTCATAGGTCGGTGAGATCGACGCCGTCGTCGCTTCGTAGATATCCGGCAGCACGATCGATGCTGCGAGCGCTTCGAGCACGACGTCGTCGAGCGCGATCGCGCCGGAAGCGAACCGCTCGACGGCGCCGACGCCTGCCGCGGTCACCGGGGCCAGCAATACGGCGCCCGACACCTTGACCGTTCGGAGCCCGTCGGCCGCGAGCACGGGCGCCGTGACGGTCACCGCGCCGGCGGCGCTCCGCTCGACGAGCCCGGCCGCGGCCAGCTCGGGCGGCGGCGTGACCACGACCCCGGACACGGTCACCTCCTCACCGGCGATGTCCCCGGCGAGCACGGGCACGACGATCGCGAGCGTGCCGTTGACCAAACGGACGACCGACACGACCGCGGCGAGCTCGAGCGGATCCAACCCGAGCGCCGCCGACACCCCGACGCCACGCGCGCCGGCGGCGGCGAGCTCGAGCTCGTCGAGCGCCAGCGCCCCGGCCGCGCTGTTGCCGCCACTCGTCGCCGTCGCGGCGAGCGACACCGCCGACACGCCGAGCGCGCCCGTGACAATCCGCTCGACGGCGCCGGCGGCGGCGAGATCGACGGCCGGCGCCGTCGCCGACCCGGACACCAGCCGCGATACCGACAGGGCGGCGGCGAGCTGCGCCGCGCCGGCGGCGAGAGACGCATTTACGAGCCGCTCAACGGCTGACTGAGCGCCAAGCGCGGCGTCTGGCGTGGTAACCCCCCCGGAGACCAGCCGCGCCACGCTCAGCGCGGCTGAGAGACTCGACGGCGGCGCCGTGAGCGCGGCCGTGACCAGTCGCTCGACGGCGCCGACGGCGGCGAGGTCGAGATCCGGGGCCGCCGCCGCCCCGGACACAGCGCGCTCGACGGCCCCGGCGGCGGCGAGCTCGACGGCGGGCGGGGCCAGCGCGCCGGACGCAGCCCGGGCGGCCGCGGCGACCGCGGCGAGCGCGGCCGCGTCGAGCGCCAGCGTGCCGGCAACGCTGTTGCCGGCGGCGGCGGCGGCCACGGGCGCGGCCGGGGCGTTCAGGTCCCACGGGAGCGGCGAGCCGACGTACTCGACCGTTCCGCCCTCGGTGCCGTCACGGCCGTTTCCGCTGTAGTCGTGCCCGACCGCCGTCGCGTCGGGGCCCAGGAACCGCAGAAACACCCAGGCGGTCCGCAGCGGGGCGAGCTGCCGTAATTCGCTCTGAATGAGCGCCAGCGACAGCACGCCGTCGTACACCTTGCACGCGTCGAACGTTCCGCCGGCCGTGTTGCTGTAGATGTACGAGTCCCCGATGCGGAACTGGCTTGCCCCGGGGGCGGTATTCGCCGAGTGCGTCGCGCTCGCCAGCACAGAGCCGTCGGCCGCGTGCATCCTGAAGATGTGATCATCCGGGTCGGGCGTTGTGTCGAGCACGTAGCTCGCACCGTACCGGGTGCTCGCCGACAGGCCAGAGCCCGCCGTGCCGCTCGAGCCGCCCACTTGCCAGAACATCGCCGCGGTGCCGGACGGCGCCATCGCCAGTAAGATTTCTGTTGTGCTGTTCCCGATGCTGATGACCGGCTGGTGTGTCGAGACGCCGGCGGCCGTGCGCCACGGCACTATGATCGTGTAGCTGCCGGACGGCAGCGCCGCCACTTCGTAGTACTCACCATCGGCCGTGACGACGAAACCCATGCGCCCCTAGCTATCCGAATACCTGAAGTACGCCCGTACGTCGTGCCAGTCGCCGGTCTGTGTGTCGACGCTGTCGTCGCGGTAGGCAAAAAAGTACACCCGGTCGCCGGGCTGCAACGATGACGCCGGCGTCATCGTTATCGGGATCTCTAGAAGGTCCTCAGCGGCGTACCCGGTCCACGTCGACACGTTCGCCACGTCTTCAGTCTCGAAGGCGATGTCGGTAGGCTCGGTGTCGGCGACGACGGCAAACTGCACGCCGATGCCGAGCACGCTCGCCGCCTGGTCTAGGATGCCTTCAAGCACCAGCCGCGGCGTGCCGGCATAGTCTTGCGGCACCTTGAACGCGCCGTATAGGCCGATGTCCGCGCCGGTCGGGAAATTGATCGTAACGCCGAGCGCCTGACCGAATGGCGCCGTCCCCAGCGTCAGCGCGGTCTCGAGTTGCTGTACGAGCACCTCTCCGCTATCGTCCGGCACTACTGCGAGCGGTAGATCGTGGTCGGCCATTCGTCTTACGTCCCTTGCGTCGGCTTGCGGGCCTGCCAGGCGGCTTCGATGTGCACCGCGAGCGGCACCGAAATTGTCTGCCCGGCCGCCGAATCCATCGCGGCTTTTAGCGTTGGGCGGTGCGCTTCGTATCCGTCTTCGAGCGCCTGAAACGCCGCAACGAGCTCCGGCCTCGAAAGGTCCTGGCTAAGCAGCGCCGCCTTTGCGGCAGGGTTGCGCCGGAAATAGTTCGCGAACGATCGGAGATCCGAGTTTGTTAGTTCGGCCATGACTTTCTAACTCTGCGCGGCGGTGTCGACATACGCATTGAACGACGCAACCGACTGCGCCGGCGTCAGCCCGCGCAACGAGCCGACCCACTCAACGATCAACCGCGTTTGGTCGTCGGCGGTGCGACCGATCTTGCTCCGTTCGGTCACGGTATCAGCCGGCGCGGCGTCGATCGCCGCTTGCACGTCCGCGATGAGCGGCGCCGACCAGGTGCCATCGAACGAAACGACTGCCGCCCAGATCGTACCGCCCATCCCGTCCGGCGCGCGAGCGGCACGCCAATGCCAGCGCGACGTTGGCATCACGCCGCGCAACGCGTCGACGACGGCCGCCCCGTTCGGCGGCGTGTCAGACGGCCGGAGAAACGTTTGCTCTGTGAATGCCACGCGGGCCCCCTTTCCCTAGTCGGGCGTGAAACGCGCCGCCAGCATCAAGCGCGTGTTCGCCGGCGTGCCGTTTGTCGCCGAGCACAGAACACTGATCGCGTTTGTTCCAGCCGTCACGGATACAGAGTTGCTGACGTCAGAGTTTTCCTGCGCCGTGTCGTCGATATCGAGCGTTAGCGCCGTCGACGATCCATCGCGATAGACCGTCACCTGAAACGTTTCGCTCGAGCCCGGCGCCGCCGACGATCGCGCATACAGAAGATCGATCACGCCAGAAATCGGAAACGGCAACCGCGCAACGTCGGACGCCTGCGCCGTCGACGCGCCGAACGACGTGAAACGCGCCGTACTCGGGTCACAGTCGGGGTGTTCACCAAACAACATCCACGGCCGCGCGATGTCCAGGTTTCCGCCGATCGTGTTCAGGTGGGCGGCCGTCACGAGGTCGCCTGTAATGAACGTCGGTAGTGCGGTCCACGGCATGTCTAGACCCCGTGCGCGATATTGTCAGCGCGCAGCCGGGCGAGCGTCTCGCCGGGCTGCCAGTTCCGATGCTGCCAGGGCCGGCGCACGAGCTCGGCTTCGATCGCGTCAGCATCGTCCGGCATCACGACCGCCGTCAAGACCGCGCCACACCCGAAACACCGGGCGAGCGGCGGCGAGCCGCCGGCCGGGGCGCGGTCGACGACGGCCGGCTCGAGCCCGCACGGGCACGGGGCGAGCCATCGGTTGAGATTGACGAAGGCCAGCACCGGCGCGGTGATGGTGTAGATCGCCGTGGTCGGCGGCAGGACTCCGCGCATGACGCGTTTCGCGAGTGACACCCGATGCACCCGAGCGAACGCGGCCGAATCGCGGGCGGCAAACATGTCGCGATACGTATAGATGCGCGGCGGCGCAAGCGCCCGGCCCATGGGTTGCGTTGCCATTGGTTCAGAATCCTACCACTGTCGTTTGTCCGGCCTCGGACCGGGTCACCACGCCCGCCAGCCACGACCGGAACGGCGCCGCCGGAGACAGCGAAAGCCGGCACACGAGTAGGTTGCCGGGCTCGATCGATGTCGACTTGCGGTGCACGACCGCGTCGACCGCGTCGAGCCCGGTCAATTCCTCGGACAGGTCAACGATCGCCCCGGGCTCGAGCGACAGCGCCGCGCGGAGTTGCGCGTCGTCGACGTTGCCCCAAAACTCGAGCATACCGATCTGGCTTTCGTCACTGCTGTACTGCGAATCGAGGTAGTCGGCGTACGACTTGGCGAAAAACGGGTTGCTGTTGTAGCGCAGATCGATCGTGATGGGGCGCACGATCATGCCACCGGTCCCGGCCTCGAAGGTCTGCGGGTTGCGATCGTAAATGCCCTTCCCTCGAACCTGCAGCAACGGCACGCCCGAGCTGTTCACGAGGTATGCCGTCACGCTCGCATTGTTGACGATCACCCATTCGCCGCCGGCGGCAAAGTCGTTGAACGTGACCGACAGGTCGCCCGACAGGTCGGCGCCGCCGCCGCCGCTCGCACTGTTCGCGGCGTAGTCGGTCCCCTGAACAGGAGTCACGACATCGTCGCCGCCGATCAATGTGTTCTGCCGGTTGTCCGGGTCACGAAACTCGATTCTGGCTTGATAGGTTCCGCCCGCCGGGATCTCGATCGGGTCGCCCTCTGCCGCCCACAGCACCGTCGACGCCGTTGCGTCCACAGTCGCCGGACGAATGCGCAGGCGGATCAGATTGAAGATGTCGTCTTGATCGGTCGGAGAGTCGACGTGCGAACAGTTCAGCGATGTAAACGAGTACTCGCTCGAGCCCGTCGCGCGCGTCGTGCGCGACACATAGCGAAAGGTTCCGTCAGCCTTCACGAAGGCGAGCCCAAACGATGCGACCGCGATGTCGTGCACGAGCGTCATGCACTTGACCCCGGGCCCGATGTCGTGAAACGCGACCGGCATCGTGTCGACCCCGGCGTCAAGGTCGCGCGCGATCGGTTGCATCGCCGCCGGGATCGCGTCGAGCGCGGCGTCGATTAAATCATCTTCGCTCTGATCGATTTGCACGTCGATCTCTCGCACGTCAGCCTCGGCGAGATCGCGCATGGCATCGTGTGACACCACCGCGACCCGGCGGTCGCGCGCCAGTCCGGCCGTCGGCGTTGCGCGGTACACCTTCCCGCGATGCATGTAGTAAAACCGCTGTGCCGTAACCGTTCCGCTCGCCGGCGACGCGGGCGTGCCGGTCACCTCGTACTCAAACGTGTCCGCCGGCAACCCGAGCGTCGATACCTGAAACAAACCGTTGTACTCGGACTGGTCGGCGCCGACGACTTCGACCCAGTCGCCATCATTGAGCGCATGATTTGCGACCATTTCAACCGTCGCGGTTGAGCCTGCCCGCGTAATCGTGTCGACGGCGTCAGCCAGGTCGGCGCCGTGAATCGCGCGCACGCGCATCGGCGTGCCCCGAGCCCAGCCGGCGAGACGGTCGTCGTGCTTCATCGAGTACCGCCCCGGCGGGTCGTTCAGGAGCGTAAACGCAAACTCTCCCGTACTCGCAACCACGTCGAGCGGCCGGTTGCCGTCAATCCCGTAGTCGACCGACTGCGCGACGTCGCCGTCGACGTCGGTCGTGATATCGACCCATCCGGCCGTCACGTTCGCCTCAACGCGGATATCGACAACCGCCATGGCCTACCGCTGAGACAGCGCCATCTGATCCGCGATCGCGCGCGCGAATTTGGTCGGCTGCCCGTCGAGTTTCGAGATCATCTGTCGTAGCAACCCGTCTGTCGCGTTGCTCGAGCCGCCGCCGCCGAACCGACGGTGCGCCCCGCTGAACGCGTAATCCTCGGGGCCGGCCTCACCGGCGAGGAACATCGTAGGCGCCGTCACGCGGCCCTCACCGCCGAGCGCCATCGGCTTTACCGGCGGCATGTCCGGAAGTTTCAGCTTGCCGACGTCGAACGAGATCCCGATGCGCCGGGGCTTCGTGAGCCGCTCGAGCACGGTCTCGATCTGGTTCATATCCGACGTCAGTGCGTCGCGCATCTGTTGCGCGGCAAGGATGTTGCCGCCCGCCATCTGTTGCTCGAGGTTCGCCGCCTTGGCTTCTGCCGCGTCGATCTTCTGCCCGAGTTGCTCTTGCGCCGCCGCGGCGACTTCCGACGCGGTCGCGGCGGCGCGCGTCGCGTCAACGGCGCTCGTCGCCAGGCCTTCCTGGGCTTTGGTCGTGGTGTCGACGGCCGCCGCGGCGTCGTCGGCCCGGGCGATCCACGCATCGATCTCCGCGGTCACGGCGGCGACGGCGTCGGGGCCTTTCTTGATCGCGTCGACGTAGCGCGTCCACAGCGCCTCAGCTTCGGCCGCCGCGCCGCCGGCGAGCTCGACGGCGTCACGGATCACGACCCACGCGGCGGCGTCAGCATCGTTTGCCCACTTCGCGCCGAGCGCTTGCGCGATCTGGTCCTCGGACGCTGACGCCGCCAAGCTATTGGAGTAGGTCCGCCAGGCGACGCGGCCGGCTTCCTCAGCGGCCGATGGCCCGCCGAATAGCCGTTTGAATCCACCAGCGATCGCGCCGCCGATCTTTGACAGCCCTTTCACAGCAAGCCCGGCGAGCGCGGACATACCACCGCTCATGAGCTGCGTAAGAAAACCGGACGGCCCGAATGCTCCCTCGAAGATCGACTTTGTGACGTTGGAGAAATCGAAGAATTTATCTTTCAGCTCGAGCAGGTCTGCGCCGGCGCTTCTGAGCGACGACCCGAACGTTGAGCCGAACGACGTCGCGGCGTCGAAGGCGGCACGGTCGGCCGCCATCGTCGCCTCGGACACGGCTATCGTGTTCTCCGCAAGTGGGACCATCTGCCCGGCGACGTTCTGCGCCTCAACGCCACTCGCGAGCAGCGACCGCACGTACTCGCCACGAATGAGCGCGCCGCTTTCTGCGTAGAGCGCGTTTTGCCGCGCGAATTTCGCCTCGAGCTCGCGGAACATTTCCGCGGTTGCGCGCGCCGCCTCGCGTGCCTCTTTTGCGGCACGCTTCGACTCCGCGCTGACGCCGTCCGCCATGCCTCGAAACTGGGACACGACCGCGGCGCGCAGCTCGGGCGCCAGCCGGCCGCCGACGTCGTCGCTCAGTCGGCCGAACTCGGTAATTGTTGGGTTGACGATCTCGTCCTGAACGATCGAGTTTCCAACGAGCGTCCGCCCCATGTCGCGGAACCACCCGAGCGTCGTGTCGAGGAACCCTTTGACCTTTTCCAGGCCGGCCCCGAAACGCCCGACGAGCCAGTCGAGCGCGCCCGACACCATGCGTTCGATGATGACGCTGATCTCGTCCCAATTCCGCCAGACGGTCACCACGCCCGCCACGGCCGCGGCGAGCCCGCCGATCGCGAGCACCGCCGGGCCGCCGACCACCGCGACCACCGCGCCGATCGCGG
>Ga0102947_1000794_pt1 | contig 11066 bp, 4 predicted proteins | sample SalPon2A_A_D2_MG_FD_78210 | JGI IMG/M metagenome (GOLD analysis project Ga0102947, IMG submission 78210) | Soil microbial communities from South San Francisco under conditions of wetland restoration - Salt Pond MetaG R2A_A_D2_MG | ecosystem: Environmental > Terrestrial > Soil > Wetlands | place... | reverse complement strand
GCCAGTTTTCAACAGGCACATCGTTGTCGGGGTCGCTATCGACGGCCTGCGAGAAGCCGTACTCATGAAACCACGGCTCGTTGACGGTGGTGGCCTCATATAGTGCGATGAGCGCGGCGCGATCCTGCTCGGCGACCTGGGCCTGCGCCGTTCTAACAAATCCGGCACACAGACAGCAAAGGAAAATAACGACCCCTACCGTTTTTGATTTCTTGCGCTGATGCATATTCCTGAGATAGGCTGTGAACAGCTTGTATGACGGCTGCTATCTCAGGATACCCGAATAGATATGTCTCAATGCGACAAAGGCTTTCTTTCAAACGGCGTGTCGCATCAGCAAAAGGTTATGACGCGGTATCGAAATGCTCGGAGGGGGAATGGCCAAACGCCTCCCGGAAGGCCGTGCTGAAATAGCTGGCGGATTTGTAGCCCACGGCGTAGGCAATCTCGGAGACCGACCCGGCCCGGGCCTGCAACAACTGCGAAGCCCGCTCCAGCCGCATCTGCCGGATCAGTTCAGCGGGCGTCTGGCCGGTCGTGTCTTTCAACCTCCGCTCTAGCTGACGCCGACTTATGCCAATCCGTTCGGCCAGGTGGTCCACGCTAAAGGTGCTGTCGGGCAGGGCGTCTTCTACGATGGCCAGCACGTCTTTGAGAAAGGCTTCTTCTTCGGAATCCACGACGACATTGGTAGGCTTGACGACCACCTCCTGGCTGAACCGGGCCCGCATCTGCTGCCGGGCGGCGAGCAGGCTGGCTACGTGGGCCCGTAGCACCTCGGTGCCAAAGGGCTTGGCGACGTAGGCGTCGGCTCCGGCTTCCAGTCCTTCCACGGCATCCGACTCTGCTGCCTTGGCGGTCAGCAGCAGCACCGGGATGGTACGCAAGGCGGCGTCGGCCTTGAGCGCCCGGCACAGCGCCACGCCGTTCATCTTCGGCATCATCACATCACTCAACACCAGATCCGGCTGATGCGCCTGCGCCTGCGCCAGCCCCGCCTCCCCGTCGGCGGCTTCGAGCACCCGGTAGTGCGCCCCGAAAATCCCCCGCAACAACCCGCGCACCTCAGCATTGTCTTCGACGATGAGGATTGTTGGCGTGCGAAGTGCGGCGTGCGGCGTGCGGCGTGCGGTTTCTGGTTCCTGATTCTTGGATTCTGGTTCTTCGTTTTCTTCATCCATCGAAAATAGCCCATCGGCAATCGACCTTCCCCTCCTTTCTTCCCGCCCTGCTATCTCGTCCTCGTCCGCCTCTTCCACAGGCAAATGCACAATAAACGCAGAGCCAAAGCCTTCCTCACTTTCTACCAGAATGGTTCCGCCGTGCAACTCGGCGAGGTCTTTGGCGAGGGCCAGCCCGATGCCTGTGCCGGAAGCCTCCGAAGGGGTACCATTGACCCGCTCGAAGCGGTCGAAGATGCGTGGCAGGTCGGCCCTGGGGATGCCGGAGCCGGTGTCCTTGACAACGATTTCCACCCAGACTTCCTCCTGCGGCGCTGGCTCTGTACGACGGGCCAGGGTCAACAGCACCTTGCCGCCATCAGGCGTGAATTTGAGGGCGTTGGAAAGCAGGTTGCTGAGGAGGGTTGCCATTTTGTCGGCGTCGAAGCGGCAGGGTAGTGAGGCGAGGTCGGTGCGGAGATGAAGGGCGATGTGCTTGCGCTCGGCCAGGGGCGCAAAGCGTTGCACCTGTTCGCGCAGGTGGGCCACGAGGTCGCCGGGCTGGGGGTCGAGCGTCAGTTTGCCCGCTTCGAGCTTGGAGAGATCGAGCAGTTGGTCGATGAGGTGCAACAGGCGGCGGGCGTTGCGGCGGACAGGCCCGGCTTGCGTCTCATCCAGTTGATCGGCAGCGCCCAGGATAAGGGTGAGCGGCGTGCGAAACTCGTGGCTGATGTTGGCAAAAAAGTGGCTCTTGGCGGCATCGAGTTCGGCGAGGCGGCGGGCTTCCTCATCGCTGTGCCGTTTCGCTTCGGCCAGGCGGCGCACCTCCTCGCGCTCCAGCAGCCGCCGCACCCGGTAGCGGTAGGCCATCGCCAGCCCGCCAATGACACCCAGCAACAGCAGCAAACGGAACCACCACGTCCCCCACCACGGCGGCGTAATGGTCAGACCGATAGCCACGCCCGCCTCGTTCCACATGCCATCGTTGTTGGAGCCTTTGACGCGAAACACGTAGTCGCCGGGCGGGATATTGGTGTAGCTGGCATAGCGCCGCGTCCCGGCTGGCACCCATGTTTCGTCGAAACCCTCCAGCATGTAGGCATACTGGTTGCGCTGGGGATTGGTGTAGCTGAGGGCGGCAAATTCGACCGAAAAGGTGTAGTCGCGGTGCGACAACACGAGATGATCCAGGCCAAACGGATTGATGGCTGTCGTGCTGTCGCGGTTAGCCACTTCGATATGGGTCAAGGCAACGGGAGGCCGATACGCGTTATCCTGGATTGCCTCAGGAAAAAAAGAGGTCAGCCCGTCGATTCCCCCAAAGAAAAACTCGCCGCGTGTGCTCTTGTATGCTGCCCGCCGATTGAATTCGGTGTTGCCTGTTCCATCCTGTGCGGTATACGTCCGAAACTGTTGCCCAACAGGCAAACGCTGATCGAAGCGGACAAGCCCCTGGTTCGTGCCCAGCCAGAGCCGTCCGTCATCATCTTCGAGCATGCTGTATACAACCGACCCTGGCAATCCATCCTGCTCGAAGTAGTGGGTAAACGTTTCGGTGGACCCGTCAAAGCGGCTCAGCCCCGTGCTCGTGCCGAGCCAGATTGATCCGTCTGCATGCTGATGGATGGCCCAGATGACCGCTTGCAACCGACGCCCAGTGTTGGTGACAAGCGGATAGCCCGTGACCTGCTCATCCACTACATCTATGCGGTACAAAATGCCTGTTTCTGTGCCCGTCCACACCACCGAATCGCTTTCAACGTAAACGGGTTCACTCTTTCCCGTCGCTGTCTTGGCCGTGTCCGGCGGGAGGTATCGCCGTGTGGTGCCGGTAGCCGGATCATGCCTGTAGACACCTTCTGTAGTCCCCAGCCAAAACCGATTCTGCCCATCACGCTGTATCGCCCATATGCTGGCGATCTCTGTGCTATAGACCTGCCGGGTGACACGCCCTGTTTTTGGATCATAGTTGTATAAGCCATCGGGCCTGGGGACCCAGAGGGTACCTGCCGCATCTGAGGCAAGGCACAAAATGACTTCGTGCCCTGGCAGACTGCCATCGAAGCGATGCACACGCCCGGTAAGGGTGTTGATCTGGTTCAGCCCGCCGCCATAGGTACCGACCCACAGGGTGCCTTCACCATCCTCCTGCAACGCCATGACAATGTTGCCGCTCAGACTGTTCGCGTCCGACGCATCGTGCTGCCGGTACACAAACGGTTTGGCCTGCTGATCATGGCGATACAACCCCGCAAAGGTGCCCACCCAGAGGACACCAGCGCGATCTTCGAAGATGTTAGTTACTTCCTCTTGCAACAAGGCGGGGCTGGCTGGCTCGACAGAATGATGGGTCAACGTCGCCGTGTCTGGATCATAGCGATACGTTCCACGCAAGGAGCCTATCCAGAGCGCACCGTCTCGCGTTGCTGTGATGGACCAGATGCCTGATGAGATGTCCAAATATTCTGGCGCTGTGTCGAACTGTTGAGTTACCTCATCGAAGTGCCCCAGCCGCTGTGCACCTATCCAGATCGCATCCACTGGATCTATCAAGAGCAAGGACTTACCCGGAGCGAGGGCACCTGCTGTAATCTCCTGCACCCACACCTGCTCTGTTTGTCGATCCAACCGGTGCAAAAAGGCCTGCGGGTATGTGCTTTTGGTCAGTACCCAGAGTGCCCCGGCGCTATCTTCAGCGACCCCGTAAATCTCGCTCGTCGTCAGTCGATACGTCCCCTCTCCTGCGGCTCCTTGCAGCACGAAGCGGTCGTGCGCCGGATCATAGCTGAACACCCCCTGGCTCGTGCCAACCCAGATCATACCAGCGCGATCTTCGTACAGCGCGATGATATAGGGCAGGTCGCGGTCCGACGTTCCGGCAGTGAGCCGATAGTGAACAAACTGTTTCTGCTTCCGGTCGAAGCGGTCGATGCCGCTGTTCGTACCTATCCAGAGCCGTCCTGTGCGGTCTTCCAGGATTTCCCAGACGTTGCTATCGACCAGCGAGGTGGTGTCGGCGGGATCGTGCCGGTAGACGGTAATTTCGTAGCCGTCGTAGCGATTCAGCCCATCGAGTGTGCCGATCCACAGAAAGCCCTGCTGATCCTGCGTGATGGTGTTGATGGTGTTGTGTGAAGGGCCTGTTTCGAGGACGACCCGCTCGAAGTGGATGTCGGAGGGGGTAATTGTTGCCTGTGCCCACCCCCAGCGGGGCCATCCTGCTGTCAGCAGCATGGTCCACAGCAGGCAGCAAACGACGGAGGGGCCACAACGCATGACAGAATTCGACAGCAGCATCGCTTATCAGGAGAGACGCTACAATTAAGCAAATACCCCCTTGACGGGCAAACCGATTATGAATGCTTCATCTATACAAGGATGAGCGCACAACTCGATAGTGAGCATTGACAGATCAGGCGTCCTTCACGGGAGCACTTTGCCGAAATGAAGCCCCGAGCTTTTGCCACACCGAATCGAACTCCGCTTCGGCACCAGGAGGCGGCGCGGTAAACAGGCTGACCCCGATAGTCACCAGCAACCCGGCTGCTACACCCGGCAGCATCTCGTATAAATCATAAAACTGTGTCTTGAAAAGCAGCACCCAGCCTACCGTTACCACAAAGCCGGTCAGCATGCCCCAGACGGCCCCCGCCAGCGTGGTCCGCTTCCAGAAAAGCGCGCATAGCACCACCGGCACGAAGGCCGCCGCCAGACCGGACCAGGCGAAAAGGACAAACCAGAAGATAACCCGCGCCTCGGCCAGCGCCACTACCAACGCCGCCCCGCCCAGCACCACCACTGTAAGCTTCCCATACCACGAGAGCTGACGTTCCGACAGCGAGGGGTTGTAGATTTTTTGCAGGACATCCCGCACCACAGCCGACGATGCCAGAATCAGAAGCGAGTCCGCCGTGGACATGATCGCTGCGAGGACCACCACCAGAAAAACGCCCGCGAAGAGGGCCGGAAATAATTCGGTGCTCATCATCGGCATAATGGTCTCGGCATCTGTCAGGCCGGGGAAGAGCACGCGCCCGGCCATCCCCGCCAGCACGGCTCCTACATCGAAGACGATGATAGACACCACAGCGATGAGGCCAGCGTGGGGTATTTCTTCGACATCGCGGGCAGAGATGAACCGGACCAGCAGTTGCGGTGCGCCCAGAAACGCCATGCCAATACCCACGAAACTAAGCACGCTGAAGACACCCGTCACGGAGAAACCAAACTCGCCCATCGGCAACAGCAGGTTCGCATCTTCAGCAGCCAGGGCTTCCATCATCGGCACCCAACCGCCTGCGGCAGCAATACCCACGATGGGCAACACCAGCAGGCAGCCGAACATGAGCACGCCCTGCAAGAGGTCGGAATAGGCCACCGCTTTGAAGCCGCCGACGGCTGTGTAAAACAGCACCACCACGGCCCCGAGCAGCACGCCTGCTTCGTAGTTCATATCCAGAAAAGCATTAAACGCCTTCCCGGCAGCCGTCAACTGGGCCGCGATGTAGACAGCGACCATACTGAAAATGATGAAAGCGCTCAGGCGACGCAGAATCTGGCGCTCGTCGCGAAAGCGATCCTCCAGAAAATCGGGGACGGTGATCGAATCGAAGCGGTCGGTGTACACTTTGAACGGGCGGGCGATAAAGACCCAGGCCAGCGTCACACCCAACACTTCTCCGAGCACCACCCAGAAGGCGTGGATGCCGACGACGTACCCCATGCCGGTAAGGCCCAGCAGGAGCCACGCACTTTCTCCCGTAGCATTGGAGCTGAAAGCGATGACCCAGGCGGGCAGCTTCTTTCCGGCCACATAATACCCGGCTACATCGCTGGCATCCCGCCGCGCCCACACCCCGATGGCGAGCAGGATGAGAAGGTAGATCACCAGCACGGCGATGAGGATGACACGATCCATAAGCGCTTAGCGGTTTGTGCGGCGTCGGTGAGACAGGTAAAACACCGACACCAGGGCCAGGGCCGGTGCCACTGTTACAACCATCAACAGCCAGGCGGTCCAGGGAAGGCCAGCGATCATGTCAACGTTCCTATTCTTGAAAAGGAAGTACCAGGAAACCGCTCTATGCTGCCTGGCTCACCTGCTGGCAGGCCCGGTGCAGCCGCTGCAGGGCATCCGCTACCTGCTCCTCGGTAACGAGCATCGACGGGCCAATCCGGATTACCTGGCCGTTCAGCCCACCGACACCGATAAGCAACCCTTCTTCCTTGGTCGCTTCAAGCAAAGCCCGCGCTTTGCCGGGGCTGGGTGCCTTGGTCTGGGGGTCTTCCACCAGTTCGAGGGCCTGCATCAGCCCCATGCCGCGCACCTCACCGATCCAGGCATGCTCTTTCTGTAAGGCTTCCAGCCCGGCGCGCAACTGAGCCCCACGCTCGGCGGAACACGCTGGCGTGTTTTCCGCCTTCATCACGTCGAGGGTGGCTTCGGCGGCAGCCATCGAAATCGGGTTGCCCCCATAGGTAGAGATGGTCTTGGGGGTCCACGCGGCGGCAATCTCTTCGGTGGTGATCGTGGCTCCTACAGGGAAACCGTTGGCGATGCCCTTCGCCATCGTCATAATGTCCGGCTCCACGCCCCAGTGCTCAATGCCAAACCACTTCTCGCCCGTACGCCCAAAGCCGGTCTGCACCTCGTCGGCAATGAACAGGCCACCACAGGCGCGGATGATCTCGGCCGCCCGCTGGAAGTAGCCCTGCGGCGGGACGATAAATCCACCCACCCCCTGAATGGGCTCCGCGATGAAACAGGCGGGACGGCCCGTCGTGGTGGTACGGATGACTTCTTCGAGATCGTCGGCAAACGCCTGCGCCATTTCCTCTTCCGTCTGCTCGCCAAAGGGAGACCGGTAGGGATAGGGCGAGCGGGCATGCTTGATACCCGGCATCGAGGTAGCGACCGGCCGCCACGGCGCATGCGCGGTGATGTTGGTGGTCATAAAGCTACGCCCGGAGTACGCATGGCGCAGCGCGATCACTTCGCTGCGACCGGTATACAGTTGCGCCATCATGATCGCCGTCTCCACCGCTTCGCTCCCACTGTTCGTAAAGAAGGTCTGCCGTAACGGCCCCGGCGCGATCCCGGCGAGGCGCTCCGCTACGCGAACCTGGTTCTCGGTCTGATACAGCGTAGAGGTATGCCCGAGCCGCGCCACCTGCTCCTGTACCCGGCGCACGACCTCCGGGTGGCAGTGTCCGATACCGGTGGTGAGGATACCAGCGAAGAAGTCGAGGTAGCAACGCCCTTCCGCATCCACCACCTCCATCCCGCTGGCTTCGACCACGACGAGCGGCTCTTTGTAAAAGGAGGCTACGCAGGGCCAGAGAAAAGCCTTCTGCCCCGCCCTCACCTCCTCTGCGATGCTTGTCGCGCCGTTCGTATGGGTGGGTACATCCGTGGCTTGCTCTTGCATGGGTTTCGGAGAGTAGAGATGAGAAAGGTCGTTCGTCTGCTGCTGCTCGGCTATCAGCAAGAAAGTACGACATGCGGGTCGGTATAGAAAGCGAGCGCGTCTCCCCTGCGCCTTCACCCCTTAATGGGAAAACGCTGCTGTGCGGACAAATCGCGATTACACCGCCTCGACGCGCTCAGCCTCTGGCTCGTAGGCGAGGCGGGGACTGAGCCAACGCTCCATCTCGGCGAGGGGCAGGCCCTTGCGTGCGGCGTAGTCGGCAACCTGATCACGGGTGAAGTGACCGGCGTCGAAGTAGGCGGCGTCCGGGTGGGCGAAGTAGACGCCGCAGACCGCCGCCGTCGGGTACATGGCGAGGTGCTCGGTAAGGACGATGCCGGTGGCGGCTTCCACATCCATCAGGTCCCAGAGCAGCGGCTTTTCGGTGTGGTCCGGGCAGGCCGGGTAGCCGGGGGCCGGACGGATGCCGCGATAGGTCTCGGAGATGAGATCCGCGTTGGACAGGTCTTCGTCGGGTGCGTAGCCCCAGAGGTCGCGGCGGACGCGCTCGTGCAGGCGCTCGGCAAAGGCTTCGGCGAGGCGGTCGGCGAGGGCTTTGGCGAGGATGGCGTGGTAGTCGTCGTGGTCGGCTTCAAACTCCGCAACCAACTCATCCAGCCCCACGCCTGCCGTCACCGCAAACGCACCGACGTAATCCGCCACACCGCTGTCTTTTGGCGCGACGAAGTCAGCAAGGGCGCGGTTAGGATGGCCGGGCGTTTTCTGTGCCTGCTGCCGAAGTGTGTGCAGCACGGCCCGCACCTCGCTGCGCGTGTCGTCGGTGTAGCATTCGAGGTCGTCGCCCGTACTGTTGGCAGGCCAGAGGCCCACAACGCCGCGAGCCGTCAGCAGCTTTTCGTCGATGATGCGGTCGAGCAGGCGGTTGGCGTCATCGTAGAGCTTTTTCGCCTCGCCGCCTACATCCGGCTTGTTGAAGATCTGCGGGTACTTGCCTTTCAGTTCCCACGCAATGAAAAACGGCGTCCAGTCGATGTAGTCACGGAGTTCGGCAAGCGGATAGTCGTCGAAGACCTGCACGCCGAGCACGTTCGGCTTCGTGATCGGCGCGGCGGACCAGTCACAGGTGAAGCGGTTGGCGCGGGCGTCGTCGAGGGAAAGATAGGTCTTGCTTGCCTGCCGGTTGGCGTGGGCCGTGCGGACCTGCTCGTAGTCGGCGGCGACCTCGCGGATGAACCTGTCGCGTCCGTCGTCCGACATCAGGTTGCTGACAACCGCCACGCTGCGCGACGCATCCAGCACATGCACAACGGGACCGCTGTAATGCGGCTCGACCTTGACGGCGGTATGCACCTTCGACGTCGTCGCCCCACCGATGAGCAGCGGCAGCGTGAAACCCTCGCGCTGCATCTCCTTCGCCATGTGGACCATCTCGTCCAAAGACGGCGTGATCAGCCCGCTCAGGCCGATAATGTCCACGTTGTGCTTGTGCGCCTCGTCCAGAATTGTCGCCGACGGTACCATGACGCCGAGGTCGATGACTTCGTAGCCGTTGCATTGCAACACCACGCCGACGATGTTTTTGCCAATGTCGTGTACGTCGCCCTTGACGGTAGCAAGCAGGATTTTGGTGTTTGCCTGTTGTGGCGGTAGAGCCGTTGCATGCAACGGCTCTACGGTGCCATTCTGCGACGCTGCTTTGGCTTCTTCGATGAACGGCTCCAGATAGGCCACCGCCTTCTTCATCACGCGGGCGGATTTGACGACCTGCGGCAGAAACATTTTGCCCGCGCCAAACAGATCGCCGACAACGTTCATCCCGTCCATCAGCGGCCCTTCGATCACCTGGAGCGGAGCCGGATATGTTTGCCGCGCCTCCTCGGTGTCCTCGATCACATAATCGACGATGCCCTTGACGAGCGCGTACTTCAACCGCTCCTCCACTGGGGCGTCGCGCCAGGCGTCGCGCTTGGCTTCGACTGCCTCCGTCCCTGCTTCCTGGATCTCTTCGGCGAGATCGACCAGCCGCTCTGTGGCATCCGGGCGGCGGTTGAACAACACATCCTCGACCCGTTCGAGCAGATCAGGGTCGATCTCTTCGTAGACTTCGATCTGCCCGGCGTTGACGATGCCCATGTCCATCCCCGCCTCAATGGCGTGGTACAGGAACGCCGTGTGCATCGCCTCGCGGACGGTGTTGTTGCCGCGAAATGAGAATGAGAAGTTGCTCACGCCGCCTGACACACGAGCGCCCGGCAGATTGTGCTTGATCCACTGCGTCGCTTCGATGAAATCGAGGCCGTAGCTGTTGTGCTCGGCGATGCCCGTGGCGACGGCGAAGATGTTAGGGTCGAAAATGATGTCGTGCGCCGGGAAGCCGACTTCGTCCACCAGAATGCGATAGGCGCGGTGGCAGATGGCGATGCGGCGTTCCAGCGAATCGGCCTGTCCCTCTTCATCGAAGGCCATGACGATGACGGCGGCTCCGTACTGCCGCGCCTTGCGGGCCTGCTCCTTGAACGCGGCCTCTCCTTCTTTCATCGAGATCGAGTTGACGACGGCTTTGCCCTGCACGCATTTCAGCCCGGCTTCGATGACGCTCCACTTCGACGAGTCGAGCACGATGGGTACGCGGGCGATGTCCGGCTCGGCAGCGATCAGCTTGAGGAACGTCTCCATCGCCGCCGCGCTGTCGAGCATCCCCTCGTCCATGTTGATGTCGATCATCTGCGCGCCGTTCTCGACTTGCTGCCGCGCCACGCTCAGGGCCTCTTCGTAATCGCCTTCGGTGATGAGCCGGGCGAATTTGCGCGAGCCAGTGACATTCGTCCGCTCGCCGATGTTGACAAAGTTGAGGTCCTCGCGGAAAACGAGCGGTTCCATCCCACTCAGGCGCAACGTCGGCTCGATCTCCGGCACCTGGCGCGGCGGATATTTCGCCACAGCTTCGGCGATGGCGGCGATGTGCTCCGGCGTCGAGCCGCAGCAGCCACCAACGAAGTTGAGCCAGCCCTCCTGCGCGTATTCCTCGGCCTGCGCTGCCATGAACGCGGGCGTCTCATCGTAACCGCCAAATTCGTTGGGCAGCCCGGCATTTGGGTAGAGGCTCGTCGGCACCGGCGCGATGGCGGCGAGTTCTTCGATGAACGGGCGCATCTGTGGCGAGCCCAGCGCACAGTTCAATCCGATGGACAGCAGGTTTGGCATGTGCGAGACGGAGATCCAGAAGGCCTCGGTCGTCTGCCCGGAGAGCGTGCGCCCACTCATGTCCACGATGGTGCCCGAAATCATCACCGGCAGTGCCTTGCCCATTTCCCGAAACAGTTCCTGGATGGCGAAGAGCGCGGTTTTGGCGTTGAGCGTGTCGTAGATGGTTTCGACGAGCAAGATGTCTGCGCCGCCGTCCATAAGACCCCGTGCCTGCTCAGCATACGCCGCCGTCATTTCCTCGAACGTGACGGCGCGGAAGCCGGGATCGTTG
>Ga0102947_1000793_pt1 | contig 11082 bp, 7 predicted proteins | sample SalPon2A_A_D2_MG_FD_78210 | JGI IMG/M metagenome (GOLD analysis project Ga0102947, IMG submission 78210) | Soil microbial communities from South San Francisco under conditions of wetland restoration - Salt Pond MetaG R2A_A_D2_MG | ecosystem: Environmental > Terrestrial > Soil > Wetlands | place... | reverse complement strand
TCAGCGCCATGCCGGTGACAAACATGAGTTGTAGCAAGAGCACCAGCGGGTAGAGTAGCATGCCTGCCCAGAACTCTCCGCCGAGGGGCAGATAGAGGACGAGGTAGGCGAGCATAGAGAAAAGCAGATGCACCCCCTTGGAGCCTACGACTGACAGCGGCAGGACGCTGCGTGGGAAGGGGAGGTTGTGGATGAGGTTGGCGTTATTGATGAGGCTGGTTGAGGCAGTAATGGTAGCCGCGGCGAAAAACTGCCAGTGGAGCAGGCCTGTGAGTATCCAGAGGGGATAGCTGGCCAGGCGAAAGCGGAGTACAAATTTGAAGGCGACGACGTAGACGAGGACAAGCAGTACCGGGTTGAGGAGGGACCAGAGGACACCGAGAAAAGATCCTCGATACTGAATTTTTAGATCTCTGGCAATGAGGTTTTTGAGGAGTTGGCGGTAGTGCCAGAGCCGAGGGAGGGTAGGGCGCGTGGTGGGTGAATGTCGGAGGGACACGGGTACTTCCATACGAGCAGGTCTGACTGAGCGTCTGAGAGAGAATAGGGTACGGGTGTCGGATAGTTGATCCGGTAGATCCCGCAAAGACCGAAAAATACGGATTCCACCGTTCAATTGTGCAGCCAGAGCTGTCCAGCCCAGAATGGCCAAATAACAGGTCCAGCAGTCACAACCGGAAGGAATCTATGCAAGGTTCATAGTGCCAGTAGAATAGTGAAATATGTAGTTGCTATCTTGGGGCGTCTGCATCCAGATGTAAGTGGTTCAGCGACCGATTCCTTGACAGCACCTTCCCCGGGTGAATCTCTCCTAGTAAATCAGGGCAAGCTGTTTAATGTTTCACGCTGTCATCACTCCCGTGTTCTCCACCGTATCTACCTGTTATTTGTAGCAATATATCATGCCCGTACAACCCACCATATTTCACATAACCCATTGGAAGGCTGGCTCACAATGGGTCGCGGCCATTTTGAGAGAGTGTGCCGCAGATCGCTATGTGGCACCTATCGTACAGTCCGGACATCTTCTGGATGCGCCAATTCAGCCAGGAATGATCTATCCCAGCGTTTATTTACCCAAGCCCTTTTTTGATATAGTGGTTGCGGGAAACCCTGATCCGCCACTGGAGGACGTTATTGATGGTCCCTGGAGCCAGTTCGCCCTGGATCGTTTTCGCGAACACCCTGAATCCTGGGAGGGCAATCGGGAAACATGTGCTGAGGTTCAGCAAGGCCACAAAAAGATCATTGTCATCCGGGACCTACGTGATACCCTGATCTCGTTTTATTTTAGCATGAAGGAAAGTCATCCCATCTTGGATCAAAAGCAAGCTGGAGTGCGGCAGCTATTGCACAAGCGGACCCTGGAAAAGGGCCTTCAAAGTTTGATGAAATGGCTGCCCCGGCAGGTAAGCCCCATTCAACTATCCTGGCTAGATGAAGAAGATGCGCTACATATCCGATACGAAGAGCTAATAGCAGATGAACAAGCTGCTTTTGCCCGCATCATAGAGCATACCGCCTTACCAGTATCATCAGAGCGCCTTGAAGAGATTGTTCACAAACATTCTTTTAAAAATGTAACTGGGCGAGATCGGGGTACCGAGGATGTGACATCCCATTACCGAAAAGGTATTGCAGGCGACTGGCGCAACTACTTCACCGAACAGATCAAGGATACATTCAAGGAGCACTATGGACATGTGCTCATCGCTACCGGCTATGAATCGGATTTGAACTGGTAGCTGTTGCTTTATACATAATCCGATAGATTGAGGCGAGCCTGCGAGGGATGATGAGGCCACGGATTTCCCTGCATCACCGTCTCGAAAATGTCCACCGATTCGGTCTGGTCGTGGTGGGGGAGCAGTACATTCTCGTCTGTAGCATAGTTCACGGGAGGGGCTGGCGAAGCCAGTGCGTCGAAATCAAGCGCCACGGCCTGAAAGTCATCGGTGATCCAGCGCTTTGTCATCCATTTGTCGTTGGGGAGTGGCAGGGGCGCATCCATAGCACGGCATAAAATGGCAATACGGCAGCGGGATCCACTTTCAGGCCGAGAGATGTGGTGGCAGTCGATGGGCTTAAGTCGCAGCATCCGCAAGCAGTAATCGAGCCATGTCAGCGAGGGCAGGAAGTACGATGAAGAGTCATGGTATCTGGCCCCGGCGTTAAAAAACAGGGCATTTTCATCGCTTACAATCGCTGCGGTTTCCAGAATGAGCAGGCCGTTTTCGCGCACGAAGCTACGGGCCGTACCGAGGCCCGCGAGCGGGTCGATCATATGATAGAGCACCCCGGCGAAGACCACCACATCGAACGGATCATAGCCTGCAGTTTGCAAGGCCGCAGAAAGTTCGTGCAGGTACAGCCCGTGCTGATAATCGAAATCAACCTCATATGCTTCTTTTACCATCGCAATGCGGTCAGACAGGTCGAGTCGGTCGTAGGCAACCACGGTTTCGGCACCAAGCCGAGCCAGCGAGACGGCCATGAGCCCTTCTTGTGTGCCGAGGTCGAGGCACTGCGTGCCCGCAAGATCAATGCGTTCTGCCAGGGAGCGGACCATTGCGGCGGTATGCTGCTCGGGGCCATCCGTGTAGACGCCAGGGCGTAGCTCGACTTGGTAATACCAGCGGGTCTGGCGAATTTCATCATCAGTAAGGGTTTGCAAGGTGTTGTCGGTCATCAGGTAATACAGGGTTATCTGGTTTGAACAGGGGTTGTCGTTAGAGGGGGAATATGGGGCGCTTGCTGCACTGGGGAAGCCGGGGCTGTCGCCAGTAGCTGCTGCACACGCTCCGCAATCCGTGCCGCGATGCGATCATTGAAATAAGGATTGTAATGAACCATATCAACGTAGAGGTTCTGGTGCTCTTCCTCCTGGATTCCGGCGAGGTTGAGCATGTATAGGTCGTTGGGCCGAGCCGCAATGCCTGCCACTAGCTCGCCATAGGTTTCGGAAGATTCTGTGATGGTGTTTCCCAACGGATGGTATTGCTTATAGTCGTAGCGATACGAAGAGATAGGTTGCCAGACGAACAGGATGTCAATGCCGAACGCCCTGGCGACGGCTTCGGTCATACGGCGGTTGCGCTGATAGTGGGCAATCATCTCCTGCCAGTCAGTATCCGGTACTTGAAATTCTGATATGGCAACAGTTGTCTGGGCATTGTGTTCACGTTGCCGCAGGTAATGCATCACGGGCAGGTCGATGGCCCATAGAGCCTTGCGGCGTCCGATCTGGCTAAAGAAGCCTCGTAGAGTAGGCGTGAAGCGTGGCTGTCCTTGTGTGTGCTTCCAGAGGGCGAAGTCATTGGCTCCATCGATAAAAATGGCAAGGTCTGGATGGTGGCCTTGACGAAGCAGCGATTCAAAGACCACCCGTTCCTGGAAGCTAAAATGATAGCCCCGCCCGAAATTGTAAACCCTGGTAATTCGACCTTGTAGACGGCGTCCTAGATGCGCTTGTAGGCGTGCCGGGATGGTAGAGGAGTCGGGCACGCCGTAGCCGAAAGTGGTTGAGCCGCCGAAGACGAATATATTGAACCCAGCCGAATCGATGGGCCAGGGGCCTTGCGGGCGGTTTACACGGAAGCCATGCTTAACTACATTGACATACTTGCCTTGCCGGGGTATTTCTCTGAACTGAGAATAGGCTTCATAGATAAAGCTTGGCTTAGGATACGACTGGTTAAGGAGTGAATCGACTGCGCTCCGCTCCCAGCCAGGGTAGGCATCGTAGATTCTGTTGCCATAGCGGTCTACAACAGGGTTGTGGTCTGGTTGCTCATCATTCAGCAGTAAAAAAGCGATTCCGTTGACGAGAAGGAAGAGAATCGTGGTTGTCAGAAGGATGATAGCTACCTGCACATAACCAGTGCGAAAAGAGCGCCAAGTGGACATGGGGAGATGATGAACATGGAGCATTGTGAAGGCTTCTGGATCTTGAAGATAGGAAAAATCAGAGAGAAAGCAGCCCGTTGCTATTCGCACCTTAGAATAGTACTTTCATCTGCCTCAGCTCGGGTATTGCAGCGGGGCTCAAATATTTGCCTTTTCGCAGATGAAGTATCCGACCGTCTTTCACATCACACATTATAAGGCAGGTTCGCAGTGGGTGGCCGAGATTCTGAAACACAGTGCTCCGGAACGATTTGTGACGCCGCAGGCCTATTCAGATCATGTATCGCAGGTACCGCTCAAAGCTGGGAGCATCTATCCGACGGTCTATTTGACGCGCCCCAAAGTGGAAGTCGTATTGCAGGGCCTGGAGGGGCGACATCGCCTTTTTGTGGTGCAACGTGATCTGCGCGATACCCTGGTGTCGCTCTATTTCAGTATAAAGATCAGTCACAAAATCCTTAATCCTCGACAGCAATACACGCGTGGGGTGTTGCAACAACTTTCGGTGGAAGACGGGTTGTTGAAATTGCTGGGAAGCGAGGTGGATCAGCCTGCTCTCGCTCGTTTGTTGCGCTTGCCCACAAAGACGCGAGTCCGGGCGTTCGATTCACTCGAAACCCGTCATCTGGTGTTTCCACTCACCATGGCTGCCAACGCGGCAATACAACGCTCTTGGCTCACAGCAGATGTTTTGCATCTTCGCTACGAGGATCTGATTGCCGATGAATTTGCCATCTTCACACAGATCATCGATTATTGCGAAATAGATGTGCCGTCTGACCACCTGCATAACATTATCAAGTACAATACTTTTGAATCGGTGACTGGGCGGGCACGTGGTGAAGAAGATCAGGCGGCACATCAGCGCAAGGGCATAACAGGTGACTGGCGCAATTATTTCACGGACCGCATCAAGGAGCAGTTCAAGACGATGTATGGTGATGTGCTTGTGGCGACCGGATACGAACAGGATTTTGACTGGTAGTGGCGTATGGCTAACACGAGCAAGCAAGCCCAACCGCAAGACTATGCACAGAACATTGAGTTCGCTCTGTTGGACATCCTCGGGGATGCCTTGCAAGGCAAGACGTTTGTAGACATCGGGGCGGAAAAAGGGAGCTTTGCGCGTTTTTTCATGGAAAAGGGGTTACAGGGTGTACTCTTTGAGCCTTTCCCCCGGCATCATGCAACCCTGCACACCCTGACTGAGGCCACCGCCTCACAGTTCTATCCCTACGCCATCGATCACCAGGATCAGGCAGGAATTCTCTATCTCAGCCTCGACGAGCATGGCATGGCGCACGACTATTATCATTCTCTTGTGCCATTGCCTGACGACCCACGGGTGCAACATCAGGAAAGCATGCCGGTTGTTTGCCGAAGCCTAGAGAGCCTGGCCGAAGAGGGGGTGCTGGAACCCCACATCGGGGTGCTCAAAATAGACACCGAGGGCAACGACTTGCATGTGCTGCGCGGCATGGGCAGGGTGCGGGCTGAGGTGCTAATCTGTGAGTTTTTCACGGAAGGGGTGTATGCAGGTTGGGAAGAAGCTCATCCCGAAGGGTTGATTGCGGAGGCCCAGCAGTTGGGGTATCAGCACTATCTGGGCATCCAGCGGGATCGTGGCAAGATCATCGTGTCCTGGCAGCCGACGCATATCCCCTCGGGGCAGTGGGGCAATCTGATTTTTATGGAAGATGCTATCTACAAGCAATGCCGGGAGGCACTGGACCAAATGATGACATCTCTGGATTCCACCACGCGGTCTGCCGACGAGCGCTCGTCAACACTTCAGGATTGGCTGGCACGCCAGATAGAGCAGCATGGATCATCTGTGGAAACCACGTGGCTTATTGATGTGGGGGCCTATCAGGGCGATTTTACGCGCAGCATGCTTGGTGCTCTACCGTTTGCTCGTGCGCTGTTGTTCGAGCCCCACCCCGACAATGTGGCTGGTCTGGAATCGATGGTCGCTTCGGAGGACCGCATAACCTTGGTGCCTCGGGCGCTGGGCAATGCCATGGGTGAGGTCCATTTCCATGCTACTCAGGATCGCGCCACCGGGTCTGTGCTCGCGTATGCGCCTGCCGCTCTCACTCTGCGGGAGATCCCAGCCTCGTTTCCCGTTCAGCAAACCACCCTGGATACTTACCTGGAACAGCAGGAGGCACCGATCCGGGTAGGGCTGCTGAAAATCGACACACAAGGCAACGACCTAAATGTGTTAAAGGGTGCCGAGCGGACCCTCCAGCACAGCCGCCCCTGGGTGGTCGTTGAGTTGATCTTTGGCCCGCTCTACGAGGGGCAAGCTCGCCCTGATGCGGTGTTCACCTGGCTGTACGAACACGGCTATCATCTGGCTGCTTTCTTTAACGCACATGAGGCTGATGCGGGCTGGTTGGCATTTGCCGATGCTGTCTTTGTACCTGATGAGGTGGATCGGGATTATCGAGCGCCGTATCATGCAAAGACCGAAGGGGGGGGGTTGCAGGTGCAGATTGAAGCTTTGCAAACCGTCTGCGAAGAGCGGCTGGCCCTCATCAACCATCTGCACGAAGAGGCTGCACGCCGCCTAGACATTATTCAACAACTCGAAAAAGAACTGCGGAGAAGTGACACAGAATAGCATTGTGTAACTGGATATTGGTTCGTTGTAGCCAGTGCTTCCAGCATCCTCGTCGTTAAAAAAATAGGCAGTATGGGCGCCATTACCTTTTCCATAGATCCTGATCTAATTCAGGCGTTGACAAAGAATACGTCTTTTGATCTCTTTGTGGAGACAGGCACGTATCAGGGGGAAACTGTCCAACGCGTCAGGTCCTTTGTGCCACGGGTCATTTCCATTGAGCAGGCCGAATCATATTACCAGGCTGCTACGGCCCGCTTCCAGGATGACGAGGCTATTACCATCATTCACGGCGATTCGGCAGAGGCCCTGACGGATTTGCAGGAGCAACTTGAAGGACAGGCTATCCTGTTCTGGCTGGATGCTCACTGGTGTGTCGATGAGCAGGCTGCAGGAGCTACCTCTCAGTGCCCGCTACTGCGTGAACTGGCGGCTCTTGGTCCGTTGCACCCCGGCAGTGTGGTGCTCATTGATGATGCCCGTTACTTTCTTGCTCCACCTGGTCAGCCGCACATCATAGCGCAGTGGCCCACCTTCGAAGAAGTAAGCCAGGGGTTGCGTGCCTTGAGTGCTGACCATGAACTCATAGTGGTGAATGATGTGCTGGTGTTTCATCCACCTGACCTTCGGGAGGTGCTACGCAGCTTTGCTCATACACATGGCGTAGACTGGTTGGGAATGGTGGATCGCAGCCGCGAGCATGACCGGATGTTGCGGGAGATGGAGGAGAAAGAAGCCACCATCAAAGAAATACATGCAGCGGCAGAGGAGCGGCTGGCACGCATCCAGGCCTTCGAGAAAGAACAGGCTCAGGCGGAGAACCTCCTGCAGGCCAGAGATCGTGCACTGGAAGAGCAGGAACGGTCCATAGAGAGCAAAGACGCAATCATTGCTTCTCAGCAAGAGACAATGGCAACCCGCGAAGAGGTGATTGCCTCGTTGCAACGAGAACTGGCCGCTCAGCAGGAGATCGTTCAGGGGTTGCACGATCTTCAGGTGGCGCTGGAAGGAAAAATCGCGGCTCGCGATGAACTGGTGCAGTCGAAGGATGAGGTGCTGGCAGCCCGGCTTGAGCACATCCACGAAAAAGAACAGACCATCCAGGCTCGTGAAGCAGCACAGGAGGCCCGTGCTGATGAATTGCTGGCACAGCGAGCCATGCTAGCCACAAAAGAAGCCGCTTTGGCGGCACGAGAAGAACAACTAACAGAAGATGAGCGCGCGCTTTCTGACAGAGAAAAGATCCTCCGATCACAGGAGGAGACGTTGGCGGCACGAGAAGAACAGCTTGCCAGCCAGCAAGCCGATATCGAAGCAAGGGAGGGGGAGACTCAGCGGCGGGAGTGGAAGATGGAAGCACAGCAGGACCGCCTTGCCAGCCTGCAACCCATGATCGAGACCCTCAAGGCGGCAGTGGCAACCCATCCGCGAGCCATAGTCACCAAGGAACGCGAGCTTGCTGCTAAAGACGAACTCTTGGCATATAAACAACAGGAGATAGAGCAAAAAGAGCAAAAGATTCAGGAGCAACATCAAGCCCTGATTGAAAAAGAGGCTGTCATTCATCAGTTGGACCGATTTCGGCGTAGCTCGTTACGCTACTTGTTTTCGTTCCGGTTAGGGGGTGTTTTGCGCCGCCTTTGGGGCAGGGCATTGTATCCGATACGTGCTTTATTTCGTCCGCGTCTGGGCACCCTCGAACAGCACCCACCTCGTCCTCTGGATGTGCCTCGGCGTTACCATGCCACCCGCTGTAACGTCGCAGATCCCCCCACCATCTCGGTTGTGACCCCAGCCTACAACCACGCCGACTATCTGGAACGTACCATCAAGAGTGTACTTGGGCAACCATATGACAATCTGGAGTATATCATCCAGGATGGCGGTTCTACCGATGGCACGGAGACCATTCTAGAGCGCTATCAGGAGCAGTGTGCCCATGTGGCGTCGGAGCCAGATCGGGGACAGGCGCATGCTATCAATCTAGGGTTTGCCCATGCTACAGGAGAGATTATGGCGTGGCTCAACTCGGATGACCTGTTGCTACCCGGTGCATTGCCTTATGTGGCGAATTACTTTGCCCGGCACCCAGAGGTGGATGTGGTCTACGGACACCGCATTCTCATTGATGAGAACGATCAGGAAATCGGGAGGTGGGTATTGCCGCGTCACGACGAAAATATCCTGAACTGGGCCGATTACGTCCCGCAGGAAACCATGTTTTGGAGGCGGCGCATATGGGAGGCTGCTGGCGGGCAGGTAGACGAATCCTTCCAGTTCGCGCTTGACTGGGACCTGCTTCTGCGGTTTCAGGAGGTCGGGGCGAAGATGGTCTGTCTGTCCCGGTTCCTGGGAGCCTTCCGCGTGTATGCGGCACAGAAGACTATGGATTGGGCCGAGGTGGGCGAGGCGGAGATGGCCCGGTTGCGCGAGCGGGCACATGGTCAGCTCGTTTCATGGCCTGAGATCAATACACACGTTGATCCTTACGTACGCCGCGCCGTGCATCGGCACTTACTCTACCGAACAGGCTTGCTTCGGCTTTGAAAGAGCATCTCGAAAGAAAAGTATGTCTTTGGTGTAAATGTTTTCTTTCTATTTGGAAAATATGCGTTCAAGGGAGAGGCCTGAGCATGCCTCAAAGACGGTTTTCTCAATGTCGTGGTAGAGCTGTTCGTCGAAATATCGGTAGGATTCTATATTGCGCCGGGTAAAAACACCACGTTGCTTTGTGCTACCAGAGGGTACACGTATCATCTGGAGAGTACGTGCCAAGGCTGTTTCATCAATGGTGTCGTCATCCTGGATAAAGCTAAGAAGTTGCACAAGCATCTCGCGGGGTTCTTCTATCAGTTCTTCATAACTAAGTAGAAAGAGGTTGGGCTGGGAGGGCTGTATCCATTTCTTCCAGAAACGAATGAAATAGCGGGTTTGAGACCAAGCAAATTTTTGGAAGTGCTCTTCGCTGTCAGTTTTTTCAGTGACAGACGTGTGGTGGTCGAAGATAGATTGCAGGCGGGGGATAGGGTGGCGGTACTGCACGAGGTACTTCCCTGGCAGATCTATTGGATCGCTGAAGCCAAAGTCGTGACTTTTTTGCAGAAAGAGGTGATTTTGTAATAAAGGATGAAAGACTCGGTGACAGGGGAGAGCATGGCAGCAAGTATCGCCACCGGTGTAAAATTCGCAATAATGGAGGGCAGTTCCAAAGTATTCACACAAAAGGTTGGTGAGCAAGTGGTGCCCGCTTCGCGGCATTGATTTAGCGTAGAGCCGGGACACATGATCAGCATTGTGCGGGGCGACATCGGCAAGGTTTTCATCATGGTCAGGCATATTTAGCAAAGCCTCGACGAGAGATAGCAACGTGCCTTGCTCAGTAGCAATGCGTTGGGCCATGTCGGGGCTGATGACCTCGAAACGCAGCAGTCGATAACACCACTGTACCAGCGTAGTATCAAGCGGGGTGGCATCGGCTCGCTGGCGATGCCTTTCACGATCAAGCTCACGAGACTTTAGCATTCGGCGGCGGAGGGCCGGGAGGGTTCTATACGTCAGCCGTATGCGTTCTAGCTTAATCTCATCGCTTACATCAATGGTCAGAAAGATTCGGTATGCCCAGCGCACATCACTAAGGATTGTGGTGCCGGGTTGGACTCGGGAGAACTCTATCCGGGGAATCGGCATGTCCTGCATCTTGCACAAATTGGGGGTAACGGGTGTCTGATTAACAGTGAGTCTGGTCGTGCTGGTTCTGTTAGCCCGTAGCGACACAACGGTAGCCTATCGCTAATACTCATTTTGGTCATTTGGGCAGTTTCATTGACTGTCCATTTTCTTTGTTGTAGAGGAGAGGGGAAGGTTTGTAGGTTATTATTAATTGGTTACTTCTGAAGTATCACCTTGCGTAACCGGATGTCTGAGTGAGGCTGAGTGCTGTTGAGGTGGATTTCCAGGTCCACCTCTGCAACGTATTGCAAGGAAGAAAAGTCCCAGGTGAAGCCGGTGCCCTTGGTGGTATGATGACGTACTCCGGCACGGCCATTGAGTGTTGCACGCAAAGGGAGATTCTCTTGTGCATGATCTAGGTAAAGTAAGACGCGTGCAAGGTTTCCATAGTGGGGAAAATGAACCCGCGCAGGCGTAGCGGGTATCTGATCTGGGAAGGCAAGACCATGCACAAGGCTTGGTGTCATAAATCGCTTTCTGGCAAGCGTTCGCCACAGGTGGCGCAGAAGGGCATGCATATAGGGCCACCGAGAAGCAATGAGATCGTGATAAGCATGCGCCGTGGCAGCCAGCGGCCAAGGGGTTGATTTGTAGCGGCGATTGAGCCGAAGTATTTCTGCTAGTCGGGTGCTGCCGCCGCCGCTGGTTTTGGTATCTGGATAAGTACGCGCCGCCGACAGTACCTCGTTGATAAAATAGAATGTACACCCCGCCTGTGCGAAACGGCACCACAGATCCCAGTCCATTACGTAGTGCAGCGCCGGGTCGATGCCGCCTATACGTTCGTAAGCACGGCGGGTGAAAAAGGTGCTGGGCTGGGC
>Ga0102947_1000792_pt1 | contig 11097 bp, 8 predicted proteins | sample SalPon2A_A_D2_MG_FD_78210 | JGI IMG/M metagenome (GOLD analysis project Ga0102947, IMG submission 78210) | Soil microbial communities from South San Francisco under conditions of wetland restoration - Salt Pond MetaG R2A_A_D2_MG | ecosystem: Environmental > Terrestrial > Soil > Wetlands | place... | reverse complement strand
TCCAAATCTCCTCTTCAAGATTTTCCAATTCAACATCGTTAACTCCTGTTGTAAAATTTGTATTGTCAAAATCTTCTTGCATATCTGCAAATGTTCTTGGGCCATCATCTATAACGGGATCTGGAATGTCAGGACCTTCAAATACAGACTCGTTATTACAGTTAAATAGTACTAACAGCAATAATAAGTTCATTAAGATGAATTTGATATTTTTCATGAATTTTTTTATTAAAGTTATGTGAAAATAATAATATAAGACATATTAATTCTGTTAATTTTGTTAAAATAATACTAAAAAGTTCATATTTGCGCATAATCTGCAAAAGACTGTATCTTTACAAAAAATATAACAACAAACATGGATATAGACTGTATTCCGTTTAGAAATACAAATTATTTTTCGACTTTGATTTGTGATTATTTAGATGAAAACCCTAAACTGAAGCAGTTCTATAATCGGTACCCTAATATTGATAATTTTAAAGAACAGATTGAGGAAAAAAGCAAATCTTTCAATTCAGAGAACAGAGCATTATTGTCTGCAATTCTTTCAAGTCAATACACAAGTTCAGAAGCTTCAGAGTTAACCACTCAAAATATTATTGCTCTAAAAGATTCAAATACATTTACAATAACAACGGGACATCAGTTGAATTTGTTTACTGGACCTTTGTATTTTTTGTATAAAATTATTTCAACAATCAATTTATGTAAAGAATTAAAGGAAAAATATCCAGAATATAATTTTGTCCCAGTGTATTGGATGGCAACTGAAGATCATGATTTTGATGAGATAAATTATTTTAATATCAACGGAAAGAAAATCCACTGGAATAAAGATGCCAAAGGTGCTGTTGGAGAACTTACAACCAAGGGCTTGGAGGAGGTTTCCAGTTTATTATCATTAGAATTGGGTAATAGTGATAATGCCAAGTATCTTGAAAACCTATTTGAAAAAGCTTATTTAAAACACTCTAATTTAGCCGATGCAACAAGGTTTTTAGTTAATGAACTATTCAAAGATTATGGATTGGTCATTCTTGATGCAAATAGAAAAGAATTAAAGAAATTATTTTCACCTTATGTTAAGGAAGAACTCTTAAAAGAAACATCTTATAATGCTGTAATCAAAACAAATGAACTTTTATTTGAGCATGGAAATATTCAGGTTAATCCAAGAGACATTAACCTTTTTTATCTAAAAGAAAATTTACGAGAGCGTATTACAAAGGAAATTAAAATGAAGAGCTATGTTGTAAATAATACAGATATAAAATTTACTGAAAAAGAAATTTTTGCTGAATTAGAACATCATCCAGAACGGTTTTCTCCTAATGTGATTATGAGACCATTGTATCAGGAAGTCATTTTACCTAACTTATGCTACATTGGTGGAGGTGGAGAGTTGGCATATTGGTTTCAGCTTAAAGAATATTTCAATGCTACCAAAGTTACTTTTCCAATATTATTATTGCGTAATTCGGTATTGATTCAAACTCAAAAACAAGCCAAAAAACTAAAAAAGTTAAACATATCAATAGAAGATCTTTTTTTAAAGCGCCATGCATTTATCAACAAAAAAGTAAGAGAAATATCAAATATTGACATCGATTTTTCAACTCAAAAAAAACATTTACAACAACAATTTGAAGAGCTTTACGAGTTAGCCAAACAAACTGATAAATCGTTTTTAGGAGCGGTTAAGGCTCAAGAAAAGAAGCAGCTTAAAGGATTGGAAAATCTTGAAAAACGTCTTTTAAAAGCACAAAAAAGGAAACTGGCAGATCAAGTTTCCAGAATGACAGATATTCAAAATCAGTTATTTCCTAATCAAGGTTTACAAGAAAGAAACACCAATTTTTCTGAATTTTATTTACAGTTTGGTGAATCTTTAATAGAGCAATTAATTGAAAATATTAAACCTTTAGATAAAGATTTTAGAGTGTTGACATTATAATATAAAAAACCTTTTATCTACGTTTAATTTTTTAAAACAATTGTTACTTTTGCGCATGCAACATAACAACGTACTTATTTTAGATTTCGGTTCGCAATATACCCAGCTTATTGCACGAAGAGTTAGGGAACTTAATATTTATTGTGAGATTCATCCTTTCAACAAAATTCCCGCTAATATTCAAAGCTACAATGCCGTAATTCTTTCTGGAAGCCCTTTTTCTGTTAGGAATGAAGAAGCACTTCATCCAGACTTGTCTGAAATAAGAGCTAAAAAACCATTGTTGGCAGTTTGTTATGGAGCACAGTATTTAGCTCATTTTTCTGGCGGAGAAGTGGCACCTTCTAACACGCGAGAATATGGTAGAGCTAATTTAAGCTACATAAAAGAAGATGAGGTGTTTTTTGAGAACATTCAAAAAAACAGTCAGGTTTGGATGAGTCATAGTGATACTATAAAGTCATTACCAACAAACGCTATTTTATTGGCAAGCACAAACGATGTTAAAAATGCAGCATATAGAATTGATGGAGAGCAAACTTATGCTATTCAGTTTCATCCTGAAGTATATCATACAACGGATGGCAAGCAATTGTTGGAAAATTTTTTAGTTAAGATTGCTAAATTAAATCAAGATTGGACACCAGATTCTTTTGTTGAAGAGACCGTTGAAGAGCTTAAAAATAAATTGGGGAATGATAAAGTTGTTTTAGGCCTTTCAGGTGGTGTGGATTCTTCAGTAGCAGCAGTATTGCTGCATAAAGCTATTGGTACAAATTTATACTGCATTTTTGTAAATAATGGACTATTACGAAAAAATGAATTTGAAAGCGTATTAAAACAATACGAAGGAATGGGTCTTAATGTAAAAGGTGTTGATGCTTCGGCACGCTTTTTGGATGCTTTAGAAGGAATTGATGACCCAGAGAGCAAAAGGAAGGCTATTGGTCGTACTTTCATCGAGGTTTTTGATGACGAAGCTCATTTAATTGAGGATGTAAAATGGCTAGCACAAGGCACAATATATCCTGATGTTATAGAGAGTGTTTCGGCAACAGGAGGACCAAGCGCCACTATAAAAAGTCATCATAATGTTGGAGGTCTTCCAGACTTTATGAAACTTAAGGTGGTTGAGCCACTTAAGGCATTATTTAAAGATGAAGTTAGGCGAGTTGGTTATTCCATGGAAATTGATCCGACAATTTTAGGGCGACATCCTTTTCCAGGACCTGGCTTGGGGATTAGAATATTGGGAGATATAACATCAGAAAAAGTTCGTATTTTGCAAGAGGTTGATGCGGTTTTTATAAACGGATTGAAAGAATGGAATTTGTACGATAAAATTTGGCAAGCAGGCGCCATGTTATTACCAGTAAACAGTGTAGGTGTCATGGGTGATGAGCGTACTTATGAAAAATGTGTTGCTTTACGCGCAGTAGAAAGTACAGATGGTATGACCGCAGATTGGGTAAATTTACCTTATGAGTTTTTACAAAAAGTCTCTAACGATATAATAAATAAAGTTAAGGGCGTTAATAGAGTAGTATATGATATTAGTTCGAAGCCTCCAGCTACTATAGAATGGGAATAATTTAAATACTTATTTATGAAAAATATTTTTTTGGTCATTTGTTTTCTTTTAGCTTTTAATGGCTTAAATGCTCAAAACTATAGAACACACAAAGTAAAAAAAGGTGAAACTATAGAAGCTATTTCACAACTTTATAATGTTACTCCATACGATATTTATTCCTTAAACCCTGATGCTAAAAATGAACTTAAGGTAAATTCGGTTTTAATCATCCCAAAATCTAAAATAGATACAGAACCAAAGGTAACCATTGAGAGGAAGCTAAATGGTTTTAAAAGACATAGAGTAAGACGCCAAGAAACATTGTACAGTATAGCAAAAAGATATGATGTAAGTCAAGAAGACATCAAAAAGCACAATACATTTTTGTATGCCAATAATTTACAAAAAGGCGATAATTTGCAAGTTCCAGTTTATATAGAAGTTAAAAAAATTCAAACTGTAGAACTCACAAAAAAGTATACAGTTTTACCAAAAGAAGGTAAATGGAGAATTGCCTATAAATTCGGTATAACAATAAACGAGCTAGAAGCTCTAAATCCAGATATGAAAGAAGTACTCCAAGAAGGAGATCTTTTAAATGTACCTAATATCACTCTAAACGAAGTAAAGAAAATTGATGACACTTACAGCTATTATAAAGTTTTACCAAAAGAGGGTTTTTATCGTTTAAAGCTAAAACTTGGAGTAGAGCAAGAAGAATTAGAAGCATTAAACCCGGAATTAAAAGAAAGCGGTTTAAAAGAAGGAATGGTTCTCAAGGTTCCATATTCATCGGTAATTAGCGTGGACGAAATGCAAGGCTTAAATGCAGATCATCTATCAAATAAGATAAGTGATTTTAGTCAAAAGCATGTTGCTATTATGTTGCCGTTTAGGTTAAACAAAGTCACATTCGATTCTATTGCAGAAACCAAAAATCAAATAAAAAGAGATCCATATCTCAATACCTCGCTCGATTTTTATTCTGGAGTCTTGGTAGCTCTAGATTCTTTAAAAAGATTAGGCATTAATCTAAAAGTAGATGTTTACGATACTAAAAACCAGACAAGTGAGGTTGAAAGAATTATTAACTCAAATAATTTTGAGGATGTTCATGCTATCATTGGACCTTTAATGCCTAACAATTTAAACAAAGCTGCTTTAGAATTATCTGGTTTAAATATTCCTGTTATTTCACCAAATTCGCAGAACATAAGGCTTTATGATAATGTTTTTCAAACCATGCCATCGGACGAATTGTTTAAAAATAAGGTAGTTGAGTTTGTTAAAAATGACAGTTTGAAAGATAACGTCATTATTATAGCTGATAGTAAAAATGCTGAAATTAGTAATATGCTAAAACGTGAATTTAATTCTGCACCACAAGTTTTTTCAAGAAAGAACAAAGATGGCAAAGACGCCAATTATGTTTTAGTAGATGATATAAAATTAAAGCTGAAACCAGGAAGAAACCTTGTTTTTTTGGAGACTCAAAATGAAGGGTTTGCTTCTAATGTCACTAGTATTTTAAATTCATTGATTCAGGAAGAAAACTTTGAAAAAAGACAAACAGGAATAGATATTGTATTGGTCACAACCAAATACAATAGTGCATTTGAAAGTGATGAGGTTTCCAACTATAATCTTTCTAATTTACAGTTTCATTTTGGCACAGCTTCAAAATCTTATGATGAGGATGAAAACAATACATTTGTTAAAACCTATCTTAAGAAATATGATATAACTCCTAATAAAAAAGCGGTTAGAGGTTTTGACCTAACAATGGATGTTGTTTTAAGGTTAGTCACTTCAGAAGACCTTTATATGTCTGCAAAAAATACTGCATTAACAGAATATGTAGAGAATAAGTTTTCTTATAAAAAGAAACTATTTGGAGGTTACTACAACGACACAGTTTATCTTGTAAAGTACCAAAACCTTAAAATAGTTGAAGTAAAACAATAGTTTGTTATAATTCAATTTTTTTTCAAAAGTTTCGTTAAAATAACATGTTAAGGTTTTTTTTAGTTGTGTTATTTGGTTTTCTCGTTTATGGAGAAAACGATAGCCTTTTATGGAATGAGAATTACAGACTCACTTGGCAAGACTTTAAGGCAAACCCAAATAAAGAAGTAGATGCTGTTGCTCTGACCGTTTCAGGTATTACATTTAGATATTCGCTTTCACAAAAGAATAACGAGGACTTTGCTTACAGGGTAATAGTAGAGGCTCATTTTTATCCGGAAAAGTCTTGGTATAAATCAGAAGCCTCAAATGATCACATTTTATTGCATGAACAGTTACATTTTGACCTCACAGAATTATATGCAAGAAAATTAAGAAAACGCATTTCCGAAACTAAATTTACAAAACAAATAAGGTCTGAATTAAATCGGCTTAATAATGAGATTAATGATGAACTAGATGTAACACAGAATAAATACGACCTTGAAACCAATCACTCTATAAACACTGAAGCTCAAAAACATTGGCAGGATTATATTATTAAAGAACTGGAAAAATTAAAGGCTTTTCAACTAAAAAGTAATGAATGATTTAGATTTATCATTTTTCTAAATTAATATCATCTATAGATTGCCATTTGTCAATTGTTCTTTGTAAATTTGCCTGCGTTTAATAGCGCAACATGACTACGACTACAAAATATATATTTGTAACAGGTGGAGTTACTTCATCTCTTGGTAAAGGTATCATCGCAGCTTCTCTAGCCAAATTACTTCAAGCACAAGGATATAGAGTCACCATTCAAAAGCTAGACCCTTATATTAATGTAGACCCTGGTACTTTAAACCCTTATGAACATGGAGAATGTTATGTAACTGATGATGGTGCAGAAACAGACCTGGATTTAGGGCATTACGAACGCTTTTTGAATGCACCAACCAGTCAGGCAAATAATGTTACAACAGGCAGAATTTACCAAAGCGTTATTAACAAAGAACGAAGAGGTGAATTTCTTGGTAAAACGGTTCAGGTTATTCCTCATATTACAGACGAGATTAAAGACCGTATTCAAATTCTGGGTAATTCTGGTGACTATGATATTGTGATTACCGAAATTGGAGGTACAGTTGGAGATATTGAGTCACTTCCATATATAGAAGCTGTTAGACAGTTAAAATGGGATTTAGGAGAACATAATGCCATAGTTGTTCATCTTACATTGGTACCATTTCTTTCAGCTGCTGGAGAATTAAAGACCAAGCCTACACAACATAGTGTAAAAACACTTATGGAAAGTGGTGTGATGGCAGACATTTTGGTTTGTAGAACAGAACATGAACTACCTATTGAATTAAGAACTAAACTGGCATTATTCTGTAATGTTAGGGAAGAGGCAGTTATTCAATCCATAGATGCTTCAACCATTTATGATGTACCTAATTTAATGCTGGCACAAGGATTGGATAAAGTTGTGCTCAAAAAGTTGGATTTGGAAAGTAGTAAACCAGATTTAACCAATTGGAATAAGTTTCTGCAACGTCATAAAAATCCAACAACAGAAGTTAATATTGGGCTAATAGGAAAATATGTAGAACTTCAGGATTCGTACAAATCCATACTTGAAGCATTTATTCATGCTGGAGCAAAAAATGAAGTTAGGGTAAATGTAGAATCCATTCATTCAGAATATTTAAATGAAGATAATATCAAACTAAAATTATCTCATCTTGATGGTATTTTGGTAGCACCTGGTTTTGGTGAACGAGGCATAGAAGGAAAGATTGATGCTATAAAATATGTTAGGGAAAATAATATACCATTTTTGGGTGTTTGTTTAGGTATGCAAATGGCAGTTATAGAATTTGCAAGAAATGTACTTGGCCTAAAAGAAGCCAACTCCACAGAAATGGATTTAGAAACACCTTATCCTGTGATAGATTTAATGGAAGAGCAAAAAAGTATCACTGATAAAGGAGGTACAATGCGTTTAGGAGCTTGGGCTTGTGAACTTGAAAAGAACTCAATTGTTGCAAAGATTTATAAAAACAAAACCATTAATGAACGTCATAGACATCGTTACGAATTTAATAGTGAGTACAAAAAACAAATTGAAGACGCTGGTATGATCGCAACTGGGTATAATCCAGAAACCAATCTTGTTGAAATCATCGAGTTGCCAAGTCACCCTTGGTTTGTTGGCGTGCAATACCATCCCGAATATAAAAGTACTGTTGATAATCCACATCCACTTTTTGTGGCATTTGTTAAGGCAGCTTTAAATAGAAAGAAAAATAAAAATAGTGTCAAGATGGCACAAAATCAATAACGGATTACTTTTTGATAAAAAGAGCTTTGTCTCTTTCACTCTAAAGGAAAGGACAACCAAATAAGTATGGAAGAAAAGAAACTAGACATTAATTCAATCATAGGATTCATTCTTATTTTTGGAATTTTAATGTATATGCTTTGGCAAAACCAACCAACGCCTGAAGAATTAGAAGCACAAGAGAAAGCAAAACAAGAACAAGTAGAAGCTGAACAAAAGACCAAAGATCAAGAAAGTACTATTACAACGTCTTCAGAAGATTTTACAACAGTTTCTGAAACAGATTCTACACAATTAGCCGATTTACAAAACAAGTTAGGAGCATTTGCTTATTCAGCTACTTTACCTTCTGCTACTGGAGATGAGACCCGTGTTGAAAATGAAGTTTTAAGCCTAAAATTTAGTAATAAAGGAGGTTATCTTTCTGAAGTAATGCTTAAAAATTTTGTGAATTATGATTCAATTCCTATTTACTTAATTAAAGATAACAATACTAACTTCAATATTAATTTTGGAACTACAGATAGCAGAATTTTAAATACACAAGACCTATTCTTTCAACCTTTAGTGACTAAAAACGGCGAAAACACTGTAGTTTCAATGAAGCTAAAAGTATCAGAAAATAAGTTTTTAGAATATCGATATGAGTTGAAGCCAAATGATTATATGATTGGTTTTACTATTCGCTCTCAAGGCCTTAACGATATAATAAACAGCTCTCAAGAAATTAATTTAGACTGGACACTTAAAGGCTATCGTCATGATAAGAGTGTACAATATGAAAACAGATACACAAGACTTACATACCAACATGAAGGTAATAAAGTAAGCAAGCTTGGTCAAATGGGAGACGATGAAGAAGATGAGCAAGAAGTCAATTGGCTATCTTACAGACAGCATTTCTTCAGTAGTATTTTGATAGCAGATAACCCTTTGGATAAAGTAAAGCTAACCTCAAAAAACCTGGTCGAAGATGAAGAAGTAGATACAGTTTACACCAAATTATATGCTTCAAAAATTCCATTAAATTTTCAAGGTGGAGAAATTGATCAGGCTTTAAGCTTTTATTATGGACCTACAGATAGTAAAATCCTTAAAAATTATAAGAAGAATCTTGAGGAAAGTATTCCATTTGGCTGGGGAATTTTTGGTTGGATAAACAAATCGGTTTTTATTCCTTTGTTTGCATTTTTAAGTAGTGTGTTTCCTTATGGTATTGCTATTATTGTGATGACCATTTTGGTAAGGATTGTAATGTCTCCTGTAACATACAAATCGTATGTATCGCAGGCCAAGATGAAAATTCTTAAGCCAGAAATTGCCGAGATTCAAGCCAAACACAAGGACAACAAAATGAAAATTCAGAAGGAAACAATGGCGTTGTATAGCAAGGCTGGAGCTAGTCCAATGGCTGGTTGTTTGCCAGCATTGGTACAACTTCCGGTATTCTATGCGCTGTTTATGTTTTTCCCAACAGCGTTCGATTTACGACAGAAAAGTTTCCTTTGGGCAGAAGATTTATCATCATACGATACTATTGCTGAATTACCTTTCCACATTCCTTTTTATGGTGACCATGTAAGTTTGTTTCCAATCTTGGCATCTATTGCAATATTCATTTATATGAAGATGACCACTGGACAACAGATGGCATCACAACCAACGCAAGAAGGTATGCCAGATATGCAAAAAATGATGAAGTACATGATTTACTTTTCACCATTAATGATGTTGTTTTTCTTTAATAATTATGCATCTGGATTAAGTTTGTATTATTTTATTTCTAATTTAATTACAATTGGAATTATGCTGGTGATCAAGAATTACATTATAGATGAAGATAAGATTCATGACAAAATACAAGCGAATAAGAAAAAGCCAAAAAAGCAGAATAGATTTCAGAAAAAAATGGCAGAGATGATGGAGCAGGCAGAACAACAAAAAAGAACTCAACAACGAAAAAAATAATTTAAAGCTGCCTTTTGGCAGCTTTTTTGTTATACAATTTCAGGAAAAATAAATCGTTATTTATTATATGAAAATAAAAGTATCTTTTGTTCTATTCTTTATATCGGTATTATCATTTTCACAAGAGATTAATCAATTTGATGAAAATGGAAATCGTCATGGTATTTGGAGGAAAAATTTTGAAAACACCAAAGTACTTCGATATGAAGGAGAGTTTTTTCATGGTAAAGAAGTTGGCACTTTTAAGTTTTACCAAAATCTTGGAGGCAAAGCCACTTTAACAGCTACCAGAAAGTATCAAAATGATAGCGATTTAGCTGATGTTGCTTTTTATTCGTCTATTGGTAAAGTAATTAGTGAAGGTAAAATGAAAGGAAAACTTTACGTTGGCGAGTGGAAATATTATCAAAAAAATTCTAGTCAATTACTCAATTTAGAGCATTATAATAATTTTGGCAAACTTGACGGTGAACGTTTGGTGTATTATGAAAATGGACAAATAGCTCAAAAGGAAAATTACAAAAACGGAGAATTAAATGGTGTTTCGTATTGGTATGCAGAAGATGGCATTTTAATCAAAGAAATGCTTTATGAAAATGGAGAATTACATGGCTTATCAAAATACTATAGTCCAGCAGGAGATTTAATAATCGAAGGAGAATACAAGCGAGCAAAAAAGCATGGTATTTGGAAGTATTACGAAAATGGTAAATTAGTAGATGAAAAAAACTTTTCTCCTGAAGGAAAGTTTAAAAAGAAACCTTGATTTGTCATTCCTGCGTAGGCAGGAATCTTTTTCATTATAACTTAAGAGTTAAAATCACCCTTTTTTATTTGTAAATTTGCAACATGAAACGTGTTATAGTTGGACTTTCCGGAGGAGTTGATTCAAGCGTTGCAGCTTATTTATTAAAGCAGCAAGGCTATGAGGTTATTGGCTTATTTATGAAAAACTGGCACGACGATTCTGTAACTATTTCTGACGAATGCCCTTGGCTTGACGATAGTAATGATGCGATGTTGGTAGCAGAAAAACTAGGCATTCCGTTTCAAACTATAGATTTAAGTGAGCAGTATAAAGAGCGTATAGTAGACTATATGTTCAATGAATATGAAAAAGGAAGAACTCCAAATCCTGATGTGCTCTGTAACAGAGAAATTAAGTTTGATGTCTTTATGAAAATTGCTCTGGATTTGGGAGCAGACTATGTTGCAACTGGTCATTATTGTAGAAAAGGAACTATAAAGAAAGGTGATAAAGAAACTTATCAGTTACTTGCAGGTGTAGATAACAATAAAGACCAATCT
>Ga0102947_1000791_pt1 | contig 11098 bp, 12 predicted proteins | sample SalPon2A_A_D2_MG_FD_78210 | JGI IMG/M metagenome (GOLD analysis project Ga0102947, IMG submission 78210) | Soil microbial communities from South San Francisco under conditions of wetland restoration - Salt Pond MetaG R2A_A_D2_MG | ecosystem: Environmental > Terrestrial > Soil > Wetlands | place... | reverse complement strand
TCTTGATACCACTGACCTATAGGGATGGCATTTGGGGCCTGTCGGGTAGGAAGCGGACCGTCGGCGGTGCGGGCCAGGCTCCTAGCCGAAAGCCCGGAGAGGCCGTCCCTATGGGTCATTGGTATCAAGATTTGGTCTTACGCAGACTTGATCAGCGTCCCCAGGTACTGCCGGGTTTCGTCATTCCATGAGCTCGGATCTTCGCCATGGGCAACGACCGCATGAAGCTCCATCAGTTTCCACACTTCATCCTCTGTCGCGGCAACGACCTTGCCCGGACAGGATTCCATGCCGTCGCAATCCTTACAGGCGTATGAGTAAGCAGTGGTCATCTTCCTCTCCTTGTCTGTTTGGGGCTCGGCAGTATCTAGAACTCCGAAAATGTGGGCAGGTCGTCTGCGAGTTTGATCCAGGGCTGTTGGTGAGACACGTAGACATGGGTTTTCGGCGCGGCAATGGAGGGATCGTCCAGCGTCACCGCTGAAAACCATGCGTCCGCTTGCCAGTCCTGGCCGTCGACCTCCTGCGCGGCGGCGTAGGTCAGAGTCGTACCGCAGTCGCCACAGAAGCCTCGCCTGATTCCAGGCAATTTCTCGCAGATCTTAATCTTGCCCTTCGTCACTTCGAAGTTTTCGGCTGCGACCTTGGCCCAGGTGGCGAAGGCGCCACCCAGCGCCAGCTGGCAAGACCGGCAGTGGCAATGCCCAGCCCATGCCGGCCGGCCGGCGATCTGATAACGTACCGCGCCGCAGTAACATCCGCCTTGGAACTTTTCTTTGCCCTCGGTCATCGTTGTGCCTTTCGCCATCATCATAGATTTTGTGATCTATTTTGGACGAGGCTCAAGCCCAAATCCAAAGGATCCATGGCATCATTCTTGATTCTCCGGTCGAGATATGCGACTCAAGAAAAATGCAATGACGTTAGAAATTCTTACATATGGACTGGTTAAAACTCCCGCCGCTCAACAGCCTCCGTGCCTTTTCCGCGGTCGCCGAAACCGGCAGCTACAACTTGGCGGCCGATCGCCTGAACGTGACGCACGCCGCGGTCAGCCAACAGGTAAAGGCGCTCGAAAAGCGCCTCGGCGCTGTCCTTGTCAGGCGAATGGGACGAGGCATTCAATTGACAGATGAGGGTGTGCTCTTGGCCCGAGAGCTGGGTATGGGCTTTGCGACAATCGAACGAGGCGTCGAACGTCTGTCTAAAAACGTGGCGGAAAGTCCGGTGCAGATTACGATGTCTCCTGCCTTTGCCGTAGAATGGCTGATGCCGAGAATCGCCGAGTTTCAACACGAAAATCCACAGATCACGCTTCTGCTCAATCCGACATCCGAGATAATGGAGCTAAAACCCGGCGGTATCGACGTGGCGATCCGATATCGGGACCGGCGACGCCCACATCGAGATGTGACGCCGGTCTTGATCTCAGACATGATTGTCGTCGCCACGCCGTCGCTCGTCGGCAGCCAGGACTTGCGCGACCCGGCATCCCTTGTCGGTCTCCCTTGGCTGCAGGAACTCGGCACCAACGAAGCCGCGGAATGGTTCACCTATCGCGGTGTGGTCCCCGACCGCCCCTTGACTGTAAACCATATGCCAGGGAACCTGATTATGGACGCCGTTCGCCGGGGCGACGGGATCACTTATACGGCTCGCGCATTCTTCAGGAACGATCTCAAGGCTGGCAATGTCGTCGAGCTCTTCTCGGAGCCTCTCTTCGGTGTCTATTACATTCAAACACAACAAGATCACGGCCGGCCTACGGTTAAGATGTTCTTGGATTGGCTTATGTCGAAAGCCGAGACTGTATCGGGTTGAACGACGAATGGTCTGCTTGTCCGGTCGACGCTACAGGCGGAAAAGCTGAGACCGCGGCTACGAGGACCGCTTTCGGCCGAAAAGCGGAAATCAGCGCGGCGACGGCGGCTTAGGGTGCCAGGAGATCCGCTCACGAAGGATGAACCGACATCTGCATAGAGGGCAGCTTGGGATCGAGTTTGACCCGTTGCGGAAGTGGCTGCCATTGACGAGGTGGACTGATTGGTTGGAAGCGCCCAACAGACTCCTTCGGAGCGTCGAAGCCTCTATTGCCTCCACCTTTTCGTCTCTCCGGCGTCGTTCAGCCCACTCCTTCTAAGCAATACTGCAATCCTTCATCCCCTTAACCACGTACTGAAGATCCAAGGGTTCAGGCGGCCTGGCGACTGATGCCAGTGGCGACCGAGGCAGCCAATTCACGAAACTTCTTGCGAGAGACCGAGAGCCGTGCAGCTCGATTAGCTGGTCACGAACCGCTTTCCGAACGGGAATATCGCCCACCGAAACCTTGGTCATGGTGCGAAGGTCGGACACCACATAGAGATCGATCTCGTGGCCGGGGTCCTGAACGCATAGGTCCGTTTCATCGGCGGTGATGAGAAGCCACCATTGATCAACCCACCAATTGTCTTTCTTCAGTCGTGGCCGATCTGTGAAGTGAAAGTGGACGACGTTTCGCTCACCGGGGAAAAAACTTCGGTCAATCCCGCAGCGCAGATACCACATCAGAAGGCTCACATCGAGCTCGTCTTCGCCCAATCGATTTCGCACCCAACGCTGTCCCCAGACGCCATAAAGGTCAACAATGGGCTTTACTTCCAACCCTGCTTGCGTCGGCACGTACTGCATAGCGGAGGACCGCCCAGCCTTTTTTCGGCTAATCAACCCCGCAGCTTCTAAGTCCCTCAGGCGTTTAGTCAAAAGGCTGGGAGACATACGTGGGACACCGCGGCGAATTTCACTGAACCGCCGCGCCCCGCCCAAAAGGTCGCGCATGATGAGCAGCGTCCATCTTTCATTGAGGATCTCCGCCGCGCGAGCCACGGGACAATATTGACCGTACTCAATCATAGTGTGGCTAAGCCTAGGCAGGTGTTGCCAAGAATTCTAGTACATTTATTGAACTTGAACCTCGTTGCGAGGTCTTGCCATGATCACAGGACACCGAAGGAAACACCTTGCTCTTCACCCGATTTTAAACGGAGGCATCATGAGCATGAGTTCCCCTATCAAAACGCAAACAAGCCATCTCAGCCCTGAAACCTTGGCCGAATTCGCAGCTAAGCTTACAGGACTCATAGTTACGCCTGACGATGCAGACTATGACGCGGCACGCATTGTCTGGAATGGCGCGATCGACAAGAAGCCCGCGCTTATCGTTCGTTGCGCGGGGGTTGCCGATGTCATCGACGCTGTAGAGCTGGCCCGCGACAATGGATTGCCGTTGGCCGTGAGAGGCGGCGGGCACAATGTTGCGGGCAACTCGGTCTGTGACAGCGGAATTGTGATCGACCTGGGCCTGATGAACGCCATCCGCGTCGATGTGGGCGCGCAGCGCGTTCGAGCAGGCGGCGGCGCGACCATCGGCGCCGTTGACCGTGAGACCCAGCTTTTCGGCCTAGCCGTCCCGCTTGGTGTGGTTACCGGTACGGGCATTGGTGGCCTGACGCTTTGTGGCGGTCACAGTTGGCTCACCCGCAAGCACGGATTTGCCTGCGACAACCTGGTCTCTGTCGATCTTGTTACCGCAGATGGGCGTTTCATGACCGCCAATGAAGAGGAAAATTCAGATCTCTTCTGGGCGGTGCGCGGCGGCGGCGGCAATTTCGGCGTCGTCACGTCATTCGAATTCAAGGCCTACCCGGTAGGGCCAGATGTCACCCTTTGCGGCGCCTTCTATCCCTTGGAGGAAGGGCGGAAAGTCTATCGTGGATGGCGGGACTGTTTGCGGGATGCGCCGGACGATTTTACATCACAGTGCGCTATCTGGAGCATTCCGGCGCACCCAAACTTTCCCGAAGAGCTCCACGGCCGCCCGGTCATAGTCGCCATCGGCGTGCACAGCGGCCCATTGTCCGAGGGAGAGGCTTTTATCAAACCGTTGCGTGCATTGGCCACGCCACTGCTCGATATCAGCGGTCCCATTTCCTATATCGATGTGCAGCAAGCCTTTGACCCGTTCTTCCTGGAGAAGGCGCATCGGCTACATTTCTGGAAATCCCTCTATTTGCAAGACCTCGACAACCGGACCATCGACAGACTATTAGCGCGCTGCGCCGAACGGCCGAATCCTTGGACCCTGGTGACCATGCGCCTGATGGGTGGGGCGAGCGCCAGAATGCCGGCGTCAGCGACCGCTCTGGGCGGCCGCGAGGCTCCCTACATGCTCAGCATCGACACGGGCTGGACCGACAAGTCTGACAGCGATCACGCCATTCAATGGACACGCGATTTTTGGGAGGAGATGCGCGAAGGTCAAGATGGATCCGTCTACCTTAACTTCGTTGGAGCCGACGAGGATAGTGAGTCGATGATGCGGGCATCATATGGCGCCGACAACTACCGGCGGCTTGTCGAGACTAAGACCAAGTACGATCCTCAAAACCTTTTCCGCCTAAACCAGAATATTCGCCCGCACGCGGCCTGACTCTTTTGTGCAACGTCAGCTTTTGGCCGTAGGCGGCCCTGCCTGCCAATGGTGCATAGCAGCCGGTTTCTGACCCATGAGCGGACCTGCAGTCATCGCCGTCCGCTCTTGCCTGAATACATCGGCTTTACCTTCGGCGCCGGATGTGACTGAGGCGGCGCGTTAGCGGCAAGACTTTACCCGACCCAAGGGTTACAGCGGCTTGCGAGCGGTCACGATGTGGCCGCATGTCGGAAACACTGCCTCGCCGCTCGCCGATGCATACTTGGACAGTCTCTCGTCCGATCTGACCAGAACGTCGGTCAACGGCGGACTAAAAGTGGGCAGAGGGCGGGTCAGGCCTGAGTTTGACCCAACTATGATATTTGACGCCTATCCAGAGACGAAACGCATTGTCTGACGCGCCGTCGGAGCGCTATCGAGAGCCTCGGCCAAGTCCTTGTTGTCCCCCTCGACGGGAAGCATGTACCTGCCTTCGCAATAGACCTCGATGCCTTCCTCGCTGAAGGGAAATGGGTCGAAGGCATAGATCGTCTCATTGATTGGCGCGACCTTGACCGTGACGTCCTCCTCAGCCGACCGCGGAACACCACGATACTTTGCCGGCTTACGATCGGTCGGTGGCGTATAGTTGAAATACAGCGCCAACTGGTCGAAAAATTGGAGCTGCTTATAGTTCTGCATGAGCGGTCCGTCATCGGCGACCAAGGCGACTGTGGCGGGGTCTGCTGCGACACGCGCCTTCAAACGCATTTGCCGCTCCGAAAGGCCCTGCAAGGCCGCCTCGAACTCCGCCCGCGCCTCACCCTGCATACGGTCAATCAAAACGCGGTCGGATAATCCATATCGACCGGTATAGACACCGTACATGTGCATTGTGACCAGCAGACCACAGTAAGGGTGGTATCGTTCATTGAAATCCGGACTCAAGTTGAGGGTTTGTAAGGTGATGCGTCTCGGCGTTCCAACGATGTTGTAGGGCAAACCTGTAGCCGAATCGCGTTCCGGCCTATCGTCGAATTCGATCCAACCATAATCGTGGTGATCGATCGCGTAGAGTGCCAGGTTGCGCGGTTCAATCGAACCGAACTCAGCATTGCCAAACGCCCGAGCCAATCGGCCAGCGAAGTCTCCGTGCTCCTTCATTTTCGTCACAAAATGCGCTGCGCTATCGGCTGCTGTCTGGACGATCATCTGTTGTTTCTCTCTGCCGCGGACAATCGTTAGCTCCGGGTCAGCTCGTCTTCGCAAGGAGACTAAAGAAACGGAAGAAGACCGTCTACGTCTCTATCATATCGTCCCGACCGCCGCACTTGGCCGAAAGCGGGCTCACCGTATGACCGCGATTTACGTCCGCTTTGCCCCCAGCTTCAGACATGCAAGAGCAATTTCTCACAGGTCCGGTTTTGACCCTGGCTGTGTAGAACGCGGATTCTGTTATGATTCTCTCGCAGGATTCCGGGGGACATGATGAAGCGATTTGTTGAGGGTGTTGATCGCGATCAGGCGACGCTTTTCCCGGAATGCCTTGAGGATGGGATCACGGCGGAGAACACGGACCGGGTGATCGAGGCCATTGTCGAGGGTCTTGATCTGAGCGAGCTGGGTTTTGGCGGTGTCGATCCGAAAGCGATGGGTCGTCCGACATATCATCCCTCGGTTCTGTTGAAGCTATACGTTTATGGGTATCTCAATCGGGTTCAGTCGAGCCGGCATCTGGAACGCAAAGCCGGTCGCAACGTGGAGGTCATGTGACTAACGGGGCGCCTGGTTCCCGATCACAAGACGATTGCCGACGTCCGCAAAGACAAGGGTCCGGGGATCCGCAGGGTCTCTGCCCGGTTCGTCGAGCCGTGCCGTCGGCGATCCGCAAACGTTTCCACAAAATCAGGACCCAGAGCGGTGATGCTGAAATGGGAGGCGGACGACTTGACCAAATCCTTCCGCCGTCCTCTTTTACCTGATAGCCACTGCGGCCGCGCGCCGATCTTCTGTATCGACCCAATGCCTGGACAGGGATAAGGTTTCCCCTACCGATGTGACGAGGATCGCACAATGACGAGATGTTTCATGAAGTCGCTCGCCGCAGCATTCTATCTTATTCTGCTCACGCTGCCGGCTTCGGCGGGGGAACTAGTTAGTGGCGTCAACACTTATATGTCTGACGCTCGCACCTGGAAGACTGGCGAATTCGCGGGCTACTACATCTATGACAGCAAGGGCACAACGGTATGGAAGAAAGGACCGTTGCAAGACGGCCCGGTTGAGTGCCACGGCGCGGGCTTTTGGACCCCGAAAGATATAATGGGCGACGGAATCTGCATTTTCGGCGCCGCGCCTGATCGCTGGACAGTCGCACATGAACTTACGCCCGGCGCCAACCTCTGGAACGCGCAGGACAAGAACCCTTTCCACAGGCGGGGCGTTTGGCGCGTCGTTCAAGGAACGGGCCGCTTTGTGGGTATGACCGGCACAGGCACTTTTGTCAGCAACGAACTAGCTGACGGTCGCAAGACCACACTATTCGAAGGCGAGGTCGAGTTTGCGAACTGAAGCTTCCCGGCAATAACAAGCGTGCCGCGCGGCTGTCTTAAATGCAGCGAGATGACATGCCTGCTCGCGGCTCGAAGATGCCCTGCCTGCCAATGTTGCTTTACAGTCGCTTTGGACCCATGAACGGACCTTCAGGCGTCGACGTCCGCTTGCTTGGCCTCTTGGTCAGCTTTTGCAGACGAAACTCAAGTCGAGGCCTGCGCCTTGGCATCTCTGCTTTTTGACCCAGAGCGGTCATGGGCGCCTAAAACAGTTGGTCGTAAATCTCAAGATTGAAGAACCGCTGACTGGTGCGGAATTCACATTTGAAATGGATGTGAGCCGTGCTTCAATGACGTTCCACTCTCGTCAAGAAGAGACACTCTGGAGGCCCCTCGCATGATCCGTGATTTGCTCGACGCGAACCTCGATGGGCAGGTGATTGACCAAGATCACAGCGAATACGAGAAGCGTCGCAGGGTGTGGAACGCAACAGCCGACCGGCGACCGGCCGTCATTGTGCGGGCGAGCAGCGTCGCGGACATCCAAAGGACGGTGCAAGTGGCGGCCGAGCACGGTGCTTTGCTCGCCGTCCGCGGTGGCGGGCACAGCATTCCGGGTCTCTCGACCTGTGATGACGGCATTGTGCTGGATCTGTCCTTGATGAACGCAGTCACTGTCGACAACGCCGCCCAGCGCGCCATGGTCATGGGAGGCGCCCTCTTGGGCGATCTCGACAAGGCGGGCGCGTCGGCGGGTCTGGTCGTGCCGGCGGGCGTGGTCTCTCATACCGGCGCCGCCGGACTCACTCTCGGCGGCGGGATGGGCTGGCTGAGCCGGCGCTTCGGCCTGACGATCGACTGTTTGCTGGCGGCCAACATCGTGACCGCCGATGGCAAGGCACGAGAGATCAGCGCCGATGCTGAACCCGACCTCTTCTGGGCCATCCGAGGTGGCGGTGGGAACTTCGGCGTGGTAACCAGCTTCACTTTCAAAATGCATCCCTTGGGGCCGGTGCTGGTCGGCAGATGGCTCTACCCGCTCGCCGAAGCGGCCACCGTGCTGCGAGGTCTCCGCGAACTGGCCGCCAGCGCGTCGCGCGAACTGACTGTCGGTTTCGTCCTGACGACCGATGGGTTGCGGATTACGGTCTGTTGGTCAGGCTCGCCGGATCTCGCTGAGTCGGCAATCGCACCCTTTGGGACCCTTGGTCGACCCGAGTCGGTGGCGATCGGCGGTGTGACGTTCCTGGAGCTGCAGCAGTTGTCCGACGAACGTATGGCCTGGGACAGGCGGTACTACGCTAAGGGCGGATTCCTAAAGGAAATAGATGACGCCGCAATCGAGCGCATGGTCGACAGCATCGGTAGCGCCCCATCGGCGGACGCGGAGTTCTATTTCATGCAATTGGGCGGCGCCGTTCGCGACGTCAATGACGATGCCACGGCCTATACCGGTCGCTTGGCCGGGTACTACTGGATCGTCGAGTCCGGTTGGGACCGTGCGGAAGACGATGTGAAATTCCTCGGCTGGAGCAGAGGTGCCGCCGGGCGCTTGGCCGAGGTCTCCATGAAGGGGAATTACGTCAACGAACAAGGGGACATTGACAAGGACATTGCCCGCGCCGCCTACGGGGAGCAAAAATACGACCGACTTGCCAGACTGAAGGCACGGTATGACCCGAACAACCTATTTCGCCTAAATCAAAACATCGAGCCGAAACCGTAGTTTTGCCGGCCCCTGGCCGATGCCATGGCAACAAAACAAAGCCCGCTTCATCGTACGGCAACAGTCTCGAAGACGGGTTTGGCTAAAAGCGAACCTCAGATTGGCGTCAACGCCATGTCCGCTCCGTGATCTAAGACCGGACCTTGGTTTGCTCTCGATCTGCTTGGTTCTTGCAGGCTGCTGTATCGGCTTCGCGACAATCGGATAGCCAAGACCGGTTTTTCGAAGGATAGTTCCGTCTTCAGTTGAAAGGAGGTCTCGCATGACGTTCGACGGCAAGACGGTGCTCGTCACCGGGGGGACTCGTGGCATCGGCCGCGCGACCGCGGCGGCCTTTCTCGCGGCCGGCGCTCGCGTCGCGGTCAACGGACGCGCGCAAGACAGCGTCGCCCGCGCGATCGACGCGCTGGGCGGCGGCGACCGCCTCGCCGCGGCGCCGGGCGACGTCGGCACGCTTGCTGGCTGCGAGGCGGCCGTCAGCGCCGCACTGGAGGCATTCGGCGGCCTCGACGTGCTGGTCAACAGCGCCGGGATCTACGACCGCCGGCCGATCGCAGAGACCGACGAGGCCTTCTGGGACGCCATGATGGACATCAACGTGAAGGGCACATACTTCTGCATCCGCGCCGCGCTGCCCGCCCTGCGGGACTCCGGCGGCTGCATCGTCCATCTGGCCTCCATCGCCGGCCTGGAGGGTTACGGCGGGTCCACCGCCTACTGCACCTCGAAGGGCGCCGTCGTCAACTTGACCCGCTCCATGGCCCTGGAGTTGGCCCCCACCGTCCGGGTCAACTGCGTCTGTCCGGGGGTGGTCGACACCGATATGGCACGCGACGTCTTGGCCGTGGATGGCGACCTGAGCGACGAGGCCGAATGGCACCCGATGAAGCGGGTCGCCACCGCCGAGGAAGTTGCCGCTGCGATCCTCTACCTGGCCTCGCCCGAGGCCGGCTTCGTCACCGGCGTCGCGCTGCCCGTCGACGGCGGGGTCACCGCGGGCGGCTAGGCTTCGCTCGCTTCGGCTGTCGCGAGAAGGTTTCTCGACATCCGTTCCCGGTTCGCCGACAGTGCCTCTGGCAGGACGGCGGCGTGGAGCAGGCCAAACCCGCTTCCCTCCCTAAGCCGTCATAGGGCCGAGGGCAATCCTGTAGCCGCCTTCGCCAGACAGCGGGCTGATCAATCTGATGACTCCAGACGCCGAAGCACATCCGCTATCTCGTCCCAGCCTCTCGATTCGACATAGTCCAATGGCGTTTGCCCATGGGCGTTCTTGACGTGCAGGTCCGCGCCTTGCGAGACAAGGTATTCGATCAACCGGCCGTCTCCCACATTGCCGAAGGATTGGATCTGAGAAGCGCACCACAATGCCGAAAAGCCGCGCTGATCGACGGCGTTGATCTCCGCGCCCTGTGCCAATAGGAGCTTAACCGTTTCCAGATGACCATTGTCGGCGGCTTGTTGCAGAGGGGTGGCGCCGAAATATCCTTCGCGATCGTCGACATTCGCGCCACGGTCGATCAGCAACGCGACGAGGTCATTGAAACCGGCCTCTGCCGCACGGTGCAGCGGTGTTCTGAGCTCGCCGTCACGCGCTTCTATATCGGCACCGTGATCCAGCAGGAGCCCGACTATGGAGCGCTCGTCGAAATCGGCCGCCAGATGCAGCGCGCGGGCGCCATTCAATTCACTTTGGGCTTCCAGGTCAGCGCCATATCCAATCAACAGGCCGACAAGGGACGCGTCACCCTGCGCAATGGCGACGTGCAGCGCGGTGCCGGTGGAGTAGTCGGTTTCATCGATATCGACGCCGCTGTCGAGCAAGGTCTCGACGGCGGCGAGATCACCGGCTCGGACCGCATCGTGCAACTCCCCTGCTCTTGCTTTGAGAGGAAGCGTGAGCGCCAAGCACAAGAAAGTCGAAACACCAACGCGCTTGACAAAATCGGCAGTCTCTTGAGCATCCATTGTGTCCTCCCCAACCTATGGATCGCAGCCCCTTGATGTCATTCGGTTTTCAGCCGAGGCGGCTTTCGCTCGTCGAACGAAGAGCTCAAATTGTTCCAATCAGCTCGCAATAGAGCATTAAAGATATTCTCTGTCGGCTATGTATTCAACGCCGATCGTCGCTGACACGGTATGGGACGGCAAGGTTCGACCCGACCCTGACAGAGATCGCCTTCCGCGCCGGGCAATATTTTCGCCATATTCCACTGGACATGGCATCCACGCCGCAACGCGGCGTTCGGCCTCGGCGCCCGCAAAGGTCTATTTCCGCGAGAAGGTCATTTTTTGGGTCGTCAAGGCCTCCGCCATGCCGCTCCAGGCATAGGCGAGGAGGCAGGGTTCTCGGTCGGCAGTTGTGATGCGGTG
>Ga0102947_1000790_pt1 | contig 11113 bp, 9 predicted proteins | sample SalPon2A_A_D2_MG_FD_78210 | JGI IMG/M metagenome (GOLD analysis project Ga0102947, IMG submission 78210) | Soil microbial communities from South San Francisco under conditions of wetland restoration - Salt Pond MetaG R2A_A_D2_MG | ecosystem: Environmental > Terrestrial > Soil > Wetlands | place... | reverse complement strand
TAGATCGCGTTTCGTGCCGATAGGATCGAGCTGCCGGGACCGAGCAGATCCGGCTTGACTATCTTGCCGACCCCGGGGCCCTGGCTGGAAAAGATCATGGCGTGCAGGCCGGAGGAGTGCCAGGGATCGTTCGGGTTGGCGGAGAATTCGGCGGCCGCCCCCACGGTGATGGCCTTGGGCGAGACGCCGGGGCTGCCGATGGTGCCCGGCGCGTCGCCGCCATTGCCCGCCGCTGCCACCACGACGACGCCGGCATCCACCGCCGCTTCCACCGCAACGCAGAGCATGTCGCTGCAATCGGTCAAGCTGGCGATGCCGAGGCTCAAGTTGATGACGTCGCTGTCCGGGCCGTCTTCGGGCGTGGTGCCGACGCACCACTCGATGGCGGCGACGATATCGCTATCCGGACCGTTGCCGGTGTAGTCCAAGACCTTCGCCACCCGGAGACGCACCTCGGGCGCCCCGCCCATGGCCAGGGGGGCGATGTCCGGGTCTGCCCCCGTCCCGCTGCCGAAGCTGCCGTCGCCCCCGAGGATGCCGGCCACATGGGTGCCGTGGCCGACGTAGTGATCGTCGTAAATGCCCTCAAAGGGATTGACGCCGTTGTTGAAGTCCCCGGCATCCCAGCCGTCGGTGAAATCGTAGAAGGCGTCGATGCGGCTCCCCGTTCCGTCGTAGAACTGCTCATGATCGCCTTGGATGCCGGTGTCGATGACACAGGCCGTGATGCCGGCGCCGGTCAGGCCGCTGATGGCCGCCCTATTGTGGTCCAGCAGGTCGTCGATACCGAAATCGCGGCGCGCAGCCTCCAGGAAAGCTGTGGCCTCGGCGTCGAGATCGACCCGTGTCACGCCTGCTTGGGCCGCCAGCGCGCGGGCTTGGCCGGCGTTGACCCGCGCGGCGAAGCCGTCCACCAGGCTGTAGCTGTGGGTCACGCTAAAGGGGCCGACGGACGCTTGCAGGACGCTGGCCAGACCGGGCCGGTCCGTCTGCACCAGAACATCGACCTGCTCGTTGCCGCCCAGGCCGGCGAGATGCGCATTCAGGCCGTCGGACAGACCGTCGCCGTCGCTGTCGATGAGGCTCCCCGCACGCGCCCGGCTGCCGGCGGGAAGACCGGGCGCCGCTTCGGCACCGCCGCTGTCCTGACCGACGTAAGGCACGCGGCTCTCGGCCAGCGCGGTGGCGGCGATGAAAAACGATCCGATGAGTGAAACGGCGAGGATTCCACGTTGCACGACTGAGGCTCCCTTCCTGGATAAGCTGCCAGCTTTATGATCCGCCAGCTCGACTACATGCCTTTAGCCGCGGCAAAGGATGCCCAGCCGCAGCAAAATCCTAATCGAAGCGATTATATCACGCTCTTCGCATTTTGTGAAGGCGACCAAGGAACGGGTGGTGGGTCACTTTGGATTTTCTTTTTTTATTCGGACCCTTAGGCACGGGTTCTGCTGGCTACATACACGACAGGTACACCGTGCTGCTCCGCCAAACTCATGGCCGTATTGACGGCTTTCTCGGCACCGTCAAGCACTATCGGCCCAATTGGCATTAACCTTGATCCGAATCTAACAACCCCATGCACCGCAAACTTGCCTGTCGGCACGGGCTGAATCAGGATGTGATCAGTGCCGCTTAATGGTAAATCCTCCATCGCTATGTTTCGAACTTCGACCATGGGACCATATCCACCTATCTCATAGATATAAAAAGTCCCGCCATGTTCTGGTAGGTCTATCAAGATGGGTGAATTGCAAAGCGAAACAGCACCAAAGAATGCGGTCCGTTTGCCGTCTATGATCTTTTATTCCGTATCGGTTGGGCGTTGGAGCTCCGCCAAATCCGGTCGCCTTCGGTGCGACACCGCCCGCCACCGGCGCCACCACGCGCGCCGGGCGGGCTTGGCCGGCACGGCATTCGAGTGGCCGTCGCCGGTAGACGGCAGCGATGACGCCGGCAGGTGCCGACTGCCGGAGCGCCGGCCCGCAAGCCGGCGTTTATTCGCCCAGCTGAACGTGCACGCCGCCCGGGCCCGGTGCGGAGAGCTGGACGCCCTCGGTCTTCGCCGTGACCTTGATGACAACGCATTTGCTGTTGTTGAGGACGTACTGGCCCTTGCCGACAATAAGATCGAAGTTCTGACCCGCCCCGTAGTAGACGCCGATGAAGTCCTCGATGTTCTGCAGATTGTAGACCTCACCCTTGAAGCTGGCATGGGCGAGTCCGGTCTCCAGCCCCTTCACGCCGCGGTAGTGGAACTTGTGCTGGGTGCCGTCGTTCAGGGTCAAGGTGCCGCTTCCCCAATCGACACCGGCAATCCAGCCGATGGAATCGCCCGTGCCGTCAAGGGTTCCCGACTCCGACACCGTCTTGCCCGCGCACTGCGCGCTCGACGTGTCCGCCATGTCCTTGTCGGCCATCTTCTTGTCGGAAGAGGAACTGCAGGCCGTCAAAGCGCCGAGCGCCGCCAGGGCCAACCCAAGAACCAACGTCTTTTTCATGTCGTCCTTACCTTTGTCACGCATCGCCTTCGGCGTTGCTTTGTTGAATACACCATGAGGGTTGAACATACCGAATAGAGGAACCTGCAATGAGGGGTTCTGTGCCGGTCGCGTCAGATCCGCCCTTCCAAGGCGAATGGAGCGCCCCCTTCTATGCCTTTCGATCCACTTTCCGGTCGATCCGCAATCTGGGACCGTCACACCAAAAACGAGATCTCAAGACACTATATCCCATCGCCACGGCGAGCAAAAGGACCTCCCCGATCGGATGTCGGCACATCGGCCAAATCTCTCTACAAAGATTGTCCTATGGAGGAGATCCGACGCAACGATCGATTCTTGCCATTTGGTGCCTGGCGATCGTAGTGCGATGAAAACCGACGCCATTGCCCACAATCCCGTCACCTTGCGTCAGATCGCAACGACCCCGCGCGACCAAGGCCTTCAGCCGTTCGAGGTTTTCCGGCAACTTGACATTTCGCCCCTGCAGCTCCTCGCCAGCAACTCTTGGACAGCGCGCAGTCTGTGCATTGGCCTCGGCGCGGCCGCTGCAAGGTTCGCCGGCGATCCTTTCTTCGGCCCGCGGGCCGGGACGTTTTCTCTGGCAGCACGGTCTCAAAATGCTAGATTTCACCGCGCCGGCGAAATTGTTCGAGAGACGAAAGACCATGACTCGTAAGATCTTACCCTTTCTCCAGGCCTGCCTCGCCCTCCTGCTTCTATCGGCCTGCACTTCGCCGCCGGAGCGGGTCCTCTCAACCCATGAGCCCAGGTTTGCGTCGCTTCCCAATGGCAACGAGCCATTCGATCCCACCCGGCTGTCGCCGATCTATGCCGCTGTCCAAAGCGTTCCCGGCGACAATTTTGTCCGCTACCTGGAGCGCAAGAGCGGCCATGCCTTGGAGATTCTCTCGCTTTCCGGCGGCGGCCAAAACGGTGCCTTCGGCGCCGGATTCCTGAAGGGCTGGCGCAAAAGCGGTCGGCGGCCGCAGTTCGATATCGTCGCCGGCGTCAGCACCGGCGCCCTGCTCGCCACCCACGCTCTTCTCGGCACCCCGGCCGACGATGAAGCCCTGGAAGAGATGTACACCCAGGTCACCAGTGCGAACATCTACCAAGACAAAGGGGTCTTCGACGTTCTCTCCGGAACCGATTCGCTCAAGGACACCGCGCCGCTGCGCGCTATGATCGCCAAGTACATCACGGCGGAGACCTTGGCGCGCGTCGCCGCGGCCTACGACGAGAACCGCATGCTGTTTGTCGGCACCACCAATATCGACTATGGCCAGACCTGGGTCTGGAATCTGTCGTTGATTGCCAAGGCCGGCGATCTGGAACTCTACCGCAGCGCCCTGCTGGCCTCCGCCTCCTTTCCCATCGTCTTTCCGCCGGTCGAGATCGAAGGCCACCTTTTCGTCGACGGGGCGGCCCGCTCCAACCTGGTGGTGCCGGGCATGATGGGCACGGAAAGACCCAACCCGCCGCTTTACGGTCCGGGCACGCTCTATCTGATCGACAACGGCAAGGTCACCCAGCCGCCCAGGGCTTTAGTGCGTGCCCTCGGCAACATCGCGGCGACCACGGTGAGCGTCATGATGGAGCAGTCCATGCAGACGGCACTGACCAGATCCTACTTCGGCACCCGCTTGCTGGGCTACAGCTACAGGATGGTCGGCATCCCGGACGACGTCGAAATCGGCAACGACGTGCTCGCCTTCGATCCGGTGGAGATGCAGGCCGCTTTCGACGCCGGATACGCCCTCGCCCTTCAAGACGCCCCCTGGGCGACCTCGCCGCCCAACAGCGGCGACATCCCACCCTGGGCTTTCAAGCAACTCGAAGAGAAATAATAGGCCGGATACGGCACATTAATCTGCGAAAAAAAGAAAATATTCCACGGGGGCTATTTCACGGCGTCGAGGAATCTTTCAAAAATAATTACCTGCTATTATTGTGAATTATCTTGCCGTCACTATATGTTATATCGAGTCTTGATGGTTATGACCTCTAAGGACCGCTCGAGGGCCACTATCGTCATGCCTTGAGCATTTCTGCCCCGGTCCTTTGCGGTTCGATTTTCGTGGCCGTCCTCATCGCACCCAAAGCTGCCGCTGCGCAGGCGGCAACAGCAGCGATTCCGGGACCCGCGCCGAAAGCAACCGATACCAAGTCTTGAGAGACCTCGCCCGGTTCTGCCGCGAGGGAAAGGACCCGTCATGAAGGATCTTTTTGTGGTCGACGCAGATGAGAGCCCGCCGCCCGGCGACGTGCCGAAACGCCGACGTTGTCTGCGCTGTCGCGAGCCCTTTGCGAGCCAATGGGCCGGCGAGCGGATCTGCGCCCGCTGCAAAGGCTCGAGCACCTGGAAAAGCGGCGTTCCGCTGCATGCCCGTCCATCGAGCATCGGGCATCGATAACCTTCGCGGCGCGGACATCGAAGGCCCATTGGAGACCTCAGAAAGGACCGAGAAAATGAAGGCATCGGATCGCGGCGAAAAGCACAGCTGCCCGAAATGCGAGGCAAAATACTACGATTTGGGCAAGGCGAAGGCGGTTTGCCCCAGCTGCGGCGCTAAACCCGCCGAAACGCGATACGGCAGGATGCAGCCCGCGCGGAGAGCGGCGCCCCGCGTCGGCGCCAAGAAAAGCAACGACGCAAACGCCGCATCCCCCTCCTAGAGGGTTTGCCATGGCGTCTCTCAATTTCCCGAATGCAAGCCGGTGCTACAATGCCAGACGGCAGCAAATCTGTTTTTGGGGCTACGACAGTGCGTTGGAAATCTCGTTCTTTCTGGACGTCGGAACGCTCCGCAAGCTGACCGCAAAGACACCGCACGACGAAGCGGGCTATCTGGATGCTTTCGATGCCGCGCGGCCGCATATTTACGAGACCGCCCGCAAGGCCTATGCACGCGGCCGTAAGGACGCCTACGTCTTGTGCGCCGACGATTTCTGAAACGCACGGTCGCCGCTCGGCGTGGCCAGCGCCCCCTCATTGATGCCTCGCATCAAAAGCTTTCATTTCCATTCCCGGGAAAGCGCAGAGGATCCGGATTGCAATAAATAATATGTACTGAATTATTGCTGGATACATAAATATGTGGACAAAAATATAATATTCTTTATACTATTATTTATAGTGAGAAAAATATTTTTCTCGCACTGAAGGACATAATCTAATGCAAATATCGAAATCATTTAAGCCTGCACTTTACGGTGCAGCCGTTGGCGCTGTCGCACTTGCAATTGTCGGCTTCGGTTGGGGCGGATGGGTCACCGGCGGCACGGCCGCGCGCATGGCTTCGGATCAAGCGCGGACCGAGGTCGTTGCCGCCTTGGTGCCGATCTGTATCGAGAAGTCGCAGCGCGACCCGAAGACGGCAGAAACACTTGCCGCGTTGAAGGAAGCCAGCAGCTATAAGCGCAGCGATATTCTCATGAAGGCGGGCTGGGCCACCATGCCGGGTTCGAGCGATCCCGACCGTCAATTGGCGCGCGCCTGCATGGACAAGCTGTCAGCCGAGTTCTGATATACCGAAGCTCGCGGATAAAGACCCCCTAGAGACAGCTCTCTCCTCCCGACCAGCAGCGCCATGCCGAAACCGGCAATCCGCGTTTGTCTGCTCTAGCCATGGATCAGGTCGTGGACGAAGCGCAGCTTGTCCATGACCGTCGGTGACAGGACGAAGGGATAGAAGTCGGGCTGGCCCATGCTGTGATTGAGGCTGTTGACCGCATAGGTCAGCGGCAGCCAGGCCTCGATCAGCCGCTCGAAGTCGGTCTGCTGGTAGGGATCGAAATCGATCTCCATCGTCAAGAGCTCGCGCGGCCCCAGCGCCGGCCGGATGCCCAGGCCGAAGGCGCTCGCCGTCTCCAATGTGTCGACGATGTGCAGATAGTGCGCCCAGGTTTCGGCGAAATCCTCCCAGGGGTGGGCACTGGCATAGGCGCTGACATAGTCGTTCTGCCAGCCCGGCTGGGGGCTGCTGGCGTAGTGCTGCTCCAAGGCCGTGCCGTAGTCGACGCGCTCGTCGCCGAAGAAGCCACGAAAAGCCTCGGCACGTGAGCTGTCGCGAACCAGACGCTCCCAGTAGTGGTGCCCGACCTCGTGGCGGAAGTGACCGATGATCGTGCGATAGGGCTCCGCCATGTTCTGCCGGTGGCGCTCGCGCTCCGCATCGTCGGCCTCGGCGAGATCGATGGTGATCAGGCCTTGGCTATGTCCGGTGACGACCTGCGGACCCTCCCAGAAGCTGGGACCCGGCGCGGCCAGGAAATCGAAGGCCAGGCCCCGCTCGGGCTCGTCCTGCTTGCTCGCCAGCGGCAGGCCCAAGCGCAGCAAACCGTAAACCACGCGATGCTTCGCATTCTCCAGGCGACGCCACAGCACGAGGTGACCCGGGACATCGAGGTCGGGAATGGTCCGGTTCAAGCTGCAGGCCCGGCAAAAGTCGTTCGCCCCCGCGGCCGGCACCAACCAATTGCAGACGCCGTGGGCAGCGTTGGCGCAAAAACGATAGGTCTCGTCAGGCGCCGCCACGGGATGCCACAAGGGCTCGCCCGCGTCTTGCAGCGCCGCCAACAGCAGTTGCTCGGGCACGAACCCCAGCACGTGGCCGCAGTGCTCGCAGCGTATGTTCTCGAAGTAGAGAAGCTGACCGCAGTTCTGGCATTCGAAGATTCTCACAAGCCGACCCACCGACGAAAAGCACCGCGAGACCCCATAGCCCGGCCTCGGATCTCACAAGAAAAGGCAGGCAACAATAAGGCAAGTGGCGCGTCGGCGCGACGCAATATCTATAGGGAGACCCGCTGCAGCGCCCGCGGCTGCCCGAGCAGTTCGGCAAGCACCCGGTCCAGGAGCTTTTGCCGGCTGCGCTCGACGATATCGTTCATGGAGGGGGTGGCGGCGAACATCGCGCTGGCGTGGCGGATCAGGTCCACCTTGCTCGGCATTTCAGAGAGATGCAGCGTCGAAATCAGCTCGTCCAGATCGCGCCGCGCCCGCGCCACCTTGTCGTCCCACTGCTGACCCCAGTTGCCGAAGAACTCCACCAGGCCCGTGCGCAAATCCTCAATGCGGTCGTAGAGATTGGGCGCCAATTGGCGCATCTGACCCTCGAGTTCGGCAACGATATGCTCGACCCGATAGCTGGCGGCCAGTTGGCCGGCGGCTTTTTCCAGCACCTCGCGGCGCAGCCTTTGATTATGGGAAACCACATGGGCCGGCGGGCGCCGCAACCCCCAAACCAGGCCGAGCGCCGAAAGCGCTTTTAGAATGTAATAGGTGACGTCGACCTCGTAGCGGCGGAACCCCTGGCAGGCTGCACTTTGATAGTGATGGTGATTGTTGTGCCACCCCTCGCCGAAGGTCAACAGGGCCAGCCATAGATTGTTCCGCGACTGGTCGCCGGTCACGTAGCGCTTGCGCCCGATCACATGAGCCAGGGAATTGATCGAAAAGGTCGCGTGCCACAGCGCCACCGTGGACCAGAAGAAGCCCACCACGAGCCCCGACCAGCCGGCCAGCAGCCACGCCGCAAAACCCATGAGAAAAGCCGGCAGATAGGGATGCCGGTCGAGCCAAAGAAGCTCCGGATACTTGGCCAGATCCGCCACGCTTTCCAAATCGCTCTCTTGGTGCGCCGGCGCAAAGATCCACCCCACATGGGCATGCCAAAAACCGCTCACCAGCGGCGAATGGGGATCGCCCTCGCTGTCGGAGCGCCGGTGGTGCTGGCGATGGTGCCCGGCCCACCAAAGAACCCCCCGCTGGGCCGAGGTCTGGGCCAAAAAGGCCAAGACACAGGCAAATATGCGGCCGGTCTTGAAGCTGCGGTGTGAGAAATAGCGGTGATAGCCGGCGGTGATGGCGAACATCCTGATGCCGTAGAGCCCAACGGCAATCAAAAGATCGCCGATGCCGACCCCGGTCCAAATCGCGGCCAAGCAGAGCACGTGCACCAACACGAAGGGAATGGGCTCGACGAACTGGCTCAATTTGGAGCCGCTCGGGCCCGGCAAATGTTTCTCATCGGTCGCTGGCAAGTCGGATTCCAGACAAAAATCGCCATACAGACTGTTTAGCCTACACGATCTAACCCGGATACGCAGCCACGATCGTATGAAGATTTCGTTGCCGGGCCGCCGTGCCGAGAATCGCGGAGGAGAGGGGCCGGCGCTTTGCAATTGCTTTGACAGCACCGATGCACCTGATAATAGATGTCCGCCACCCCCGCCCGCGGGGGCGATTTTTTCAGGGCCGGCGCGCATTTCGGCAGAGCGCGCGAAGAATCCGGAGGTCTTGCCTATGCGGAAACTATATGCGCTCGTCGTCCTTGGCGTCGTTGTCGCCCCCTTTGCCGTGATGCCTCCCCTCGCCGCTCTGGCCGACGAAAAGGCCGTCTGCGACGACGCCTTGAACGCACAGAAGGCGGGCGACCTCAAAAAGGCGGTCGCGACCTATACGACGTGCCTGGCCGATCCGAAGCTGGGGTCGGCTGACCAAATCATAGCGCACTACAATCGCGGTCGGGCCTATGCCGCCCTGCGGCAGGACTGGAACGCCATCCAAGACTTCACCGCGGTGATCAAGCTGCAGCCGGACAACGCGGATGCCCTCTATGCCCGCGGCGTGCTCTATCAAGAAGGCGGCAACCTGGGCTTCGCCATTCAGGATTACAGCACTGCCATCGCGCACGATGGAAACTACTATCAGGCCTATAGGGCCCGCGGCATCGCCTACGCCGAAAAAGGCGATGCGGCCTTTGCCTTGCAAGACCTGAACCAAGCGGTGGAAATCGACGACTCCGCCCCTGAGAGTTTCAACGACCGAGGCTACTTCTACCTCTCCCAGGGCGAGGACGAAAAGGCGCGAAAGGACTTCGAGCGCGCCCTCGAGCTAAAGCCGGATCTTACCTTGGCCCGCGAAAACCTCGGCCATCTGAGTTTCTTTCAAGGCCACTACGAAGACGCCGTCAAAAGCTTTCAAGAGGCCGTCAAGATCGATGGCAAAGACGCCTATGCGGTGATCTGGCTCTATTTGTCCCAGACCCGCGCCAAAGACAAGAACGCCGCGGCGCAGCTCGCGAAAAACGCCGCGGCCCTCGATCTCGAGAGCTGGCCCGGCCCGGTGGTTTCCCTGCTGCTCGGCAAGACCGCTCCGGAGGCCATCGCCGAGATGACGAAGGGCGGCCACCGCCACGTCCAAAAGGTGCAGCACGCCGAAGGACTCTTCTATCTCGGCGAAGACAAGCTGTTGCAGGGCGATGCCGGCGCCGCAAAGGCGGACTTCGACGCCGCGGTCAAAACCGGCATGGTCGGCGAGATCGAGGTGCTCGCCGCCGGGGTCGAGCTGAAACGGCTTTGACGCGAGATCACCGCACGACCAAAACCGACACCGGCGCGTGGTTGACGACGTGGGCGGCATGACTGCCCACCAGCAGGCTGCGCAATTCGGATGGCTGGTGGGACGACATGACAATCAGCGATACCTTGAGTTCCTCGGCCAAGCGAAGGATCTCCTTGTCGATGTCGCCGTGTCCCAGATGGGCCGACCAGTCCACGCCCTCCGGGATATTCGCCTGGCAGAAGGCCTGCAGTTCCTCGCCGGCCTTGCGCAGCGCGTCCTTCTCGAAGTCGGCGGGAAAGTATTGTCCGACGATGGACATGCCGAAATCCGGTACCACGGCGCAGACCTGTAGCGTCGCCTCCTTGTTGCGCGCTTGCGCCACGGCCTCCGGCAAGGCCGTCCGCCAAGAGGCCTCGTGCTGGATATCGATTGCGAGAAGAATATCGGCCATCGGCATCACTCCGCTTTTAGGCTGTTGCGGGATCGGCGGCGCCGTTGCGCCGTCGCTGCATGAGGACCACCAGCGCCAAGACGAGCAGCGCCGGTATGTACATCAGGTACTTTGTCGGCTGTTCGTTGGGTTGCAAGACCCGCAGGACTTCCTGATCCCAATCGAGTCCCGCGTCCGCCGCCGGACTGCCGAAGGCGACGTCGTCGATGAACATCTTGCCGTCCCGCTCGGCCAGGGTGATCCCGGCCGCCGCCAGGCGTTCTTCACCGGTCGCCTGATCACCGATCTTGACGAGGGCGACGAACTGAATCGGATCGCCGACATCGTTCAATCCGGCAACGCGCACCCGCAGGTCCTCGCCGACGGCCGTGTTGGCAGCGGCCTCCATGATCGCCGTCGGCTCCCGCTCGCTGTAGGGCGGTGAGATCATGTCCATCCAGAAACCGGGACGGAACAGGGTGAAGGCCACGAGCAGCAGCAGCAGGGACTCCCAGATCTTGTTCTTCGCCAGGAACCAGCCTTGCGTCGCCGCCGCGAACAGCAGCATGGCGACCGTCGCCACGATAAAGACGAAGATGCCGTGCACGTAGCCGACGTTGATCAACAGCAAGTCCGTGTTGAAGATGAAGAGGAACGGCAGCGCCGCGGTCCGCAGGCTGTAGAAGAAGGCCACCACGCCGGTCTTCACCGGATCGCCGCCCGACACCGCCGCCGCGGCGAAGGACGCCAGGCCCACCGGCGGCGTCACGTCCGCCATGATGCCGAAGTAGAAGACGAAGAGATGCACGGCGATCAGCGGCACGATCAGAC
>Ga0102947_1000789_pt1 | contig 11118 bp, 12 predicted proteins | sample SalPon2A_A_D2_MG_FD_78210 | JGI IMG/M metagenome (GOLD analysis project Ga0102947, IMG submission 78210) | Soil microbial communities from South San Francisco under conditions of wetland restoration - Salt Pond MetaG R2A_A_D2_MG | ecosystem: Environmental > Terrestrial > Soil > Wetlands | place... | reverse complement strand
TATATTCATCTTCCTCATATTCATATTCATATTCATCTTCCTCCTCTTCTTTATAGTTAAAAGAATCTTTATAATCATTGAATCCAAAAAAATCAATAAATTTTTCAAATTCTTCTTCTTTTGTATCATTGAGATTAATTTCTAATAAATCAGAATGGAGTTGCTTATAATATGTATTATGATACGAAGCCAAATAGATGTTAGCCCAGAATCCAGTTTTAAAAAACTCACTTATTAAATCAAGTTGCTTATCTGTAAATTTAGTATCAATTATGTTATTATTTCCAAATTGGTTACTAAAACGTATTTTTATTGCAATAAGATTATCTGGGTACTTTTTAATATTTTCCTCAAGCATCTGATATTGTTTTCCAGTATTAGAAATTAATGTGAATAAAGCCATAACCTTAATTTTATTATTTATAATCTGTAAGTGATAAAGTAAAATATAATAGATTATGTAATTATTTATAATTTCAGTTTTTTTTTAAATAATTATGGTTCTTTTGAGTTTAATATGATTTATATTATTTTTTTTATTTTTAATATTGAATTTATTAAAGTAACTATTATGTGAATAATTATGTAAACTATTATAATTATTATTTAAATTATAACTTGAATAATTATATAAATCATAATTATTATTTAAATTATAACTTGAATAATTATATAAATCATTATTATCATTATCACTATTATTATTAGTATCAAAACTATTCATATAATCTAATTCTTCTTCTAAATCATTAGTAATATTAATTGTTAAATTTTTCCGTTCAAATAATTCATTAGGAATATCAATATCACAATTATTATAAATATCTAATTTTGTAACAGATTCTGGAATATTATCAATAATATTTAAAATATTATCACTAATGTCAATTATTTTAATTCCATTTGGAAATTTTGGTATATTGGTTAATATATTATTAGATAGATATAATTCTTCTATACTATCTGGAAATTTACAAGTTATATAATTTATACTACTATTATTTGCAAGTAGTTTTTTTAAATTTTTTGGTAATTTTATAATTGCAGTTATGTCACAATTATTACAATATAAATCTTTAACTGTATCAGGTAAATCAGGTAATTCTTTAAAATCATTATTAGATATATCGATATATTCAAGTGTATTATTTATATTTTCTAATATCTTTAATTTATTATTACAACATATGAACTTTTTAAGTGTATTTGGCATTATATCATTTATTTCTTTAATATTATTTATTGATATATCAATATTTTCAGATTTAGGAGGATAAGTAAATGTAATTAAATTATTATTGTATAATTTAATTGTCTTTAGACTTGTAAATAATTTACCATTAAAATTTGTTAATTTATTATTTGTAACAATTAGAGTTACTATTGTTGTAGGAATATTTAATGGCAATATATTATATATATTATTAGAATTTAAATTAAGAATTTCTAAATTAATCGGTAATTTATTTTGATTAATATTACTAATTTCATTATTAGAAAGTATTAATTTTTTAATCCAATAGTAATTTTTAATATCAGGTATTATTTCCAAATTACAACAATTTAAATTTAATTTTTTATTTTTATTATTACAATTTTTATTTAGATTTTTTATTATTTTTTCTGAATATTGTTCCATTTTTATTACTTATTATACTTTAATTAATATTTAATTTTAAAATCAATTTTTTCTTTTTTTTGTATAAATTGGTTATATAATGGATAATTTATTTATTAAAACAGATAAAACATATAAATATATATATAATCCAATTTTTAAAACAATACCTCCAAATTTCTTGTCATTATCAAATTATGTATTAGTATATAATGATTCTATAAACTATAAAATTATTGCTAGAGATATAGTAGATAGATATCCAATTATTTATGATAAATATTATGATAAATTACAACAAAATAATGCTGAATTTGCATCAGATATAACTATATCTTATTGTCCATTTACATCAGCATCTGTTATTTATTTTGGTAAATTAGAATTATCGAATGAATTATATAATAATAATGTTATATTAATCGACAAAAAAAATCCGGATTATAAAATTATACAACTGAAAGGAGATGTATATTCTAAACAAACTAAAAAAATAGAACCAATTTATTTACGAAGAACAGAAATTAAAATAATGACTTTAAGAAATGCATTAACAATGTTTCCAGATTGTCTATATCTTCATATTAATCTATCAAAAAATTCAATTATAAAAAATATAAATAATTATCATATAAATAAAGAAATATTATATCCACTTACTAATAAATCAGAAAAATATCATCCGAAAACATTAATTTATGGTATTGAATATGAATCAACTGATATCAATAAAACAGAAAAACATACAATGATTATTGGAAAAAAAGATAAAAATTTTGATTATCAAAAAAATGGTTTTGATAAATATTTTGATAATATGTTAGATAAAATAAGAGATAAGGCAGGGATTATTATACCATGTTACTATTTTTCTTGGTATAGTATGTATCCTAATTCTAAAATAATTCATTTATAATTATAAATATCCAAACCAAAATATTACTTCAATATATTCTAACATTAATAATTTTATTGGTTTTTTTATCATTTAATCATTTTTATTAATTTATTAATTGCTTTTTGGCGTTCTATATTAGTTGATCTATTTTTAAGTGTATTTAAATTTTTTACTATTTGAGTATTATTTTTTTTCTTATCTGCTGATGACATTTTTGCATAATTATTTACATAATTTTGAGCATATTTTTGGAATTCATTATCAGTTTGAGCAATACCCATTTTATTTATTAATATATCTAAGTTTTGTATTAACGGATAATTTTTGGTATTAAAACTAATCTCTTTTAATGTTTGATTATTCGTTTGCTTTGTTATAGTATCTACTTGTTTATTTATATTTTCTAATTCATTTAATGGTTCTTCACTTGATGTTAATTTATTTATAAAATTAAATATTCCAGTCTCTAATCCTTTACTATAATCTATTAAATTATCAGCAACTCCTTTATTATAAAAAGATATTTTCTTTAATTCATCTATGTTTTTACCTAATACTTTTAAATTATCTTCCAATTTTGTTGTATCTATTTTTGCTGTTGTCTTTATATTTTGTAACATTTTGTCAAATTCTTCTTTCCTTTTTCGTAACATAGCTTTTAATTGTTCTATATTATCCATTTTTATTTCTGATGATTTTGTTGTTGATTGTTGTTGTGGTAGTGGTGGTTTAGATGGTTGTAATTCTGGTTGTAATGATTGTTTTGGTGGTAATTGTGATGATTGTTTTGATGGTAGTTGTGGTAGTGGTGGTTTAGATGGTTGTAATTCTGGTTGTAATGATTGCTGTGATGATTGTTTTGGTGGTAGTTGTGGTAGTGGTGGTTTAGATGATTGTAATTCTGGTTGTAATGATTGTTGTGATGATTGTTTTGGTGGTAATTGTGATGATTGTTTTGGTGGTTTAGATGGTTGTAATTCTGGTTGTAATGATTGTTTTGGTAGTTGTGATGTTTGTGTAGGTAGTTGTTGCATTATTTTCCCAGAAGTTTCTGATGAAGTCATTGGAATATGTTGTTCTTTTTGTGATTTTAAAAGATCAACATTTACTCCACCAAACATATTTAATCGATGATAATATTTTAATTTTTGTTGATAAATTTCTGCATCTTCTAGTGTTTGTGCAGTTTTAAGCTTATTTACATATTTTTTTATTTTATATGAAACTTGATTTGAATGCATATATTATTAAAATTAGAAAAAAATTGTATACTATTCATATATGAATATTATTGAGGCTTATATAAAATTTAAAGGTCAATTAATAATAGTTATTTCTGGAATATCAGGATGTAATAAAACATCTATTGCTAAAAAAGTGAGTAAAAATTTTAAAATTAAGTATATCAATCAAATTAATTATTATAAAGAGGATATTACTGATAAGACAGTATTACCAAATAATGAAACAATAATAAATTGGTATAATGATGACGCAATAAATTGGAATAAATTTAATAATGATATTGATACTCATAAAAAAAATGGAATCGTTATTTCAGCATTTACTTTACCTAAAGAAAAAATATCATTTAATATTGATTACAATATACATGTTGTTATATCTAAAAAAAAATGTATGGATAAAATAAATAAATATATTAAAAAACAAATAGAAAAAAATCCAGAAGAATATGATTTAGTAAATTTTACTACAGAAAAACTCAAAATGAATCAATTGATTTACCCATATTATTTGCAATCAAGAGAAAATATGAAAATAAATAAATTTATTAATGCTATTGAAAAATCAACAACAGATTTATGGGATGAAATTTGGGATATTTTAATATATGATTTTATTCAAAAATATGTTGATTGGTTCACAGAAAATAAATATTTTGAATGGAAAAATAAAAGTAATTGTTAAAAATTTTACATTATAAACAATTTTTTTATAGTATTAATCTCACCATTCCTATATTTACAATATAATTTACCTATACTAATTAGCCATAATATTATTGTTACTATATAAATTATTTTTGAAAATGTATTATAATTATTTTTAAAATCATATATTGGTTCAATTAGTCTACAAGTAAAACAATCATTATCATCATATTTATCACCATATAATTTTTTCTTCAAATTTCTTTCAATTATTGTCAATATACAAGTATTATCATTACATAACCAATGAATTATTAAAAATGGTATTATTATAGAATGTATCATAAGAAAGTAATTACTATTAGTTAATGGTATACCTATGACAAAAAGTATAAAAATAATATGAAGTAATGTTATTAATTTTAATAATATTTCTTCCATTATATATTATATATTTATAATTTAAGTTAATTTAATTATTTTTCTTTTTCCTTGATTTCCTTTTACTTGTTTTCCTTTTACTTGTTTTCCTTTTACTTGATTTTCTTTTACTTGTTTTTCTTTTACTCGATTTTCTTTTACTTGTTTTCCTTTTACTTGTTTTTCTTTTACTTGATTTTCTTTTACTTGTTTTCCTCTTACTTGTTTTTCTTTTACTAGATTTTCTTTTACTAGATTTTCTTTTACTAGATTTTCTTTTACTTGATTTTTTATTTGATGTAATGCTGCGACCTATTTTTTTTAATTGCTTAGTAACTTGGCTTAATTCTTTTGATAATTTTTGTAATTCTTTTTTCATTTGATTTTTTTTAGTTTTATCTTTTTCATAAGGAATATTTTTTTTAATTTTATTCATTCTACCTCTCAAAATAGCCATTTTAGTTAATAATGCAATTCTTGTATCTTTTTTATTTTTTTTATTTTTAGCATGTTTTAATATTAATGGATCAATTTTTTTAATTCCGTAATACCGTATTTGATTATTCTCTGCACATTGTTTCATATTTCCTCTTTTTTTATTAGAAGGTATTTTTCCTATACCACAATAAATATCAGACATTACACTATAATATTAAATGAGATATTGTTTCGTAAATTATAAAACAAATATATCTTATAGTTATATTAGTATGGTCAATATTATAAATAAGATATATGTTATAAATTTGGATGAACGGCCAGACCGTTGGAGAAATATTAATCTTGATTTTATTGGTACTGGTTTAAAATTAAATAGATGGAAAGGTATGTATGGAAAACATTTATCGGATGATAAAGTAAATAATAATACTTCTAAATTATGTAGTATATTTTGTACACCATCGATGATTGGGATATGGTTATCACATTATAATCTTTGGCAACATATAGTAAAACATAAAGAAAATAATGTATTAATATTGGAAGATGATGTTGTACCAATAAAAGATTTTACCAATAAATTAAAAAGTTATTGGAAAGAAATACCAAAAGATTGGGATATGATTTATCTTGGTTGTCATGGTTCGTGTGATAAAGATTCATTAATTAATGGAGTATTATCAACAACATTTAATAGATATAATAAAAATGTTTATAAAAATAAAAAATTATCTAAACATATAATTAAACCAAGTTTTCCCGTAGGTTTTTATGCTTATATGTTATCTTATAAAGGTGCTAAAAAATTAATAAATCATCCTTATTTTAAGAAAGCTAAATATCATATTGATTGGAGTGTTGCAATGCAAATGATGGATAATAATAATTTTAAAGCATATGCAATTACACCACCTTTAATTTATCCTGATTTTGATAATAACAAAAGTGATAATATGGTTGTTAGTCATAAATTATTTGAACAATTATTTTCTAGGATACCAGTATCACAACAATTGGATTTACAAACATTATTAAATTTGAGTTGTTTATATTATAGACCATTATCGATATCAATAAATTGTTTTACAATATTATTAAGTATAATTGCTTTAATTATTGGTTTATTTGTAAATAAACATATTAAAACATTTGCTATATTTTTAATATTTTTCCAATTATTAGAAATAGCATATACAAAGAGTCAAAAAGATAAAATTAAAATGTTAATTTTTGAATATATAATTAGTATACTATTTTTAACTATTGGGTATAGAATCCATATTTACCTAAATAAATAAAATTGAAAAATATATTTATTGTAGTTTATTATAATTTTTATATTTAAGTTACACATGTTATTTTCAAAAATAATTTTGTATACTACTTATGAAGTGAAGTATACTACATCTAAATATAACTCTAGATATTTCAAAAAAGCAATAGATATATATAATGCTAGAATAATATTTAATTTTGATTTAAAAACTAATCTAAAAACTGCTTGGAATACAATTAATAATTCTAATTGGAAATCATTATTAAAATGTAAGATACAAGAAAATTATATATCTAATAATAATAAAATACATAATATAAATATAATAATAATGGATGCATTACTTGATCCATTACAAATGAATGATTATAATACTAAATTACAATTAACTTTTAATGATGATTTACAGATTGTTGGAATTGATTAGTATGTTCATTTAAAAAATTAATTAAATTATCAACAGATGTTCTTTCTTTATAATTATATTGCATACATTTTAAAATAATATTAATTATTAATTTTAATATTTTTAAATTATGTAAAGATAATTTATAATCCAATATAAAATTAATATTATTTTTAATATTAGTAAAATTTTCTAAAAATTTTTGGTGACAAAAAATAATATCTTTTTTATTTTTTGTATTAGATTCAGGATCATAAATTACTATATTTTCTAATGGATGTATTAGTGTAATAAATTCATATAAAGATATACCTAAAGCCCATATATCTTTTTTTTCATTAGAAATTATTCTTTTAAATATTTCTGGTGCTAAATAGAGTGGTGATCCAGTTGTAAGTTGTAATCTATCATTAAATGCAGAGACATGTCCATAATCAATTATTCTTATTTTAAAGTTTTTACCCAATACTATATTTTCTAATTTAAGATCATTAATAATTAATCCTTGATTATGGATAAATTGTATTATTTCAATTAATTTTTTAACTATTAATAATAAATTATATGGATTAATATCATCTTTGTAAAATTTATTTAAACTACCATATTCAAAATATTCCATTATAATATAATAATAATCATCATCATTTATAATGTAATATATTTTAGGGATATATTTATGATAATTTAGAATCTTAGTAAAACTATCATAAACTACAACTTCATTACGATTAGTATAATTATATTTTTCCATTTTTTTCATTGCAAATTCTTTTTTTGTAATAAAATTTACAATTTTATTGACAATACCATAATTTCCGCTACCTATTATATGTTGTACTTCGAAAATTAGTGATTTATTAGTAATCTTTTTATGAGTATATAATATATTAAATTTATCTCTATGAAAATTAATTGCATACATTATTTTAATTATTTATATTAAAAAGTGGTATAGAATAAATTATTTTCATTTTTTTTATCCGAATTTTTTCAGAACACTGTAAATGCTGAGTAAAAATATAGTGCAAATTAATCCAATTTGTAATACAATAAACATTTTCATACTAATAAAGGCTTTTGCAATTAATACACTTAATGATATTTGACAACAAACTAATATAATACTAAATGTAAATAAAAGATATAATAAGAAATTATCAAAACAATTTTTTTTTTTATCATTGGACATAATAATAACTTCTTTACAAATATTATCCTTTTTATATACTAAAAAACTTGTTACTTCTTTTCTAGTAATTATACCGGTAGTATGATCTTTGAACCATTGATCGAGACATTTATAATGATATTTTTTTTTATTTTCATCTGGATGTTTAATTTTTGCATATTTGTCATTATTCTTTACTTTATTCAAACAAATTCCACAAATTTTATTAGAATCACACGATTGAGAACTACTTTCTGATTCTGATGCAATAATAGACATATATTAATAATTAATTGATTATTAATAATAATTTGTTTAAATATAAGTTATTTCAATTTTTATTTTTTTTGGAAATAGAAAGAATAATATAATGAATTAAATTCTTCTTCTACTTATTTAACTGAAATGATGTTTTGAATTTATCAAACCATATATTGAAAGGAATACTACCAATAAAATGCATGTTAAATGATTTATATACTCTTTTTAATTCTTCTATATCAACCATAAATTTAATTTTTTTTTTATTATTGTATAATGCAAAGTAATATTTATTACCATATGGATTATAAGTATCTTCTACCGTAACTTTATTTTCAATATAATAAATATTATTTTTAATTACATTTCCTCTCATAAACATTTTAAATAACATTGCACTATTTATTGTAAAACCAATTATAAAAGCATTATGACAAGTTACTGTTGAAATTAATTTTATTAATGAATTAAGATTATGAGGATTATCAAAAAAATTTTCGATAACTGATTTACAATTAACAATATTAAATTTATAATTCTTTAGTTTGTATTTAATATATTCAATATTATCTTCGTTTTTAAGATCAATAATATTAAATAAATAAAAATCATAATTTGGTATTTTTTTATTATTTTCTTTTAATTCTTTAATAAAATTTGTATAAATACTTTTTATTTTCTTCATAATTTTATCATTATAACAAAAAGCAACTACACTATATATATTGTTATCATACCATTTATATATATCATTATAATCATTAATTTCTAAAGATAATAAATTAATTGTATCAATATTATATGTTTTTTTAAGTACATTTATAGTTTCTGTTAATATTTTATTATTTATTGAAGTATAGAATTTAATTAATTCCATAATATATATTATAATTATAAACAAATATTGTAATTAATTTTTTTCTTCAATTTTAGATAAACGATCATTTAATTTTTTGATAGTATTATTAATTTTTTTATCATAATTGTTTAATAATTCTAATTTTTTTTCATAATATAATGCTTTTTTTTCATAATATAATGCTTTTTTATCTAAAATGTTTTTAAAACATCCTAATAAAGTTTTAAATGTTATATTTTCTTTTTTTGTTATAACATCAGTATGTTGGTTAACAGATTTTTTATTATCATTAACACATTCTTTTTTTGTATCATTTGTTTGGATAATACTGCCTGCTTCATTATCTAAATTATTAGATACACAAAGATTATTTTCTTTAGGTGCCATTTTAGTAATAAATTTATTATTAACTTTAACAAAAAGTATGACAATATAATTATTTTTCAATTTTTTGAATCAAACAATAATTTTCTTTTATAATAAGTTATTATAAGAATGGGTATTGAACAATTTTTTAGTAGTATAGAAGAAAATAATATAACTAATCTAGAAACAAGTTTCACTAAAATCCTAGCAAAACAAATAAAAACTCATTATTTATATATTGATTTTAATTCAATAGTTTATATAACTAGTGCAAGTGTTAAGTCAGATTTAAATTATATTTTATATAAATTTTTGACAAAAGAATATGAATCAAAAACTTTTAAAAAATTAATTGCAGAATATAAAATTACTGACAATTATTTTAATGATACAGTTAAATTTTCAAGAATATATCACAATAAATTAACAGAGATCATATTAAAAAAAATAGAAGAATATATAATAAATATAGTAACAAATTATATTTTTCCGAAAACCTTAAAATTATTATATATTGCGGTTGATGGGGTTCCATCAAGATCAAAAATAGAGGAACAAAAGAAGAGAAGATATCTAGGCTATACAATTAGTGTAATTAAAAAGAAAATATTTGAAAAATATTCAAAAGAATTAGAAAATACAAATATACATAGATATAAATATGAAAAACTTAAATTTGAATGGGGACATAATAACATTACTCCAGGTACACCATTTATGACAACATTAGATAATTTATTAAAATCAGATAAGTTTTCAAGAAAATTAAAACATATTTGTACGAATCTAAAATCATATATTGTATCAGGTTTTAATGAATATGGTGAAGGTGAAAAAAAGATAGTAGATCATTTAAGATTATCTGAACAAAAACCAGGTGATTATACAATTTATAGTCCTGATTCTGATATGACTTTATTAGGTTTATTATTAAATACGAGTATGTCTCTAACTGATCCAAGAAGGATAACTAAACTTAAAATATTAAGACATAATCAACAACAAAAGAATTATGATATAATTAATATTGATAATTTGAGTAATAATATTTATAGATATATAATTAATAATTTTACAAGTCTAGATAATCCAAGGAAAGATTCAATAATAAATGATATTGTGTTAATTTTGACTATATTTGGAAATGATTTTTTACCAAAAATAGAATCATTTATTGTTAGACAAGATTTTAATCGTATAATCGACAAATATATTGTTGTATTATTATTACAAAAACATAAAGCAAGATTCAATTATTTAATTGAATATAATAAAACAAATGATCAAGATAAGAAAATAAATCAGAAATTTTTATTTGAATTAATTAAAGAATTACAAAAAGATGAAGGTGGTAATTTACAGAAAAAATATATGGCAACACATTATCGAAATTATAATAAATTAAAGTCAATAATGGGAGCAGATCAAGAAAATTTTACAAAAGTATTCAATACATTTCTTGATGATTTATATAAATTTAATAATGATGTCAAAAAATTTAATAATAATG
>Ga0102947_1000788_pt1 | contig 11119 bp, 12 predicted proteins | sample SalPon2A_A_D2_MG_FD_78210 | JGI IMG/M metagenome (GOLD analysis project Ga0102947, IMG submission 78210) | Soil microbial communities from South San Francisco under conditions of wetland restoration - Salt Pond MetaG R2A_A_D2_MG | ecosystem: Environmental > Terrestrial > Soil > Wetlands | place... | reverse complement strand
GACGGCGGCTCGCTCTACTGGGTGATCCGCGGCAATGTCCAGGCGCGGCAGCGATTGACGGATATCCGCACCTTCCGCGACACAGAAGGAATTGGCCGTTGCAAGCTCGTGCTGGACCCCGTTCTTGTACCGACCCAATGGCAGCCGAAACGGCCGTTTCAGGGCTGGCGTTACCTGGCGGGAGCGGATGCGCCGGCGGATATGGCCTCAGGCGATGAAGGGTTCGCGGAGCTGCCGGCGGAATTCCGCAGGGAACTGGCGGAACTCGGCTTGCTCTGAAGGTTTCGGGAGTGGAAATACCGGTTTGTCCTGCGCGACTGTTCTGCTTACATAGTCGGGTAGAGATGCCATGAGTAAAGACAAGAACCTGACGCCCCATACCGATAAGGCCGTTCCGGCGGATTCGACTTCGAGCCGGTCGGAGATCGACGCATTCCTGAAAACCGCGTCGCAACTGGCGCCCGTTTCGGGCGAGGCGCGCGGGCGGCTGGTCTTTGCGCTCGATGCCACGATGAGCCGCCAGCCGACGTGGGATCTGGCCTGCAGCCTGCAATCGGAAATGTTCGAAGCCGCGCGCTCAGTTGGCGGCCTTTCGGTACAGCTCGTCTATTTTCGCGGGTTTCGCGAATGCCAGGCCTCCAAATGGGTAGCCGATACAAGAGCGCTGCGCGAATTGATGATCAAGATCGACTGCAGAGGGGGCCAGACGCAGATCGGCAAAGTGCTGGCGCATACGCGGCGCGAGGCGGAACGCCGGCCGTTGGCGGCTCTGGTCTATGTCGGCGACGCCATGGAGGAAAATGTCGACCATCTGTGCAAACTGGCCGGCGAACTCGGATTGCTTGGCGTGAAGGCTTTCATGTTCCACGAAGGTCAGGACGGCGAAACCCGGCAGGCCTACAAGGAGATCGCCCGGCTGACCGGCGGCGTATACCTGCCGTTCAATGCGCGCTCCAGTGCGGAACTGAAGGCCCTGCTCAGCGCGATCGCAACCTATGCCGCCGGTGGCCTGAAGGCGTTGTCCGATGTCAAGTCCACCGCAGCCAGGCGTCTGCTAACCGACCTGCGCTGACATGAGAGTGTTCCTGTTTTTCATCGTCGCGCTTTCGGCAGGCTATTTTCTGCTCCGCATCTTTCTGGGCGCGACGCCGGCCCAGCTCGCCCGGCTGGTCCGCGCCGGCGGCGGCCTGGCAATGCTCGCGCTTGCGGCGTTCCTGGCAATGCGCGGGCTTGTCGGATTCGGCCTGGCCCTGGGTGCGTTGGGATTGATGACGCTGATGCGCAGCAATTGGGGAATGGGGCAGGCGGCAGGCGCCCAGACTTCACAGGTACGCAGTGCCGGCCTTGAAATGACGCTCGACCATGATAGCGGCGAAATGGACGGGCAGGTGCTGGCCGGACGGTTCGAGGGACGGGTGCTGTCGGAACTTGCGGCCGCCGAACTGCTGCAGCTGGCAGACGATTTTCGCGGAGACGAGGAGTCGCTGCGGCTACTTGAAAGTTACCTCGACCGCATGCATCCCGGCTGGCGAGACGACATGGACCACGGGTTTGGAGAGGGGCCGGGACCGGCGGCGAGCTCTGGAGGCATGAGCGCGCAGGAAGCTTATGACATTCTGGGGTTGGAACCGGACGCCAGCGATACGGAAATCAGGGCTGCCCATCGGCGCCTGATCATGCAGGTCCACCCCGACCGGGGCGGTTCCGGCGCTCTTGCGGCGAAGATCAACGAAGCGAAAGACCTGCTTTTGGGAAAACATGGATAAACTCACTCAAACGCAACAGAAACTCTACTTATAATACCGCTCGCTGACCCTACGTCAATTTGGAACAGCGAGACAATCGACGGACTTTCGTTTCAAGCGTGCGCATACAGCGCGAGCCTCATTCTTTCCTGAAAATCCGGCAAAACGGGCGCGGTACAAAGTGGTCCCGGACTTTTCCACAGGTACGGTCACAGGCTCGGCGGAAGCAAGAACGCGGCCTGCCTTCAGCTTGGCCTGCTGCAGAAGCCGGGCAGCGCCTTCGCGGGTCGGTACGGCGGCAATCTGGACGTACCAGTCATCCTTGCCGGCTTTTGTGCGCGCCTGAACGGGGTTGTCGCTTGCCGCCGGACGGGCGACCTGTTCGTGAACGCCGGTTTCGCCAGAGGCCATGCCGGCCGAAGCGTAGCGCTTCGGGCTGACATTGACCCTCTGCGGCATCTCGCCGGTGGCTTCCATTTGCGCGGCAATCAATTCAGACAATGGATCGTGGGAGGGCGCCCGCTTCTTCGGCACGGCGACCATCGCCATGGCGAGCTGGGGCTTGTCCTGACGGATAAACGGGCGTCCGCGCGGCAGTGGCGGCGGCGTCAGTGGAATCGCGGCGACGAGCAGCGGCGTGCGGCGCTTGCCGGGTTTGGCGTGGCGAATGTGTTTCTTGATCAGTTCCGCCATATGGGCGTTGCGGCTCTTGCCGGTTCTGCCGCCCATGACTACGGCGATGATATGCCGGTCGTCGCGCCGGACGGAAGTGACGAGGTTAAAGCCCGATGCGCGGGTATAACCGGTCTTGATGCCGTCGATGCCCTCGACGACGCCGAGCAGGCGATTGGTATTGCGATAGTTACGCTTGCCGTAACTGAAAGTGCGGGTGCTGAAATATTTGTAGCGGTTTGGAAACCGGTCCTGGAGCGCCAGGCCGAGCCTTGCCATGTCCCGCGCGGTCGTTTTCTGGCGCGAGTTGGGAAGTCCCGACGGGTTACGGAATGTTGTGCGGCTCATCTTGAGCGCCCGCGCCGTGCGGGTCATGCGTTTGGCAAACCGGGCTTCCGTTCCCTCGACTGCTTCGGCGACGACGGACGCGACGTCGTTGGCCGATTTGACGGCGAGCGCGCGGATGGCGTTCTCAACGGTGATCGTCTGGCCGGGCTTCAGGCCGAGCTTGGAAGGCGGCCGGCTGGCTGCATATTTTGAGACCTTCAGCCGCGATTTCAGCGTGAAGCGGCCGCGCTCCATTTCTTCAAACAGAATGTAGAGCGTCATCATCTTGGTAAGCGATGCCGGATAGCGCGCCGCATCCGCGTTACGCGAAAACAAGGTTTTACCCGTCTTGGCATCGATCACGATGGCGGCATAACGGTTGTTTGCCGCGAGAGCGGCCGAGGCCGAAACCGTAATGAGAGCAAGGGACACGATCAGGCAGCGCAAGACGGCGACCGCCGGCGCATGCAGGACACCCCAAAAACCACGCTCCCGCACAACCATACGCCGATACCCTGATTTGAATTTGGTGACCGCCCCGTCCACCTGGCGACCGAGTTGGGAAATCCTATGAAAAACGTCGTTACTTTTCGGTAAACGGAATCGCCTAAATCGAGGGGGTATCGCCGCCCGAAACTAAAATGGTGCACTGCAAAAAAATTACTTGATATTTGTTGCAGTGCATATATATTGGGCACAACACCGTAACGATGGTGGCCAGAATTTAGATGTGGCAGAAGGACTGGGATCAATGATGAATGGTTTTGAAGAACTGCAGAAAACGAGCAAGGAAAGCATGAACAAGGCGATGGAAAGCTATGGCACCATGTCCAAGGGATTGCAGGCAATTGCAACGGAATCGGCCGATTACTCCAAGAAGTCGTTCGAGGAGGGCGCCGCCCACCTGGAATCGCTGATGAGCGCCAAATCGTTTGACGTCGCCGTCGAGAAACAGACCGATTTTATCAAGTCTGCCTACGAAGGCGTGGTTTCCCAGGCGACCAAGATGGGTGAACTTTACACCGATCTCGCCAAGGATGCGATGAAGCCTTTCGAAGGCTTTATGCCGAAAGTCGGCAAATAAGCCTCAGGCCAATTTTCCTGACGGATGCCCAGCCGCCCGGCTGGGCATTTTTTTTTGCACTTTTTTGACTCCGTCCGCCTAAACTATCGTCAACACAGGCACTGACATTTGCAGTTCGCGGACCTACATTAATGCCTATGGCGAAACAGAACAGCGTTTGATTCTCACGGTTTTGGAATATGGCTAAAGATACCAGGAAGCCGGAAGATGGAGGCAATGACAGCGGCGTCAGCGTCGTTACAAAGACGAAAACCGTCACAAAAAGGCCAAACCTCTATCGCGTGCTGATGCTGAACGATGATTATACGCCAATGGAATTTGTGGTGCATGTCGTGATGCGGTTCTTCCAGAAGAGCCAGGATGAAGCCCATCAGATCATGCTGCATGTCCACAATAACGGCGTAGGAGAATGCGGCGTCTTTACTTACGAGATTGCCGAAACCAAAGTGGCACTGGTGATGGATTTTGCGCGCAAGCACCAACATCCACTCCAGTGTGTCATGGAAAAGAACTAGACCGAAAGGTAATCAACGTGCCGTCCTTCACACGTTCCCTAGAAATGGCCCTTCACAAAGCTCTGGCTTTCGCCAATGAGCGGGATCAGGAGTTCGCAACCCTGGAGCATCTTCTGCTCTCTCTGATTGACGAGAAGGACGCTGCATCCGTCATGCGGGCGTGCAACGTCGATCTGGACCGCCTGCGGGCGGATGTCACGGAATATCTCGATTCGGAACTGGCCAACCTGATATCGGAAGAGGGTGACGACGCCAAACCGACCGCCGGTTTCCAGCGCGTAATTCAGCGCGCGGTGATTCACGTACAGAGTTCCGGTCGCGAAGAGGTGACCGGCGCCAACGTGCTCGTGGCGATCTTTGCCGAACGCGAAAGCCATGCGGCTTATTTCCTGCAGGAGCAGGACATGACGCGCTACGACGCGGTGAATTACATTTCGCACGGTATCGCGAAACGTCCGGGTCTGGACGAGCCGCGAGCGGTACGCGGCGCATCGGACGAAAACAGCGAGGCCGATGAGGGTGATGACAGCGGCGGCAAGGAAAGCGCGCTCGACGCCTGGGCGGTCAATCTGAACGAAAAGGCGAAGGCCGGCAAGATCGACCCGCTGATCGGCCGTGACGCAGAACTGCGCCGGACCATCCAGGTTCTGTGCCGCCGCTCCAAGAACAATCCGCTTTATGTCGGTGATCCGGGCGTCGGCAAGACGGCGATCGCGGAGGGCCTGGCCAAGCGGATCGTGGAAGGCGAAGTTCCGGACGTTTTGAAAGACGCGACGATATTCTCGCTCGACATGGGTTCGCTGCTGGCCGGTACGCGCTATCGCGGCGATTTCGAGGAACGGCTGAAGCAGGTCATCAAGGAAATCGAGGCCTATGACGGCGCAGTGATGTTCATCGACGAGATTCACACCGTCATCGGTGCGGGCGCCACTTCCGGCGGCGCGATGGATGCCTCCAACCTGTTGAAGCCGGCGCTGGCGTCGGGTTCGCTCAGGTGCATCGGCTCCACGACCTACAAGGAATATCGTCAGTTCTTCGAAAAGGATCGCGCCCTGGTGCGCCGGTTCCAGAAGATCGACATCAACGAACCCTCGCTGCCCGACAGTATCGATATCCTGAAGGGCCTGCGCCCCTATTACGAGAAGCATCATTCGGTTCGCTTTACCAATGACGCGATCAAGTCGGCGGTAGAACTTTCAGCCCGGCACATCCACGACCGTAAGCTGCCGGACAAGGCAATCGACGTGATCGACGAATCCGGCGCATCGCAAAAGCTGCTGCCGGAGAGCCGGCGCAAGAAAACCATCGGGGTCAAGGAAATCGAGGCCACCATCGCGACCATGGCGCGCATTCCGCCGAAGTCCGTATCCAAAGACGATACCGAGCTTCTCGGCAATCTGGAGAAGGATCTCAAGCGGGTCGTGTTCGGCCAGGACAAGGCGTTGTCGGAACTCGCGTCGGCGATCAAGCTTGCGCGGGCAGGCCTGCGCGAGCCGGAAAAGCCGATCGGCAACTACCTGTTCTCCGGTCCGACCGGCGTCGGCAAGACGGAAGCCGCGCGTCAGCTTGCCGATCTGCTTGGCGTGGAACTGCTGCGCTTCGACATGTCGGAATATATGGAGCGTCACACAATTTCACGCCTGATCGGCGCGCCTCCGGGCTATGTCGGTTTCGATCAGGGCGGCCTGCTGACCGATGGTGTCGACCAGCAGCCCCACTGCGTGCTGCTTCTGGATGAGGTGGAAAAGGCCCATCCAGACCTGTTCAACATCCTGTTGCAGGTGATGGATCACGGCAAGCTGACGGACCATAACGGCAAGTCGATCGATTTCCGTAATGTCATCCTGATCATGACGACGAATGCGGGCGCCGCCGAAATGGCGAAGGCTGCCATCGGCTTCGGCACGTCGAAGCGGACCGGCGATGACGAAGAAGCGATCAACCAGCTGTTTTCACCGGAATTCCGTAATAGGCTGGACGCAATCATCAGCTTCGACATGCTGCCGCCGAAAGTCGTTCACCGCGTCGTGGAGAAGTTCGTGCTTCAACTGGAAGCGCAACTTGCCGATCGCGGCGTGACCTTCGAACTGGACGAGGCCGCGACCTCGTGGCTTGCCACGCGCGGGTATGACGAGCGAATGGGTGCGCGACCGCTCGGGCGCCTGATCCAGGAGAAGATCAAGAAGCCTCTGGCGGAAGAAGTTTTGTTCGGCAAATTGCAGAAGGGCGGTATCGTGAAGGTCACGGTGGACGAGAAGGCCGAAGGCGGCCCGGCTCTGAAACTGGAAACCATTCCCGACGAAAATGCCCGGCCGAAGCCGAAACCGAAAAAAGCGGGAGCGAAGAAGCCGAAGGCCGCTTCGCGATCCGCGAAGAAACCGCCCAAGCGCGGCGGTGGCGGCTCGGTGCCCCAGGTGCCCCTGAAGGTCGACTGATCGTCAACCTACCAAATCTTTTCGTGCCGCGCGGTCTGAGCCGCGCGGCATTTTTACTTCACGGCTTTTGGTTTATGCAGTCGGCATGACACTCCAAGACGGCGACGGGCAATCCGCCGGATATCACTGGTTCTTCCGCGGTATGACCGGCGTCGTTTCGGTGCCGGCCGTCATCCTGATGATGTCGTTTTTCGGGTTCGGCGTCTTGTGCCGCGAATCCGGTCTGAGCCTTGGCCACTCCGTCTTCATGACGGCGTGTATCTGGGCCCTGCCGAGCCAGGTTGTCCTGATCGGTTCGATCACGTCCGGGGCCTCGCTCTTTGCCTCCGCCGTCGCGGTGACCCTCTCGGCAATCCGCCTGATGCCGATGACCGCGGCATGGGTGCCTGTCGTTCGCGACAAGGGGACATCCCGCTGGAAATTGCTGGCGCTATCGCATTTCGTGGCGGTCACCGCCTGGGTGTGGGCGTTCATGAAGCTGCCTTCGCTGCCGCCTGCCGTCCGGCTCACCTATTTCGCCGGCTTCGCGATGACCCTGTCGCTCCTGAACATCTCGATCACCATCGGCAGCTATCTTCTGGCCGGTTCCATGCCGGTTCTTCTGGCCGGATCGCTGTTCTTCCTGACGCCAATCTATTTCATGACGGCGCTGACGGCGGCAGCTCGGCATCTGGCGGAGAAACTGGCGATGCCGCTTGGAATCGTGCTCGGGCCGTTGTTCTTCCATCTGCAGATCGGCCTTGACCTTGTCTGGGCCGGGTTGCTCGGAGGCACAATCGCCTATCTGGCCGACCGGATGTTCCGGAGCCGCGCGTGAGCCTCACCTTCGACAGTTTTGCCTCGCCCTGGTGGCCCTATGTCTTCATCCTGCTCGCCGGTTGGGTGGCAACCGATATGTGGCGCTGGCTTGGCGTGCTGGTCGGCAATCGTCTGAGAGACGATTCCGAAGTGCTGATCTGGGTGAAAGCGGTGGCGACCGCGCTCGTCGCAGGCGTGATCGGCAAGCTGGTCCTGTTTCCCTCCGGCGCACTCGCGGATGCGCCGATGCTGCTGAGGATTGCCGCCTTGTTGTGTGGCTGGCTTGCGTTCCTGGCGGCGGGCCAGCGGATCATCGTCGGCGTTGCTGTGGCGGAAGCGGTGCTTGTCGGTGGGTGGGTGGTGCTGGGTTAGTCCAGCGCCGCACGGATCTTGTCGGCATTGGCCTTCAGCACGGCACCGTCTTCCATCTCACCGGTGTGCGGCCGCAATTTGACGCCTTCGAAGCGCGGGATCACATGGACGTGGGTGTGGAAGACGACCTGTCCGCCGGCCGGTTCGTTGAATTGCTGGACGGTGATGCCATCCGCGTCGAAGGCCGTGATGACCGCTCGGGCCATTTTCTGCGCCGTGGCCATGACATGGGCAAGGTCTGCCGGATCGATATCGAGGATGTTGCGGGAAGCGGCCTTGGGCACGACCAGAAGGTGGCCGTCGCCTCTGGGCATGATGTCCATGATGGCGATGGTGTGATCGTCCTCGTAGAGTTTCTCGCACGGCAGTTCGCCGCGCAGGATCTTGGCGAAGACATTCTGATCGTCATAACTGGCCATGGCGGCGGTTCCCTGTCGATGCATCTGGCTCAAGGCCAATCAATCTCAGTTTGTTGGCTCTCGATCAAGGGCGGGATCAGGGAAGCCGTTCAGGAAAACCGGTCTCAGCCCGATTTCTTGAATGGGGCATGTTCGGCATTGGCCTCCTGTTCCCAAGCGACATGCTGTCGCTCCTGCTGCAGGAAATCGTCGACGGCGCTGCGGAAATTCGGATCGAGAATAAAATGGGCGGAAAACGTCGTCGCCGGCAGGTAGCCGCGCGCCAGCTTGTGGGCGCCCTGCGCGCCGGCCTCCACGCGCGTCAGTCCTTTGGCCAGGGCGAACTCGATGGCCTGGTAATAGCAGACCTCGAAATGCAGGCAGTCGTGGTGCTCGATGCAGCCCCAGTTGCGACCATAAAGCGTATCTGAGCCGATCAGGTTGAGTGCGCCCGCAATGTAGCGGCCGTTGCGCCTGGCCATGATCAGCAGGATCCGGTCGGCCATGCGCTCGCCGATCAGCGAGAAGAAGGTGCGGTTCAGATAGGGCCGGCCCCATTTGCGCGAACCGGTGTCGAGATAGAATTCAAGAAAGAAATCCCAGTGCTCCTCGGTAATGTCGGAGCCGGTCACCCATTCGATGGTGATATTGTTTTCCAGCGCCTTGGCGCGCTCCTTGCGCACGGCTTTTCGTTTTCTGGACGCCAGCGAATCGAGAAAGCCGTCGAACGACCCGAAATCCTGATCAACCCAGTGAAACTGCTGGTCGGTACGCTGCAGGTAACCGATATCGCCGAGCGTCTTCCATTCCGGTTCACTGAGAAAGGTGACATGGACGGATGACGCTTCATGGCGCGATGCCAGTTCCGCCAGCGCCGCGGCCAGTGCGCGGCGGCGCATTTCCACGCCTTCACCGGCGCCGACCAGAATGCGCCGGCCGGGCACCGGCGAGAAGGGCACGCTGACCTGCAGCTTGGGATAATAGTGCCCGCCGGCGCGCTCATAGGCGTCGGCCCAGCCATAATCGAAGACATACTCACCTTGCGAATGGGACTTCAGGTAACAGGGCACGACGCCGGCGGGATGGCCGTCCGGACCCTCCAGCACGAGATGCCGCGGCAGCCAGCCAGTGCGCGCACTGACGGTGCCCGAGGCCTCCAGGGCTTCCAGGAAATCCCACGAAATGAACGGATTGTAGCTGAACTCGCCGGAAGGATCCGCCGCACCACCTTGCGGATTGGCGCACTGGTCCCAGCCGGCACGGTCGATATCGGCCATTGCCGAGGCGACCTGCACGCGCATCGCATCCCGATCGTCTTCGCTGTGATCCATATTGTTCAATTTAATGCCTGCCGTCGGCACGGCAATGGCCGTGCGCGATTGTCACGGGGTAAAGCCCTCAAAGGTGATCTGGTCCGTCCAGCGCTTTGCCCGCCTGCGGTCGGCGTCCGTGCGCACGGTCCAGCAGATAAGCGGCATGCCCAGGCAATAGCGCGCAATGAGCGGGCCCGGTGTCGGAAGGTCGGCGATGGAATAGGAAATGAAATGCACATTGAGCCGGAAGATCGTCTTCATCATCAAGACGAACCAGCGCCAATTGCCTTCCGCCGTCAAGCCGCGCGGCAATCCGGGCGCTGCGTCGCGCAAGTCGGCGACCAGGCCCGGATCGAACGACATGACGGCAACCGGCCCGGCATAATCCGACAACAGCCCGGTTACGGCTTGCGCGAAACCGTCGTCGCGACCCGGCTGGGATTTCAGTTCCAGGATCAGCGGAACCTTGCCCGCGGTTTCCGCCAGAAGGTCTGCCAGGGTGGGAATCGGTTCCGGCGTGCCAGCCAGCCTGAGATCGCGGAGGTCCTGCGCTGACCGGTCGCGGATATTTCCGGCTGAGCCCGTCATCCGCTCCAGCAGATCATCGTGGAATACCATCGGCAACCCGTCCGCACTCGGCTGGAGGTCGCATTCGATGGCATAGTTGCCTTCCATGGCGGCACGAAACGCCGCCATGGAATTTTCAGGCCTTCCCGCCGCCTTGTCATGCAGGCCGCGATGGGCGATCGGCAGCGCCGTTAGCCAGGTCAGGCCATCGCGGTGTTTCATTTCACCTCGATAATAGCGTCGACCTCGACCGATGCGTTCAGCGGCAGAGCGGCAACGCCCACGGCGGCGCGCGAATGGCGGCCGCGCTCGCCGAGCGCCTCCGCGAGAAGGTCCGATGCGCCGTTGACGACCAAATGGTGTTCGGTGAAATCCACAAGTCCGGCCACGAACCCGGTAATGCGAACGAGTTGAACGATTCGCTCCAGGTCGCCGCCAAGGGCTGCGTTGGCCTGCGCCAGGATGTTGATGGCACACTGACGGGCGGCGGCCTGGCCGTCGGCTACGGAAAGATCACTTCCCAGTTTGCCGGTATGGGTCAACCCATCGGCGCCAAGCGGCAACTGGCCGGAAATGTAGAGCAGGTTGCCGGTACGCATATACGGCACGTAATTGGCGGCCGGGGCGGCTGCTTCTGGCAAGGATATGCTACGGGATTCCAGGCGAGACCGTATCGTATCGCTCATGATATCAAGGCTCCGGAGAATTAGGATGGTATATGGCTGGCGGCCGGTTTCGGTGAGGCCGTCAAATGCTCGCCAGAGTCGTTTTCAGCCCACTCTTCAACTCGCTCTTCAGGCCAATACTATTTTTGTTTAGTCACACGGGCGATAGTATCGTAAAGAATGAAGCCATGACCAATATTTTTTCAGTCCGCTCCGCAACGATTGCCG
>Ga0102947_1000787_pt1 | contig 11127 bp, 10 predicted proteins | sample SalPon2A_A_D2_MG_FD_78210 | JGI IMG/M metagenome (GOLD analysis project Ga0102947, IMG submission 78210) | Soil microbial communities from South San Francisco under conditions of wetland restoration - Salt Pond MetaG R2A_A_D2_MG | ecosystem: Environmental > Terrestrial > Soil > Wetlands | place... | reverse complement strand
TGGGTAGTCGGTGAGGCAGTCGGCCCCGGTCTCGGTGATCACGATGCTCTCGGTGGTTTCCATGCCCCAGTCCTCCATCCAGAGGCCGGTCATGAAATGGAAGGTCATGTTGGGCTGTAGTTCGGTGCGGTCGCCCAAACGCAAGCTCATGGTGCGCTCGCCCCAGTCCGGCGGGTAGCTGATGCCGATGGGATAGCCGGTGCGGTTGTCTTTCTTGATGCCGTAGCGCAGCAGGACGTCGAAGAAAGCCTTGGCGATGTCCTCGCAACAGTTGCCGGGCTTGGCGGCGGCGAGGCCCGCCTCCATACCTTCGGCCACCGCTTTGTCGGCGTCGAGGAAGGTCTGGTTGGGCTTGCCCAGGAAGACGGTGCGGGACAGTGGGCAGTGGTAGCGCCGGTAGCAGCCGCCGAGCTCGAAGAAGGTGCCCTCGCCGCTTTTGAAGGGCCGGCCATCCCAGGTCAGGTGCGGCGCGGCCGCGTCGGATCCGGAGGGCAGCAGCGGCACGATAGCCGGATAGTCGCCCCAGTGGCCGTCGGCACCGTTGATGGCCGTGCGGAAGATCTCGGCGACCAGCTGGTTCTTCGGCAAACCCGGCTCGATGAGCTCGAAGACCCGCGCATGCATGGCCTCGACGATACGGCCGGCGCGGCGCATGTAGTCCAGCTCGGTTTCGGACTTGACGGCCCGCTGCCAGTTCACCAGAGCCGTGGCGTCCTTGAAGACGGCGTTGGGCAGGGAGGCCTGGAGATGTTCCAGGCAGGCGGCGGTGAAGTAGTAGTTCTCCTTCTCGACCCCGATCGCCTTCCGCGCCCAGCCGCGGTCCTCGAGGATGCCGGCCAGGTGCTGCATGGGATGACGCTCGGTCGACATGACGTAGTGGTCGGGGTAGCAGAGCACATTGGCGTGGTCCATGAAGACCGTGCGCACGGCGCCGTTGGCGTCTTGCGTTCGGCCGTACCAGATGGGCTCGCCGTCTTCGGCCAGAAGCACGCATTGGTGGACGTAGAAGGACCAGCCGTCGTAGCCGGTGAGCCAGGCCATATTGGACGGATCGGTGACGAGCAAAAGCTCTATGCCCGCAGCCGCCATGGCCTTGCGGGTCTTGGCAATTCGCGCGGCGTACTCGGCGCGGGAAAAAGCGAGGTCTACCTCGGTCACCATGGTCGTGCTCCCTCAGGATCGAAAGTGAGTGCCGGCGCCCCGGTCTTCCGCGCGGCTGCGGGCCAGGGTTGCGATGGCGGTGTCTTGGGCGCCCGTGCCGGTCAGGTCGCAAAGGGTGACGGCGTCGGGGCCGGGCCGTCCGGCGGTCTTGCCGGCAATGATGCTGCCCAGCTCCGGGTGGGCCTTGTCCTGCGGCACCAGGCCGGCTGCCAAGGCATGGCGCAACTCGCCCAAGAGTGCGCATTGGCTCTGACGGTCGCAGACATAAAGGTCCGCGGCGGCCAAGGCTGCCGGGGCGATCTCGTTCTTATGCGCGGTGTCGGAACCCATGGCGGTGATGTGCAGCCCCGGTCGCAGATGTCTTGCCTCGATCAGCGGTGTGCTTGCCGGCGTCGTGGTGACGACAATATCGCTGGCGGCGACCACTTCGTCCAGCGTCGCAGCCGCGGTGACCGGCAGGCCGAGCGTCGCCGAGAGTTCGCCCGCAAGCGCCGCGGCCTTTTCGGCATCGCGCCCCCAAAGCCGTGCCTCGGCAATGGGGCGGACCAGGGTCAGGGCTTCCAGTTGCAAGCGGGCTTGGGCGCCGGTACCCAGAATCCCGACCCGGCTGGCATCTTCGCGGGCCAGCCACTTCGCCGCCACGGCGCCGGCCGCGGCGGTGCGCAGGTCCGTCAGGTAGCCGTTGTCGAGCAAAAGCGCCTCCACGAGACCGGTTCTGGCGCTGAAGACCACCATCAGGCCGTTGACGCTGGGCAGGCCGATTTTGGGGTTGTCGAAGAAGCCCGGGCTCATCTTGATGGCAAAGGAGTCGAGGCCGGGCAGATAGGCGGTCTTCACGTCGACCTCGCCGTTGTGATCGGCGATCTCCATGGAGAGGATCGGCGGCATGGCCACGCTTTTGGTCGCCAGGGTGCGAAAGGCCTCCTCCACGCAAGCGACGCTATCCAGGTCGAGGCCGACGACGCCTCTGAGGTCCGCTTCGGTCAGGATGTTGATGTCGGGCATGACGGCCTTCCTATTTTGTTCCTTAGCGTGTTTGTCAGTGGGCGGCGATTTCGACATCCTCGCCCGAGATTACGCGGTGATGCAGCTTCATGTCGATGTTGCAGCCGCTGAGGACGATCGTCGTGACGCCGGGCCGCTCGATCTTGCCGGCGAGCAGTGCGGCGATGCCGACCGAGCCGGAGCCTTCGATCACCTGCTTTTCCTCCCAGTAGGCATGGCGGATGCCCGCGGCGATCTCAGCCTCGCTGACCAGCAAGCTCTCGTCGACCAGGTCGCGCACCATAGGAAAGGTGTAGCGGTTCTCGAGGCCGATGCCGCCGCCGAGGGAATCGGCCAGACTGGGCAGTTCCTTGACCGTCACCGGTTTTCCGGCCGCCAGGCTCTCGTGCATGGCGGCCCCGCGCGCCATGGTGATGCCGATCACTCTGACCGACGGCTTGACGGACTTGGCCGCCAAGGCGACGCCAGCGATCAGCCCGCCGCCGGAAAGCGGCACCAGCAGCGTTTCCGTGTCGGGCTGTTGTTCCATGATCTCCAAGCCCAAGGTACCTTGGCCGGCGATAATTGCCGGGTGGTCGAATGGCGGCAGCATCACCATACCCTCTTCCGCCACCAGGCGATCGGCCTCGACCTGGGCATCGTCCTGGGACTCGCCGACGATGCGCACCTCGGCGCCGAGCGCCTTGATGCCCACCACCTTGTTTGCCGGCACCAGGCAGGACATGCAGATGATGCAACGGGCGCCAGCCTCCTTGGCGGCGTGGGCCAGCCCGCGCCCGTGGTTGCCGGTGGAAACCCCGACGATGCCGCGGTCCCGCTCGGCCGCGGTCAAACTCAAGACCGCATTGGTGGCGCCGCGCAGCTTGAAGGAGCCGGTGGTCTGCAAATGTTCCAGCTTCAAATAGACGGGGCTGCCGATCTTGGCCGAGAGGCTGGCCGACGGCACCAGCGGCGTCCGCCGGATCCGGTCGCCCAGCCGTTTGCGGGCGACTTGGAGGTCTTCGCTGCTAGGCTGCGGAGAAACTTGGTCCATGGTCAATAGCTTTCCAAAAGACGCCCGACACCGGCGACGGGCAGGTCGCAGCCGGCGCGGCGAAGACTTTGCCAAAACATGGCCTGGTTGCTGCTCACCACCGGTCGGCCCAGTTGCGCCTCAAGGCGATCGATCGCCGGCAGGGCGCGCAGCGCGGTACAGGATATGAACAGGGCCTCAGCATCTGGATGGCAGGCTTCAAGTGCGGCGTCAATGACGGACTGCGGTGCAATGCGGGCAATTTCCCTGTCGTCTTCGAAGCCGAGACAGGTGGCGTTCAGAACGTCTAAATGAAGGGAGGCGAAGTAGTCGGCAAGAGACGCCGTCACGCGTTCGCTATAGGGCGTCAAGAGACTGATGCGCGACACGCCGAGCTTGGCGAAAGCGGCCAAAGCAGCGGACGTCGGCGTGACGACCGGCACGCCAGGCTTGGCGGCTTCGATGGTGGCGCGGACTGCGAGGTCGCCGATCAGCGCGGAGGCGGCCGTGCAGCTGTAGGCGATGGCGTCCAGGGACTCGTCGGGCAGGATGAGCGCCGCGGCGGCGGCCAGCCGCGGGGCCATGGCTCGCAGGTTCTCGGCGTTTGTCGGATTGCTGAAGGCCACGCGGTTGACATAGACCGCGACCTCGTCGCTGGGCGAAAGCCGCGCGAAGTCGCGCTCCGAGGTGTGGTCCGTGGCCAGCGCGATCAAGCCGATCCGCCAACGCGCAGGGCGGCTCTCCAAGGGTCGGCTTGGTTGGATCTTGCGAATTGGCAGTGCCATCGCGGCGGTCCTTCTGTTCCGGAGATCGCGCGCTTGCCGTCATTTGTGGCGATGCCGGCTCAAAGACATGTATCTCTCTTGCAATAATGTGCCGAAAAATGCGGAAAAATCCACATAATTCTTAATGTTTGAGCAGAGAAATATATCTCATGTTGCACCACCCCAAATCTTGTGTTACTTTTTCCATGTGGCGCCGTAAGAGCGCCGGGCAAATCACGGGGAGCGTGGGTTTCGGGAGGCGACGTCTGTCGTGGCATCTCCGCGTTTGACCTCCGCTCCGCGATCAGGGTGTAACCGCTTTAACGGCAGCGCCGTCGAGGGGGCTGCTTCGACTGACAGCTATCAAAAAAGGGAGACGACAATGGACCGTATTGCGACAGGACCCCGCCGGTTTTTTCTGGGGGCCGTTTCGAGCCTTGCCCTGCTTGGGGTCACGCTCTTTGCCTCCGGTGCCGAGGCGGCTAGCTGGCGATATGCCTTCGAGGAATCCTTGACCGAGGTCCAGGGCGTCTATGCGAGCAAGTTCAAGGAAGAAGTTGAGGCGAACTCGGATCACGAGATCCAACTCTTCCCGTACGGCACCTTGGGTGAATCGGCGGACATCATGGAACAGGCGCAAGCCGGAATTCTGGAGTTCGTCGACCAGTCGCCCGGTTTCACCGGATCGCTGATCCCGGAAGCCCAAGTCTTCTTCGTGCCCTACCTGCTGCCCACCGACCAGGCCCATCTCGCCCGCTTCTATAAAGAGAGCAAGGCCATCAATGAGGACTTCCAAGCGCTCTACGCGCAACAGGGCCTCGAACTCTTGAATATGTTCCCGGAAGGCGAGGTGGCGATGACCACCAAGTCGCCGGTGACGAGTTGTGCGGACCTGAACGAAGTGAAGTTCCGCGTCATGACCAATCCGCTGCTGGTCGAGTCCTACAAGGCCTTCGGCGCCACGCCCACCCCCCTGCCGTGGGGCGAGGTCTACGGCGGCCTGCAGACCAACATCATTCAGGGACAGGAAAATCCGACCTTCTTCCTCTATTCCACGAAGATCTACGAGGTCACCGACTACATCACCTATGCCGGGCATAACAACTTCACCACGGCGGTGATGGCCAACAAGGACTTCTACGACGGCTTGAGCGCCGAAGACCAGAAGGTCATCCAGGACGCTGCGGCGGCCGCTTATGACTACATCGTCACCTATCAGCAGGGTCTGGCGGATAGCGAGCTGAAGAAGATCCAGGACGCCAAGCCGGAAATGAAGGTGACGGTGCTGACCGACGAACAGCGGGCTTGCTTCAAAGAAGCCGCCAAGGACGTCGAGGCCAAGTTCATCGAAATGACGGGCGACAGCGGCAAAGCTATCCTCGACCAGATGAAAGCCGACCTGGAAGCGACCAAATAGGTCCGGAGCCCGGCACGGCCAAACGGCAAAAGCATAGGAACGGCGGGAGCGGACGGGCGTCCGCTCCCCCTCAGTCTTCCCATTGTCTCGATTCTATGGAGGGGATAGATGCCTGAGAAGGGAAACAAGGCCGCGCAAGATTCGGACTTGCCGGGCGTCCTCGGCGTTATCGATGGGCTTATCAGCCGTTTCGAAGCTTTTGCTTTGGCGGCAGGTGTCCTGCTCATGGCGGCCAACACGGTGGCCAACGTGGTGGGGCGGTTCATTTTCCAGCACAGCATTTTCTTCACCGAAGAACTCAACAGCATCATCATCGTGCTGATCACATTCGCGGGGATCGGCTACGCCGCGCGCCACGGACGGCACATTCGTATGTCGGCCATATTCGACGCCCTTCCCGTGAAGACCCGCAAGGCGATGATGATTCTCATCTCCATCATCACGGCCCTTTCAATGTTCGCGCTCTGCTATTTTGCCGTCGGCTATATCCACAAGGTCGCGACCAGCGGCCGGGTCTTGCCGGCTCTGCAGATCCCGGTTTGGTGGATGTTCGTTTGGGTGCCCATCGGCTTTTTCGTGACCGGCGTTCAGTACCTGCTCACGGCCATAAAGAACTTCATCGAAAAAGATGTCTATCTCTCCACCACGGTGCTGGAGGGCTACGACGAAACCGAAATCGAAGTCTAGGGGGGGCTCGGTTATGGCAACCATCATGATGGCGACGATGGTCGTTCTGCTGCTTTTGGGGTTCCCGATGATGATCCCGCTGATCGTGTCCGCGTTCATCGGTTTTTTCATGAGCTTCGGCGGCATCGACAAGATGGACTTTATGGTCCAGCAGTTCCTGGCAGGCATTCGGCCGGCGTCTTTGATCGCCGTGCCGATGTTCATTTTGGCCGCGGACATCATGACCAGAGGGGAGTCGGCCAACCGGCTGATCGATATGGTCATGGCCTTTATCGGACATGTGAAGGGCGGACTGGCGGTCAGCACCGCTACCGCCTGCACTCTTTTCGGCGCGGTTTCCGGCTCTACCCAGGCGACGGTCGTTGCCGTCGGTTCGCCGCTTCGGCCCAGAATGCTGAAGGCGGGCTATAAAGACTCTTTTATCCTGGCCCTGATCGTCAACGCCAGCGATATCGCCTTCCTGATCCCGCCCAGCATCGGCATGATCATCTACGGCGTGGTCTCCAACACCTCGATTGCGGAGCTCTTCATCGCCGGCATCGGCCCGGGCTTGCTGATATTGGTGTTCTTCGCCACCTACAGCGTCATCTACGCCACCATTCAAGGCGTGCCGACGGAGCCCAAGGCGAGCTGGAAGGAGCGCATGCAGGCGGTCCGTAAGGCGGTTTGGCCGCTTGGCTTTCCGGTCATCATCGTCGGCGGCATCTACGGCGGCATCTTCAGCCCGACAGAAGCGGCTGCGGCCTGCGTGCTCTATGCGGTGATCTTGGAGTTCATTGTCTTCCGCTCGCTTTCGGCGCCGGATATCTATGCCATCGCCAAGTCGACCGGCCTGATCACGGCGGTGGTCTTCATACTGGTCGGCGCGGGAGCCGCTTTTTCCTGGATCATCTCCTTTGCTCAGGTGCCCCAGGCCATGCTTGGCGCCGTCGGGATCACCGAGATGGGTCCCATTGCCGTGCTCTTCGTCATCTCCATCGCTTTTTTCATCGGTTGCATGTTCGTCGATCCCATCGTCGTCATCCTCGTCCTGGTGCCGATCTTCGCACCGGTCGTGAAGTCGGTGGGCTTGGACCCGGTGCTGGTGGGGATCATCATCACCCTGCAGGTGGCAATCGGGTCGGCGACCCCGCCCTTCGGCTGCGACATCTTCACCGCCATTGCCATCTTCAAGAGACCCTACTTGGATGTGGTGCGCGGCACACCGCCGTTCGTCATCATGCTGCTCACGGTGGCCGTCCTGCTGATTTTCTTCCCGCAGATCGCGCTCTTCTTGCGCGACGTGGCCTTCAAATAAGATGCGGAGCTTGGCAAATGTTTGAGCGAATTCTGGTGCCGGTCGACGGTTCGGACCGTGCCTTGGCGGCTTTGAAGCTTGCGGTGCAGCTGCAGCAGAGATGCGGATCCGAGCTCTTCATCCTTTGTGTTTACCGGCATCACAGTTTGCTCGAAGCCTCCATGTCGATGGTTCGCCCGGAAGCGCCTGAAACGATGGACGATTCCATGCGCGACTACGCGACGGAGGTGGTCGAGCACGCGAAGAAGGCGGCTGCCGCAGATGGTGCGGAGTCGGTGCGCGGCTTCGTCAAAGGCGGTCCGCCGGCACGCACCATCGTCGGCTTCGCCAAAGAAAAGAACGTCGGCGTGATCGTCATGGGCAGCCGAGGTATGGGCGATATCGAAGGCTTTCTCTTGGGCAGCGTCTCCCATAAGGTGACGGGAATGGCGGACTGTCCGGTGATGATCGTCTAGACAGGCAAAAGGCGGCTCGCCTCAAGGTCGCTTCAAGCCTTGCCCATCGCGGCACAGATGGGCAAACTTCGCCGCGACATCGATCCGGCGCGGGATTCTCGGAACGCCCAAGACAGGCATGGGCTGTCGGCCGTCTTATGTCAGTGGGCCAGGGCTTGACCCGAGGCGTATTGGATCTCAGGCGCGCTCGACCCCAGGAGAGGCAACACGAGAGGCATGACCCGCACCACAGACAGCGGCATTCCATCCACGGCACGAGAGTCCTTGCTATCGCAACGGCTGTCCTTAGGGTTGTCTGACGCCGAGGCCGGCACGCCCGCGGAGCGGCGCTTTCAAACGATCTATCATACCATTCGCGAACGCATCACGCTTTTGGAGTACTTGCCGAGAACGGTTTTGGATATAGACGCTTTGGCGGCTGAGTTTGCCGTGAGCCGGACCCCCGTCCGCAGCGTGCTGCAGATGTTATCATACCATGGCCTGGTCTTCAGCCGCCACGGCGTCCGCACCAGCGTGGCCCCCATAGATTTCGAGCGCTTGCGCGAAGACCTGGCCCTTCGCAGTTGCCTCGCCGAGCTGATCGGCGAGCTGACGCCGTTGGATGTCAAACCCGCCGCAATCGATCTGTTGTCCAAGGCGGAGCGGGATTGCCGCCAACTCATCGAGCACCCGGACCTGAAGAACTTCGCACGTATCGACATCGAGGTGCATGACGCCATCTGCAGCGTCATCGGCAATCGGCAGTTGCTGCGCGTTTACGACGATCTCTACTACCGTACGGCGCGGGTGTGGTCCTATTTTCTGCCCCGGCTCGATTGGCGCGAGGAGGTGTCGATCTTTCATCGGGATATCGCGGCGCGCGTGGATGCGATGACGCGTGGCGATATCAGGGCGTTGGGGTTCTTGACCCGCAACGCGGTCTCCGCCGTTCTCATACGTCTGGACTCCCTGATCGATCAAATGCGAACGAGCCGCGATCCCGGTGAGCCGCGCCTCTCTTCGGCGGCGGGCAAGCCTTAGATGCGCCCCCGCTTGGATGCCATCGACCTGAAGATCCTGGGCACCCTGCAGCGCGAAGGGCGCATCACAAAGCAAGCCTTGGCCGAGCGGGTGAACCTATCGCCCACGCCCTGCTGGGCCCGTCTGAAGCGCTTGGAAAAAGCAGGTTTCATCAAGGGCTACCATGCGGAAATCGATCTGCTGAAACTGACCGCGGCGACGACGGTCCTCGTCGAGATCGTCTTGAAGCAGCATCGCTTGGAAGACTTCGAAATCTTCGAGCGGGCGATGCGGCAGGTGCCCGAAATCGTCGAGTGTCTGGCGACCGGCGGCGGTATCGACTACCTGCTGAAGATCGTCGCGCCGGATATCGACGGCTACCAGCGTCTGATCGACTCCCTGCTTGGCGCCGACATCGGTATCGAGCGCTATTTCACCTATGTCGTGACCCGCAGCGTCAAAACGGCGGCCCAGCCCCCCGTCGAGGTCCTCATTGGGGATGTCGAGACGGCAAAGCGATGAATCTTTTGCCTTAGGCCTGAAAAGAGACCGGGCGGTCTCTTTTGTGCCTGACTTTGGTCTCACAATCTCTTTGCGACGGTTATGCTTTCAACCAGATGAACTCTTGTGCTGGAGGCAGAAGATGTTGGCGAAAACGAAACCCTGCGCCGCAATCTCTGGTTTGAAGGACCCGCGGCTGTTCCGTGAGTTGTCCTATATCGGCGGCAAGTGGCGCGCGGCGGCCAAGGGCGAGACCCTGACCGTGACGAACCCCGCTGACGGGTGCTATTTGGGTGCCGTGGCACGCATGGGACCCGCGGAAGGCAGCGAGGCGGTGGATGCGGCCGCGGCGGCTTTTCCCGCCTGGGCCGAACGGCTGCCCCAGGAAAGATCGGCTATCTTGCGCCGCTGGTACGAGACGATCCAGGATCACAAGGAAGACCTGGCGCTCATCATGACCCTGGAGCAGGGCAAGCCGATTTCCGAGGCCCGCGGTGAGATCGACTACGCCGCGTCCTTCGTGGAGTACTACGCCGAGGAGGCGAAGCGGCCGAATATCGAGGGTGTGACCTCGCATCTACCGGGCGCGGAGATGGAGGTCTGGCGCGAGCCCACCGGCGTTGCCGCCCTGATCACCCCTTGGAACTTTCCCGCCGCCATGCTGACCCGCAAGGCGGCCGCCGCGCTCGCCGCAGGCTGCACGGTGGTGGCGCACCCTTCCCACGAAACCCCCTTTTCCGCCCTGGCTTTGGCCGAATTGGCGGAGCGGGCGGGCATACCGGCCGGCGTTTTCTCCGTCGTCTGCGGTCGGGCGTCCGAAATCGTGCCCGCTTGGTGCCGGGACCCGCGGGTGCGGGTGCTGTCCTTCACCGGCTCGACCGAAGTCGGGCGTCTGCTCTATCGCGAATCCGCGGCCACGGTGAAGCGCCTGGTGATGGAACTTGGCGGCCATGCGCCCTTCCTGGTCTTTGCCGATGCGGATTTGGACCGCGCCGTCGACTGTGCCGTCTCGGCGAAGTTCGCCACCTCGGGCCAGGATTGCCTGGGCGCCAATCGTTTCTTTATCGAGGCACCGCTTTACGACGCCTTCTGCAAGGCGTTCGTTGCGAAAACGGCCGCCCTCACCGTCGGACCCGGGCTCGAGGATCCGGATATCGGCCCTTTGATGAACGAGGCCGCCGTCGCCAAGCAGATCGCCCACGTCGAAGATGCCGTTGCCCGCGGCGCCCGCCTGCTGACGGGCGGCAAGGTCTTGGATCAGGGACCGTTGTTTTTTGCCCCGACGGTCTTGGCCGACGTGCCGGCCGATGCAGCGATCTTGCACGAGGAAACCTTCGGCCCGGTGGCGGCGCTGGCCGCCTTCGAGGCGGAAACTGAAGTCTTGCGCCGGGCCAACGACACGGAATACGGTCTGGTCGCCTATCTTCACACGGAAGATCCGCGGCGCATCTACCGGGCCAGCCGCGCCCTGCAGTTCGGCATGGTCGCGGTCAACCGGACCAAAGTCACCGGTGCGCCCATTCCCTTCGGCGGCATGAAGCAGTCGGGACTGGGCCGCGAAGGCGCCCGCCTGGGCATGGAAGCCTATACGGAAGTGAAATACGTCTGCCGGAATTGGGCCTGACGAGAACTGTTGTAGAAAAAAGGATCAAAACGATGCTCGTAAACGACCGCCTGGAAGAATGGGACCGGCAGAACTTCTTTCACCCCTCGACCCACATGGCAGCCCATGCCCGCGGCGAAACCCCGACCCGGGTGATCACCGGCGGTGAGGGTATCTATATCACCGACCGCGAGGGCAACCGCAGTCTGGATGCCTTCGCCGGACT
>Ga0102947_1000786_pt1 | contig 11128 bp, 6 predicted proteins | sample SalPon2A_A_D2_MG_FD_78210 | JGI IMG/M metagenome (GOLD analysis project Ga0102947, IMG submission 78210) | Soil microbial communities from South San Francisco under conditions of wetland restoration - Salt Pond MetaG R2A_A_D2_MG | ecosystem: Environmental > Terrestrial > Soil > Wetlands | place... | reverse complement strand
GCGAGCTGGCGGGCCTGGCCCCGGACCGGGCGCCCTTCGCGGTGCTCCCCAGCGCCGGCCTGGCGGCCAGGCTGGAGGGCGGGGAGCTGCGGGTGCGGCGGCAACGCCCGTGACCTGGGCGGCGGCTCAGCTCCCCCAGCTCAGCTCCCCCAACTCAATTCCGCCAGCCCCCGACCTCCAGCACCACGCCCACCGTCGGCACCACCCCGGGCCAGCTCTCCGCCTCCAGCGCCAGCCGCTCGGCTCCGGCCTCGCCCTCGTCGCCCTCCACGGCGCCGCCCTCCTCCCCCTCCTCCAACACCAGGTCGAAGCCGGCGGCGTTGCGCCGGTCGTAGAGGTTCTGGACGTCGGCGTAGGCGGTCAGCCGCCCCCAGGCCAGGTCCCACCGCCGGCTGACCCGCAGGTCGAGGCGGTGGTAGTCGGGCAGGCGCCGGCCGTACAGCGCCCCGAAGCGGGCCACCGGCTCGTCTTCGGCCTCCTCACCGCCGGCGGCCGGGAGCGTCTCCACCGGCGTCGTCGGCCAGCCGGTGTGGAAGCGCCAGGCGAGGTTCAGGGCCCAGCGCCGGGGCAGGCGCCACCCGAGGTCGGCCCGCAGGGCGTGGCCCTGGTCGAAGCGCCGCGGCACGACGCGGCCGCCCAGGCGGTCTTCCGAGCGCGACCCGGTGTAGGCGAGGAAGCCCTCCAGGCGCCGCCCCCAGCGTCCCTGGAGCAACAGCTCGACGCCGTAGGCGGAGCTTGACTCCGGCGCCAGCCGAACCCGGTCGGGCTCCACCTCGGGGAAGAAGTTCAGCGGCTCCAGCAGGCTCTCGTAGCGCGGCCGGGGGTTGGCCACGGTGCGGTGGTACAGCTCCACCCGCAGCGCCGCCAGCCGGGGACCGGCGCCCTCCGCCGGGGCGTGGGCGAAGACCTCCTCGTAGCCCAGCACCCAGTGGCTGGAGCGCTCCACCGGCCACAGCCGGTTCTCGCCGTCCTCGACCTGCAACTCGTAGGGGCGCTGGCTCTGGGTGAAGCGGCCCCAGGCCAGGCGCAGCACCCGAGCGCGGCCCAGGCTCCAGGCGAGGTTGACCCGCGGGCTGAGCACGGTGCCGTCGCTCCCCTGGTGGCGGTCGTAGCGCAGGCCCAGCTCGGCGGTCATCCGCTCCAGCCAGGGCGGTCGCCAGCCGGCCACCGCCGGCGCCGTCAGCCGGTGGCTGGCCCACAGCGCCAGGTCGTTGCCCGCCCGGGTGTCGCGGAACTCGTGGACGGTGCGCCGGGGTGCGGAGAACGGCGCCGCCACCACCAGGTCCAGCTCCAGGTCCTTGGCGTAGTCGAAGCGCACCCGGTAGCGCCGCGCCTCCCAACCCCAGCGGACGACGCCCCGGGCGCGCCGCAGCGAGTAGTCCTGGGAGAGGGTGACGACGCTCATGTCGCGGCGGTCGCGCAGGGCGTACTCCCCCTCCTCCTCGCGCACCTCCGCCCGCCGGTCGCGGTCCTGGCCTGTCCAGGAGGCCAGCGACTCCACCAGCAGGCGGTCGTTGGACCAGCCGTGGGTGAGCCAGCCGTAGGCGCTGGACCAGTCGTTGTCCAGGCGCTCGAAGTCCTCGTCCTCGGCGGTATCGACGCGCAGCCGGTCCTCGGCGGCGAGGCCGCGCAGGGCGAAGCGGCCGGCCCGGGTCGGGATCTCCACCTTGGCCAGGCCGTCCCAGAGGGAGGGCCGCTCGTCTCCCACCGCGTCGCCGGCCAGGGCCAGGGAGCCGCGCCGGCCGGTGACCAGCCAGCCGCCGGGGTCGGCCCGGGCCTCGCCTTCCGAAGCGGCCTCGGACGACGAACCGGAAGAGGCTCCCGAAGCAGCCCCGGAGCGCCCGCCGGGCAGGGGGCCGCTGGCGGTGAGCGTCGCGTCCAGCGCCCCCAGGGCGACCACCAGCCTCGGCCCCGCCGGCCGCAGGGTGCGCAGGTCCAGGACCCCGCTCATGCGGTCCCCCAGGTCGGCGGGATAGGCGCCGGTGGTCAGGGTCATCCCCTCCAGCCCCCGGGCCGACACCAGGGACAGGGCACCGTCGTAGTCCGGCAGGTGGTAGGGCTCGTAGAGTTCCAGCCCGTCGAGCATCACCCGCACCTCGTCCCGGCGCCCGCCGCGGACGCTGAACCGCGCCGAGACGTCGCTGCCGGCGGTGCCGGGGAGCAGGGTCACGGTGCGGAACGGGTCGTCCCCCAGGTGGGGCAGGCGGCCGATCTCGTCGCGGCCCAGGGCGAGGGGGGACCTCGGCGATCCCGGGTCCCGGCCGGCGTCGATCAGCTTGTAGCGGCTGGGGCGGACGTCGATGGTGTCCTCGACGTAGTGGCGGGGGCGGGGCGTCGGATCGCCCCGCACGACAACCAGCAGCCCCGGCACCACCTCCTGAACCTCCAGACCGTGGAGCGCCAGCAGAGCGTTCAAGCGTCGCCTGGCCGGCCCGGCCCCGGCGTCACCGCTGACTCTCTCTCCGGCCCCCTCATCGCCATCTCCGGCCTCGACCCGCATCTCCGGGCGCACCAGCTCGCTGCTGAAGACCAGCGTCCACCCGTGCGCCGCCAGGTCGCCCCGGGCCAGCTCGGCCAAGACCTCCCCCAGGGGACGGTCCGGGCTCCCGGCCGCCCCCGCCCCGCCGGCGAGCAGGAAGAGGGCCAGGGCCCCCGCCCACCACCCGGCGGCGCGGCCCGGGCTGTTGCCTTTCATGGCGACAGCTTACCCGTTGCGGTGCCGGTGCCTATGCCGGTGCCAGCCCCGCGAAGGATTCCGCGGCGCGCCGCATCCGACTTTGGTGATGACCCAAGCCGCACATCCGTTCATCCCCCAACGAGGAGGTACCGTGAGCACCCGAGACTTTCCCAACCCGATGCGCCGACTGGCGCTGCTGACCGCCCTGGCCATCCTGGCCGCCCTGCTTCTGCCCCAGCCCGCCACCGCCCACGAACCGGACTTCAGCTCCGACTTCGACCGTCAACGCTGCACCTTCACCACCTCCGGCAGCAACCTCTACTTTCCCCTCTGGCCCGGCTACGCCCTGACCCTGGAAGGCGAGGAGGAGGACGAAGGGGAGACAGTGGAGATCCAGGCCATCGTCACCGTCCTGGCCGACACCGAGTTGGTGGACGGCGTCGTCACCCGGGTGGTGGAGGAACGGGAGTCGGAGGACGGCGAGTTGGTGGAGGTGTCGCGCAACTTCGTCGCCTACTGCCGCGAGACCGGCGACCTCTGGTACTTCGGCGAGGACGTGGACGACTACGAGGACGGCGAGATCATCGGCCACGGAGGCGAGTGGCGGGCCGGCGTCGATGGCGCCCGCCCCGGCGTCCTGCAACCGGGCTCGCCCATCAACGGCGCCCGCTTCGAACAGGAGCTGGCCCCCGGCGTCGCCGAAGACCGGGCCGAGATCATCGGCCGGATCGACGAGGTCACCGTCCCCACCGGCACCTACCTGGAGGTCCTGGAGGTCCTCGACACCAACGCCCTGGAGCCCAGCTCCGAGGGCGACGTCAAGCTCTACGCCCCCGGCGTCGGCCTGATCCAGGATGAGGATCTGAAACTCGTCGAGATCACCCCCGCGCCGTGCATGCCCGACGCCCACACCCTGTGCCTGAACGACGGCCGGTTCCGCGTCCAAGCCGAGTGGACCGATTTCGACCTCAATGACGGCCCGGCCCACGCCAACGCGGTCAGCGACGAGAGCGGCGAGATGTGGTTCTTCAAGGCCGACAACGTCGAGCTCCTGGTCAAGGTCCTGGACGCCTGCGACACGTTCGACCACTTCTGGGTGTTCGCCGCCGGGCTGACCAACGTGGAGGTGGAAATCACCGTCACCGATACCCAGGAGGACGAGACCCGGACCTACGACAACCCCCTGGGCAACCCGTTCGACCCGGTGCTCGACACGTCGGCGTTCAGCACCTGCCCGTGACGGCGTAAGCCGCCGCCCCCTCCGCCGCCGGTGCGAGCTACCGGTGCGAGCTACACGGTGCAAGCTACACTGCGCCCATGGCCAAGGACCACTCGACGACGCGGAGCGCTGACCGGCACAGCCCGGTGCTGGGCGGCCTGTTGGTGGGGGGGCGCAGCCGGCGCATGGGGCGGCCCAAGGCCACCCTGGTCGATCGCGGCACCGCCCTGGGCGAGCGCGTCGCCGCCGCCCTGCGCCCCCACGTCGCGGAGCTGCTGCTGCTGGGGCAAGGGCCGGTGCCGCCGAGCCTGGAAGGTCTGGAGCGGTTGCCGGACGCCCCCCTGCCGCCGGCCGACGGTTCGCTGCCGATTCCCACGGCCGGCCGCACTGCCGGCCCGCTGGCCGGCATCCTCGCCGCGCTCCGCGCCCGTCCCGGCGCCGCCTGGGTGATCTGCCCCTGCGACCTACCGGCCATCGAGCCGGCGGCGGTGGCGTGGCTGCTGGGCCAGCGGCGGCCCGGGCGGGCGGCGGTCCTGCCCCGGGCGGCGGCGGCGGGGCCGCCGGAGCCGCTGTTCGCCCTCTACGAGCCCGCCGCCCTGGTGCTGGCCGAAGGGCTGGCCGCCGAGGGCGCCCGCGCCCCCCGCCGTCTGGCCAGCCTGCCGGGCGTCGCCACCGTCACCGTGCCCCCTTCCCTGGCCCATTGCTGGCGCGACGCCGACACGCCGGCGGACCTGGCCGGGTGACGAGCCGGCCCGCGCCGGCCGGCTACGGAGCGCCCGGTGGCGCAGCGTTGGTCACCAGCAGCACGTCGCGGCGACTCAGGTGGTCGGCTGCGACGACCCGCAGCGGCCGGCCCACCACCGCTTCCACCTCGTCCAACACCGGCGCCCGGATCACCGCCCACGCCTCCCCCGGCTGGTCGAGGTGGCGGGAGATCGCTGCGGGGGTTTCCGCCGGCACGGTGTAGAGGCCGTCGCCGTAGAAGGCGAAGGCCTCCGGCAGGTTGGAGAGATCGTAGGTCAGCACCGGCTCGCCGGCGGCGCGGGCGTCGGCGGTGGCCGCGGCCAGGCGCTGGGCGAAGGGGCGCGACGACTTGGAGGGCTCCAGCACCGGGTAGACCCAGGTGGCGGCGAACAGGTAGAGCACCACGAAGGCGGCGGCGGGGGCCAGAGCCGCTGTCCGCGGCGAGCGCAGGCAGCCCCACAGGGTGACCAGGCCGGCCAGCACCAGGGTGGCGGCGAACACCCCGACCATCCACCCCGCCACGCCGTAGTCGCCGGCCAGGTCCTGGCGGGCGGCGACGAAGGGCAGGGCCGCCCCGACGAGGGCGAGGAGGGCGCCGACCACGGCCTGGCCAGCTCTCAGCCATCGCCGGCCCACCGGCGGCGCGGCCCGCTCCTCACGGAGACCTTCCTCGCCGGGCTGGTGCCAGCCGAACAGGGTGACCGACAGGAAGCTGCTCACCATCAGCGCGAAGGCGGGCACCGCCGGCAGGACATAGAGGTCGCGCTTCTCGGTGGACACAGAGAAGAAGAGGACGACGAAGGCGGCGACCACCAGGAGGAAGCGGTCGGTGGCGTCGCGCCGGCGCCAGGCCAGCAGCAGCGCCGCCGGCACCAGGCCCGACCAGGGCAGCAGGTGGACCGGCAGCACCGTCAGGTAGTACCAGGGCGGCTGCCGGTGGTGCATGCCGTGGAGGCCGCGTTCCAAGAAGTGCTCGCGCAACGCTCCCCACACCGAGTACTCGGGCACCGCCAGGGTGGCGGCCAACATCCAGCCCCCGACCAGGGCGGCAAAAAGCGCCGGGCCGGCGAGGGGAGCGAAGCGCCGCCACTCGCCGAGGCGCCGGTCGGTGGCCAGGGTGGCCAGGGCGATGCCCAGCGGCAGCAACAGGCCCACCGGCCCCTTGGCGAGGACCGCCAGGCCCGCCGCCGCCCAGAACAGCAGCCCGGCCCGGGCTCCCCGGGCCTCGCCGGCGCGCCACGCCTCGAAGGCGGTCAGCGCCACCCAGATCAGGCAGCAGAGCAGGGAGTCGATCTGCGCCCAGCGCGCCTTGTCCCAGAACATCAGGGTGGTGGCCAGCACCGGGATGACCAGCCAGGCGGCGGCCTCGCCGCGGCGGCGGCGGGCGATCCACGCCACCAGCAGCAGCGTGCCGAGAGCGGCCAGGGCCGACGGCAGCCGCGCCGTCCAGCCGTTCACCTCGCCGCCGGGCAACGACAGGGCGGCGATGGACCAGAAAAACAGCGGCGGCTTGTCGGTGGTCACGACGCCGTTGACGTGGGGCACCCACCACTCGCCATCGACCACCATCTCCCGGGCGCCCTCGCCGAAGTAGGGCTCGTCCGGCGCCCACAGGTCGTGGCCACCGAGCTGCCAGAGGAAGAGCACCGCCGCACAGGTGACGAGCGCCAGGCGGAGCTTCACCGCCGGGCCTCGGCGTGGACGGCGCGCAGGCTGGGGGTAGCCGACTCCGCCACCGGCACCGGCGCGGCGTCCCCGAAGGTGCGGTCACACCACATGTCGAAGGCGAGCAGGGCGTAGAGCGGCTTGCGGTGGTCGGCCCGGCGCTCCAGGTGCTCGTCCAGCAGGGCGCGGATGGCGTGCCAGGAGAAGAGCCCCCGGGCCTCCACCCGCTGCGGCGAGAAGCGGCGCGCCAGGTCGTCCCCCAGACCCTCCAGCACCCAGCGGGAGAACGGGATGTTGAAGCCCCGCTTGCGGCGCTCCAGGACCGCCGCCGGCAGGCGCGACCGCACCGCCCGGCGCAGGATCGCCTTGGTCGTCCAACGGCGCACCTTGTGGCGCGAGGGGATCCCGGCGATGAGCTCCATGAGCTGGCGGTCGAGAAAGACGGCCCGCGCTTCGAGGGAGGCCAACATGGTCATGCGGTCCACCTTGGTCAGCAGATCGTCCTGGAGATAGGTGGTGAAGTCGGTGTAGAGCAGTTCGCTCAACAGGTCCGGCGGCGGCTGCCCGGGCCGGGCGTCGGCGAAGGGATAGTCCAGGAAACCCGCGGGCAGCGCCGAGCGCACGTCCGGGGCCAGCAGGCCGCCGGCCCGCCCCGGCGACAGGCTGCCGAACCACAGGTGGTGGCGCTCCACCGGCGGCCGGCCGAGACCGGCGGCGAACTGCTGCAACAGGTAGTCGGCGCCGACGTTGCCCATGCTCACCGGCAGCAGGCGGCGCAGGCCGGCGACCAGGGCGCCCACCCACTTCGCGGGCAGCCGGTCGAGGCCGGCGGCGAGGCGCTGGCCGAGGTAGGTCGGGTAGCCGGCCAGCAGTTCGTCGGCCCCCTCGCCGCTGAACACCACCTTCACCCGGTCGCGGGCGAAGCGGGAGAGCAGCAATGTCGGAATGGTGGAGGCGTCGCCCAGCGGCTCGTCCATGCCCTCCCCCACCGCCCGCAGGCCCGCCTCCAGGTCGGCCCGGGACAGGATCAGCGGATGGGGCTCGGCGCCGAGGGCGCGGGCGGTGTCCACCGCGTAATCCGACTCGTCGAAGGCGCGGTCGATGTGGCCCAGGGTGAACGCCGGGATGCCGCGGCCGTGGACCTCGGTGAGGTAGGCGAGCAGGGTCGAGGAGTCGATGCCGCCGGACAGGAAGACGCCGAAGGGCACGTCGCTGTGGGAGCGGCGGCGGACGGCGGCCATCAGCTCGGCGTCCAGCTCCTCGGCCAGGTCGTCGGCGGAGCGCCGGTCGCCGCGGCCGGGGGCCGGGAAGTGGTCCGCCAGGTCCCAGTAGCGGCGCAGCCGGGGGGCCCCGGGGGCCGGCCCTCCCCGGCCCACCTCCAGGACGTGCCCGGCCGGCACCTTGTGGATGCCGTCCAGGGGGGACAGGGGCGCCGGGACGTAGCCGTGGACCAGGTAGCGGGACAGGGCGCGGGGGTCGAGGCGGGCGGGCACGGCGGGATGGGCGAGCACAGCCCCGATTTCCGACGCGAAGACCAGGGTGCCGTCGCCGTGCCAGAAGAACAGCGGCTTCTCGCCGGCGCGGTCACGCCCCAGCAGCAGGGTGCCGGCGCGGGCGTCCCACACGGCGAAGGCGAACATCCCTTCCAAGCGGTGGACCAGGTCCGCCCCCACCTCCTCCCACAGGTGCAGCACCACCTCGGTGTCGATGCCGGTGGCGAAGCGGTGCCCCCGGGCCTCCAGCTCGCGGCGCAGCTCGCGGTGGTTGTCGATCTGGCCGTTGACGACGCAGAACACCTCGCCGTCCTCGCTGGTGAAGGGAGCCGCCGGCGCCGCCAGGTCGATGATGGCGAGGCGGGCGAGCCCCAGCCGGCAGCCGCCGGCACCCACCAGGCCCTGGCCGTCGGGCCCGCGGTGGGGGATCCGTGCCAGCATCCCCGCCAGCACGGCGTCGGACCGCGCCTCGGGAGGGCCGAGAACCCCTACGATGCCGCACACGGGCCGTATCGCGCGCCGGGCTCAGCGGCCCTGCGCGCACCCTTTCCCGGGGGGCGCCGGGGACATGGGAAGGCTTGGGATGAGCAACGGCAGGTCGATCCTGGGGTGAAGTAAGCGAAGCGGAGCGGGGCCGGTCCCGCCGGGGCGCCGAGGACCGGCTTGAAGATTAACAGAGCAGGGCGGGCGGCAAGAGGCTACCGCCGCTCCCCGCCGCCGAGGCTACGCCGCCCGGCCTTCACACCATGAGACGCCGCCGCGGCCGGAATCCTTCGCGGCGCGGCCAAGAAAGGCCCTCGGGAAGGTTCCCGCCCGCCCGGCTGTTGCCATTACCGCAGGCCGTTCCCACGGCCGGCGGCGATGCGCCGCCCCAAACCCGATCCTAGATTCACCAACCTCCCCGCGGCACGGCCGCAACCCTGAAGGAGAACCTATGTTTCGCAACCACCCGATACGACTGACCCTCGCCGTGCTGGCGGTGGTCGCCCTGGTGGCCACCTCGGCCCACGGCGCCACCCTGCTGACCTTCCAGAGCCACCAGGACGAGTTCGCCATGCAGGGCCAGACCCAGCCCGCCCGGGACAGCGAGGCCAAGATCTGGGTCGGTGACGGCGTCATCGTCCGCGACGACGACCAGAGCCGGGTCATCCTCACCGATGAGAAGCTCTACCTGGTCAACCACGAGGCCAAGACCTACAACGTCCTCGACCTGCCGGTGAACATGGAAGAGCTGCTGCCCGAACAGATGATGGCTCAGTACAACCAGATGAAGGAGATGGCCACCATGAGCGCCGAGGTGGCGCCGGTGGACGAGACCCGCGAGGTGGGCGACTGGTCCGCCAAGCGCTACAACGTCACCCTGACCAACCAGATGGGCTTCACCATGGAGCAGGTGATCTGGGCGAGCCCCGACGTCGCCGTGGACCCGGCCCTCTACAACGACCTCACCGAGGCGCTGGCCAAGCTCCAGCCCGGCGGCGGCGAGTGGGTGAGCGCCCTGGACGCCATCGAGGGCTTCCCGGTCCTGCGGGAGACCACCATGAGCATCGGCCCCGACACCACCGTGAAGACCCACGAGGAGCTGCTGAGCGTCGAGGAGAAGGACGCGCCGGAAGGCATCTTCGCGCCGCCGGCGGACTACGAGGAGCAGGAGTTCAACGTCGGCGGCGGCGGGCCCTCCGCCGAAGGGTGAGACGCGGACGAAAGTAGCCATGAAAAAGGCGCGGCGGCCCCTCGGCCCCGCGCCTTTTTTTCGTCCCGGGCTCCCAGCCTCCCGGCGGGCCGGCTCAGCCGTCGCCGATCTGGCGGCGCAGCAGCTCGTTCTCGAAGGCCATGCCGACCTGGGCCGTGGCCAGCTCCAGGATCTCCACGTCCTCGATGGGCTCGTCCCGGTCGCCGTTGTCGGTGTAGATCACCGAGATGACCCGCTGGGCGCCGAGCACCGGGAAGACCACCGCCTGGCCGTTGGCGGGGCGGCCGAGAAACTCGACCAGCGCGTCGGGCAGGCCCGACTCGTCGAACTCCACCCGCCGCGCCTCCGGCGCCTCCAGGCTGCGGGTGAGGAGGTTGTCCTCCTCCAGGTCGAGGCGCAGGCCCCGGGTCAGCTCCGCCAGCGGCCGGCCGTCCTGACCGCTGCCGAAAGCCCCCAGGGCGACCAGGGCGTCCCGCTTGACCAGGAAGAGCACCGCCCGCTCCACCGACTCGGAGATGATGTGCATCAGGTTGAGGGCCACCGTCGCCGAGATCAGGCCGGAGCGCAGGTCGCCGTAGACCCGCCGCAGCCGGGCCACACCCTTCTCGGAGCGCTTCGCCCGGTCCGTGCCGGCGCTGCCGCCCGGCGCCAGCTCGCGGCGGCTGCGGATGATGTTCTCGACGCAGGCGAGGACCGCCTGGGGGTCCGCCGGCAACGCCGCCACCGCCCCGGCACCGTAGGCGTCGGCGATGCGCGGGCCGGGCTCCAGCAGGGCGACGATGGAGGCCCGGGGGCGCTTCTTGCGCAGGCTGCGGATGTCGTCCGTCGTCAGCTCCGGCACCCGCAGGTCGAGGATGACCACCGGCGCCGACAGATCCGACGCCCGGCCGCCGCTGGGCAGCCCGGCCCGGGCCAGGGGCAGGCGGCGCACCGCCGAGACCACCTGCCGGGTCACCCGCCCCAGCTCCTGCACCAGGTCCTCGTCGATGGAGATGACGTGCAGCTCCGGCGCGTCCTCGGACCCCTCCCCGGGGATCTCGATCTCCGCCTCGTCGATGCCCAGGAAATCGGTCCCGGGCCAGGTCACCTCGCCCTCCAACTGCCCCTGGTCGAGCTCCCCCGCCGCCGGCTCGGTGCCCTCCCCCGCCTCGGCGCGGTCCCGCCGCCCCCCCTCCCGCGCCTCGTCGAAGATCCGCGCCGCCTCCAGCAGCACCATCTGGGTGTTGAGGTCGGCGTCGGGCACCAGGTCGCCGGGGTAGATGGCGACGTCGTCCACCGGCCGCAGCTTGTTGAGGACGAACTCGAAGCTGCCGGCGTCCCACTGCACCACCCGGGAGATGGCGCCCTCGATCTGCTGCACCACCACGTCGCGCAGCTCCTGGGTCTGGACGTGGCCGTCGTCGAGCAGGATCTGGCCGATGGTGCGGCGCCCCTCGCCCAGAGTCTGGTCCGCCACCGCGTCCTCCAGCACGCCGCGGTCCACCAGCCCCTCGTCGACCAGCAGGTCCCCCAGCTTGGGCTGGCCCGGCACCTGGGCGCTGACCAGCTTGCCGCCGTGGAAGCCGATCATCGCGGTCCGGCCGGCGCTTTTGAGCACCAGGGTGCCGGTGCGCTGGCCGAGGTGGATGAACTGCATC
>Ga0102947_1000785_pt1 | contig 11133 bp, 8 predicted proteins | sample SalPon2A_A_D2_MG_FD_78210 | JGI IMG/M metagenome (GOLD analysis project Ga0102947, IMG submission 78210) | Soil microbial communities from South San Francisco under conditions of wetland restoration - Salt Pond MetaG R2A_A_D2_MG | ecosystem: Environmental > Terrestrial > Soil > Wetlands | place... | reverse complement strand
CGGCCAACACTTTGGTCAGGGTGGATTTGCCGGCGCCGTTCTCGCCTAAAAGGGCATGGATCTCCCCTTCGCGCAGGTCGAAATCCACGTCCTTCACGGCGGGTACGCTGCGGTAGGTCTTGGTGATCTTTTCCATGCGGACGATGGCATCCATCACGCATCCTCCGTCGCGACAATGCAGTCGCCGCCCTTCGAGGCGACCAGGAGCCGGCCGTAGGCCTCGACCGCGCTTGTGGTGCCGTGGCGGCTGCCGTTGGCGCGACTGTGCAGGCTTTCCAGCGGTATGAGGTTCGGGTCGAGCCGCACGACGAGGCCATAAGAGCGGCTCGGCGCCCAGGCCTTGTGCACGCCCATGGTGCGGATACCGCCGCACTGCAGCGGCTCCAGATAGCTGCGGCCGGAGGCGAGTGCCGGCGCGATCCAAAAGGCACGCGGTACCTGCGCCATCATGTCGAAGCGATAGTGTTTTTCCTGCAGCACGAGTTCGATGAGCCGGTTGCGCGGCGCGAAGATCGCCAGCCAGGCGCCGCCCGCCGCCGCGGGCGTCAGTCGGGCAGGATAGCCGGGCAGCTGCATCAAGGCCGGCGTGACGCCACCGGCGCCGACGCGCAAGAGGCGGTGCCGCCAGCTTTCGCTAACGATTGCCTCCTCGCCGTCGGGTAGAAGACCGTAGGGCCAGGCGATGCCGCCGGCGACCCGGCTGAAATCCGCGCCCGGCTTGCGACGCCAGACGGAGCCCGACGCGTTCTTTTCCATCAAGTCGGCGACCCATGCCGTGGCCCGCTGCCGTTCGGAGCCGTTGGCAAGCCACAGCGAGCCGTCCGGGCCGTAGGCGAGCGCAGTGATGCAGCCGACCCCTTTCGGCAGCGCAACGGGCTCTCCGCTTTCGATAAGACTTCCGTCGTCGAGCGCAACCGCGAGGGTTCCGTCCGGCCTTGCGGCAAGCGCCGTGACCGCCGCGGCAAAGGTCATGATTTTTTCCCGTCCGCCGTCCTCGCTCAAGACATAGAGGTCGGCGTCGCTCGTGGCATGGAGCTTGCCGCCCGCGAGACACAGGTTGTCGGCCGCCGGCAGGTCGGCGAAGACCTGCCCGTCGTCCAGGGCGGTGTTGGCGCGGAAAGCGCCGTCGAGCGGCGGAATGGTGATGGCCTTGCCGCGGAAGAGATCGAGGATCGGATCGAAGATCATGTCCGCTTTCCCCAATAGGCTTCGTTGGCGTCCCAGGTCGGATCGGCGCCCTCGATCTTGAAGCGGCCGATGCGGTTGTTGAGAATGCCGCCGATATAGAGGTAGCCCTTGTGCTCGCGCATCGAGGTCACCATAGGATGCGCCAGGCCCGAGAGGTCACCCATCGTTTGGACAATATTGTAGGACTCGTCGAACTTCACCACCCCGCCGGTGTTGATGTTCGGGAACAGCCATTCGTCTTGCGGCAGCCGCCGGGTCATGCGCTTGCGCAATGCCGGGTGGCGCAGCGACAGGTCGAAGGAGGGCGTGCGCATGCCGAGCCAGGCCATCCAATAGGTGCCGTCGGACGCCCGGTTGATGTTGTCGGTGTAGCCCGGCATGTCCTGGATCACGCACTCGGCAGTGCCCGCCTTGGGCCCTTCGATCCAATAGCGGTGGATGCGGCAGCGCCAGCTTTCGGCGAAGAAGAGAGATTTGTTGTCATGTGCCATGCAAACGCCGTTGGTGTAGCGGTAACCGTCCAAGAGCGTTTTCGTTGAGCCGTCTTTCGGGTCGTAGACCAGAAGCCGTCCCGTGGCCCGGTTCTCGATCGAATCCAGCGCCCAGTCGTGGGCATCGTAGCGCTTGGTGGAATCGGTGAAATAGATTTTGCCGTCCGGCGCGATATCGAGGTCGTTCGGGTCGCGCAGCCGCGCATCGTCATGGATTGACGTCCAAGAGCGTCGCGTCTCGGCCGAGAGCTTCTTCACTTCTCGGTCCGGCGATATGGAATAGAGGCCCATTGCGCCGACGCAGCTGATCAAATTGCCGGCGGAGTCGAAGGCGAGACCGAGCGGAAAGCCGCCGACGTGGGCGAAGACTTCGGAGCGGCGATAGTCCGGCGCGAAAAAGCGCACGATCTCACCGTGCCGCGTGCCGCAATAGAGATTGTCGTCGCGGTCGAGGATCACGTCCTCCGGGCCTTCCAGTTCGCCGAGGCCGATGTGCTCGGCCTGCGACAGGCGATTGTTGAGTTCATAAGGCGTTCCCGAGCCGGGAACGGCGGACTGCGGCTCGCCCATCCGCAGATAGACCGGGGCAACGTAGACTTCGTTCAAGACCTTGTGGCGGTTCTTCAGCCAGCGGATATCGATGGTGACGGCGACGGCCAGAAGAATGCCCAGCACCATCTGGTTCGTTCCGGTGCCGTAGCCGAGCCGGATCAGGCCATTGGTCATGACCAGCACGATCACGGCGCCCATCAGCCCCTTGCCCACCGAGCCGCGCCCGCCGCCAAGGCTGTTGCCGCCGACGACCGCCGCTGTCAATGCGAGGATTTCCAGGCCGTTGCCGGTGCCGGGACCCGCACCGGACAGGCGCGTCGCAATCAGGAAGCCCGCCGCTGCCGAGCAGAGGCCCGAGAAGACGTAGGTCATGAACACCGTCAGCCGCACCCGGATCCCGGCATTGTGCGCCGAACGCCGCGACCCGCCGACCGCGACGACGTGCCAGCCCGGCCGCGAACGGGTCAACGCCACGTGCGTGGCGATCGCCAGGACGATCGCAGAGAGCACCGGGATCGAAACGCCGAGGAGTGTGCCGTCTCCGATGAAATCCCAGGCATCGGACGAGGCCATCGAAAGCTGGATCTTCGAGCCGAAGGCGACCACGAGGATGTCGTAGAGCGCACGGCCGATGATGAAGGTCACCAAGGTCGTGATGAAGGCGCGCAGGCGCAAAAAGCCGATCAGATAGCCGTTGATCGCACCGAACAGGGCCCCGATGGCGAGGGAAGCCAAGAAGGCCAGCCACACCGGTTGTTCGAAAATGAAGAAGGTCGACACCGCCGCAAAGGCCGACAGCGCGAAGATCGATCCGACCGCCAGGTCTATGCCGCCGCCGATCATCACCACCGTCAGGCCGATGACGACGAGGGTGAATTCGCCCAGCTGGCGTGTCGACTCTTGCAGCGAATAGAGCTTGAAGAAGCCCGGGATGATGCTGCCGAAGGCGGCCACCGTGATCACGAGGGCAAGAAAGGGAATTGCGTTGTCGGTCCAGCGCTTGCTTAGGATCTCGCCGATCACGTGGTCGGGAATGAGATTGTAGCGCCAGGCCTGCAGCCGCTCGCGAAGTGTCATCGGGCCCCCATGACGTCACGAATAAGGGGGCGGCCGGACAACGCCGGCCGCCGTAGTTAGGTTTCTGGACCCAATGTCAGTTGCCGGCCATCGCCTGCAACGCCTTCAGGTCCCAGCAGCTGTCCGGCCGCAGGTTGTCCTTCGTCGTGGCGTGCAGCAGTGTGTAGATATAGGGCGACGAGGTGCCGGGCGCCTGGCCGCTTTGCAAGAGGTACTTGATGATGGTCACCATGTTGTAGCTTTCCTGGGCCAACTCGGTCATCACCACCGCACCGTAGGTGCCGTCGGCAATCCGGTCGCAGTCCGCCGTCTTTTCCCCGCCGCCGGTGGTGACCAGAAAAACTTGGTCTTGCATGCCGGCGTCGCGTATGGCCGCGGCGGCACCGGTCGCGTCGCCGTCCCAGAAGTCGATAATACCGCAGAGGTCCGGATGCTGTTGCAACATGGTGGTGGTGACGTTGCGCGAGGTGGTCGCGTCCCAGTTGGAATCCGGCTTGGCGACGACTTCGAAGTCCGGGTGATCCTTCAGGACATCCATGATGCCGGCATACTGAAACAGGCTGGTGGCATTGACCTGATCGCCTTGCACCAGGCCGATCTTTTTCGACGCGCTCTCGCTGCAGCCGTCGATCACGGCTCTGGCCTCGAGCCGGCCGAGTTCGGTCCAGTCGGAGCCGAGATAGGCATCGGCCTTGAAGTTCGCCGGATTGTCGATGAGCAGGACGTAGATACCTTCCTTTTGAGCCCGTTTCATCAGCTTCGAATAGGAATTCAAATCGGGTGACATGACGATGAGCACGTCCGGCTTCGGATCGGAAGAGATCGCTTCGGTGATCGCCTGCGCGCCGGCTTCGACGCTCCAGTTCGGGTCGCGGGTTTCGAAGCTGCCGCCGAAGGCTTCAACTTCGTGCTTCAAGATCGCCGCCCAGCCCTGGGCGAGATCGAAGCCCATGGCCATCGGCACCATCAGCACGCGCTTGTCCTTGAGCGCCGCGGCATATTGGGCCGGAGCCGGGTCGTCTTGAGCGGATGCCGGCACGGCGGTGAAGGCCGCAGCCGCCAGAGCCGCGGCCGCCATGAGCGTCTTGATCGGTTTCATCTTCTTGTCCTTTCCCCTGTGAGAGTGGATTTATTGTTTCCGCGCACCTTCAGATATCCCCCTGCTGGGCGGTTTGCTCGTCGCGCGGATTGAGCAGGCCGTCAACGATGATTGCGGCCAGAAGGATCGTTGATTTGATGAGATTCTGGTAAAGCAACGGGATGTCGATGATTGTCATTGCGTTCAGCATGATCCCGATCAGCGCCGCGCCGACCAGCACGTTGCGCACGCCGCCCTTGCCGCCGGAAAGGCCGATGCCGCCGATCACGGCGACCAGCACGATGTCGTAGAGCAGCGTGGAGTTGACCACGCGGGTGTTGATCGAATGCAAGCTCGCCGCGGTCAGCAGCCCGGCGATGAAGGCGGTCAAGGCCGACAGCATATAGCGCAGCACCAGCATCGGCCGCACCGGTATACCGATATTGCGCGCCGCCACCGGATTGTCGCCGGCATAGTAGACGTAGCGGCCCCACTTGGTGAAGCGCAGGAATAGGAACACCATCACGGCCAGCACAATGAACAGGTAAACCTCGACCGGCACGCCGAAGTACCGGACACCGCCCAGGATCTCGACCCAATGGCCGTCCGGCACCGGCACGGCGTCGGAGGGAATGAGCTGCGAACGGACATAGCCAAAAACAAAAGAACTGCTCGCCAGTGTCACGAAAATCGCCGGCACCTCGGCATAGGCAATGAGAAAACCGTTCACCAGCCCGATCGCCAGCACGCCGCCGACCACCAACGCGAAGGCGGAGCTGTCGGGCATAGCGTCGCCGAGGAGTTGCAGGTACCAGGCCACCGACATCGCCATCACGGCAACCATCGAAAGGTCTATGCCGCGTCCGATGATAACGACCGACATGCCGAGCGCGAGGATGCCGAGCACGGCGATGGAGCGAACGATCGCTATCAAATTTGCGGCCGTCAGAAATCCGGGAAGGCCGAATGCAGCGGCGCCGAAAATCAATATTGCAGCGATAAGGACGATGCGTTCTTGGTTCATGATCTCGATAGAGAGCCCCTGGAGAGGCCCCATTCTTTTCTTTGAGCCGTTGCCCTGTCAACGGCATAGTTGGAACAAGACTTGCCGCAGAGGGACTTGCGCGCGATTGGGCCGCGCGGTGGCCGCGGCCGATGAGATATTCTGCCCGCTGCCCCGCGGCAACGTCGCGCCAGGCTTCCTTCTTGCCGCGCTGCGCGTGAAGAAAGGCGGCAGGCGGGAAATCGGTTGCGATATGAGATCCAGAACTGCGATAGTCATGCGCGCACTCTAGCGCGACGATCAGATCTTGCGCCTCCCCATTCTGAGCCTTTCGGGCACATGCAAGCGCGTTTCCGGCGCACGACGGCAATCCGAAGGAGTTAGAACCGAAGGGACAGGCGCAACCCGGAGGTGTTTCATGCGATTTCCTTTGTTCTTCTGTACTGCAGCCTTGCTCGCGACCGTCTGTCAAGGGAGTGTCGCCAGTCCTGCCAGCGCCGCCGACGCCGAATTGTGGCGCCTCGACTGCGGCAGCATCGGTGTTCGAGACCTATCGATTTTCTCCGACAGCTTCCACTATGCCGGTCAGTCGAAAACTTTGACCGATAGCTGCTACCTGATCCGCCATGGCGACAGCTATATGTTGTGGGATACCGGTCTGCCGGCCGAGCTAATTGGCCAAACGCCCGATCCGGCAGGGCTTTTTGCGCCCAGCCTCGACCTCAGTATCGCCGATCAGCTTGCCGAAATTGCGGTCCGGCCCGAGCAGATCGAACTGATCGGTATCAGCCACTATCATTTCGATCATCTTGGACAGGCGAGCGCCTTTCCGCAGGCGACACTGATGATCGGTGCCAAGGATTGGGAGGCGCTCAATGCCGATCCGCTGCCCTTCGGCGCCGACGCCAAACAGGTGCAACCGTGGCTGGATGGCGGCAAGGTCGATCCCGTCGCCGGTGACAAGGACGTTTTCGGGGACGGCAGTGTCACCATGCTGGCCATGCCGGGGCATACGCCGGGCGAGACGGCGCTCCTGGTGCGCCTGGCCGAGACCGGGCCGGTGCTGCTGTCGGGCGACGTGGTGCACTTCCATGAGCAGTTGCCCATTGAGGGCGTGCCGGCGTTCAACACCGACCGGGCCGATTCGCTGGCGTCCCTGGACCGGCTGATAGACATTGCCGCCGAACTCGGCGCGACGCTAATCATCCAGCACGACGTCGACGACGTGGCCAAGCTGCCGGCCTTTCCCGAATCGGCGAAGTAAAGCCAAACGCCTCAAAACCGCCGTGCCAGCCGTCACCGGTCCCTATGAATCATTGGTATCAAGACTTGGTCTTGATCGAACGGAATCGAAAGGGCGTGGACGGACGAGGGTGCTGCGGGACGCCACCCGCGCGGTCTTTCGACAAGTCGAAATCGATCACCTCCTGACCGAAATGCGATCACTCTCGCATTTCGTGGCCGCGTGGTGTCGTAAATACATCTGATGTCATTTATCTCAATTCTTAAAAAAATGCCGCGAAAATCAATCCCACCGGCCTGTGTCCGGCGTTGGCCTGTCTACAGCGTCGGTCGAGCACCGGCAGAACTATGTGCCTTCGCCGGCACGCTGCCGCTTACTGCTCCGACGTTCGGTTCTGGACGCATCCACGTTGAAACCCTACCGCAAAGCCAGCCAGACCGACGATCAGAAATGAAAGCGGCAACGGCGTTTTTCTTGGAAAGCGTTCCTGCGAGCAGGATAGCGTCCACGCGAGAATATGAAACAACCTCCTGCCGGCCACAACCGGATAGAACAGCCGCGAGGCACCCAGACGCAACTGGAAACCTGAAAGTTTCATGGACTTCTTGGCCCGAGCGGTCGTCCTAAGCAATCGTTGCGAGACTCGAAAACGCCCCAATGGCCGTTCCTTTGAACGGCCATTGGTGAGACCTGGTCGACGGAAGCAACTCTTTTGTAAAGGAATTGCAGGTAAAAAGACGCTCGACCTCGTCTTCCCGCGCCTGTCGCGGCGCGCTTTTGCCGCCACCAGCTAGGCTTCTCGGGCAGTCGTTTGACACGGTCTTCTTAAGTCCTTTAAAACGATGCGGGGCTTATTCTGAGACCTTAATTTCGGATTCTTGTCCACTTGGCGGGTTTGCCAATTTGATATTCGAGAATTAAATAATGGCTGCCACGGTCAACGCGCCGAAAATACTTCGGAACTTCTTTAGTCTTTCGACCGGAAAGGTGTTGGGAGACCTCGTTACATTTGTGTTTTTCATCGTTTTGTCGCGAGCATTCGGTGAGGAGGGGCTCGGGCACTATTCTTTGGCCACGGTGACCGGCGGTTTTTGTTTGCTTGCATCAGATTTCGGCCTCTACCAGTACACCGTGCGTGAAATCAGCAAGATCGGTCATTTAAAAAGCTCGAAATACAAAGAAATTCTGGTTACCAGAAGCCTTACGAGCACCGTTGTGACAATGGCGCTGCTGTTGGGCGTATTTGTTACGCCGGTTCTGGCGGAGACCCGTTGGATCTTGTTTTTGATCGGCGTTTCCCAGGTTTTCTTCGCCGTGGCCAATGGCCTCCTTGCATTTTTTGTGGCACACGAGCGTATGGCGCAGGCCGCTATCGGCGAGTTCGGCATGCGGGCGCTCTCAGCTTTAACCGGGCTCCTTGTGGTGTGGTTTGGCGGCAGCCTCGTCGACGTCGCCGTTGCGATAGCCGCGGTGAACCTGGCCAGCATGATCGGCGTCGGCACGGTGGCACTCAAAACCTATGCAGACTGGGCTCGGCCTCTTTCCTGGCCGGCCGTTGTATCGACACTGCGGGCATCGATTCCCTTCGCGATCGTTCCGCTTCTACGGCAAGCGGCGACACGGCTGGATATCCTCCTGGTCAGCGCTTTTCTCGGCGCCAGCGCCGTGGGCATCTACAATGCGGCCTATAGAGTCGTATTCATCACCTTCCCGTTGTTCTATTTGCTCAGCATCTCAATTCTGCCCAGCGCCTCGAACCTTTACGAGCGCTCGCCGGCCGAGTTCAGCAAACTCGTCCATCGATCGCTCGGCGTCTCCGTCCTTATTTCGATCCCATCGGCCACAGGAATTTGCCTCATAGCCCCGAAACTGATCGGTGTGCTGTTCGGCGCACAGTTCCAAGAGTCGGGTCTCGTGCTTCAGCTGCTGTCTTGGCAGGTTCTCATCGCGCCCTGTGTGGCGATTTTGAGCACGGCATTGATTTCCTGCCACAGGGAAAAACAGCGTGTGACTGCAGAAATCACCGGGCTTGCACTCGGTTTTCTCGCCTATTGTCTGTTGATCCCCTGGCAGGGCCTGGTGGGCGCTGCGATTGCCTCGGCCGTGGCGCAGGCGGCAATCCTGGCTGTGCTGCTTTGGGCTCTAAGGGACATTATAGGTATGCCGAAAATAGGTTCACGGGTGGCCATCGCCGTTCTTGGAAGCGGTTGCTTTGCTCTCGTTCATTACGTCTTGGCGCCCCTCCCGCTCTACATGGTGATCCCTTTGTCGGTCGCGATCTATGCGGGCGTCGTTTCATGCTTCTCCGATATACGGGCAAACGAAATCAATCTGCTGGTCAAGGCATTCAAGCCGGCCGGCGGTGTCAAAGCGACTTGCCCGGAAGGCGGGGGGTGACGTCTCGGCGTGTCGCCGCCCGTGCAAAGCGACGCCAACCCTCGGCTCAGCCGTTCGCCAATTTAGACCTTCGGATTTGCGCCGCGCCAGGGTGACACCCCCCTTTCTTAGACCGGTCATCCCGTTTATCATGGGGCCGGCATTCCATACATCGGAGCATGTAGAAATTCCAAGATCGGGGAGTTTGCGGTTGGAAAGCAATACCCCCCGCAGAATCGTCAACCTCACAGTTCGGGAGAAAGTTATGAGATCGAGAAAAATTGCGCAGGTCGTCTTCGGCGCGGCAGTCGCGCTCTTTGTAGGAGCCGGCGCGGCCGGAGCCGACGATCTGCGTTGGAAGATGCCGATCGCGTTCGGCTCGAACTTGCCCGGCCTGGGCAGCCCGGCCCCTTGGGTTGCGGACACCTTAACGAAAACCTCGGGGGGCTCGATCCAGGTCCGCGTCTACGAGCCCGGCGAGTTGGTTCCGCCCTTTGACATTTTGCAGTCGGTGTCCGACGGTAAAATTCCGACCGGCTACACTTGGATCGGCTACGATCAGGGCAAGATTCCGGCCGTGCCTTTGTTTGCCGCGGTGCCGTTCGGCTTGAAGCCTTGGGCCTTTAGCGGGTGGTACTACTTCGGCGGCGGGCATGAGATGCTGCAGGAGGTCTATGCGAACAAGGGCTTTAACGTCCACGCTCAACTTTGTGGGATCATCGGGCCGGAAACGGCTGGCTGGTATTCCGAGCCGATCGAAAGCCTTGACGACTATAAGGGCCTCAAGATCCGTTTTGCCGGCCTTGGCGGCAAGGTGCTCGAGAAACTTGGCGCATCCGTCACCATGATGCCGGGCGGCGAGCTGTTCCAGGCGCTGGAGAAGAACACGATCGACGCCACCGAGTTCTCCATGCCTGCAATCGATCAGATTCTCGGCTTCGATCAAGTCGTGAAGTACAACCTTTTCCCCGGCTGGCATCAGCCCTTCACGGCGCAGTATATGCTGATCAACGGTGATGAATGGGCCAAAGCGACCGATGCCCAGAAGATGCTTGTCGAGGCCGTCTGCACCGCCGCGGTGACCCGCGGTTTGGCGGAAGGCGAGTACAAGAACGGTGCGGTTCTTGCGGGTTTTCAGGCCAAAGGCATCCATGCCGACCAGATCCCGCTCGAAATTCTCGAGCAGTTGAAGGCGGTCACCGACGAGGTGTTGGCGGAAGAGGCCGCGAATGACGAGGATTTCGCGCGCGTCTATGAAAGCCAGCAGGAGTTCCAGAAGACCTATACGATTTGGGACAGCCGTGCGTACCTTCCGGCTGAGCTAAGCGAAGTGAAATAGTCTGTGCCGAGGCCCCAAGGGCCGACCGCGCAGCGAACCCTTGTGAAGGGGAACGGCTCAAACGAGCCGTTCCCAACACAAAAAAACGCCGCTGAAAACGACTATTGAAGCACCGAAACGGACCTGGGAGCTCCGCTGATGTCGAATGAGGGCGAAGATCGTCCAACGCCGACCGAGATGCATTTCGCAGAAGTCGACGAACTGATCCATCACCATACCAAGCTGCCGCACACGGCTATCAGCGATGGGCTCGACTGGCTCTTGATAAAGATCGGCACGCTTGCTTCTTGGCTATGGCTGGTGGTGGTCGGCGTCATCATCTATGCCGTGATCGGTCGCTATGCTTTCGGCCAAGGATCGGTGACCCTGGAGGAATGGCAATGGCACATCGCCGGCGCCGCGTGGCTCTTGGGTCTGTCCTACACCTTGTCGACCGACGATCACGTCCGGGTCGATGTGATCCATGAGCGGTTGACCCTGAAAGCGCAGGCTTGGATCGAGCTGTTGGGCCTGATCTGCCTGCTTTTTCCGTTCCTTGCTTTCGCGCTCTACGAAGCGATCCCTTACGCCATGAGTTCCTTTGAACAGGGCGAGACCAGTCAGGCGCCGGCGGGGCTGCCGAACCGCTGGATCCTCAAATCGGTGTTGGCCGCATCCTTTGCGCTGCTGTTCGTCGCCGGCGTGTCGCGGGTCTTGCGCGTCACGGCGTTGCTGTTCGGTCTGCCCAAGCCCATCAAGGCGGACGACGGAAAGAAGGGCGCCATCTGATGCTTTTGGAGCAGATTT
>Ga0102947_1000784_pt1 | contig 11142 bp, 9 predicted proteins | sample SalPon2A_A_D2_MG_FD_78210 | JGI IMG/M metagenome (GOLD analysis project Ga0102947, IMG submission 78210) | Soil microbial communities from South San Francisco under conditions of wetland restoration - Salt Pond MetaG R2A_A_D2_MG | ecosystem: Environmental > Terrestrial > Soil > Wetlands | place... | reverse complement strand
CTGGACCACCACGTCAAAACTCTCGAAGGGGTGATGTACGATGATGTCTTTGGAACGAATGGCCGCAAAGCAATCGCCGCCGAAGTCCCGGATACGTTCGGGAAAGCGCGCGTTGTAGGGCGGAAAGACCAGGCTGCTGCGCTCCTTCATGATGAGCTGCGCCGTGTCGGCAAGCCCCAGCAACCCTTCCAAGGTGAACACGTCGGCCTCGGCGACATCGAGCTCGTCGGTGACGAAATCCTGCAGATCCTGCGGCATCTCCGAATCGACGGTCAGCCGAATCACGTGGCCGCGGCGGCGGCGCCGCAAGGCCGACTCGAACACCCGCACCAGGTCCTCGGCTTCCTCTTCGATTTCCATGTCGCTGTCACGCAGAACCCGGAAAAGACCGATACCGGTCACGTCGAAACCGGGAAAGAGTTCGTCGAGGAACATCCGAACGATCAACTCGAAGCGCATGAAGCGCAGAGCCCGCCCCGGCAACCGTACAAAACGGGCCAACTGCTCCGGCAGCGGGATCAGGGCATTGATCTGCCGGCCATCCTCACCCGAATAGAGCTGCAGCACCATGGAAAAGCCGCGGTTCGGAATGAAGGGAAAGGGATGGGAGGGATCGATGGCGATCGGCGTCAGCACCGGGTAGATCTGCTCGATAAAGTATTTTTTCAGCCAGTCGCGCTCTTCGGCGGTGAGATTCGCCTCCGTCAGCACCGAGATCCCTGCTTGGCGGATGAGATCGCGCAGCTCGCGCCAACAGTCCTGCTGGCGTTGCAACAGCACGCCGGCGCTTTCGTTGATGGCGGCGAGCTGTTGGGCGGGATCCCAGCCCTCGGCGCTGCGGGTCATGATCCCGGCGCTGGCCTGGCCCTTCAGACCCGCCACGCGAACCATGTAGAACTCGTCTAGATTGCTGGCCGAGATCGACAAAAAACGCAACCGCTCGAGCAGCGGATGGTTCTCGTTGAAGGCTTCGCCCAAGACCCGCGTGTTGAAAGCGAGCCAAGAGAGCTCCCGGTTCAGAAAACGATTCGGCGAGGTCCGGCCGATCGCCTGCTCGTCGCTGTCGCGCGATGCGGCCTGGGCTATCACTGACTGGGTTCGATCAACCACCGCTTTGTCCCTGTGGCTCTTGCCACTAACTGCATTGTTACTTTAGCGAAATCGCCTTGTCATACAAGGTAAGCTAACTTAGACCGGGTCATGGTCCCAGCGCCTAAACGCACCTTTTCCTTCATAGTGGAGGGAAGTTTCAAAGTCTTTACGAAACGCCAACGAGACCGGTTCGCCGAAGGGCCGGCCCGCCGGAGGAAACGATGAAGCAATTGCTGTTGTTACGCCACGCCCAAGCGGAGCCGAAACCGCTCCTGGGTGACGACTTCGAGCGCGCGCTTTCGCCAGCCGGTCGCGCGGAAGCCGTCGTTGTCGGGCGCTATCTCCGGACCCACGACCTCTGTCCGGACTATGCCTTGGTCTCCGGTGCGCGGCGGGCCGTCGAAACCTGGGAAACCGTCGCCGCCCAGGTCGACGGGGACGCGACCGGGTCTTTTGACGACAGTCTCTACTCGGCCGCCCCACAGGGCCTGCTTTTCGAAATAGGCCGCTTTCCCGATGCCGCCGAGCGCGCTCTTGTGGTGGCCCACAATCCTGCCATCCATGCCCTGGTCGTCGGCCTCATCGGCGGCCGCAACAATCCGGAGGCTGCAAAGCTCCTCAAAGGGGACATGCCGCCGGCAACCCTGGCGCATTTCGTGTTTCCCGCCGCCAACTGGCAGGCGGTGATACCTGGCAGCGGTGCATTAGAAGCTTTTTTGACCCCCACGCAGCAGGCAGACAAAAGCGACTAACAATAAAACGATTAGTTCATGTTATTTTTTAAATAAATCACTGCTGTTAATTTTCATTATACCAATGTGTTATGTAGAATTTCTAAATTTAGAAAAGACATTAAAACTGTGTTCTATCGATCTCCTTCAAGGCCTCCCGAACCAAACCGATCTTGATGTCGCGCCGGCTTTCGAGCGCCATGCGATCGACCCGATCCACCAAAGCGCGCGCGGCATCGAAAGAGCGCTCCATGCGGGGCAGCAGATAGTTGAGCACCTCCGGCTCCACATGCAGCTGGCGATCGGCGAAGAGCTTCACCAGGACGCCGTAGATAAGGCTGTCGTCCGGCGGCCCGATTTCGACCGCCAAGGCAGCGGCCAGCCGGGACCGCAAATCGGCCAAGTCGACCCGCCAGGCCTTGGGCGGCAGGCGCGCGGTCATCAAAAGCGCCCGCCCGCTCTCGCGCAGCAGGTTGTGGAGATGGAAGAGCACCTGCGCCAAGGCCGGCGTTGCCGCCAAGACACGATCGGCATCTTCCAGCAACACCGGCACGCTCTCCGCCGCCACACCGGCCAGATCGGCTTCGGTTAGGCCCGCGAGGTCGAGCGCTTGCGCATCGCTTGCCCGGTGCCAAACCTCTGCCAGATGGCTCTTGCCGGCGGCGGCCGGCCCCCAGAGCACGGCCACCGGCACCTGCCAATCCGGCCAGCGGTCGATAAGCGCGACCGCGACCTCGTTGCTGGGGGCCACCAGAAAGTCGCCCCGCCCCAAGGCCGGTCTCTGCCCCAGATCGAACACCAGCTGCTGTGCGCCGCTCACCCCAGTTGTCCCGTCACCTGCCCCGTCAAGATCCCTCGTCCGAAGTCTGCTGCTCCGGGCGCCCCCTCCCCGGCAACTCCTCCGCCTCGGGCCCTGCGGTCTGGTCGTCGTAGAAGGGCGACTCGAGATAGAGGTCCAAGCCAAAGCGCACGGCGACGCCGACGACCGCCGCCAAGGGAACGGCGATGAGGATGCCGACAAAGCCGAAGAGCGCCCCACCGGCCAAGAGCGCAAAAATTACCCAGACCGGGTGCAGCCCCACGCGATCGCCCACCAGCTTGGGCGTCAGGACATTGCCTTCGATCGCCTGGCCGACGAGGAAAATGGCAGCGACGATTCCCACTCTCGTCAAACTATCGAACTGCAAGGCTGCCAGCCCGACCGACAGCAGCATACCGAAAATCGAGCCGGCGTAGGGAATAAAGGTGAGGAAGCCGGCCATGAGCCCGATAATCAAGCCGAAGTCCAGCCCGGCCAGGGTGAGGCCGATCGCGTAGAAGCAGCCCAGCGAGAGGCAGACCATGCTTTGGCCCCGAACGAAACCGGCCAGGGTGCGGTCCACTTCGCCGGCCAAGCTTCGGATCACCCGAACATGGCGCCGCGGCAGCCAACCGGCAATGCTCGCAAGCATCTTGTCCCAATCCCGCAGCAGGTAGAAAGCCACCACCGGCGTGATCACGACCAAGGAAATCAGGTTCGCAATGGCCGCGCCTTGGGTCAGAAGATTGCTGAGCGCTTTCGTCAGCCAGGTGATGGCCTTTTCGGATATGCCGCCGAAACTGGCCTGTATCCGGTCCATCACCGCAGGGTCGGTCCGGGCTTCAAGAGTTTCGAGCAGATGGTCGGCGTGGGCCTTGACCGACGAAATATAAGCCGGGGCACGCTTCAGCAACTCGCTGGCCTGGCTGGTGAGCACCGGCACCAAAAGCATCACCGCCGTCAAGCAGAACAGCGTGAAAAGCACGAGCAAGACGCTCGTCGCCAGCCAGCGCGGGAACTTGTGGTCTTCCAGCCAATCGCACAGCGGGTCCAAGAGATAGGCGATCGCCATACCCAAAACGAACGGCAGAAGCACGGCGCGCAGCAGGACCAAGGCGAGGACGAAAAAAGCCAGGCCGATCAGCCAGAAGCGCAATTGACGTTCAATCGTCATGGGATTCGATCCCTATCCCCTCCAGCCATTCGTTTGCAGCTGACGTGCAGCGCAACGCCAAGAGACCGCGCTACTGATAGGTGACCGTCGCCGCGCCGCCCGCATCGTCCGTGCCGGTGCCGCTTGCGGGGAGCGGGGTGACGCTGGGCAATACGGCTTCGCGCAAGCTCAAGAGCCAGTCGCCGGTGACATCCAAGGCCAGGCGCAAATCCCGCTGGAAGAGGGCTTGCGTGAGCTGCTGCTCGTCCCCGACGTAGGTGACGTCGATGACGCTGCCGGCCCGCGACAGGCTGACGATACGAACCTGGTCGACGGACGCCACGTTGGCCAAACGCCGCCTGACCTCCAACCAATCGTTCAAATTCGGCGCGTGTACTTTCATCTGGGCACTGCGCAGACTGTCGAACCGCAGGAGATTGCCGGTCTTCCAGGCCTCTTGGACGGCGGAATCAAGGGAATCGGCGGCACGCGCCATGAGATCGTCGAGCGTCTCCTCCGGCTGTTGGCGAAAGGTCTCGTTTAAACTCGGGCTGCCGGGACCGAACACCTGATGCGAACGCACCGACAGGGCTGCGGTCCCGGCATCGGGATCGCCACTCAGGCTGGCATGGGTCACCAAGACCTCGTCAATGCCGTAACGCGAGGCCAAATCGCGCAAGCGCACCGAATCCAGCGACAGCGCCGCGGCGGCATCCAAGGACGCCATGTCGCCCAGATCGCCCAGCGGCACGAAGTAAGGCACCAGTCCCTCGTCCGCCGGTCGGGCCAGCCATAGGTCGTACCATGGATTGTCGAGCCAAAGCCGCGGCGGACCGCCGTCGTCCATCACCGGCACCACCAAGATCGGTTTACTGCTGTTGACGGCAAAACTCACGCCGCTCTGGCGCAGATAGTCTTGAACGGCCTCGCCGTTGAAATTCACCGTGAAGTCGGCCAGATAGCGCACGTTGGAGGTCCGTTCGTTCACCACCGAGAAGTTTTCGGCGAGGTTCAGGACCTCGTTCTGGCTGGGCATCCGCAGATTGGCTATGTCCTCTTGGGGGACCAGGCGCCGAAGCAAAACATGCAGCGCCGCCATATGCGCCTCGGCAATGGCGGCCTCCCGGGCTTGAACCGCGGAATCGGCGGTCACGTCGACAGGGACGTTACGCACGGTAAAGACGCCGTCGGCACGGGCCGCGGCCGTTTGACCGGCCAACCCCAAGGCCAGCAAGAGAATCAGAGCGAGTTTGCCGCAGTTGCGCATTGCAAAGGTTCCCGGATCGACTATCTTCCGCCTGCCGAGCAGCAGGCCGCACCGAGGCGCGGCCCCGACGAACTGCCACTGCAGTATCTGACCGCAGTACATAACCTATGCCGAGGGAGGACGCCATAACAAGGCGCAACGAGCTCTCTTATAAGGCCGCCGGCGTCGATATCGATGCCGGCGCGGCCCTGGTGGAAGCCATCAAGCCCCTGGCCAAGTCCACCGCCCGTTCTGGAAGCGATGCCGGACTCGGCGGATTCGGCGGCTTTTTCGACCTCAAGGCCGCCGGCTACAGCGATCCCGTCCTGGTCGCCGCCAACGACGGCGTCGGCACCAAGGTGAAAATCGCCATCGACTGCGACCGCCACGACAGCCTGGGCATCGACTTGGTGGCCATGTGCGTCAACGACCTGGTGGTCCAGGGCGCCGAGCCGCTGTTCTTCCTCGACTACTTTGCCACCGGAAAGCTCGACGTGGCGCAGGGCGAAGCCATCGTCCGCGGCATCGCCGAGGGCTGCCGCCAGGCCGGCTGCGCCCTGATCGGCGGCGAAACCGCTGAAATGCCCGGGCTCTACGCCAGCGGCGACTACGATCTCGCCGGCTTTGCCGTGGGCGCCGTGGAACGCGGCAGCGCCTTGACCGGCGCCGAGATTGCCGCGGGGGACATCGTGCTGGGCTTGGCCTCCGACGGCCTTCACTCCAACGGCTTCTCCCTGGTTCGCAAGGTGGTGGCCGTCAGCGGCCTCGGCTATAGCGAGGCCGCCCCCTTCGCGCCCGATCTGTCGCTCGGCGACGCGCTCTTGACCCCGACACGTATCTACGTGCGGGCCTGCCTGGCGGCGCTCAAGGCCGGCGGCCTGAAAGGCCTGGCGCATATCACCGGCGGCGGCCTGCCGGAAAACCTGCCGCGGGTTCTGCCCGCGGACCTCGCCGCAGAGCTACAGGCCGGCAGTTGGCCTCTGCCCCCGGTCTTTTCCTGGCTGGCCAAGCAGGGCGGCATTGCAGACAGGGAAATGCTGCGGACCTTCAACTGCGGTATCGGCATGGTCGCCATCGTCGCACCGGACGCCGCCGCGTCCCTCAGCGAGGTCTTCCGGTCGGCCGGCGAAAAGGTCTACGAGATCGGCCGTATCGTGTCGCAACGGGCGGACCAAGCTGCGGTCGCCATCGCGCCCGGTACTGACGACGGTTCTTGGCTGGGCGGTAAGGTAGAGGCCGACTAGATGACGGGCAGACAACCAGCTCGACGGCGCGTTGGCGTCTTGATCTCCGGCCGGGGGAGCAATCTCCAGGCCTTACTGGCCGCCGCCGCGGCGCCGGACTATCCGGCCGAAATCGCCGTCGTCATTTCCAACCGCGCCGATGCCGGCGGTCTCGCGTTCGCCGAAACGGCGGGCGTGGCCAACCGAGTGATCGACCATCGTGCCTACAGCGGGCGCGAGGCCTTCGAGGCCGAGGTGACGGACGCTTTGGCGGCGCACGACGTCGAGTTGGTGGCACAAGCCGGTTTCATGCGGATCGTGACGGCCAGCTTCATCGCGCGCTGGTGGAACCGCATGATCAACATTCACCCCTCCCTTCTGCCGTCCTTCCCCGGCCTGGAGACCCATGCCCGCGCGCTCGCCGCCGGGGTGAAACTGCACGGCTGCAGCGTCCATTTCGTGCGCGAAGTGGTGGACCAGGGTCCCATTATCGGCCAGGCGGCGGTGCCGGTGCTGGCCGGCGACGACCCCGACAGCTTGGCGGCCCGGGTGTTACGGGCCGAACACCGGCTCTATCCCCATTGCCTGCGGCTGGTGGCGGAGAACCGGGTCACGATCGAAGACGAACGCTGCATCGTCGCCGGTCCCGACCGCGCCGAGGGCAGCTTTTTCAACCCCGATCTTTGATGTCCGGAGACCTCAGGACTTGCAAGACTGCGGGATCTCGGGCTAATAATCCTTACGGAACAGGCAAGAGTCTCACGCCAGAGGCTGGACGGCGCGTACGGGGGAGAATCATTCATGGCTGACGAAGAACAGATGTTGCGGGACCACAGGGCGACCTGGACGGGGTTTTGCCGGGTGATAGCCTGGACGGTCGTCGCCATTGCCATCGTCTTGCTCTTAATGCGCTGCGCTTTGGTCTAGGCCTGAAGCCGGCGGCGGACAAAAAAAGCGGAGCCTCTGCCGGCTCCGCTTTTTCTTTGAGACCCGAGAGCGGCGTCAGCCGACCAGTTCAATATCCGAGAAGAAGTACTTGATCTCCTGGGCCGCGGTCTCCGGCGCGTCGGAGCCATGCACCGAGTTGGCCTCGATGGACTCGGCGTAGAGCTTGCGGATCGTGCCGTCGTCGGCGTTTTCCGGGTTGGTGGCGCCCATGACCTCGCGATTGCGGGCGATGGCGTCTTCGCCTTCCAGGACCTGCACCACCACCGGACCGGAGGTCATGAAACTGCAGAGGTCGTTGAAAAAGGGCCGCTCGCGATGGACAGCGTAAAAACCCTCGGCCTGCGCCCGGGTCAAGTGCATGCGCTTGCTGGCGATGACCCTGAGGCCGGCGTCTTCCAGCAAGGCCGTGATTTTGCCGGTCAGGTTCCGCCGGGTCGCATCCGGCTTGATAATCGAAAAGGTGCGTTGCATGGCCATGGCGGCACTGCTCCTTGGTGTTATGTTCGCCCAAACGAAAGAGAAATGGGTCAAGAGCTTCCTCTCGCGCCGGGCTTATAGCCTCGACGCTGTTGCAGTGCAACCGCGGACGGTTTCCCGCAGGCGCCATCTCGTGCTATCACCCCGCCGAACCGGGACGCGACCACTATGCTGACGATATCGAACCTGACCTACCGCATCGCCGGCGAGCCTCTGTTGGAGGCCGCGAGCGTCACCCTATACAAAGGCGAGCGCGTCGGCCTCGTGGGCCGCAACGGCAGCGGCAAGAGCACGCTCTTGAAGCTGATCACCCACGACATCGAGGCCGACGAAGGCACCATCGAGCTGGAGCGCAACATTCGCATCGGCAAGGTGGCGCAGGAGGCCCCCGGCGGCCAAGACTCCCTGATCGACTTCGTCCTCGCCGCCGACAAGGAACGCAGCACCCTGCTGGCCGCGGCCGAGACCGCCCGGGACCCGCTGCGCCTGGCTGAGATTCACGAACGCCTGCGCACCATCGAAGCTGACAGCGCCCCGGCTCGGGCGGCCCGAATTCTCGCCGGCTTGGGGTTCGACGAGGCGGCGCAGCAGCGCCCTTGCGCGGTCTTTTCCGGCGGCTGGCGGATGCGCGTGGCTCTCGCCGCCCTGCTCTTTTCCCAGCCCGATCTCATGCTGCTCGACGAACCCACCAACCACCTGGACCTGGAAGCGGCCCTGTGGCTGGAGGGCTTTCTGAAGAGCTACCAAGGCAGCTACCTCCTGGTCTCGCACGATCGCGGCCTGCTGGACCGGGCGGTGGAGCGCATCGTCCATCTCGCCGATCGCAAGCTCACCGCCTACGCCGGCAACTATTCGCGCTTCGAGAAAACCCGGCAGGAGCAACTGCGCCTACAGGCCGCGCTCTTTGCCAAGCAGCAGGCCCAGCGCCAGCACATGCAGTCCTTCATCGACCGCTTCCGCTACAAAGCCAGCAAGGCCCGCCAGGCGCAGTCGCGCCTTAAGGCCTTGGAGCGCATGGAACCGGTGGCCAACGTCATCGATTCCTCCAGCGTCACCTTCCGCTTCCCCGAGGGACCGGAGCTGGCACCGCCGATCTTGACCCTCGAGGGTGCTTCGGCGGGCTACGGCGATGGCCCGCCGGTGCTGCGCGATCTGAACCTGCGCTTGGACATGGATGACCGCATCGCCCTGCTCGGCGCCAACGGCAACGGCAAGACCACCCTCGCCCGCCTGCTGGCCGGCCGCTTGCAGCCTCGGGACGGCCGCATCGTCCGCGCCGGCAAGCTGAAGGTCGGCTATTTCGCCCAGGACCAAGCCGACGAACTGGACTTGGCGGCAACGCCTCTGGACCACATGGCGCGAGCCCTGCCCAATGCCTTGCCGGAGAAACGGCGGGCGCAACTCGGCCGCTTCGGCTTCGGCCAGGACCGGGCCGATCTGGCCGTCGGCAAGCTCTCGGGCGGCGAAAAAGCGCGGCTCATCTTCGCCCTGGTCAGCCGGCACGAACCGCAACTGCTGTTGCTCGACGAGCCCACCAACCATCTGGACATCGAATCGCGCCAGGCCCTGGTGGAAGCGCTGCTGGAGTTCCGCGGCGCCGTGGTGCTGGTGAGCCACGATCCCCACTTGGTGGAACTCGTGGCTGACCGCTTCTGGCTGGTGGCCGACGGTGCCGTCCGCCCATTCGACGGGGATTTGGAAGAATACCGCGACCATCTCCTGGCCCAGCGGCGCGCGGAACGCAGCCGCTCCCGTAAAGAGCGCACGGGCGACGAAAGCAACGAGAAGTCCGCCCTCAACAAGAAAGACAAACGCCGCGCCGCAGCGGCCCGGCGGGCCGAAACGGCGGCGCTCAAAGCGGCGGTGCGGAAGGCGGAGAAGGAGATCGCCCGCCTGACCGGCGAGAAGCAGGCGTTGGAAGCGAGACTGGGCGACGCGGCGGTCTATGACGACACGAAGAAGGCGCAAAGCCTGCAGATGACCCACGGCAAGCTGGCGGCTGCCCTTGCCGTCGCCGAAGAGACCTGGTTGGAAGCCACCGCCGCGTTGGAAGATGCCGAAACCTCTCTCGTCGAGTCACCGGCGTGACCGCCGCCGGCGACCGCAAGGGCTTTCGCCGCTCCATCGCCACGCTGCTTCTCGGCACCGGCATCCTTTTCCTCGGCAACGGCCTGATCGTCACGCTTCTGCCTCTGCGGGCAAAACTCGAGGGCTTTTCCCTGCCGATCATCGGCGCCCTCGGCACGGTCTATTTCGGTGGCTTTGTCGTCGGCTGCCTGTTGGGCCCGCGCATCGTCAAGTCGGTGGGCCACGTCCGCTGCTTTGCCGGCTTCGCCGCTCTGGTGGCCGCCGGGATCCTACTCTATCCGCTCTGGTTGAGCCCCGTCGGTTGGCTGATCCTTCGCGCCGCCACCGGCCTCTGTTCGGCGATCCTCTTCATGGTGATCGAGAGCTGGCTGAACGAGCAGTCCAGCAACGAGGTGCGGGGCGCCGTCCTCTCACTCTATATTATCGTCACCAACATCGTCACCATCGGCGGCCAGCTCTTGATCAATATCGCGGCGCCCGAGGATGCCGCGCTCTTTTCCCTCGCCGCTATGCTGGCCTGTCTTGCCATTGTCCCGCTCGCCCTCACCGCCACGGCCAGCCCCAAGCCGATCCCCCAGGCCAGGCTCCGCATCAAGCGCCTCTTCCTGGTATCGCCGAGTGCCTTTCTCGGCTGCTTTGCCGTGGGCTTGGTGGAAGGCGCTTTCTGGTCCTTTGCGCCTGTCTTCGGGCAACTGAAAGGGCTCTCGGTCGTCGAGATCACCGTCTTCATGGCCGCCTTCACCCTGGGCGGCACGCTTTCCCAATGGCCGGTCGGGCGCATCTCGGACCGTATCGATCGGCGGCTGATGATCGCGGCCTGCGCCTTCGCCAGTGTCGGCACGGGCCTCGCCCTGGCCTTCGAACCCTTCAGCGGCATGCCCGCCCTTCTGAGCCTGGCCGTCCTGCACGGCGGCGCCATGCTGCCGCTTTACGCTCTTTGTCTGGCCCACGCCTGCGATTATGCTCCGTCTGAGGAGATGGTGGAAACCAGCAGCGGTCTTTTGCTCGTCTATGCCGGCGGTGCCGTCCTGGGTCCCTTGGCCACCGGGCCGCTTATGGAAGTATTCGGACCCGGGGCCCTCTTCCTCACCATCGCCGTCCTCTTGGGGGTGCTGGCGCTCTACTTCCTCTACCGCAGCGGCAAGCGGCCAATAGTGGAGGACGAGGAGCGGGCCGATTTCTATCCGGTCCCGCGCACCTCGCCCTCCCTCTACAGCCTCGAGGAGGACGATCCGGACGGCGGCTATGAAGATGACAATGTATCGGGAAAGGATGCAGAACGGGCAAGCTTTGACTAACGGCGATGTGCAGACGTGCTCGGGATGCGGTTCTCCATCCAGCGGAAGAACACCACGATGATGCCGGTGAGGACGATATAAATGCCG
>Ga0102947_1000783_pt1:5000-11147 | contig 11147 bp, 2 predicted proteins | sample SalPon2A_A_D2_MG_FD_78210 | JGI IMG/M metagenome (GOLD analysis project Ga0102947, IMG submission 78210) | Soil microbial communities from South San Francisco under conditions of wetland restoration - Salt Pond MetaG R2A_A_D2_MG | ecosystem: Environmental > Terrestrial > Soil >... | reverse complement strand
GCTACATTACAGTATCTCGCCCCTTATACCGGAGCGGCGCTAGCGGAATATTTTATGTACCGTGAACGACACACTGTAATTATTTATGATGATCTTTCCAAGCAAGCACAAGCTTATAGGCAAATGTCTCTTCTATTACGAAGACCGCCGGGCCGTGAAGCTTATCCAGATGTTTTTTATTTGCATTCACGACTTTTGGAAAGAGCCGCTAAATCAAGTTCTCGTTTAGGTGAGGGAAGTATGACTGCTTTACCAATAGTTGAGACCCAAGCAGGTGATGTTTCGGCTTATATTCCTACTAATGTAATTTCCATTACAGATGGGCAAATATTCTTATCCGCCGATCTATTCAATGCTGGAATCAGACCAGCTATTAATGTAGGTATTTCTGTTTCTAGGGTAGGATCCGCGGCTCAAATTAAAGCCATGAAAAAAGTAGCTGGTAAATTAAAATTAGAACTGGCACAATTTGCAGAATTAGAGGCCTTTGCACAATTTGCTTCTGATCTTGATAAAGCGACTCAGAATCAGTTGGCAAGAGGGCAACGATTACGTGAATTGCTTAAGCAACCCCAATCTGCCCCTCTCACGGTGGAAGAACAAGTAATGACTATATATACCGGAACGAATGGTTATCTTGATTCGTTAGAACTTGAGCAAGTAAGGAAATATCTTGTTGAATTACGTACTTATGTAAAAACGAATAAACCAGAGTTCCAAGAAATTCTATCTTCTACCAAGACATTTACTGAGGAAGCGGAGGCCCTTTTAAAAGACGCTATTCAAGAACAGATGGAACGCTTTCTACTTCAAGAGCAAGCATAAAGAAATTGATCCTTCTTCATTTTTTTTTTTAAAGAACTTTTTTTTTTCATTTTTTCACATGGATATCTAAAAATATATATGGAAATAAATTGCGTCCAATAGGATTTGAACCTATACCAAAGGTTTAGAAGACCTATGTCCTATCCATTAGACTATGGACGCCTTTCATTCCGATTTTTCTCATTTTTTACTTATTTTTTTTTGTTTCGAAAAAACAATCAGATTCTATGAGATGATAAAATTTTTTTGAATTGCGTATTCAACTCAATAATGCATTAATGCATTAATTAATGCAGAATAGAGCGGGTAGCGGGAATCGAACCCGCATCGTTAGCTTGGAAGGCTAGGGGTTATAGTCGACGTTGCTTTCTTTCTTTTAACGTCTCTAATTCAAAACCGAACATGAAACTTTGGTTTCATTCGGCTCCTTTATGGAAAAAGTAAAAATTCCCAGATCCTAATCGAAAGTGGGAAAAAAATTACAAAAGACAATTTCACCTTCACCCATACCATCTATGTCCGTTTTTTGTATGAATGCATTCAATTCCAAACAACTTACTTTTTAGATGATCCCTCTAGAAAAGGCGATTCTAACAATCTTTCTAGTTACTTCGTTCTCTATTTCTATTTGATCGAATCCTAAGGCAAAGTATTTTGTTTCCACCGAGCTAAAACAAACAAAAAAATATGTTGATTGAAGCCTCTAGTAAACTAAAGTCATCATTTAATAGCTATTTTGCTTCTCTCTATATAAAAAAATAGAAGATTTAGTTACGATTAGAAACCCTTTTTCTATCTTCATCCATGGATCTATTACTTATACTCATTCAATTGGATGGAACTATTGATCCAATTAAAAAAAAATTATGTTTCGTAAATTTCCTAATCCAAAATTGCCACCTTTAATTGAGTTTTGGATACAAATCACGAGAATGTATAATTTTCCTCCAATTTTTCATTGAGAGGGAAAGGATTAATTCCTTTTAAAAAATAAAGTTTTTGATCGGAATAGGAATTAAATTAAACCGGTAGACCCCTTAACTATTAAAGGGTTAATAGAACGAATCACACTTTTACCACTAAACTATACCCGCTACAGTTGGATTATTGTATCGAAATGAAACTTTTGTCGAACACTGAATTTGGAGATAATCAAGACAGGATTATAAAAGAATCATGAAATTTAGCGTATTGACGTTTTTTGTAGGAAGGTTTAATGAGATTATGAAAAGAGAATTAAATAACTAAGAAAAAGTCCTATTTTTTTCTTGACGGAATTCTCATTTTGATAGGTACGCTTCAAGAAAAGAAAGTTCGAACATAAAATAAAAAAATTGTATGCTGAAAAAATCTAAGAATAGATAGAATAAATGGGGAAGAAAAGATAATAAGAAATAGCATGTTGGTTCTATACCTAACGAATAGAAGCAGTCCTTTTTTTATTGTTCTTTTGTTTCAATAACAAGCATTTTTTCTATCATTATCAAAAATAAAATCTTTTGTTTTTTTTTTATTCTATGAATTCATAAAAGGCCTGGCGAAGTACTGATCAGGCCAGGCCGTGGGAATAAAAAAAGGGCCCTCTCGGGCGACAAAGCATTTTTTTATTTTCTTTCTATATTTTCATTTTCTATTAATATTTGGTCTTTTTTTATTTTTTTATTGTATAATTCATTTTATAAGTCTATAATTAATATTATATTCTTAATATTAATTTATTATATATTATAATTTTATAATTAAAAAAAAAATTCTAAATTACTATTTATTTTATATATTTTAATAAAAAAATTAAAATTATTAATTCTAAAATAATATTTATTATTATTAATTATTATATATTATATAATAATATATTAAAATTAAAAAACTGAAAATTTGAAATAATATATATATTCGATTTGAAATTGAATCTTTTATTGAATCCTTCGAATCTTTATCTGACTGATTGGAATTTCAAATCGAATTTGTACTTAATGTTGTATTACACAATACAACTTGTATATTTTGTATAGATATATTATTGTTATATAGATTATCTTTCTAATTTTTTTTAGTTAATTTATTATTTTAGTTTAATTAATTCGAGTTTATTACCTATTTTTTATTTTATAGAATTTTCAATTTAAAAATTTTTATTATTTCTATTTGATTATTCTTTTTTTATTTTCAATGGGGAGAGATGGCTGAGTGGACGAAAGCGTCGGATTGCTAATCCGTTGTACGAATTATTCGTACCGAGGGTTCGAATCCCTCTCTTTCCGTTTCCATTGCATTGATAGCTGAATCTTAATATTTTGATTTTTATTAGTTAAAATTAGAAAAAAGATTTCTTCTATATTCTATATATATATAGAATATATAGTATATGAAAAAAACCAAAAAACCTCTTTTATTCTTCGCGTCCAGGATTACGTCCTGGATCATTAGATAGGAATCCGAAAATGAAGAGAGAAACAAAGAATATTACTACTGTGTAAACAAAGAGTTTGAGAGTAAGCATTATACAATCTCCAAGATCATTTTTTTTTTTTGGAAAAAAGAGAATAGATTCTCTATTTTTATACCACTACTAATTTGTAATTTGAATTTGATTTGACGTCTAAAACCGAAATAGTTTTTCAAAATCGAAAAGAATTTTTTTAATTCTACTAAATTTAAATTTAATTCTACTAAAAATAAATTTAAATTAAAGTTATTCTTATTTTTGTCATTAATACCTTAATACCTTATTTATCAATAATTTTATTATACCCATTTGTTGATATTATGGAGGATCTAAATAAGGTTTTTCAGTTACGAAAAAAAGTTCGAATCGGAAAACGACGTGATAGGGATTGTGTCTATTCCAAAATGGGAATCTTTGAATCAAAGATTCATACTGTAAGTCTTGTCTGATTTTATCAATTATTTAGTATTTTTCTCGAAAAAATCATTTATTTTTCTAGGACAAGATGAAAAATTTCATCGAAAACTTACAGCAGCTTGCCAAACAAAGGCTAAGAGAAAAAAGAATAAAGGTATGACTGGCATAAAATCTACGATTGGACTCAAAAAAGCGTAGGCTTCCGGTAATTTGGCGACGAAAAAACTACTCGAATAAAGGGCAGAATTAAGACAGATCAAACTAAAGATATTAAGCATAACAGACATTTTATTTTTATTGCATTTTGATTGAGTTATTGATAGAAACAACAAATGAAGAAAAAAATGCTTCTTTTTTTTTGATCTTACTTACTCAATCAAAAAACCTTCTATTCTCAATAGAGAATGGAAGAGATTCTACTTTCATACAATATCTTAATCGAATTCTATGTAATGATCAATAAATTGATTTGAATTCTAGATCTACACGTGTCAAAATACTAACAACCAAATCGAATTTTTTTTTAACTAGTTGGGATGAAATTGACGAACAATGAATAACAATATTAGTGTTTATTAGTGTCAAATAGAAATCTAGGTGGGGCGTGGCCAAGTGGTAAGGCATCGGGTTTTGGTCCCGCTATTCGGAGGTTCGAATCCTTCCGTCCCAGAACAGAACATATGTAATTTAAGATTTCATTTTTCTGTTTTTAAAATTTCATATTGGATCGAATTTTATGCTTCCGACTAAACTAATGATTTTAAGAAAAAGAAATATTTTTTTTTCCCATTTAATTAAAAGAGGGAGGGTAAGTGACCAAATAACACACAGATCCAACTGAATTTGTTTGAGATTTAGACAAGATGGGGTTCTAGATTACAGGAAGTCAAATTCCAAAACAAAAAAGGTCTATCTTTAATCAATCATATATGCATCCCCTCTATATTCATATAAAATATAGAAGGAAGCTAGTTATTTTTTTGATTCATCCCGGAAAAGAAAAAAATTCTTACAATTTAATCTATTATTAATATTAAATAAACAATGAATGGAATGAGTGAGTTCAAAAAGAAACGTGGATTTTTTTTTTAGGAATTTTACTTTAATATTGTAATTGTAAAATGTAAAAAAATTAACATTACTAAACTAATAATAATTTAATAATTTAAGATATATTCCAGATCCTTGTATTGATTGTCCTAACTCAACCAATGACTATTCATTATTCCATAATTGAATCAACCGCATACCGGTTCCAAATTTGAGGAATGTTATGGTAAAACTTCGTTTGAAACGATGTGGTAGAAAGCAACGTGCGACTTGAAGGACATGATCCGTTGTGGATTCTTATATCCATCATTCTCTAATAAAGGATGCTCTTGACTCGACATCTTTTGTTCTGTTCCACTCGAACCCGGATTTCATTTTTTGTTGGGGAGTAACGGAAATAGTACATGATGGAGCTCGAGTAGTAAACTATTGAGCTAGTTCTCAGGGGGAAAGGGTCTAGGGTTAGTGTCAATTAATAAGTTGGAACAACTTCGTAAGTATATCTTTGACAGAGAAATTGAAAGGGGATCCAAATAAAACAAGTTTCAACTCCCCAAGGAAAATCTTTTGTTGGAATTGATAAAACCTTTTCGATAGAATAGAAATTCTCTAGATTGTGGAGAATCCTCGGATAATTCGATTCTTTGATAGAAAAAAATAACAAGCAAAAAAGGCATGTTGCTGCCATTTTTGAAAGGATTTAAAATCAACGAAGTAATGTCTAAACCCAATGATTCAAAAAAAAGAGAAAGATTTCTGTAACAAGGAAATACCCTTTTAATTGTTAATTGTCGCAACAATACAATTGGATTTGGATCCGAATATCGAATTCAAATAAATCGATTCTAAATGAGACAAGACAAAAGGGTATTTGAGACTGCTCAATAAATGAAATGCCAAAGGATTTTTTTGAGCCATTTCAGAATTATTCAACTTGAGTTATGAGTATACAAATGAGTTTTGGAGGAAATAACGAAAAGGATTTAATTCTTAGGCTAATTTATTTGATCATTTTATGGACGATTGATCATTATAATAGATTTGATTGATCATTATACTAAAATTTATATATACCTAATTTTGAATCATTTTTCTCGAGCCGTACGAGGAGAAAACCTCTTATACGTTTCCAGGGGGGGTATTGTTGATCTAATCTATCCCAATGAGCCGTCTATCGAATCGTTGCAATTGATGTTCGATCCCGAAGAGAGGGAAGAGATTTGCAGAAAGTGGGTTTTTATGATCCGATAAAAAATCAAACATATTTAAATGTTCCGGCTATTCTAGATTTTCTTAAAAAAGGTGCTCAACCTACAGAAACTGTATATGATATTTTAAAGAAGGCGGGGGTTTTTAACTAAATTCGAGTTAATCAAACAAAGTTCAATCGAAGTTCAATTAATAAA
>Ga0102947_1000782_pt1 | contig 11153 bp, 9 predicted proteins | sample SalPon2A_A_D2_MG_FD_78210 | JGI IMG/M metagenome (GOLD analysis project Ga0102947, IMG submission 78210) | Soil microbial communities from South San Francisco under conditions of wetland restoration - Salt Pond MetaG R2A_A_D2_MG | ecosystem: Environmental > Terrestrial > Soil > Wetlands | place... | reverse complement strand
TTTTTTTTTTTTTTTTTTTTTTTTTTTTTTTTTTTTTTTTTTTTTTGTTTTTTTTTTTTTTTTTTTAATACTATTTTTTTTAATTACTTTTTTTGTTTTCTTTTCTTCTAATTCATCATCTGATTCATCATCTGATTCATCATCTTCTAATTCATCATCTTCTTCACTTTCTTCTTTTTGTTCTTCCTCATTATCTTCAAAGTTTTTATCACCTGTATTTTTCATTGTTTTATTAATTTCTTCACATATTTTTGAACTAATATCATCTTCAAATCTATTTTTAACTGAATAAATTACTGATGTTCCATCTAAAGATTTTCTTTTTGCATAAGAAATAAATTGATAACTAGTATTAAGTATATCTAGATATGCTTCAGTCAATAAAAAGCAAATGAAATTGTAAGCTTTAGGTGTAACTTGTAATTCTTTGTTAACTTTTGTTACAACTTCATTGAAATGAACTTTACTTATTGGCATTTGATCACTATAGACATAATTTTTATTAAATGTAGTAGCTTTTATACCATAGTATTTTTTTAATCCATCATTTTGTAATATTGCAGATTTAAAATGTAATCTAGTGATTGTTCTTAAACCACTTTTATCTTTATTTGTTAAATGTTTAGTATTCATAATAATAATTTGACATAATTTTTGTATAGTGGCAGTAATAGCAACATGTGCACCTGAAAATTTAGGTTTTTCTTTATCATGTGAATCAAAAAAAGTTTTCATACTATTCTTAAACGTATTAATATTAAATATTAAACCAGCCTTTTCAGTAAGTTTATTCGCCACTTTATGTTCAGTTTGTTTGTTGTTCATCTTAAATAATATATTATTAATTCTTAAGTCTATATTATTATTATGTTTAAAAATCAATTTTTTTCATGAAACATCAAAAATTATTTTTAGTAGATTAATTATTATTCTTGTGAATCTAAGAAACTATAAGTTTCAGCCATACTACCAAGACTTCCTAAACTGTTTGAATCTAAAGAATCTAGTATTGAATCTTGTTTGTATAAATTAGATTTTATATCTTCTAATGAACCAAGACTAAATTGACTTATATTATCAATTGATATATCATCCTTTTCAATCACTTTATTATTAATAGATTTTATTTTTCTTTTCTTTTTATATTCTGCTTCCTCTTTATCAATTATTTGTTGTTGATATTTATATAATGCATAAAGTAAAGCTATCAATAGTAATAAAATGAGAATTCTATTAAGACTTATCATATTCTTATATTTATATATATTTTTTAATAAATTGACGAACTTATTCCTAATGAAAATTGTATATTTTATTTCTAGACTCACTACAATCACATTTAGATGAATCTTCAACTAATTTATTAACATAACTTTCTTGCACTGGTACTATACCATTATTCATTGTTGCAGATAAAGTATGTGGAAAATTATAATAACTTGCATTAGAATCTGCTGGTGCAATTTCATTATACAATAAATTATATTTATCTAATAAATTATTTTGAGTTTTTGTTCCATCATAACTTGCCGTTAATTCATCTTTAATACCAGTTGGTGCTACATAATTACTATTTAATTCATTACGTTTTAAACAATTATCAGTTAATATCATTCTTGGAGACATATAATGCCATAATACATCACCACAAGTGCCATTAGCACCTGGTTCATATTTTACTTGCCAATCCAATGGTTTTTGTAAGTATCTATTTTTTTGTAATAAAAAGTTTCTTGGAACTTTGTTATCTTGTTTAAAATTTTCTTTATTTTTTTTTTCAATTATAATGACTTTTGGTTTCATATTATTCATTATGATCCAAATTATAACAACTAAAGCAACAACTGAAAGTATATTAAGAATAATATTAGCGTAATTTCTATTCATTAATAAATTATATATTATATATAAATATAAAATTATTAGATTATATTAAATTTCACAATTGATATTATTTTCTCCTTTAAATACATTTGCATTTTTGAATAAAGAACAATCAATTGCTGCTTCTTTCATCGCTATTTCAAATTGATTTATTATTTTATTTTTTTTAAGAGCTAATCTCATGATATATTGATCTACTGTTTCTTTTTCATTTGGATGTATTGCTAAATAAATATATACTTTTACTCTTCTTTTTTCTTCTGGTAAATCTTTATGAGAACAATAACGAATTGCTCTACCAATAACTTGTGCCATTCTATTCCAATTCCAATAAGGTTCTAATATATGTACCTGTTGACATCTTAATAAACTGACACCTTCTTTAATTGATGGACTAGCTACAATTATTTTTAATTTACTACCATTATAATTTGACGCTTGATTATAAACATCTTTTATTTCATCTCTTATTTCACTTTTTTCATCACCAGTCCATAATGCAAATCTTTTTCTACCTTCACCATATTTAGTATAATCTAAATAGCCATATGCTTTTAATACTTTAATAAAACTTCTTACACCACCATATTCTTTAAAATTACTATAAACAAAAATTGGACCCCATGCTCTTTTTATTTTTTTTAAAATATTAACAAACTTTGTAGAATATTTTTTTAAATTGTGTAATTCTAAACATTTTCCATAAAGAGAATCTAAACCATCTTCATTTATACTTTTATTAGGGTAAGCAATATTTGATATAATTCTAGAACCAATAAAAAAATCATTCGGTAGTTTCAGTATACCACCTTTTCTAAACGTTCTTATTCCTGGATTATTTATTTTTTTTGTTTCTGTTTTTAATACAGTCAAATAACTTTTATATTGAAAATCATCCATAATACAATTAACATATCTTATTGTTGATTCTGGAAAAACATAAGGTGGTGCTCCTCGAAAATAACTAATATATCCTTTAATTCTTTCTTTAAAAATATCTAAATTTTTTGCACTATAATATATTTTACCAGTTCTTTTATTTTCTATTTTTTTGATAAACATTTTTTCGAATATTTTGTTAGTTGGAAATTCAAATGGTATCCTCAATAGATTCATAGTTAACGCAATTTCAATTGGTTTATCAAACATTGGTGTAGCTGATAACAATATTATTCTTAATGATTGTGGAGCATTATGAATTGTATCATATAATACTTGATAATGTTTTCCAGTCTCTGACACCATATTTTGTATTTCATCAACAACTAATACTGAATTTCTTAAATTTATTTTATTGTTTTCTGCAAGACAAACGAATTTATTATAGGAATAAATATTGTAATATTTAGCAATTCTTTTATTACTTTTCATAATAATTTCTTTATATTCATTTGTTGATGGATGTAGAGTTTTTAATTTATTTCTTTCATTATTAGTTAGATATGCATTACCAGCACAAAGACTTCTCAATTCACTCTTAAAATTACCAACTAATGATGCTGGTACTACAACTATAATTTTTCTTATTTTTTTCCATTTTTCACAAATATTTATTACAGTACAAGTTTTACCTGCACCAATACGATGGAATATAAGTATTCCTTTATAAGGTGATTTAGGATTAATATACTCTGCTAAGAATTTTTGTTGTATTTGTAAATTAAATTCTTTTGGGAAACAGATTGATTTAAATGATTTCTTTTTTTTACTAATGTAATATTTTTTGTATTTATTATTAATTCTCTGATAAAATTTTTCATCAGATATATCTGGATAAATATATACCATTATTATTTATTTAGATAATAATAATAATAATATCATAAATATAAATAAATTAAATCATATCATCTACTCTACTAGATAAATTATCTCTACCACGACCTCTACCTCTTTTACCACGATTATTATTACGAGAAAATCTCGTATGACCTCTAAAACGTCCTCTTCTTGCTTTATCAGATTTACCAATAGTTTCAAGATTAATTTGTTGGAGAACTTTACTAACACCTCTAGAAATAGGAGGATTTTTTTCTATTTCACCTCTACGAATAACTATTTTAATAAGATCTTCTGTAGATAAATCTAATACTTTTTTTTCTTCTAATTTTTTTATTTCTTCACGATTAAAATCTAATACACTTATAAATTTTTTTGGTTCATTTTCAATTGTTTCATTCCAATTGAATGGTAATGGTGTAGTTTCTTTATAATCCATAAAATTATTATTATCTTCTTCAATTAAATCATTTTTATGTTTTTGTATATTTTTTTTAGTAATTTTTTTTGTTGCCATTTTTAGAATATTATGATATAGTATATAATCAAATATAAAAACTAAATTTATATTATATTTAAATTTCAATTTTATTATAATTTTGTTATCTATTAAATAATTAACTTTAATTAATTAATAATGAAGATCTTAATATTAACACCATATATGATGAAAAAACCAACATTTGATTATAAAAAATGTATAAATAGATTTGAATTGTGGGCTTATATAATTTATATGTATTTACAAAATATGAATGAAGTAAAAATTTATATGGATTATTATACAACAAAAAATAAAAACAATAACAAGAAATATTTATTTAAAAAAGAATATCCAAAAGTTGATTTTACAATTCTTGTTGACAATAAAGGTTTTCATAGAAAAAATAAATTATATATACATAAATTAAAAGATTTTACAAAATATACTATATGTAGTATAAATTATACAAATATACATATTGGTAACGAAAATATAATATTTTATATAAGACCAGGTTTATGTAAAATAAATAATAATAAATCATTATGTATTAATTGGTTGGCTGATGATAAACTTTGTAAACCACAACAAACATTTAATAGTATTAATATTTTGATTGGTCATGTCGATAATTATAGGAATGGATTTGATATATACGATGAAACATTAAAAAAAATAATAAATTTTTCTATAAAATATAAAAATATAGTTGATATAATCATTAAAGTAAAAAAATATAATCAATTTAATTATTATGATTTAGAGAATAACACAATTGAACAAGAAATAAAACAATATATAATTGATAGATATGATGAATATGGGAAAACTAATGTTTTTTTTGTAACAAACCCAAATGAAGATGAATTATTATTAGTAGAATTAGCAATGTGTAATGTTTTAATTGTTGCCCCAATAAATTGTATTAATAAAAAATTAGAACAATTAATTGAACCTATATTATATAGTAATAATATTCCGTGGAGTAATATTTTAAATAAATTAAAAGATCTCAATATTCGTTCTAAATTATTACAAAACAATACCTGGGAAAATGCTGTAGTAAAAATATATAATAAATTACTAAACTCAAAAAATAATATTATTAAAAATGAAATAAAACTTTTTGATAAAACGTTCAAAAATTGGAATAATGTAATAAATAGATTTGATAAATTAAATATAACTGCTAGACTTAATTCAAAAAAAATAGCTTTAGATAATTATCCTACAAAATTACTATTTAATGATATCAAAAGAAAAATTAAAACTAAAAAGAATAATTACTATAATGAACGTCAAAATTTACCTAAAGCTACTAATAATTCTCCAAAAAAATTAAGACAATTATTACAGTCAAATATTTTAAATTTTAGGTTAAATAATTATTGATTATATCGGTTTTTTCTATATTTTTAACATTAATTATTAGTAAATTTTTATCTTTATTAGATTCTATACTAATTGCTTCAATAAATTTATTATCTGGTAGATCAAATATATTATAATCAATTATATTATTTTTAATATTATTTATTTTTTCTTTTTGATTTTTTTCTAATTTTTTTTTATTATTTTTATAGAAATTGTAAATTAATTTTATTACAATATTTATAGTTTTTCTATCAATTACTATGACTATATAACACATTATTGTTGTACAAAATGCTATATGTATCATATTATATTTAGATTGTATACAATTTATTAGTAATAAGCCTAATAATATATATTTTTTTTTATAATTATCTATAATAATACCATAAAATATATTAATAGTTACTAATATTATTGTATAGGAACTAATAATTTTACTAAATATAAATACATATATACCATTAATAATAGCAATAATAATATTATTTATATTTTTATGGTGGAATATTATTAATTTTTTAATTACCTTTTTAGTAATGAATTTATAGATATTTTTGGTTATTGGATTCATTAAAGTCATATATCCAAATTGGCAAATAATACTAGTTAAAAAATAACTATGATATTTATATCCAATACATGAACCTAAAATTATGATTAATATATTACAAATAAAATTTTTAATACATTCAAAATTAATGGTAATTTTATTATTTCTGTAAATTATTATAAATAATGATACCAATGGAATTATAAATATATTATTTAGAAAAGAAGATAGTGTCCATAATGTAAACATTTTCAATAATTGATAATTAAATTTAAAAATACAATCTCTAAAGAAATCATTTTTCTCTTTATTTATTTGGTATAAGTAGAATATTGCTTGATATATATTTGGTTTTAAAAAGTTATCCCATTCTTTATTATTAATTATATCAATTAATTGTGTTTTTGCAGATTCTGTATTATAACTCTCTAATATATCTCCAGTTTTATAAGCATAAAAGTACTTAGTAATTCGATAATAAAAATTTGGAGAGTAATTTTTTAAATATGATAATAAAATTATTATAAGAATATTTTTTATTATTTCAGTCGAATAGTTAACGGTATCTTTATAATTATTTAATAGTGGCAATATTTCACGATATTTAACGTTTATATCTTTTTTCAGATATATTTTTGCTACTAATTTAATTAGTAAGGCAAATTGTTTTGCTGCTACTAGTTTTATAATATTTTCTTTTTGTCTTCTTATTATTCTAATTATATTATTTATTAATGTATTATTTAATATTGATGGAATAGTAAAAATTAAAATACCATAATATAATAGATTTAAATTACTAATCCAAAAATAATAGCATATAAATTTATAAATTATAAATTGACAAAAATAGTATATATATCTATCAATTACAGTATATTTATACAATGATGTTGATAAATTTAATATTTGATTTTCTCTAATATTTTTATTAATAAAAGTTTTAAAAAAATGTATTGTTGAATATAGACTATCTAATGTAATTATTTTTAAAAATAAATTATATTCTGGAGTCAAAAATCTTACAATTATTATTATTACTAAATAAAATATATAATCTAAATTTATATGCCATCTCATTTATTATACAAATATAATTTATTTATTAGTTTAACTATTAAACACTATCATATTGAATTTATTTTATTATAAAATATATTCAATTTTAATCAACACTAATAGTTTTACTTAAATTTCTTGGAAAATCAATTTCATTTCCTCTATACAATGCTAAATAATATGATATTAGTTGTAATACTAATGCACTGAGTAAACCAAAAAAATGTTTATTTTCAGGAACTTTAATAGTAATATTATATTTATCAGACAAATTACCATCACTAATCCCAATAACAAATGCGTTTCTAGATTTAAGTTCTTCTACAACTGAATTATTACGTTTAAAAAAATCATCTTTTCGATTTAAAATAATTACTGGAAAATTATCTTCTAATAAAGCATAACTACCATGTTTTAGTGCAGAAGTACTATATCCTTCAGTATGTAGATATCCAATCTCTTTAATTTTTAATGCTCCTTCTTTTGCTACAGATTCTAAATTTCCTTTACCAAGAATGAATAAGCTATTTCTATTTACTAAATATTTTGCCACTTCCATCGCTTTTTCTGTTACAATTTCTAAAGTATTCTTTATATCAATTGGTAATCGTCGTAACGCTTGAATAATTTTATTTCTTTTAATTTGATTTTTATTCTTAATTTGTGCAAACCATATTGCAATCATATTTAAAACGATTACTTGTGATGTAAATGCTTTAGTTGATGCTACTCCAATCTCTTTTCCAGCATTTAAATATACACCACAATCAACTTCGTTTGCAATAAGTGAATCAACAACATTTATTACTCCAATTGTATTTAAACTATTATCTTTTCCAATTTCTAATGCTCTTTGTAAATCTTTTGTTTCACCTGATTGTGAAATACATATCAAAACAGTTTTATTATTTTTAGGAATATCATATTTATTAAAATCACCTGCATCAAATATTTGTACAGTATTAAAATAAGAAATTTCTTTAAAAGTATTTAGCACATGTAAACCAGAATGATAAGATGTACCACAACCAAGTATTATTAAATTATTAATATTTTTTAGTTCATTTTTATGTGCTTCTAAACCACCTAATTTAACTTCATTATCATTTAATATTCTTCCACCTCTACCCATTGCTCTTAAAGCAGATTGATCCTGTTCATTTATTTCTTTAATAGTCCAATATTGATAAGGCGCAGGAGTATTAGCGACATTTTCTATCGTAACACTTTTAAGTTCATATTCATATTCTTGCTTGACACTTAGTTTATTATCATTATTTTCGATTATAGTAATATCATTATCCTTCATACAAATGTAATTATTAACATATTTAGAAAATCCACTTTGTTCAGAAGCAACCATTATAAATGATTCACTATAACCAATTAATAATGGACTACCATGTCTAGCACAATACATTTTATTTGGTTCATTTAATGTTAATAATACTAAACCCCAAGTTCCTTCTAATATATTAAATGATTTTTTCATTGCTTCTTTAATATCTTTATATTTATTATAATTAACACTAATTAGATTGACAATTACTTCGGTATCTGTTTCTGATTTGAACTTAATATTATGTTCTTTAATTAATTTAGCCTTAATTTCAGAATAATTTTCAATTATACCATTATGTACTATTGCAAATTTTCCAGTATAATCTAAATGAGGATGTGCATTGATATCTGTTTTCGCTCCAGTAGTACACCAACGTGTATGCATCATTAATAATTTTGCTCCAATATGCATATTTTTATATTTTTCTAGTATATTTATTGCACTTTCATTTTCTGTACTTGCATATTTATGCATTTTAAATTTATTATCCATTATACTACAAATACCACAACTATCATATCCTCTATTTAATAACATTCGCAGACCATAAAATGATGGTTCACAACCATCACAATTACCAATAAATCCACAAATACCACACATTTTATTTATATACTATAATAAATATTTCTAAAATATATTATAATTATAACAAGGTTAACTAATAAATAAAAAAATCAATTTTTTTAGTAAATATCTTTTTAAATAATATATGAATTATTTAAAAAAAACAATAAATTTAAAATATCTAGGAAAATCGAAAATTTCACTATCTAAAGCACTTTTGATTTTTTATATTGTTATCGCTAACAATTATACAAAAGATTTATATTCTGGTCAACTAAGTAAATTTTTAGAAAATAATAGAACAATGCAACATATTATCGGATATTTAACAATGATAATTATAATAAATGAACATGCTGGAATTAATGATATTTATACTGTTGTATTATATAGTTTAATTGGATATATTTGGTTTATATCTACAACAAAATTAGATTTACATTGGAATTTAGCAATACTTAGTTTACTTATTATTGGATTTATGTACGAAACTAGTATGATTGATAAGGAATTAAAATCTGCAGATGATCAAGCATTGGAAGAACAAGATAAAAAAATAATAATTAAACAGAATAGAAAAATGCGTGTTGTTATTGCAATTTCTATTATTATAATAACTTTTATTGGTACTTATTTTTACTGGAATAAAAAAACATTACAATATGGTGGCAATTTTAATGTTAAAAAATTTATTCTTAATTAGTAAAATTACCATATTTTATATCATTATAATCTACTGGGGGTTTTTTTTCTCCAATAACAAAACACATATAATATAAAATTGGTATTGCAAGAATAGAACAACCTATAATTAATGATATTTCTAGTATTGTTATTTTATTAGATGATCTAGAATTATAATTAATTATACAAGGAGCCATTGCATTATCACATGAAATATTCATTAATTTAATACTATTACCACAACAACTATCTGGTATTATTATCGTTTGATTATTTATATCATTATTTGTAGAATTATCTATTATATATATTTTACAAATAGTTTGTGTACAAAATTCACAATAAATGGGACAACATATACTACCATTTATTATTCCATTATCACAACTTGGATCTGTACTAATTTGGGAAATATTTAATAATGGTTGGTTTGTTGTTGTATTTGTTATATTATTAGTAGGTTGAGCATTAGTTATGTATAACATATAAATTATTAATATTACTAATATTGTAATTATATTACAATTCATACTAATTTTAGTTAAAGTATTTTCGCTTTATTTTTACATATAATATCAATATAATTTTTTATAATTTAAAAATTCAATTTTATTTGTGAATAAAAAAATTTAGCTTAATTTATACTAATAAATCTATTTCATTCCTTTCAGAACTATTCATAGATTCTTCATGATTTAATTTTTTAGCTTTTATTGATGCATAACAAGTATTAAAAAGAAATCTTATTTTATCAATATATTTGATTAATACAAATATAAACGAGAAACACATTTGTATTGCTGCAGATACAAAGAATATTACTAAAAGAACTAATTGTATTTTTTTTGGTAGAAAAAATACAATTGCATTCAAAATAATAATAGCAATTAATACTTTTAGACTCTGTTCTTTAAATTTTTTTTGCATACTTTTCCGTTGTTCAGTACTTACTTCAGTTAATTCACTTGCTGGTCTATTTCCCCAACTCAAATCCCATAATCTAGCAAATGAATAACTACCAAACCAAGCAATTTGCATGTGCACAAATAATAAATAGGCAATAAATGATTTCATCATAAATATTGTACTATGTCCACGACCAGATAACATAAATGCTAGAATAAATGGTCCAAATAATACAAATAATACCAAATATAATATTGGCCCACCATCAATTATATTTTCTAGAAACGATTTACCACTATCAACAAAAACATAATAACATATTGCCGCAATAGATAATGTAGTAGTTGCAAATGATAATAACACTAGAAAATACATTATTACTGTAACAAATTTAGCACGATTATGTGTTATTACATGAGCCAAATAAATACCCCATAATGCTAGAATTGATCCTACAGAAACGATTACTGAAGATTCTCCAGTTTTTGATTCATAAAAATATTCAATTGAATAGATTAATA
>Ga0102947_1000781_pt1 | contig 11167 bp, 9 predicted proteins | sample SalPon2A_A_D2_MG_FD_78210 | JGI IMG/M metagenome (GOLD analysis project Ga0102947, IMG submission 78210) | Soil microbial communities from South San Francisco under conditions of wetland restoration - Salt Pond MetaG R2A_A_D2_MG | ecosystem: Environmental > Terrestrial > Soil > Wetlands | place... | reverse complement strand
ATGAGATACCGGTGATGGACAAAAAGCTATGGCGCTTCTTCCGGCTGCGACCCGCCAACTTCCCACCGCTCCGTATTGCGCAGGCCGTGGCCATGCTGCAACCCGGCGGACTCCTGCACCGTGACCCGATTGGCACACTCGTCCAGGCCCTTGCAGATGAGGATCCAGTGGCAGCTTTACGAATTGTGCTCCAGGCGACGCCAGGCCCGTTCTGGGAAACCCACATCCGGCTCGAAAAAGCGACCAAACCGCGCAATCCAGCTATTGGCACCTCGCGGCTCAATGCACTCATCGCCAACGCGGTGGTACCGGTGTTGCTGCTCTACGCCGAGCAAAGCAGCGACCCGGTGCTCGAACAAGCGCTCTTCGAGGTACTACGCCAGTTGCCGCCCGAACACGACGCCATCACACGCCGCTTTGAGGACTTGGATTTCAAGATCCGGGATGCGTTTATGGCGCAGGGGCTGCATCAACTCTACCGCACACGCTGCCGCGAGGCGCGATGCCTTACCTGCGCTATCGGGCGCTGTGTGCTGGATCCTGGCTCAGAATAGGGCCGAGGCTTTGCCACTGGAGGAATGGTGGGTTATCTTGGTTAGGGATTCACCGGATTTCCCATGCAAACCTGTAGACCCACCCCGCCTCCCAAAGCGCGGCACTCCTCCGAGGAGGGGGCTTTTAAAGTAGCGCGTTGCAACTTCTCCATCGCAATCCCGAAATCGACCCTCGAAAATCCCCTTCCGTGCTCATTCGCCTCGTCCGCATGACGTTCCACCCCGACACGCTCGACGATTTCCTGGAGATCTTCGACGCCTCGGCTCCGCAAATCCGCGCCTTTCCCGGTTGCCACCACCTCGAACTCTGGCAGGACGACCGCTATCGCAACATCCTCACCACCTACAGCCACTGGTCCGACGCCGACGCCCTGAACCGCTATCGTCATAGTGATCTTTTCAAGCAAACCTGGGCAAAGACCAAACCGCTCTTTGCCGCCTCGCCGCGAGCGTGGAGCCAGCAGGTGCTACGAACCGTAGAGGAGGAGCAGTAAGCGAATCTCGCCTCGGCTGCATTTCACTTGATACCACCAAAAGCAGCGAAATTGCTGTTCTTGTGCAAGATCTCCACCTCTCGAAAGCCCACGGCACGCATCAAGTCAATCTGATACATAAGGGGCCGGGGCGTATCTTCCTGCTCAAGGTAGGCGAAGACCTGATCCCGGTATGCGGCATCTCGAAGCTGTGTAAGGTAGGTTCCGTAGCGCTGCCACAGGAGGGCCTGTACGGCTGCGACCGAGTGCGTGACCAGGTCGGATATCCAGAAGGAGCCGCCTGGTTTGAGTGCTTTGTAGAACTTCGCAAATACATGCTCCCATTCGACGTCGCTGCGCAGGTGGTGCAGGGTGGCTGCCGTCACAATGACATCGTAGTGCTCCTTTGCAAGCTCCACTTCGCGGATATCTGCCTGGATTGCCACAACCTTCTCCTGTGCTACGGAGCCGACACGACTGACGGCTCGGTCGAGCATCGGCTGGCTCAGGTCTATGAGATCAACGTTCAGATCGGGTAAGACCTCCAGCAGCTTCAGCGTATAATTCCCGGCCCCACACCCGACATCAAGCGCGTGCGTGGCATCGGGGTTCGTCGCCGCCGCAGCCTGGGTGATGAGATCCATCACCAGCGGCGCATCAATCGTGGCACTCTGACCTGTTTGCAGGTTGGAAAAGCGATCAACATCGTTGTCAAAGCGGTGCCGTATTTTCTCAACGGTGGACTTCATGAACTCCTGCCTCGCTTTGTTTTTTCATCCCGCTCTTTATTGGGCATCGGAGCAGCATCTGAATCCGGTTGAATAATCGTGATAGGAGCGTCCATGCGCCGTTGTGCGATACAGGCACCCCGCTCCATTGATCTTGGCGTCCACATAAAAGCCACCTCGGAACGTCCCATCTGCATCGGCTACCCACTCATGCAGGTTGCCATGCAAATCATAGATTCCTTCTACCGACATACAGACTGGATGCTTGCCCGTCACATTCAGCGTGTTGGGGAGTTGGTTGATGCGAGCATCGTTCATTTGTCCCAAAGACCAATCAGCATCGTCTCCAAATAGTTCAATGATGGGGTGTACTTCTCGCCCCTCATTACAGGCTGAAGGCCTATAGCTATTGCCGTAGGGGTAGGTCATCTCACCGGGTCCCTGGCACGCACGAAGCCACTCGGCGCTCGTACACAGGCGCTTACCAGCAGCTTGACAGGTCGCTTCGGCCACTTCGCCGCTGATGTACCCCTGAGGCATCACCCCCGGAGCGGTCTGAGCTACGCCGCCATCAGGCACGCTATAGGGCGACTGGTTTTTGAGGCTCGCTTCCCAGCGATCTATGCAGAAACCATTGATGTACGCCATGCCAGATAAACAGGTACCAGCGTCGGTATCCCTTGTGGTTGAGCAAGCCGTTGTAAAGACGAAGCCGTCCATCTTGGGGACAGGCCCCGTGGGTACGCCATCTCCGTGAAGCAGGTGGGTAGAAAAATCATCCTGGCTCTGTTCGAGCAAAAGAAAAGAGCCGTCTTCCCCGACATGGCACAGCGCTATTTGGTCTCCTTTCTGGGCCTGATTGTCCTCATCCCTGGTGCTGAGCCGGACCGTATCGCAGCCCGCAAGCAACAGGGTAAAGAGACAACACCAGATCGCAACAGGATGAAGCTGCCTCGTGCTGCTGTTTTCAAAGGTTGTAATGCCATGCGATGGGAGGGCATTGGGGGCAACGTGGGGTCGTAGCTGAGTGTACTTGCACATACCATGCAGTGTGTTCGCATGCCAAACAGGTGGACAAGGATAAGGACTAGAAATTGCACAATGCAAGCACGTCCATTCCAAATGCCCGCGCAAAAGCGAACGAATAAGCCTGTTGGCACTGGGCTGCGGACACGTTTCTCCGCCATGCACAGCAGCGACAACAATGCCGCCTGCGATAATGCCGATGATGAAGCAATGCTAAGGCCGTCAAGTGAGTGGTCAAGGTACCCAGAGTCACACTGCAGAGGGATGCCGCTTCTATTAGGGAATGCTGAACTATGTGTACCAGGTTGATGGATCTACTTCGCAACGGGAAGCATGTTGAAAATGTATCCCAATTAAATACTGTGCAAAGTGAAACAAATGAAATTAAGCTCGTATCCGATGTTTCGCTTTGCACAGTTGACTGCCTATAACGTCCCATGAAGCTGCTCACGCGCCCGGAAGAGTTTGTCATGCTGGCAATCTGGAAGTTGCAGGAGGATGCGTATAGTCTGCCGATTCGGAAGCAGGTCTCGGCTATCACGGGGTATTCCTGGTCGCTGAGTTCGATTTATACGCCGCTCAATCGAGTGACGAAGAAGCACTTGGTGACCTCCTATTTGACGGACCCGATACGCAAACGTGGAGGCCGTCCTAAACGGATCTATCAGTTGACGCCAAAGGGACAGCAGGCGCTGCTGCATATTCGGACGGTTGAGGAGGCCATGTGGTCAGGAATCAAAGGACTGGGGCTGGCCCCGGAGGGATGATGCCTATGGATGAGCAGACCTACTACGATCCGCCCCGTCTGGCTGCCTGGCTGCTAGGTTGGCTCCTGAAGGATCAATGGGACACACCGCTTGGCGACTACGAAGAATACTTCAATGAGCTTGCCGCCGAACAGGGGGAACGGCGGGCTCGGTGGTGGTATCGTGGGCAGGTACTGCGCCTGCTGCCGGATCAACTTCTTGAAAAAACCTATTGGGGAACGCTCATGCTCAAAAGCTACTTTTTGCTTGGCCTTCGTACGCTGCGGAAGAACAAAGTAGCTTCTATCATCAACATGGTAGGGCTGTCGGCCGCTGTCGGCATTGCCATCGTGATCTTCCTGTTCACGCAAGAGATCAACACCTTTGAGGATTTCCACGAAAACGGAGACCGCGTTTACCTGATTGGCCATACGGTCGAGGAAGAGGACACTACGTCCCGATGGGGAACGTCGCCCGTCCCGTTAGGGCCAGCGCTGGCAGTTGATTTCCCCCAGATTGAGCGGGCCGTCCGGTATGCAGAGCAAGGTGTTTTAGTGCAGTCTGGCGATGACACCTTTCGGGAAACGCTCGCTTTTGCCGATGCCGGTTTCTTTGACATGCTCACCTTCCCCCTGGCACAGGGAAGTGAGGCAGCCCTTGCCGAGCCGAACGGCGTGATTATCAGCGACGATATGGCTGTGAAGTATTTTCGGGGGGAGGATCCGCTAGGCCAGGAGATCGTGATCACGTATGAAAATGGGACGGTTGAGTCCCTTGTTGTTCGCGGTGTCGCTGAACCGTTCCCGACCAAAACGAGCTTGACGTTTGATTTTCTGGTTGGATACGGAAAAAGGCTTACGGCCGGTGAAACGAGCCTGGAGGACTGGGCTGCGTTCACGGATGGGACCTTCATTCAACTCAAGAACGCCAAAGACCAGGCCATCGTCGCTCAGCAGATGGACCGGTATGTAGCCGTACAAAATGCGGCCAATGCATCGTGGCAAGTGCATTCCTATTTCCTCGACAATATTCAGCACCCCGATATGTTTTCAGCGTGGGGTACGCATGACCGTCTGTTGAATGCACCGCCTATCTGGGAATCTATGGGGGTTGGGTTGATTGGCCTGTTGGTGTTGCTGATTGCATGCTTCAACTACATCACCATTTCGCTCGGCGCTGCGGCCCGGAGGCTCAAGGAGATTGGTATACGCAAGACAGCAGGTGCGGAGAAACGACAACTCGTAGGGCAGTTTTTGACGGAGAACCTCATCCTGTGCATGTTAGCCTTGCTAGGTGGGCTGGTCATTGCCCGGTTCCTGGTGTTGCCTTTCATCTATAACCTCACGTCGATGCCGCTCAGACTTGATCTGTTCGGTAACCCGGGGCTCTGGGGTTTCCTGGTCGGCTTGCTCGCTTTTATCGGATTGGTTTCGGGGGCCTATCCGGCCTTTTACATCTCCTCGTTTCAGCCAGCCGAGATTCTGCGTGGGAAGCTCAAACTCGCTGAGAAGAAAGGACTCACCAGAACCCTGACCACCGTGCAGTTCGTGCTGAGCATTATGACCATCAGCATCTCTGTCTTCCTGGTCTCCCTGGATGACACCTTGACGAGTGGCGATTGGGGCTATACCGAAGAACAGACCATCGTGATCCCCGTGATCAGTACGGAGCAGTATACCCGAATGCAGGGTGAGGCTGCCCAACTTTCGCAGGTTGCGCAAGTCGCAGGAGCGGCCCATCACGTAGGAGCCACGCGCAACGTGATTACCGTGGAGGCAGATGGGGCCGAAGTACAAACGCTTTATTACGGTGTTGGGCCGACCTATTTGTCCACCATGGGCATGCAGGTCGTCGCAGGTCGTGCCTTCGGGACCGCTGGTACAGCCGATGGCCCAGCGTCCATCGTTGTCAATCAGACGTTTGTTGCGGAGCAGGAGTGGGCGACTCCGCTAGGAAAACAGGTGCGCCTGGAGGATCAACTGTTCACGGTCGTGGGGGTAGTCGAAGATTTCATGGTGTACCCGCTCGAAGGGGACGCGATTCCGGTTGTTTTTGGATTGGCTGCCGATGACCATTTCGGCTATATGGCTGTGCGTTTGCATGACGAGGCATTCGAGCCCGTCATTGCTTCGCTGCGAACGATCTGGAAGCAGCATTATCCGGCATTGTCGTTCGAATACTATCGGCAGAGCGAGGTTTTTCAAGAGTATGATTTGATCCTCAACCTCACCTTACAATTCACTCGCTATCTGGGCTTGTTTGCCTTGTTGATTTCCTGCATGGGGCTCTTCGGCATGGCATCGCAGCGGGCGGCGCAGCGCATCAAGGAGGTTGGCATTCGCAAGGCGATGGGAGCGTCTGCAACGCAGGTGGTATTTTTAGTCAATCGGGGCTTCCTGGGCATGCTGGCCATCTCCACCCTCATTGCCACGCCTATCTGCTACCTGGGTTTAAGCGCCGCGCTGAATCTGGCACCTATCGAAATTCCGCTTGATGCCTCGCCCTTTATCCTCTCCAATGCCCTGGTTTTCTTGCTAGCAACTCTTTCCCTGTCGATGCAAACGAAGCGGCTCGTCCAGATAAACCCGGCGGATGTGCTCCGATACGAGTGAGGACGACAAGACCCTTGAGCCTGTTGTTGGCACTTGTGCTATAGATGTCCCCACCTGTGCTGCCGTTACTGCGCGATTAGCTCCAAAGAGTTTCTCTCCGGATCTCGCAAGCTTACAGACTGGCGACCCTCTATTTCTTGGAGTTCACTGAGCATCGTTCCTAAACTGTCAGGCCCTCGACGATAGGTCTGCTCCACATCTTCTAACACAAACCGGAGTTGAATGGTATTGGTGTCTGCTTTGACGCCCGCCAAGTCCTTGAGACACAACAGCAGTTCCATCGCTCCCATAGCGGCCCTGTAAAGCGTTCGATTGGCAAACTCGAACGGGTGGAAAGTCAGGTTAAGCGTGCGCGCATAGAAGTGTTTGGTCTGGTCCATATGCTCAATGAGAATGGTGGTTTTATCAATGCGAGCCATAGGAATAAGCTGAGCTGATGGAGCAGATTCAAGGTACAAGCACTGTGTTGAAAGAGCAGAACGGCGCACTGCTTTGCACGTAAAACGGTTGAGATCAGTTGCCCAAAGCCGAGGGGTGGCGGGGGGATTGAGGCGAACAAGGTTCGCATGTTGTGACCGCTATACACCAGGCGAGCCTGCGCCATCAGATTCGTCTAGCCTGCCAACTATGCCTTCATCGCTTGTCGGTCGGATTAGCCTGGATAGCAACCTCCTGCCTCAAAACGACAGGTCGATGCCTACAATCACTTCGCGGCCCGGACCGGGGAGGCCCAACTGCGGCAGGACCAACTCGTCGGTGGCGTTGTTGATACGGACGAAGAGTTCGGAGGCGATAACGCGGGACCCCGAGCGCACGAGGCGATACCCGAGCCGGGCGTTCAGAATGAGCGCCGTTGGCAACTGCTGGAAGACATCGTCGTCGTCCGGGCTGTAGGCGTGGCCCCGGAGTACCGGCTCCAGCAGCACCGAAAAGCCGCCCGGCGCGTCGTAGTCGAGCCGCACCGTACCGATCCATTCGGGTTTCTCAGCGAGGCGGCGCGTCTCGCCATCAATGAAGGCACGCACATGCGTCCACGTCAGATGTCCATTGACGGATAGTCCTGCCAGCGGGCGAGCCGTGCCAACGATTTCCACGCCGTAGACGCGGCTGCCATCCAGGTTAATGCGCTGACGGCGGGAGCGATCTTCGCCAGGCAGGGTCACTGAGCGTTGATCAATGGTGTCGTACGTACGATTGTAAAAGGTAATGACCTCGCCGCTCAGGGCAGGTCCTGTCATTCCAACGCCAATTTCTGTTAGCAACGACGACTCGGCGGTAAGGTCTGGGTTGACGAGGAAGCGGCCCAGCGCTTCGCCGAAGAGTTCACGCATCGTTGGGAAGCGCACTTTGCGTCCCGCCGCACCCCGTAGCGTCCACATGTCATCGAGATTGTAGCGGAGGCCCGCACTCACGCCATAGTCTAGCTGCGGATCGCGAGCGGGCTTGTCACCGGTTTTGGGTGTGGCGATGCCATCCAGGCTTGCTCCCAGTAAGGCTTCCAACTGAGGAGCTACTTGCCATTCGTATTCGCCGCCTACGCTCCAGATGTGCTGCAAGTACGTCTGCTCTGGATCCTCGGGAAGCGCCGCACCATCGTCATCAAACAATTGGTTGATCTGATTGTGCTGCGACGTCAGTGCGTTGATGGCTACGCGAGCCTCACCGGCTCCCATCGGACGTGCTAGTGTAACGCGGGTGCCCAGTGTCAGATCTTCATCGTCCTGTACCTCTGCCAGGGTCGAATAATCCATCGACGCATACTGGTCGATGGTCTGTGTAAAGCGATTTCCCCAGACGGCACCCCGCACCTGAGCCGCGCCCAGCGGAGCCGTTCCGTTGACGATCAGCATGGACGTCTGGTAGTCAGGATAGCGCCAGTAGCGCACGCGGGAGGCTTCGGGGTTCAGGTGGCTTTCCGGCGCGATGCCTTTCTCCCCGTTGAAGTGCAAAAGGGCTACGCCTACTTGCGCACCGCTGTTGAATTGATAGCTGGCCTGGCCGAACAGGTTGAAAAGTTGCCGGTCGGTATTCGTCCGCACCTCGCTATCGGATTGGCTGAAGGGCAGGTCGGCGTCTTCAGGGAGCGTCAGCCCATCGCGTTCGGTGTAGCCTGCCGAGAAGGTATAGCTGATGTTATCTGTGCGGCCCAGTTGGGTGAGGCGGCCCTGCACGAAACCCGGCGTTCCCACCATCCCATTGACTTCGGTGAATCGCCCTGGACTGCCCAACGTGCGGGTGGTCATGTTGATGGCCCCGCCCAGCACATTCGTTCCATACAAAACGGAGGGTACGCCCTTTGCCACATTGATGCTGCCGAGCACCCCCGATGGAAGGAGTGCCAGGTCGAAGCGGTTATCCCACGGCACATTGAGTAGCGCTCCATCGAAGAAGAGGGCCACCTGCCGCTCGCCCGCGCCTCGGAGGTACACCAGCGTCTCGCCCCGCGAGTTGGTCTGGACACTGGCTGCTGGCACCAGCCGCATCACCTGATCGACCGAAGCCGCATCCGTTTGGGCGATGCCTGCCAGCGACACACGCTGCATTGTGTTTACCTGCACATCGCGCTGGGTGCCACTCTGCACGACGATCTCTGCCAGATCATAGGACATCAAAGAATCCGCTTCCGTCTCTTTCTCCTGTGCCCAGACGGGTTGTACCATCAGGAAGGCGATCAGACAAAACAGCAGACGGTTGCAATGCTTCATAACTGTTCACGCAGCGTGGATTGGATGGGTGAGGGGAAAAAGGAGGGTATGCGAAATGTATCAAACTGAAAAGGGAAGGTTTCATCCAGTACGAAAAAACGCGGCGTATGAAAAAGCCCGTCTCTGCAAGCAGAACGGGCTTTTTTGTCGTAAAACGATGTTGCCTTAATTTGCGGCGGTCGTATCGGGTGTGCTTGCCTCGGGTGTCTCCACAGGCAGAGGAGCAGGTGTGCCTGTCCGCGCCATCGCCATGATGTCCGTCAGGGAACGCTGGGCGTTAGCATGGGCAATGCGGTCGTAGAATTGTGGGGCGATCTGGAAGCGGCTTTCTTCCAAAATCGTAAAGCCCGCTGTGCTGTCCACGGCGTGCTGCATATCGGCGAGGAGGGCTTCATAACGGTCGCGGACGACTTGCTGGTCGCTGATGATTGCGCCATAGGTACGGTTCAGCAGGCGGTAGTCACCATCGTTGGATTCTGCTTCTTCGGCCAGGATCTGGTGTTGCTGTAAGACCGCTTCGTGGACGTCCACCACAGCCTCGTACGATGTTGCGAAAGGAGCGAGTCTTTCGTTCGCGTCAGCCGCTGCTGTGAGTGTATTCAGGTTGCCCTGTGCCTTCTCGTACTCCGCCTCGAAGAGGGTATTCGACCGGCGGATTTCGTCGAGCGTCTTCTCTTCATTGTTGTAGTTGCCATAGGTGCGGCAGCCACTGGCCAGCAGCGCTATCACCAGCACGGCCCACAAGCTATGCGGAAACAGATCGGAGAACGTTTTCATGCGTGATCAGGGTTTTATCGTGTTGAGAGAGGCAGCGTACACTCCAGGGTAAATATCCTGCGCTCCCCTTTGTGTTTCATGCGGCTTTGTAGCAATTCGGGACTTTTTCATTAGCTGTAAGCTGTTAGCCGTCAGCTATCAGCATTTTTCCTGACAGCTTATAGCTAATAGCTGACAGCTTAAATAACCGTATCATCCGGAATGATCGCATTTTTGGGAATGACGACGATGCCGTCGCGGATGTAGAAGTTGTCGCCTTCGCCCTCCTCAATGCCGTCGCGGTTCTTGATGATGCAGCGCCGCCCAATACTGGCGTTTTTGTCGATGATCGCGCCTTCGATGTACGACTCTTCGTCGATGCCAGGGCGATCCGGGCCTTCGACGGTTTCGCGCATGTCCGGATCGTGCCAGGGATAATAATCGGCTCCCATGATGACTGCGTTCTTGAGGGTTGTGTTGTTGCCGATGTACGACCGGATGCCGATCACCGAACTGGTTACCTGGCTGTTGACGATGACGCTCCCTTCCGAGACCAGCGAATCCTGGACATAGGAATTCTGAATTTTGGCGGGGGCCAGCATGCGGGCGTTGGTGTAGATGTGGTGCAGCGGATCGTAGAGCGAGAACGGCGGCTTCTGCTGGGCCAGCATCAGGTTGGCGTCGAAGAACGAGCGGATCGTCCCGATGTCACTCCAGTAGCCTGTGAACGGATAACTCACCACGCGCAGGGCGTCGATAGCCGCCGGAATGATCTCTTTGCCGAAGTCATAATCGTCCGGGTTGGCATCGAGCATCTGGCGTAGCGTCTCGCTGTTGAAGATGTAAATGCCCATGGAGGCGAGGTAGGTGCGCCCCTGCTTTTCCATCTCAGGGCTCACGCGGCTTTGCTTGCCCTCCAGGTCCTGCGGTTTCTCGTAGAACTCGGTGATTACTTCCTCATCATTGGCTTTGAGGATGCCAAACGCCGTGGCTTCCTGTGCCGTTACGGGAATGCTGGCAATGGTGATGTCGGCGTTTTTGGCTTGGTGATGCGCCATCATCTCGCTGTAATCCATGGCATACAACTGATCGCCGGAGAGGATCAGCACATGGCTGTGGCGGAACGAGTCGATGTGGGGCAGGCTGCGGCGCACAGCGTCGGCGGTACCCTGAAACCAGTCTTTCGACGCCGGGGTCTGCTCGGCCGCGAGGATGCTGACGAACCCACGCCGGTACCGATCGAAGCGATACGCCCGTGCGATGTGCCGGTTGAGGCTGGCCGAGTTGAACTGCGTCAGCACAAAGATGCGGTCGATCCCCGAGTTGATACAGTTGGACACCGGAATGTCGATGAGGCGATACTTGCCAGCCAGCGGCACCGCCGGTTTAGAACGGTCGCGGGTGAGAGGAAAGAGCCGGGTGCCCGCTCCGCCTCCAAGAATGACGGCGATGCATTGGTCCATACAAACAGGTGCTGTGGGTGAAAAGAGGTGAGGCTAGAGGGCTGAGCAGTTAGGCGTCTATGAACATAGCACAATTTTCCTAAACGCACAGAGTCGTAGTCTCT
>Ga0102947_1000780_pt1 | contig 11185 bp, 12 predicted proteins | sample SalPon2A_A_D2_MG_FD_78210 | JGI IMG/M metagenome (GOLD analysis project Ga0102947, IMG submission 78210) | Soil microbial communities from South San Francisco under conditions of wetland restoration - Salt Pond MetaG R2A_A_D2_MG | ecosystem: Environmental > Terrestrial > Soil > Wetlands | place... | reverse complement strand
CTTGACCTATGTCATCTCCATCTGATATCCGCCCATGTAGTGCAACGAGTTGAGTGTTTTCTGATGCATCGTACATGAGTTTACCAGAATACACCTTGTCACTTGGTGGCAAAATGATAGCTAATTGATGCTGTTCATGTCCGACACCTGGGTCTGTTTCAGATTCAAGTCTATCCCAACCAGCTTTCATTGGTTTTGCTGGTGCTCCTTCTTTTACCTTATCAGCAATATCTGCAAACGGATCTGTTTGAGGTGCTGGTTTTTCGGTTGGTTCGGGAGTTGAAGGGGTGGAAACAACTGGAGGAGCTAACATGGCGGCATTTTGTGCGCCTTCTCCTACAAATGCAAATCCTACGCCAATAGCTACAATTGCGATTGAAAATCCAATTGCGGCTTTGTCTATACTTGCCATATTTGATCGAATGACTTTACTTTACTAAATAAATCTAATCTTATTTCGTACCTTCATAACTTGCATTTTTGTTAATTTTTTTATCAAAACTCCATTTCATGGAATTATTTTGATAATGATTTACTGTCTTGATGTTTTTCTCATAAAAATTACATGAATTACTATGATCAAATGAAAAATTTTCATGATTGCTTTAATTCATTTTTTCTATTGTCAACGAAATTGAACACTCCTTTCTTTTATGATTCTACTACATTATGATTAATAATATCGCATTGGGGCTGTCACCAAGCAACTCCCATTTTTGGTCTTAAGCCCCTTTGCATTAAATCAATTTAGAAACAAAATTTTCTTCTGGATGTATGAGTTCATAGTTAATTTTCAATTTTCTTTGTTTAATAAATTGAGAAATAAAATCTGATCTTGTATTTATGAAATCATCTGAAAATTTTCTTCCTTCTTTTAGGTGATCAAACATTTGCTTGTTGTCGATTTTTACATTAATTTCATCTTCTTTTTGAATGATGAATTTCCCGATTCCCCAAAACAATCCTACGTGTAATGCAATGTATTTTGATTGTTGGTTTGTGATTTTATCTAAATAGATGTCTGCATGTTCTCTTTTTTGATTAATTTCTGAATTTTTATTTTTTATCATCCATGCAATTCTCTTTGAATTTCCATCAAAGAAAAAAGAATGTTGCAATTGTCAACCAAAAAGGGGTCTTTTGTCTATATATTTTGAATCCAACCCTTATGATCCTAGATTTAAAGTCATTATCATGCTTGAATCACACGCATTTTTTTCCAAAATGGTTGATGAATTAGTAGAATTTTCAGAATATGATCCAGAATTAGCAGATGGAATAAAGTGGTTAGATGACCAAGCACAAAAAAAAGGAATCACATTTTATGATATGGTCTTTGAAGTTTTGTACAAACACGATGTAAATTCAAAAGCAAAAGACTGGCTAAAGACAAGAAATTAAATTACTTTCGCAAATCTAAAGTCTTGTACTCGCAACCCTGAGGCCCACAATATTTTCCAACGTATGATGCTTTTGGTCTGTAAAGTGCAGGTTTTGGTGCTGCCTCTGCAAATTTTTCCTCAATGATATGTGCTGCCCATCCTACGACTCTTGATACTGCAAAAATTGGTGTATTCAAATCCATAGGGATTTTCAGCATGTAGTATAACGATGCACTGTAAAGGTCCACATTAGGATAAATGTCTCGTCCCTTCTGGTTTTTCATTTCTGCAATGGTTGTCTTTTCTACTTTTTCAGTAATATCAAACCAAGGGTCCCCTGTTTTTGCAGCTAATTTTCTTGATAGCTCTTTTAGAACCTGTGCTCTTGGATCATAAGTTTTGTAAACTGCATGGCCCATTCCCATTATTCTTTCACCTTTTGCCATCTGTTCTTTAATCCATGGCTCTACTTTTTCGATATCTCCAATCTCTAGAAGCATTTTCATTACTTCGTAATTTGCACCGCCGTGTAATTCCCCGCTTAGTGCACCAATTGCCGCACTAGCTGCCGAATACATGTGGGCTCTTGTGGATGCAACTTGTCTTGCGGTAAATGTGGATGCATTAAATGTATGATCTGCATGTAAAATTAAACAAATATCAAATATTTTCTCAACTTCTGGGTCTGGTTTTTCATCAAACATCATGTAAAGAAAATTGGCAGCATGATCAAGTGTGGGATCAGGGTCTACAATTTTTTGACCATTTCTAATTCTGTTCCAACTGGCAACTATTGTTGCAGTCTTTGAAATCAGATTAATTGCTTTATCATAACTTGATTCCTTGGTTGAAAACTCTTCATCATAATATCCTGCCAAGGCAGAAACAAAGGCCTGAAGCATATCCATTGGGTCTGCATCTTTTCTCCAATTACCCATATTTTCCTGCATTCTTTTTGGAATGAATCTGGCTTCCTTTAGTTTGGTTTTAAATTCCTCCAACTGCTCTTTTGTTGGTAAATCATCATGGAGAAGCAAATACGCCGTTTCCTCAAAAGAAGAATTTTTTGTTAAATCTAGAATATCGTAACCGCGGTAAATCAGTTTTCCTTTTTCACCATCTATATTGGAAATTCGAGTGTCTGCCACCTCAATTCCACGTAATCCTATGTTTTTTGTCTCCATACCATACCTTTCAAAAATCTTCTATTATATTTTCGCACAGGTATACGTCTGTTAAGTTTAGTATTTTGTCTAATATGCCAACTCTGGGGAATAAATGATTATTTTTAATCAAAATTTAAATGAATAAGGCTGAGCGTGAACTCTTAGACAAATTAGATGAACTTGTTATCAATGCATCTGGTGATGAATTAAAAAAAATACAAGAACTTGATTTGGAAACTCAGCTAAACGGTAATTCGTTTTATACGGCATATTTGGATTCTACTGCTTTAGTAAACCAGAGCATCCGAAAGGAATCAAACGATTCAAAATAACTCATTCTTGGTTTAAATGAGGGTCGGAGTGGATTTGTAATAATGGCTGTAAAGACTACAAAGACAAAACCAAAAACAACCAAGGCAAAAACTGCAAAATCCAAAACTAAACCAAAAACAACCAAGGCAAAAACTGCAAAATCCAAAACTAAACCAAAAACAACCAAGGCAAAAACTGCAAAAGCCAAAACAACAAAGTCAAAATCCGCCAAATCAAAAACAGTTAGAACAAAAATAATTTGTATTTCTCATAAAGAAGACGCAGATGGAATTAGTTCTGCAGCATTAGTCCGACAAGCTTTTGGAGGGGATGCAATTTTGGTTGATTATCCAGGACAAATGGATGCATTAAGACAGGTAGTTGCCGATGAAAAATTAAAATCATTATACATTTGTGATTTGGGGTTAAGTAAAAAGACACAAGATGAATTTGTAGATATTTTAACTTCTCTTAGAAAAAATAAGGTATCCGTTACTTACATTGACCATCATGATATTGACCCAACAATAGTAAAGAAATTGGAAAAAATCAAAGTAAAGATTATTCACGATATTAACGAATGCACAGCAGTCCAGGTTTACTCTGCATACAAATCAAAACTAACTGATCATGCCTCCTTTATTGCAACATGTGCTGCAATTACAGATTACATGGAAGACAGGCCAACGGGTTCGAAATTACTTCAAATTTATGATAGACAGTTTGCACTAATTAGCGCAACAGTTCTGACTTACAATATAGTGGGGCATCAAAAAGATCCAGATTATTTGCTCTATCTTGTTGAAGAGTTAGCTGACTCTAAATTCCCACATGAAATTCCAAATACATTTGAATTTGCACAAATTCAAGTTGAAAAGCTATCTCAAATGATTGCAAAAGTCAAAGTAGGGCTCAAAACCATGAAGAATTTAGGATATATGGAAATTCTTGATGCTGGGGCAAGCGGGGCAGTTAATTTTGTGCTTGGATTATCTGGCAAAGAAGTTGGAGTTGCATACAAGGAGAGAGTTGATCATGGAATCTATGCAGTATCTATTCGTGGTTCTAAATCTTTGAAGACTCACTTGGGAAAAATTGTAAACATTCTTGCCACTGATTTGGGTGGCTCAGGTGGTGGACATGATAAGGCATGCGGTGCTGTAATTCCAAAACCTAAAATCAAGACTTTCATAAAAGAACTAAACAAAAAACTAAACTAATTTTCTATAATTTTTCTTTGTGTTCCTTTATTGAATATCCGAACCTTTTTTGTGGGAATTTGTGGGGTCTTGGGCATTTGATTTATTCTGATGATTTTCGTCCCTTTAAATGCAGATATTTTTTGACCCTCATCGGATTTGGATATTATGCTTCTTGATTGCTTGTTTTCATTAAACCAGTACCTGAAATCACTCTCAGAATACACTGATTTTGTTCCTCTGTTTGATGAGAGAATTTTTTTCACAATTTCAGTTGAAATATAAATATTTAAAGATTCATATGTTATGATTATAACAATATACTGATCTATGATTTCATGTCATTTATAAAATACAACAACAAATCCCAAAAGTATTATACTTATATTATGATAATATTATAACATTTTTGACGTAGGGAGGGTGACCTCCAGATAAACGCAAATTCCCTGCAAGTAATCTTCCTTATGTCTTACAATTTGTTAAAACCCTATTTACAATAAAACATACTTCTTAAACAATGAAATTGTTTCTCAAAACTAATTTTTCATCTTCCTTATTCTTTTCTTAACCTGTCTGTATCCTAATATTGCAGGGGTGCAATAAGGGCACTCTATCTGAGAAATTGAACAGCAACAAAAACAACTACATTTGCCTTTTTCATGATTACATTCTTGGCAACTCATATCTCTTACTACGAGGTTTTGACCTTAATCTTGTTTTACAACATAGGCATACAAATTCCTCAGTTCGTAAAAATAAAGCACATAATGAACACCATTTTTGTCCAGTACTATATCGAAGCTTATTTGCAACTCCTTCAGGTTTTTGTCTTTCACATAATCCTCGACATGTCTGTGCCATTATCTAAAATTAGCAAAAAAATCTATTTAAGATAATTTCCAAATTGACTATTTGGAAAATTCCACAATTGCATCAATTTCGGTCATTGAATTAAGCGGCAAATTTGCAACGCCCACAGCTATTCTAGAATGCCTTCCTTTATCCCCAAAGATCTCAAAAAGCAAGTCTGATGCAGCATTGATGACTTTTGGATGCTGAGAAAAGTCTGGCTCGGAATTTACAAAACCATTCAACCTTACAATTCTGGACACTTTTTCAAAATCGCCTAATTCTCTTTTGATTTGTGCAAGTATGTTTATTGCACAAGTTCTCGCTGATTTTTGAGCCTCCTCTAGATTTGAATCTGAGACTTTGCCTGTGTAAAGCAACTTGCCGTTTTCCATAGGAATCTGGCCTGAGATAAACAGCATATTTCCTGTTTTTACTGCTGGATTGTACGATCCTGCAGGAGTGGGTGGGCTTGGCAACGTTATTCCTAGCTCCTCAATTTTTTGTTCTATCAAGTAATTGTAAAAATCTTTTAGATGATTTTAGTTTTTAGATATTTTGATGTGGGTCTTCTCTCCCTTGTTGGAGTTGTTTTGAAAGATCATTCTTGTTTTGTATCCTTTTTTCTGTAAATATCCATCTAAAATCGAAACCCAGGGCAAAGAGTGGCCGCTGTTTAATTTGGATTCAATAGTTATGTTTTTGTTATTTGCATCAAAATTAACATGACCTGAACACATTATTTGCATTGCCGCATCAATCATCTCAATTACGTCATCAAGGGATTTTGTTTTTAGATTAACTCCATTTTTTTCCAAGAGCTTTATCATATCTCCATCTGACTTTTTTGAGACAATTAATGAATTCAAAACGTGGTTTAGTCCATTTTCGTTTATTACCTTTATTATTTTGTAAACTTCTTGGGATTCTGATTTAGTCATATCTGCAAGAGACTCTGTTTTTATCGCATTTTTCCAAATGTTTGAAAATAACTTGCTTTGATTATTTCCTAGAATTTCAGTTGATGAAAAATTCACCCCTTTTCCATTTTCCTCACTGATCATCAAAATTTCGGTCTCATCAAAAATAAAACAATTTTGAACAACATCTGATGCTCTGATTTTTACTCCATCTGGTATTGCTCTATATGCCTCTGAACCAATGAGTACTGTAGGAACTAGTATTTTTACATCCAAATGTCTCCTAATGACTGATATTAACTGGTCTTTACACTCTGGAATTAATCCCAAACCCCATTGGTCTACTGCTATTTGTATTGATGATTTGGACCCTTCAATCATTTTTTGTAATTGACTAAGAACATTATTTGCACTGATTTGATAGTATCTTTTTTCTTCTGATCCCCTAGTCTTTCTACTCTCTTCGCTTGCTTTTTTTAATTTAGATACGAGGGTATTCATTGCATTTACTTTGTTTATCTGTTCATGAATTATAGAATCAAAGGCATCTTCTGGGGCAATGGCAGTGCACATTATGGGTTTGCTTTTTGAAATGATGACTAGTTTTTTGTTTTCTAATTTTAAAAGTGTTGGATATACCTTTGTTCGAGGAATGTCCGAATAGTAAGAAAGCTCACTTGCAGAAATGGTCCCTTTTGATATTAGGGCTACATAGGCTTGCGCCTCGTATTTGCTTAGGCCAAATTCTTCAAGACTCACAGTTAAAGCATGCTCATTTACCATGATTCTAGTTAACAATCCCTTAGGTAAAATCGAGAGCTAAATTCCTTTGCACAAATACTCAAAAAAATTCAAAGTTGTATCTGCAGCTTATTGTTACTGTGGTTAATGATAATTATGGGACATTCCCCTCAAATACAAATTTCAAATATACTATTTGGTATGATGGGGCAATACGATATGTGCATGACATCGGCAAAAATCTCTCAAACAAGAACAATTGTTCCGAGATTAGATTATTCTACCAGCTTGATTTCTGATGTTATCAAGGTTTTAAAAAAGAAAAGAAGAGAACTAAAAAAATCAAACAAAACTCTAGTTGTTGAAACTGAAGACGAAGAACAACCCTGTTACAAAGCAATTGATGTTGAGAGGACTGTTTCCTTTTGCCTTGAGGGGCTTTGCTGCATTCAAAAAAGGATGAATTCTGCCTCTAGGATTGATTTGATTCCAAAGGTGTTTCCTTCAATGGTTCCAATGATTAGAACAATTAGTGCTCAACTAGTTGAAATATCTCCGGAGAGTAGCAGTAAACTATCTGAGTTATCTGTCCATTTAGGAAGCATAGTTTTAGATTCGGCTTCTATTACAAAGGCTCATTTTGATTTTAGTCAATCAAATGTCGAGTCCTCGACATTATTAGATGAAGTAAAATTGATGGTAGACTCTAAAATAAGTAAGCAGTATCCTCAACTTGATTTTTTGTCATCATTTGGTAATTGACCTTTCTAAAATCTAATAAAATCTCAAAGGACCTTGATTTTATAAAAAATATTTCAGGCAAGATTGAACAAAAAATTTCTCAGTCAAACACAAAAAATCTTAAATTTGAAAATTTAACCCTTGAGGAGCTTCAGGATTTAAGAAAAATTGTTGGGCTTGCAGATTTTATGCTTCACAAATATGAGGATAAAAAAGACACTAAATCTATTTTAGAGTATTTTGTTTCCATCATTCGGGATTCTGCCGAATCAATTGAGAATATTGATGATGAGGTCTCTGAATTGATAATTTCTGCTGAGGATTCCATAGGCAAAATAAAGGAATTACACACAAATATTTCAGAAAAATACGATCTGGAAAAATCTGGACAAAATATCGAAGAAGATGAATCTGAAAATAGTGCAAATAATTTTACTAAAATCGCGATAGAGATTAACTCCCAAGAATACCTAGAAAATTCTACAGAGAAGAAAGGACAGGTAATTTAGAATGAGTATGGCTCCCCAAGAATTAGAAAATAACGCTAGCAAATATGCTTCTGAAGCTATAAAATTTGATTCACAAGGTGCAAGAGGAATGGCTATTGCCAATTATCAAAAAGCTATCGATTCCCTTGTGAAATTGTTGCAATTGTATCCTTCAAGTAAACTCAATGAACTATACAAAGACAGATGTAACTCTTATCATGGCAGGATCAAAGCCCTTCAGGAATCTCACGGAGTAGAGCCTGCAGTTGATCCGGAAGCCACTCCCGAGGAGCAAAAAAAATCTGTTGAAAGGCAAGAAGATGAAAACGATTTTGAAGAATTAGTGCTAAAAGAAAAACCAAATGTAAGCTGGAATGAAGTAATCGGTTTGGATGATGCAAAAAGTGCTTTGCGTGAATCTATTGTATATCCAACCAAAAGACCAGATTTGTTCCCATTGGGTTGGCCCAAAGGTATGTTGCTTTATGGCCCTCCAGGAACAGGAAAAACTATGCTTGCTGCAGCAACTGCAAGTGAGATGGATGGTTATTTCATCAATGTTGATGCCTCATCTATGATGAGCAAATGGCTAGGAGAGGCAGAAAAGAACGTCTCAAAATTATTTAGAATGGCAAGAAAGTATGCTGACAAAGAAGGAAAACCAGTAATTTTGTTTGTAGATGAAGTTGATTCTCTTTTAGGCTCCAGAAACAGCGAGGTTGGTGGAGAAGTTAGAACCAAAAATCAATTTCTTACTGAAATGGATGGTGTAAATGGAAAGGGAAAAGACCTGATGATGTATGTGATTGGTGCCACCAACAAGCCATGGAGTTTGGATTGGCCATTTCTTAGAAGATTCCAAAAAAGAATCTATGTTTCTCTTCCAACCCAAGAGGCAAGAGAAAATCTATTCACGCAATACACTGTTGACCTTACAATGAATTCGAGAGTTAATTCTAATGAATTGGCAAAAATGTTTGATGGCTATAGTGCATCTGACATTAAAGATGTATGCCAAGCAGCTCATCTTAAAACTGTTCATGAGTTGTTTGATTCTCCTGATTACCATGAACCAATTGAAGGAGAAGATCCTCAAAAGACAAGATCAATTACTACTAGCGACTTTAGGGAAATCATGTCTCGAAGAAAACCAAGTGTGTCAACAGAAATGGTTAGGGCATACCACAAATGGAGCGAGGAGTTCCGCGCTCTATAGAATGTTTTAATTTTTCCTTCTCTGTGGTGCTATTTTTGATTTTTAATCTATTTTTTTAGAATTTTTTTAATTCAAGTAATGTTATCAAAATTTTTAGAAAATAGTAGCGATCTTTTTTGGTTTTTCATTTTCTCTCACAAAATTTAAATCACGAATAATAAACATTTGACGAGGGTCACAATAACTACCAAGAAATCAAGTCACGCAAACAAGTTTGGGAAGCTGATTTTTGATGACGGGACTGTCCTTGATGGAATGGGTTTTGGCTATTCTACAACTGTTTTTGGCGAAATTGTCTTCAACACTGGAATGGTTGGATATCCTGAAACACTCACTGATCCCTCTTACAGCGGTCAAATCTTAACTTTGACTTACCCTCTTGTTGGAAATTACGGAGTGCCTGATCCGGAAATTAAAGACGAAGATGGAATTTCCAAGTTCTTTGAGTCTGATAGGATCCAAGTACGTGGTCTAGTGGTCCATGAGTTGTCTGATACAGCAAGCCATTGGAACATGGCAATGACTCTTGATGAGTGGCTTTACAATGAAAAAATTCCCGGAATATCTGGAATTGATACTAGGGAATTAACCAAAAAACTCCGAAATAGCGGAGTCATGATGGCAGCTTTGGTAGTCTCTGATACTGAAATTGATGTTGAACAAGTAAAGAAGGAACTTGTATCTGCACCTCATTATAATTCTGAAAAATTCATGGAAACAGTTTCTACAAAACAAGAAGAAGTTTATGGTTCAAATGAAAAATCCGTGGTTGTAATTGATACTGGTGCAAAAAATGCAATATTGAGAAACATTATAGGTCTTGGATATAAGGTCATAAAATTACCTTGGAATGCCTCTGTTGAGAAAATACTTTCTTACAATCCAAAAGGAGTAGTGATAAGTAACGGTCCTGGAGATCCTCTGAACTGTCCTGATACAATTAACACTGCAAAAAAATTAATTGAAAAAAATATTCCAACACTTGGAATATGTTTGGGTGCACAAATCATTGGTCTTGCAGGAAATACTGGAACTTACAAACTAAAATACGGACATCGGGGACAAAACAAACCCTGTGTTAATTTAGATAATAACCAAGTTTATGTTACAAGTCAAAATCATGGTTATGGTATTGATCCTGATTCACTAAAAGATTCTGAATTTAATTTATGGTTTAAGAATGCAGACGATAAAACAGTCGAGGGGATAAAACACAAAACACAAAATTGTATTGCAGTTCAGTTTCATCCCGAAGCTGCACCTGGTCCTTATGATTGCAAATTCGTCTTTGAAGAACTCAAACACCTTATGGGGGAGGAAAAAGCTGCCAAAGAATGAGTCGTTAGAAAAAATTCTTGTGTTAGGTAGTGGGGCCATTAAAATCGGAGAAGCCGGCGAGAGTCGCTAAAACGACCGTCAATTTGACTACTCCGGAAGCCAATGCCTAAAAGCAATTCATGAAGATGGACTGAAAAGTGTACTTATCAATCCAAATGTTGCAACCATCCAAACTGATACAAGATTTGCAGACCAAGTGTATCTACTCCCTGTGACTACAGAGTATGTGCAGTCTGTTGTCGAAAAGGAAAGACCTGACGGAATCATGCTTGCATATGGGGGCCAAACTGCATTAAACTGCGGCGTAAAATTAGAGGAATCAGGTATACTTCAAAAGTATGGGATTAAGGTACTTGGAACGCAAATTCCTGGAATTCAGCGAACTGAAGATAGGCAACTCTTCAAAGACTCTATGGGTCAATGCGATGTTCCTGTTCTTAGAAGTAAAACAGTAACAAACTTTGACGATGCCAAAAAGATTGCCGAAGAATTAGGCTATCCTGTAATCATACGAGTTGCCTACACTCTTGGGGGTCGTGGCGGAGGTGTCGCATACAACGAAATTGAATTGCATGAAATTGTAGAGAGAGGACTAAAGGCAAGTCTTGTTGGACAGGTACTAATTGAAGAATACATTGGGCATTGGAAGCAAATTGAATATGAAGTAATGCAAGATTATGGTGGAAACGATGTCATAGTCTGTAATATGGAAAATGTACTTGCAATGAAGGTTCATACAGGTGATAATATTGTTGTTGCTCCATCCCAAACAATAGATAACCATGAATATCACAAGCTACGTTCTGCAGCTTTGCGTGCAACAAAACATG
>Ga0102947_1000779_pt1 | contig 11187 bp, 2 predicted proteins | sample SalPon2A_A_D2_MG_FD_78210 | JGI IMG/M metagenome (GOLD analysis project Ga0102947, IMG submission 78210) | Soil microbial communities from South San Francisco under conditions of wetland restoration - Salt Pond MetaG R2A_A_D2_MG | ecosystem: Environmental > Terrestrial > Soil > Wetlands | place... | reverse complement strand
GGGGCCGCCGGGGACCGTAGCAAATGATCCGCTCAACGGGCTGTACGATGTCTTCATTGAGTATGACGAGGCAGTGGAGGACACCCGCACAGTGTTGATGGGCTTGCAGGAGAAGCAGGCGGTGGGTGGCGGCTACATCCTGGCGGATGGTCGGGGCAGCCAGTTCCGGGCGACCTGGGACGCCGTGCTGAAGGCCGTCTCCGTAGACGCCGACGCCAACAACTCCGAGATCACCATCCGGCTGCTGGATGAGAACGGCGTTGAGGTCGATTCCGTCACCGAGACTATCGAAACCTCCGGGGTGCTGACGCGGGTGCCACTGGGTTTCTCGGTGCGGGCGCATGAGACGTACAGCCTCGTCGCGAGCGCTGCCGCCGGGGTGCGGCTCTATCGCGAAACCAACCACGACTACACGGCTTCGGGCGTCACCGCGACGAACGGCATCAAGCATGTGATGCGGCTGCTCACTGGGGTCGATAGCGGCACGCCGACGGGCAGCTATTACTTTTTCTATCGCTGGGAAATCGGGTACGCGGTGCCGCCCGTGCCACAGGTGTGGGAGCCGTATGAGACAGGACTGGCGGAAAGAGATCCGGCAGGCGGCTTCATCAACGTGCTGGACAAGGGCATCGCGTTTACCGTGACGCAGGATCTCCGGCTGGACGCCGTGAGCGTCTATGGCGAGACGACGGGCGACGTCGTCGTGCGGTTGCTGGACAACAACAGCAATGTCATTGAGGAAACGACCGCTACGCTCGACGAAGCCGACACCAAAACACGCATCGCGTTGGCCTGGGAGATCGAAACGGGAGATTACCACATCGACACGCTGGGCAGCGGTGTCCGGCTCTTCCGCGAGACGCCAGCAACTTTCCCCGAGGGTCTCGAAGATGTGCTCGTCTTTACGGGTGGCGTGCCCTCGCTGGCGATCTATTTCTTCTTCTACGACTGGGAAGTCAGCCTCCTCGAACCGCGTGTACAGACAGCGCTCGTCACAAAAGAAGACGTGCGGCTCGCCGTCAAAGACCGGCTGCATCACTACCGCAACCTGTGCGAGGATTTTGTCAACATCTGCGACCTGCTGATCGAAGAGATCGCCGTCTGCGCCGATATCGAACTCGCACCGGATGCCGATGTGGAGGAGGTGCAGGCCGAGATCTTCTATCAGGTGGGGCTGCACGTCTCGCCTATCGTCACATTCTACACCATCGAAGAACTGCTGGCACGCGGCAAGACGACCGACGAAATCTTCGAAGGCCCGCTGCTCGACCACGGCTTCATCGACGACGACGAGTTCCGCGCCATCGAGCGCCGTTGCCGCCTGCGCACGTCGGATATCATCCAGATCATCATGGACGTGCCGGGGGTCGTCTCGGTCAAAAACATCTCGCTGCTGAGCTTTATCGACGGGGTATTCAACAAGCAGGCCGACTGGATCCTTGATTTGGATTCACCCGACTTTCGTGCGCCAGAGTTTACACCGGAACGGTCGAAGCTCATCTTTTACAAGAACGACCTGCCGTATTACGCCAACCTCAAGGAAGTGCTCGACCTGCTGGACGAGAAGAAGTCGCGGGAGGTGCAGTCGAAGCTGAAGGGGCACGAGCAGGATTTGCCGGTGCCGGTGGGTACGTACAAAAACCTGTCGGATTACTACCCGCTGCAGAACGAATTGCCCGAGACGTACCGTGTTGGAAGGCAGCGCGTCCCGGCGTCGTTTCCGGCCTTACGGCAGGCACAGGCCCGCCAGTTGAAAGCGTATTTGCTGTTCTTTGAGCAACTCTTTGCCAACTACCTCGCCCAACTCGCCAACGTCGAGGCGCTGTTTTCGTGGGAGACGGACGCGGTGCAGAGTTACTTCACGCAGGTCGTGGACAACTTCGCCGATCCCAAAGACATCTACATCGATTACAACGCGCTGCCGCAGCAACTCGCCGACATCATTGAGGACACGGAGTTGGCAGAGGAGCGCAAGGTGCGATTCCTGGAGCACCTGCTCGGGCGCTACAGCGAGGTGCGTGAAGCCTACCGCCTGCTGATGCAAAATATGCTGGGCGACGACGCGCTCGCACGGGTCATCGGCGACATGCAGTTGTTGCTGGAAGACTATCCCATTGTGAGCAGCCAGCGCGGTAAAGGCTTCGACTATCGTTTTCCCGACGACCCCGACAACGTTACCGGCTACCAACGGCGCGTGGCCCGCCTCCTCGGCATCCGCGACGTGACGCGGCGCGAACTGGCCGGGCACCGGCTTTCTATCGTGCAGGTGGGCGACAACTGGCACTTCGTGCTCGTGGACGAAGGCGGCGTGGTCATCTTTACCAGCATCGAATGCGAGACCGAGGAATCCATCGAAGCGCTATTGGACTTCGCGCTCGGCCTCGGCGGCGACGAGGACAACTACGTGGTCAACGGCAGCGATACGGCCTTCGACCTCGTACGGCGGTGCCCCGGTGCACCCGACGAGGTGATCGGGAGCACGAGTGATAAAGCTGTGTGGGAGGACGTCGTCGCGTACTTCAAGCAGGTGCACGAGGCCGAGGGAATGCATGTGGTGGAGCACATGCTGCTCCGCAAGCGAACCGAGGATGATCCGTTCATGCCCGTCCAGATCAACAAGCCGGGCGACTGCATCTGTGTGGAATTGCGCGATCCGTACTCGTTCCGCGTGTCCGTGGTGCTGCCGTCGTGGCCGGAGCGGTTTCAGGATCTGCGGTTCCGGCGGATGGTGGTGGAGACGCTGCGACTGGAAGCGCCCGCGCATGTGCTGGTCAAGGTGTGCTGGGTGAGTCACAAGCAGATGAAAGCCTTCGAGCAGTGCCAGACTGACTGGCTGGAAAAGCTGGCGGCACTGGACACGACGCTCGGCGGGTGCAGGCTGGATCTAGTCGAAGCGGAAGAAGCCACGCCAACCATCCCGCTCAGCGGTCAGCTTCCGCTGCCGCCCACGACGTTGCCCGAACACACCGCCTCCGCGACCACGCTACAGGACTTCATCGACAAGCTGCACGACCTCGACAACGTCTACCCGCTCGCTCGCCTGCACGACTGCACCGAAACCGATGGCGACAAGCCGCAGATATCGCTGAATAATACGAGCCTGGGTACCTTCTAACGGTCCATTGCCATGACTATCGACCTGCTCCAGCCCTTTTATCCGCACTTCGTACCCAACCAGGTACTGACCAATACGCAGCTCAACCAGCTACGCACGTACCTCGACCAGCAGGAACGCCTCACCCGGATCCGGCTCGTCGGCAAAGGCATCGTCTGCGGGCTGACGTGGTCGATTGATGGGAGCAACAACATCACGATCCACGAGGGCTACGGCGTCACGTCGGACGGGTATCTGATCGAACTGGAAGAGACGACCTACACGGGCGCGCACCCGTATATCGACCCCGATGTGGATGCCGATGGCGTGCCCGAATACGATCCATGGGAGAAGAACAACCAGCAGATCGACATCACCGAGTTGATCGAAGACTTCGTGATGGGCACCGAGGACGAGCCGGGCGATGCCGGACCCATTACCGCCGGGACGTTGCAGGACCAGGTGCTGGTGCTGTACCTGGAGCAGGAAGACGTGGATCTCAAGTCGTGCCTCGTGACGGAGTGCGACAACAAGGGGCTGAACATCCGCCTCAACGTCAAGGCGCTACTCATCCCGAAAGATGTGCCGCTGGACCTGTGCGAGAGCACGCCGAGCCTTATCCATATTCCACGTTTCCACGCAGGGTTGCTGCACATCGCGGGTCCGCCGGATCAGTTGGACGAAGTGACCACCGTGGCGCACGTCAACGATACGTACCGCCAGATCGCCCAGGATTTTGAACTCCTGCTTTCTACCCGCATACAGGATGCCTTCACCCAATATGGCACCTTCCTTGATCTGGACCCCACCGACATCGACGCGCTGAACAAGTTGAGTGACCACCTCACGGGCGGGCCGGGGAGCCTGAATCAGTACCACTACGACCTCGTCAAGGATCTGGCGCAGGCATACAACGAATTCATCACCTGCGCGTGCGAACTCATCACCGACTGCTGCCCTGTCAGCGACTTTCCCCGCCACCTGATGCTGGGCGCGATAGATCGTGAAGAAGGGTACCGCCACATCTTTATGCCGTCGCCCGTGCGCAACGTGATGCATGCAGATCTGGAAAAGGTCACCAAATATTTCCGGCGCATGCTGGCACTGGTGGAGCATTTCGACGCGGCGCTCGCCAATGACATCCGCATCACGCCGAGCCACACGGAATTGTATGATCTGGGCCAGCGCGCCGTGCCGTATTACTACGGCCTGCCGCCCGACCTGGAAGACTGCTGGCAACCGCGCTTCTGTTGCACCGCAACGCCGCTGTGGTCCTATCACGCTGCCCATGTCGATGTCAACGGCTACGGCAACGAGGCGCTTTTGTACGACTACGGGCGCTTCTCTTTCATGCGGATCGAAGGGCACGTCGGGCAACTCTGGCGCGACGCTCATCCTGACATCGTAGGTTTGCGGACGCAGCACAACCTGGAGTTCGACCTAATCACGCTCCATCTCATCGCCGACGCCGCACCGGGTGGGGGTGGTCTGCCTGCCAACATCCTGGCAATCCTCCAGCAGATCGAGATCCAGATGCTCCAGACGCCGCGCATCAGGCAGATCAAGGATCTATTTGAAGGCGTGCCCGACGAGGCGGGTGAACTCGTTGATAAGGTGCGGGAGGCACTCGAAGCAAGCAAAGTGCAGCTTTATGAAGCACAGGAGGATTGGATGGCGGACCGGTGCGGCGTGGCGATCCGCTGCGACATCGCGGCGATCCAGGCCGACTATCTGCTGCTGCGGAGCGAGGTGCTGAGCCTCTACCAGCGCATCTTCACCTACCTCGACGCCCTCATGGATTTCATGGATGGGCTGGCGGAATTCCTGCTGGACGAGGTGCCTGAATTTCTGGAAGAGAAAGGCGGGGAGGAGAAATCGAAGATTGATGTCGTCGAACGGCGCAAGACGGTCGAAAACAGAGAGGCCTCGCTGCGTTTGCGTCTGAAGCAGGCGGATGAAGAGGAGGTCCGTGTCAAGCTGCGGAATGAACTGGAAGTCGTTGCGGCAGAACGCACGCATCTGGTCAAACTGGAGCGCGTGGTGGATCGCAGCAAGATCGTGCTCGAAAAGATGCGCAAGGAAGCCGCTATCGAAGCCAACGCCGGGGAGGTGGAAGAGGGAGACCTGGAGCGGCGGGCGCTCTATGCGGCCCACCTAGAAGTGGCCCTCCTGCGCGACCACGTCCACGAACTGATCCATTATCTGCTGCCGAAAGACCTCACCTGCTTCAACTACGACCTCTTTACCTACAAGCACCAGCGGCTCGTACAGGCCACCCTCGAACTGCGGCTCTGGCCTATCTTTTTCCTCTGGTACGCGCTTGCCTCCAACAACCGCGACGACTTGCCGAAGCCGCCAGAGATCATCGAAGATGATGGCGAGGCCAATGGCGGCATCAAATCCGACGATTCGCTGTTCGAAGCCCTGCGTGCGTTGCTGGACGGCGACGAAAGTTTCTTTGAGACGGTCGACCAGGATATCGCGGATCTCGTAACGCTCGGCTTGCAGGTCATCGGTTCGCTGCCAGCGCTGCTCCAACTCTTCAGCGGCAACTACCACAACAGCCTGCACGCCCGGTTTGCTACCCTCAACTATCTGCTCATTGCCCATCGCCAGGAGGATCTATTCTCCCGTTTCGCCGCCGCACACGATGGCATGGAGCACACGGCGGGCGTAACCAAAGGCGGCACGTTCATCCTCGTCTGCGACCACAACCCCGCCACGCACGACGACGCCCTCGTCATCTCCGACTTCATGCTGCACGGGCGCATGGGGTGTTGCTGCGAGATTGATATTGCCAGCCTGTGCCTGCCGCCGGTCGCGGTGCCCGACTACCACATTGTGACGCGGCCCCTGCCGGATGACAATGGCAACGTGGCTCCAGCCCAGGCCGTCTTCAACGTGCTGTGGAACGACTATAGCCTGAACGATGAGTCCGAGCAGCCGTATCAGAACGCACACAAGTCGGCGCTGGTGCTCAAGGATATGGATGAGACCAGTGAACAAGGAGGTGTCCTGCGCATCATGGATGCCAAAGAAGGCACCGTCGAATACGTGCAGGAGGATCCTGAATTCTACGGCATTGATGCCTTTGGGTACACCGTGGTCGATGCCGCATGTGATGACATCATTACGACAGGGCGCGTGGTGGTGCTTGTCGTGCCGGCCTTCGTCGTGCAGCCCCGAGAAGACACAGGCAGCATTGAGGGTATCGTGACCGATTGCGAGACCGGAGAACCGCTGGTCGGGGCCACAGTGCGGGTCACAGAGGTGAACCGCGCTACCGTAACCGATGCGTCAGGCAGGTACATCCTGAGCGATCTGGAGCCGGGGGACTACCTGCTCACCTTTGCAATGGTGGGCTATCAGTCTATCGAGCGCAGCGTAACCGTGGAAGCCGATGAGACGACGATGCACGATGCCTGTCTGGTGTCTGTTGGTGTGGGGCTGGGGCAGTTTATTTTCTGCGCGAACGACTTGAATGCCATCGATATTTATCTGGATGGCACGCCCTCTGTGGCGCTCAGCCCGGGAGAAGCCACCGCGTTCATGCCGATGCCGAGTGAAGCGACCCTGGTTCAGATCTACGAAAAGGGGGCCGAGCCTGTGCCGGATAACCTGCTGTTAGAGCATGAGGGGGATACGCAGCGTGAGCATCTGGCTGTCTTTGTGCTGACCGGGCAGTTTGGAGATAACGGATTTGCTTACGACCTGATCGCCCAGAGTCATGCCCTGGCAGAGAATGAGGGCAGCAAAGAACCGCTCGTCAGCTTCATCCACAGCACGCCGCACCGGGGGCGGGTGAAAGTGTCAGCCACTGCCGCGGATGGTACGGGGGTAGTGCTGGCGGAAGACCTCGCCTATCAGGGAATCGGAAGCTATGTGCCGCTGACTCGCCAACTCCACACGGTTGAGGTAGTCACGCTGGACAGCAACCAGGAGACGACCCGATTTGAAGCGAAGATGGAGCAGGTAGCCAGTGGCAGCGCGATGGTGTGGCTCCTGTGTGGACCGCAAGCCCTCATAGGCTACACCGCCAGTGGAGAACGGATTGTATGGCCGCGTGTCGAGGAAGCGATTCAGGTAGAGCGCGGCAACCTCTTCGTGCGCGTCCTTGATGCGCGCAGTGGGGAGGTGGTTACCGGGGCGCAGGTTCGTATCCTCCAAGGCGAGACCACCATCGACATCGAAAACCAGGTGAACCAGAAGCAGGTCTATCCCTTCACGCAGGTGCCTGTGGGGACGTACGATGTGCTGGTCCAGGCGCAGGGGTTCTTCAAGGCACGGGTTGATAAACAGCAGGTGGCTCCCAATCAGACCACGACCACTGTGGTGAGGATAACGTCGTTACGGTCGTCCATCCCGATTGATGATGTCCTCATCTTCCGGGTGGTAGAGGACACCAACCTGACGGAGAAAGAGGCGACTACGAAGATCCGGGAGACGTTCGATGCGCGCCATGCCGAGAAGGTAGCGGTGTTGGACAATGTCATCGCCGACAAAGCCGACATTGCCGATACGAAGACCTACACCGAGGCCCGCGCTTTCCTTGCCAAAGACCTGCCCAATGAAGACCTGTCTGCGGACCGACTGGCGGAGCGGTATGAAGAAGTTTCTGCGCTACTGGTGAGGACCATCAAGACCACCACCAACGAGCGCCGACCAGACTATACCGCCATGCTCGAAGCCGTGACCCAAGCTTACCTGGATCGCGTAGCCGCCAGCGAGCCGAAGGAGGTCAGTGCCGAAGGACGACAGCACATCGAAGTGGCTGGCAGGCAATTGAAAGCTGGTGGGGTTGCACTGGACCGGTTCTCAGAAGGCTGGCAGGGCACGGCGTTGAAAGAAGAACTGGGCGTCACCTCCATAGATCGCATGCGAGAACTGCTGCGCTAAACCACACAGGCATGAATCCCGTCACCCATATCATCGAACGGCAGGTGCTCGATCTCACGCTCGACACCGATCACGAGGCGCAGGCACGCCAGGAAGCAGCGCGGCGTGTTTTGCGGGATCAGGTGCAGCCGATGCTGGATGAGGTGTTCACGCGCCTCGCTGGTCCGGACCGCGTGCTGCGTCTGGATCGACTCGACCTCGATCTGGGCACCCTGCCAGCAGAAAATTGGACGGAGCAGTTGGTTGAACGGCTCCGAGAGCAGGTGGAACAGGAACTGCGTCAGCATGTCCGCGCCGCGCTTTATGGCAACACCGATGCGGCATCGAAGAAGGTGGCACAGAGCCAGCTAGACGCCTTCATGATTTTCATCGATACAGGCAGTCTGCCGTGGTGGGTGCCCGATTCGGTATCGTTCGATCCGGGTGCGGTGTTAGTGGATCTCATTGCGTCTCAACCAGAAGCGCTCCGCACTGCGCTTCGGAGCCGCTATCGACCAGAGCGAGCACGACGCCTCGTTTTTCAGATTCATTCAGACGTATTCGAACAGCTACACACGCTGCTGGCACCAGCGGCAACGACGCTCATCCAGCAGGTACAACGTGCCTGGCAGCGGCTGGGCGAGGCGGACCTGTCCGCTGCAGGTGAGAAGCCACTGGGCAAGACGCAAGTTGAAACAGCCGTGCTGGATCTGCTCCTTGACAGTAGTACTTCCTTCACACTTACCGAAAAGCAGTTGCATGAAGCCATTGGCAGGCAGATGACGAAGCAGGGTGGGTCAGTAAAGAGGCTGGAACGGGCCATTGCGCTGTTGCCTGAAGCCAAAGTCGCCGCGCTCGAAGCCTCAGAGGCCGGGCCGCTGGTGGCCTGGCTCCGAGAGACCACTCCAAAATCCGGTACATCACAAGCCGCGTACGACGAAGAGACCGCCGAAGCGAATACAAAAGACGACCATCGGGCCAGCGACAAGGCGACTGCATCGGCCCAACCAGAACCGTCAGCAGCGCAGCAGCAAGCCGAAAGTGATGACACCTCGCCGGAGGAAGATACCGCATCTGCAGCAGAGCACGAATCCGAAGAAGTCCAACATTTTTCACCAGCATCCGACGCAAACACAGTCGAGCCAGACGAGACAGAAGCGCTTACCGCCCGGCAGGAGGCACGGGGAGAGGCGGACAAGGAACGGTTCCCCGATCAAGAGCCATTTGAATCGGTTGAGTCATCTTCCCTGGAAGGGCAGGCTTTTTATGTGACGAATGCCGGACTGGTATTGCTCTGGCCTTTCCTGGGGCGATTCTTCAAGAAGATGGATCTGGTAGCAGACAAGGCGTTTCGCACGGCAGCATTGCAACAGCGGGCCGTTTTGCTTACCCATTTTCTGGTCACAGGCGAGACGGAAGCGCCGGAGCAGGTGTTGCTGCTGAACAAGATCCTATGTGGCTGGCCGCCCGACGCGACGGTCCCCAAATCCATCGACTTGACAACGGAGGAGCGCGATGAGAGCCAGGTGCTGCTCGAAGCCGCCGTGACGCAGTGGGCCGCCTTGAAGAACACGTCCATCGCGGGCCTGCAACAGGCCTTCTTGCAGCGCGAAGGACGGCTTCTGAAGCAGCCGGACGCCTGGACGCTCAAGGTGGACCGCACGGGCTACGACATGCTGCTTGATCGGCTACCGTGGAGCATCGCCATCATCAAGCAGCCCTGGATGCCGCATCCATTATTTGTTGAATGGTAATCTTGATGAGAAACCGGATACAGATTCGAGGAGGAATCATCGCTTTGTCGAATCGTCGCGTTCGGTGGGCGGAGCGCGAGAGGCGGAGGGCGTTTTTTTATCACTCTCCGCTTTTCGCCCCCCGCTCTCCGAAGGTTGTTCTCACTATCAACCATCGACCATACGAAGCATGATCGTCGAAGAACCCGATATCGAAGCCTGGCAAACCCCGGAGGCGGCGAACGCACGGACGTTGCAGGCGGAACTGGACTGGTTTGCGCAGGTGTTGCAGACGCGGCTGGCGTTGCACTTTGGCGAAGAGGTGGGGGTGGAGAGCATCTACGCGCTGGAGCCGCCGCCGCTGGAATCTGATGAGTCGATGTATGCCAGCTTCATCGCGCATTACGACATGCGCGTCGAGGAGCGGCTGATGGTACTGCTGGCCCTGGTGCCGCATCTGCAACCGCAGGTGCTTGACATATTTTATCTGCGTAATGAAGCATTGAACCGGGGTTTTGCCGAGTTTGGCGGTCTCCAGGGCAAGGCGCACGGTGGCTTTTTGCCCACGGGCGAAACGGTGCTCTTCCTGCTCTCCGATGGCGACCTCCACCGCCGCTTCGCCTGCCAGCAGTTTTTCAGCCGAGACCATGTCTTTGCCCGGCACAACCTGCTCAAACTCGATACGCCCCCCGTCGGCGAACCGCTCTTCAGCGGGCAACTGCTACTCTCCGACGAGATGGTCGATTTCCTGACGACAGGTACCCTCCGCAAACCCGACTACAGCCGCGACTTCCCAGCCAAGCTTATCAGCACGGAGATGACCTGGGATGACCTCGTCCTCGCCCCTGGCACGCTCGATCAGATCCGCGAACTGGAAGCCTGGATCCATCACGAAGACACCCTGCTTAACGCCTGGGGTCTGCGGCGGCGCATGCGGCCCGGCTACAAATGCCTATTCTACGGACCGCCCGGCACGGGCAAGACGCTCACCGCGACGCTCCTCGGCAAGCGATTCGGCAAAGATGTCTACCGCATCGACCTCTCGGCGGTGGTGTCGAAGTATATCGGGGAGACAGAAAAGAACCTCGAACGCATCTTCGAGCGGGCCGAGAACATGAACTGCCTGCTCTTCTTCGACGAGGGCGATGCCATCTTCGGCAAGCGCACCAACGTCAGCGACGCGCACGATCGCTATGCCAACCAGGAGGTATCATATCTGCTCCAGCGCATTGAGGATTTTCCGGGGCTGGTCGTGTTGGCAACCAACTACAAAAGCAACATGGACGATGCCTTCATGCGCCGTTTTCAGGCCATTGTTCATTTTCCTATGCCCAACGCCTCAGAACGCTATCGTCTCTGGACCGGCGCATTTTCGGAAGTCTGTGATATGGAGGAGGGGCTGGATCTCCAGAGCATTGCGGAGAAATATGAACTGGCAGGCGGCAGCATCATGAACGTCGTGCGCTTCGCCTCCCTGATGGCGCT